>Ga0137395_10000844_pt1 | contig 13448 bp, 7 predicted proteins | sample czobulk216metaG_FD_108283 | JGI IMG/M metagenome (GOLD analysis project Ga0137395, IMG submission 108283) | Vadose zone soil microbial communities from Angelo Coast Range Reserve, California, USA - czobulk2.16 metaG | ecosystem: Environmental > Terrestrial > Soil > Vadose zone | place: USA...
TCCCATCCGTCGTGAGGAAGAACCCTGGCTCGCGAGCGTGACTCGCTCCCTCGCGCAGCATTTGCTCTACATCGAAGCCAACATCGAGTTTTCGCATTTATTGACCAGCAATCACTATCTGAGCGACATCGTGGGACTTTACTGTCTCTCGATGTTCCTCGACGGCGACGGCATGGCAGCGAGGCGGCGCGAGTACCGGCAGCGGATCGAAACTGAAATGGCACGGCAAGTGTACGAAGACGGTGGGGATTACGAAGCCTCCACTGGATACCAGGTGTTGGTCACGCAGCTTTTTACAACCGCGCTCCTGCTGATGCGCAGCGAATCCTCGGCTCCTGCCACGCCAGCGTTTGTAACGCGCCTTCGGATGATGTTCCAATTCCTCAACACTGTCGCCAGCACGTCCGGCCAATTGCCTGCGGCAGGTGACTGCGACGACGGTCGCACCGAACTGCTCGTTGACGACCTCGGGCAAATGATCCGTCGCCCGATTGAAGAGAGGAATTCATTAAAGGTGTCCCACTTGCTCGGGCTGGGGCAACGGCTATTCGGCGCAGGCACGGGCCCGGGTGACGATGCCGCGTGGTACGGTCTTACCGACAACACACAGATCCTCCAGCCCCAACCTCAGACGAGCCCTGGCTCGACTAGCCCCATCAAAGTTCTTCCAAAGTCGGGGATTGGTATCTTGCAACACGGATCTGCGGAGTTGTTATTCTTTGCCATTCCAAACGGAATTTTTGGCAAGGGAAGCCACACGCACAATGACAAACTCAGCTTTGTCTTGCGCGTGCATGGACAGGAGGTTCTCTGCGACTCCGGGACGGGCTGCTATACGCGGGATCTCGCAATGCGAAACCGGTTCCGCGGCACCGCGGCGCACAACACATTGCTGATCGACGGCACGGAACAGAATCGCATCGACGCCAGCCCACGCGGGACTTTCATCCTTGGAAATGATGCAGCTGTTAGCCCGATTCAGGCAGGTCGAGATGGACAGGGCTACTTCCTTCGTGCCTCGCATACTGGATACCGCTCGCTTGGAGTAACGCACACGCGATCGATCCGCGCCGCTCATGCTGAGCAGGCCTTTATTATCGAAGACCAACTCGAGGGCGATGGCGTTCACGATTTCGAGATCAATTTTCAGCTGGCTCCCCATCGAAATGCCGAACTAGCGGCAAGCGAAGACGGGATTGTGTGCCGCATTCTTGGCGATCCACAAATTCAACTCACGGTCGCCGGCCCTGCTGGGCTCCAGGGGGCGATCCAGCCATCGATCGTCAGCTCCGCTTACAACGTAACGGTTCCAGCAGTGAAATTGCGCTTGTGGGGAAGAGCTGCAGTTCCCACGCTCATTACGACCCGCGTCGCGTGGGCCGATGTAACCGACACGGCCGATATCGCAATTCCCCAACATGACTCCGTCGAGGAAACCAAGTGTTACGACGCTGTTGCCAAGGGGGACTACCCGGCATGAGCTCCAATCGCACCGTTTCCACGCCTGCATCGGTCGCCAACGAATTCGCAGAAAGTCAACAGTTTGCTGATTACCCACTTTCTGGAGAGTCCATCGTATGTTTTGCGGGCGAGGACTGGTGGTATCACCATCCGCATTCCAAGAACCACATTCTTAAGCGCCTGGCCAAACATAATCGGGTGCTCTTCGTAAACTCCATCACGATGGGCTTGCCCTCGATCAGCGATCCCGATTTCTTTCACAAAATTCGCCGCAAGTTTCGCAGCTATCTGCGCTGGCTGCGCAAGGCGCCCGAGGGACTATGGGTGATGACGCCGATCAACGTGCCGCTGTACGGCTGGTCAGTGGTGCGCGCCTTGAATCGCCTGTTGCTTGTCCTCCAGCTCCGATTGGTGATGTTCTTTCTCAATCTACGGCGTCCCATCGTGTGGGTCGCCATTCCTACGGCCGCCGACCTGGTGAACTCGCTCGGCGCCAAACTCTTGGTATACCAGGTTTCTGACAAATATGACGTCAACGAAGACAGCGCGCTTTCGCGTACTGTAATCCGTGACATGGATTCTCGCCTGAAGCAGCGCGCCGCCGTGGTGATGTACTCGGGGCGCAAGCTCTACGAAGAAGCCGAAACGCGCCACCGGTATTTCCTCGAGCAGGCGGTGGACTACGAGCGCTTCGCTAACTTGCCCGGCGGCGATGCGCCCGCGGACATTGCGGCAATTCCGCGGCCAGTGCTCGGATACGTGGGCGCCGCCGATTGGTACACCATGGATGTGCCCTTGATCGAGCACGTCGCCAAAGCGCGGCCCGATTGGCACTGGGTTTTCATCGGTGCGAAATCGAATGTCGTACAGTTGTCCGCGCCCAACATCCATTTCCTCGGTTCCAAGCCTTATTCGGAGCTTCCCCGGTACTACCGGCACATCGATGTGTGCGTGCTGCCTTGGAACCAAAAAAACGCTTTCACCAGCTATGGAAGCGCCATTAAGGTCCGCGAATACCTGGCAACCGGCAAGCCCGTCGTCATTTCTCCGCTTTACGAATACCTGCACACGCCGGGGGTGCGAATCTACCGCTCGACCGATGAATTTATCCGGTCGATTGAAGAGGCGCTGGCCTCGGATACGGCTCACAAGCGTCAAGTGCGGCAAGACGCGGTGCGGAACTGCACCTGGGACGTGCGCGCGAGGGAAGTGGCCAGCCTGTTTCGCGGCCTGCTTGATGGCCAAGACTTCGACAAAGCCATTTTACCGTGTGCTGAACAGAAACTGATTCAAAGTGCGCTTGAGTGAGTCAGAGACAGGTCTCGTAACTCCGAGAACAATGCGAACTCTTCAGACGATTTGCAAAGTCCTTTCCGACTTGCATCGAGAGACCAGCCATGAATGATGCAGTTTGCTTCTATTCCAAGAGCGCTCGGAGATGGGAGTCCAATTACAAAAAGAAAGGATTTGCAGTCCGCAAAGACATTCTTCAGGAACTGCTGCCACCTGGCCACCTAGCGGGCCAAAGCTGGCTCGACGCGGGCTGTGGAACGGGGACACTCGCTCGCTTCCTCGCCGAAGCCAAAGGCTGCCACACCTTGGGGGTGGACGCCTCCGCAGAAATGATTGCCAATTGCGTTCCCGCCCGCGATACCGAGTTCCGTCAGATTGGAGATATCTGCGAGACCGGATTGCCAAACGGCACCTTCGATGGCGTCCTATGCTCCAGCGTGCTTGAGTACGTGTCCGATCCGTGCGCTGCTCTGGTTGAACTCAGGCGGCTATTAAAGCCGAAAGGATTGCTGCTTGTTTCAGTGCCAAATGCGCACCCAATTGCCCGCTGGCCGATGCTGGCCATATACTGGCTCACAAAGCACCTAGGTCGGCGGCGCTGGTTTCAATTTCTCGATTATTCCAAACACAGCTATTCAGAATTGCGTTTCCGTCGCCTTTTGAATGTCTGCGGATTCCGTGTTGAGGCCGTGAGGAAGTTCGGGGTAACACTTGGGTTCGAGACAGCTCTTGGCCATGGCACCCTTATGATGTTCTGTGCCGTTAAACTCTGAGGCTTCCGTTGATGCAGCGTCTAACGTGAAGCCTCGAAGCCAAGCTTCGGACTGGTGGCCTCTGAGGAAGGCCTGTTTTAGACGCGCAACCAAAATGGGACTCCGAAATACCAGCCATTCTCCCCGGCTAGTCTGGTCATCCACGAAATTTTGCTCTTGCCCAGCCACAAGCTCGAAAAGCAGGAGGATATCATGCTTGACTCTAAACGTAATTTGTCTTCGCAGCCAATCTGGGCCCGATCGGCACTCCTACCTCTGCTGATATCGATACTGTCCATTGCCGCGCTCTGCCCATATTCTGCCTACGGCACGGTGCGTGACGTCACAAAACCACCCTATAACGCCGCCGGCAATGGAATAATTGACGATACTACCGCAATTGGTAACGCGATCGGAGATATGCAGCCGGGGGATACGCTGTATTTTCCGTGCACCAGCGGGGGCAGCACTTACCGGATCACCTCCCAACTGACAATCAGCCTGACGAGCGGTGGAGTGCCTCTGTCGAACGTGATCGTGGAGGGTGACCCCTCGGGCTGTGTGACGATAAAGGACGGGTACACCGGGCCGTATCAGCAAGCAATCCTGCTGGTTGGTGGAGACGTTAACGGCAATCCTAATCCGCGGTTAGACACAGCGGTACCACTAAACGCGACCGCGAACGAACTTGCCACAAGCTTTACTACGACTTCGAGTCTTGGCGTGGCCCCTGGAGATTACGTATATCTGTGCCAGGGCGGAATAGGTGGTAACAGTGGTGGCGTAAATACAGTCTGCGGCGCGACAAATCAGACCGTAACGTGCGATCCATCGGGGTGTCGTGGGGAGGTCTTGAAAGTTGCCTCGGTTTCTGGGAATACCATCACCGTCACCACGGCCTTGCACGATTCATACGACCCGGCGGCAAATTCTGCGGTGGCCCAAAAGATATTGAGCCCGCTCACGGGCGTGACTGTCCAAAATATCACCTTCAACGGGATTGGTTTCCCGCATGTGGTCAAGGGATTGGCACTGGCCGGAGTTGCTGAGTCCACAGTTAGCAACGTTAAGTCAACGAATGTGCAAGCCTCAGCGATTCAGGGTAATGGCAACTTTAACGTGGCGTGGGACAACATCACGGTTACCGGAGCAGGCAGCGACCTGTGTGGGTCGGCCGTATGGTTACAAAACCAGGGTAACCTGTCAGTGAATACAATGTCAATCTCTCAGGAGAATATGGTTGACGGGGGAATTGGATGTGCTGCCAACGACGCCTTCGGATTTGAGCTTATCTCAGCGGCCAACAGCACGATCACCAACCTTAGCGTTGATGCGACAGGTGCAAGCGGTCGCCCGTTCAAAACTACAGACGCTCGGTGGGTTACGTTCGACAACCGCGTTCGGAACGCCAAGCGGAACGAGCACGGGCAATCTATCGTTCTTCGCGACCGTCCAGTTCAACACCCTCGGACATGCGGTGCAAGGGGCAAACGTCGGCACCACAATGTCCAATTCTGTCACGGCTACGCGATATCAAATGCCGGCTCAAAGCAGCGCGATAACCTCGGTATCCGTATTCGTTGCTTCGCCCGTGTCCGCGTCTCCCAATAACCAGTTCCAGGTAGCCATCTATGCTGACAACAACGGCGCGCCGGGCGCGCTCATTGCATCCAGCGCATCACAAGCCATCGTGCCAGACGCCTGGAGTGTCGTCCCGATTAATGCCTCGGTGACAGCAAACAGCTTCTACTGGCTCGCCTATAACACCAACGGTCTCGCCGGAAATGCGAACAACCTTCGGCTTGATTCTGGAGGGACCACTTCCGAGTGGATTACCTCAGAGCCTTTTGGCACTTGGCCGGCTACTTATGGGCCGGTCGGAGGTACCAGCAACTATAACGCGTCCATCTACGCGAGTTTTCAGTGAAAGGGATTTGTTCGTAGCAATGAGGGGAGCTGCCAATGTGCGGCATTGCCGGAGTACTTTCGTTCACTAACAGTGCGTTCCGAGTTTCCGAAAGCTATCTGACGCGGATGCGGGACGTGATGGCGCACCGCGGCCCGGATGGCGCCGGAATCTTTGTCTCGCCGGATCGGCGACTTGGCCTGGGGTTTCGGCGGTTGGCGATCATCGACCTATCGGAAAGAGCGATGCAGCCGATGAGCAATGAGGACGGCACGCTTTGGGTGGTCTTCAATGGCGAAATCTACAACCACGCCGAAATTCGCGCTGAATTGGAGGGGCTAGGGGGGCACCGCTGGAAGACAGACCATTCCGACACGGAAGTGATTCTGCATGCTTTCGAGCAGTGGGGCATCGACTGTGTGCAGAAGTTTCGCGGCATGTTTGCGATCGGGCTGTGGGACACGAAACAGCGGCAACTGTGGCTGATTCGCGACCGCATCGGGGTCAAGCCGCTGTACTACAGCATTCATCATGGACGCATCACGTTTGCGTCAGAAATCAAGGCGCTGCTGGAAGATGAGGAGCAGCAACGCGGAGTCAATGAGGAAGCGTTTTATTACTATTTGTCATTCAATGCGACCCCTGCCCCGCACACTCTCTTTTCGGGTATCCAGAAGCTCCCCCCAGGCACATGGTTGAGAGTGAACGAAGACGGTCAAGTCCAACAAAGCCGGTACTGGGATGTTTGGGATCACACGCAACCATTGACGAATGTTACTGAAGCGGAGATTGCGGAAGGCATTCTTTTCGAACTGCGTACTTCCGTTGAGCTCCGCAAGATCAGCGACGTTCCTGTGGGCGTTTTTCTCTCTGGCGGCATCGACTCAAGTACCAACGCAGCGCTTTTTTCCGAAGGAGAGAGCCAGCCGGTCAGGACCTTCTCGATCGGCTACGACCGAGAATACAAGAGCTATCAGAATGAGCTTCACTATGCCCGTCGGATGGCGAATGAGGTTGGCGCGGAACATCATGAACTGCGGCTGCAGGAAAATGACCTGCTTGAGTCTCTTCCTCTGATCATTCGGCATCAGGATGAACCGCTGGCAGATCCGGTTTGCGTGCCGGTCTACTACGTTTCGAAACTAGCTCGCGATGCCGGCGTCAAAGTCTGCCAAGTGGGAGAAGGCTCTGACGAGCTGTTCTGGGGTTACAAATATTGGAAGGACTCCCTCCGGCTACAACGTTTTAGGAACCTGTTCCCAATTCCTGGCGCCCTCAGAGACTTGGGACTTGCGGGGCTCAATTTTGCGGAGCGGGACGGAAAAGCCTCTTATGATCGCCAGTTTTCCTGTGAAGTTCTGCGCAGAGCTCTGTCAAACCGGCCAGTATTCTGGGGTGGGGCGGAGGTGTTCAGCGACTCGCAGAAGCAGCGATTGCTCTCCCCACGATTGCGCAAGAGATTCGCCGGACTGAGTTCATGGGAAGCTCTCGCGCCGATTCGACAACGGTTCCAGGAAAAAGCTTGGGAGCCATCGCCCCTCAATTGGATGACTTACCTCGATTTGAATCTGAGATTACCGGAACTGTTGCTGATGCGTGTGGACAAGATGAGTATGGCGGTGAGTTTGGAAGCGCGTGTTCCATTTCTCGACCACAAGTTTGTAGAACTGGCAATGAGCATTCCCGAAGCAGTGAAAACCAAAGGTGGGGTGCTGAAATACATTCTGAAGAAGGCTGTCAGGGGCGTCATACCGGACGAGCTTATCGATCGAAAGAAGCAAGGTTTCGCCGTGCCCGTCTACGAATGGTATCACGCCAAATTCGGAGAGTACGCTGCAAAAGAAATAAGGGAATTTTGCGAAAACACAGATCTTTTTCAGTTTGAGGGAGTTTTGCCTTTCTTGAAGAGAAGAGGATGGGCGCTCCTGAATGTCGCACTGTGGTGGAAGCAGTATATCGGCTCGGGATCAGCTCCACCTCGACCATTCCTCGCACCAACTCCCTTAAGAAGTGAGTCAAACACTCATCGAAGTGTCCCGATACCTGTTGAACCCAGCATGGGAACTGCATCTTCCGCGCAATCGGTAGGCCGTAGCTGAACAACAATGTCGCCTGTCCTCGTTTGAGAAGTTGAACTGATGGAAGTGAAAAATCTAGCGTATTCCGAGTTGGCTTAGGCCAGCCCATACACGTATTGCGCAAATCGTTGTCCTAGAAAAAAAGAACACACCATTCGGGCCAGATGGCTAGGGCAAGGCAAAGTTCGCCCGCCATACAAACATCAACCGGAAATTCTGTCGTGAGCAGGAGTTCTTGTCATGACTGCCATCCAGCATTTCATTCATGAAGTTTCCGGATCTCAACTACCGCGACTCCAAGAGTCGATAGCTGCTAGCTGGAGGCAGTTTGTATTCAAGAGATTTCTACTTTGCACGTTCGTCCACGCAAGCATCGCTCTTTCGGCGTTTGCTACGTGCACGGCTCCCAAAAACGCGATCGAGGCGGAGAATTGCTTGCCTGGCAATCCCGTAAGTGCTTGGTATGTTGACGGCGCAGGTTCGCCGAACATTCAAGGGTTTGCCACGGACATTAGCGTGAACGTGGCTCAAACGGTCTTCTTCAAAATCGCAACGAATGCCAGCGCATATCGGATCGATATCTACCGCTTGGGCTATTACCAGGGGAACGGTGCGCGGCTACTGGCCTCTGTTTCGCCTTCGGTGCCATTGCCCCAAGTTCAACCCAATTGTTTGACGAACACCTCAACCGGGTTAACCGATTGCGGCAACTGGGCTGTATCGGCGTCTTGGGCGGTGCCCAGTACCGCCACCTCGGGAGTCTATTTTGCCAAGCTTGTGCGGCTGGATACCGGTGAAACAGGCGTAGTCGTTTTTATCGTGCGCAATGACTCCAGCCATTCGGACATCCTAGTGCAGACATGCGACCCCACCTGGCATGCCTACAACGATTTTGGTGGCAGCAGTCTCTATACGGGACCGACCACGCGTGCCTTCAAAGTGAGTTACAACCGGCCGTTCAACGTACCGAACCCCTCCACGTGGCTTTTCAGCGCCGAGTATCCCATGTGGCGATGGCTCGAAGCGAATGGCTACGACGTCAGTTATTTTGCGGGTGTGGATACGGACCGTTACGGTGCGCTGATCAAGCAGCACAAAATCTTTATGTCGGTCGGGCATGACGAATATTGGTCGGGCGGACAACGCGCCAACGTAGAAGCTGCCCGCGCAGCTGGCGTCAACCTTGCATTCTTCAGCGGCAACGAGATCTTCTGGAAGACCCGTTGGGAACCGAGCATTGATGGGACGAATACCGCTTATCGAACGCTGGTCTGCTACAAGGAAACGCTCGCCAATATGGTAATTGATCCCCAGGATCCCCCCACGTGGACAGGCATATGGCGCGATCCGCGGTTCAGCCCACCCGCTGACGGGGGTCGCCCGGAAAATGCATTGAGCGGCACCCTTTTCTGGGTGGACGCGCCCCGAACCGACCCGATCTATGTGCCTCAGGCTGACGGCAGAATGCGCTTCTGGAGAAATACCAGCATTGCATCACTGGCGCCGGGTCAAGTCGCGACCCTCCCAACGGGGACACTTGGCTACGAGTGGGATGTGGATGCCGACAATGGATCCCGTCCGGCTGGGCTTTTCCCCCTCTCGACTACGACTTTGACGGTCCCAACCTGCATCCTTGGCTACACCATCGGTACTTGCACAGCCACACACCACCTGACGTTGTACCGCGCTTTGAGTGGGGCCCTTGTTTTCGGGGCTGGCACCGTGCAGTGGTCCTGGGGACTGGACGCTACACACAGTAACGCTGGCACGCCAACCGATCCCAACATGCAGCAGGCAACCGTGAATCTTCTTGCAGACATGGGAGCTCAGCCAGCAACGTTGCAGAGTGGCGTCGTTCCAGCAATTACTTCCACGGACACTACTCCACCTAGATCGACCATTGTCTCACCTGCTCCCGGGACCATAATGAGCGCGGGCTCTCCGGTAACCGTTTCAGGCACTGCACTCGACTTCGGCGGTGGCGTCGTGGGCGGAGTGGAAGTCTCACCGGATGGAGGTAAAACCTGGCACCCCGCCGTGGGTCGAGAGAATTGGAGCTACACACTTGTACCCACTAATTCTGGGCCCATCAACATCCAGAGCCGCGCGGTAGATGACAGCGGCAATCTGGAAATTCCAGGTCCGGGTACCACCGTCACCGCAGTTCCACAGACATGTCCATGCACCATTTGGCCGAGCACCTCGACGCCGACAACCACCGATACCGGGTCCAACTCGCCACTGGAACTTGGGGTGCAGTTCCGGTCGGACAGCAGCGGCTACATCACCGGCATTCGCTTTTACAAGAGTGCCGCCAACACCGGCACGCATATAGGCAATTTGTGGAACGGCTTAGGCACGCTCCTTGCGAGTGCTACCTTCACTGGAGAGAGCGCTTCAGGCTGGCAGCAGGTGAATTTCTCAAATCCCGTGTCTGTCACTGCGAACACCGTGTATGTAGCCTCCTACCACACCAATGCGGGGCACTTCAGTGACGATCCGAATTACTTTGTGGCCTCCGGCGTGGACAACGCCCCACTCCATGCCCTTGCGAATGGCGCCGGAAGTGCAAACGGTGTGTACGCGTTCGGCAGTACGAGCGCCTTCCCTGCAAATGGCTACATTTCCTCGAACTTTTGGGTCGATGTGGTCTTTAATACGAGTTTCGGCGGGAGTTTCCCCCTCTCAGTCAGCACGACCTCTCTCCCCAACGCTACCCAATCCGCGGCCTATAATCAGAGCCTCGCAGCTGTCGGCGGCACCGCCCCGTATAGTTGGTCAATCCTTTCAGGGACTTTGCCGTCCGCTTTGACTCTGTCCACTGGCGGACAGATCTCCGGTACGCCGACTATTTTGGGGACCAGCACCTTCACTGTGCAGGTGACCGATTCGGGTGTGCCCGCGCAGACCGCCACTCAGGCATTGAGCATCACCGTTGTCGGACCAACAGGCAACCAAAACAACGCAGAGCTGAATGGCAACTACGCATTCACTTTCAACGGGATCGCGGGCAGCGGTAGTGGGTCGTCTGTTTTTGCCGCTGTGGGAAGATTCACGGCGGACGGGGCCGGCAATCTCACCAACGGCGAACTGGACACCAACACCGTGGGTAGCGGAGCAGCCGCTCAATCCTTCACTGGGACCTATACGATCGGTGCGGACAACCGAGGTGTGATGACCTTGAATATCGGCGGGGGCAGCGCGAAGCTGGCGTTTGCGATGATGGCCAACGGCAACGCGCAGTTCATCGAGTTCGATGCTGTCGGTGGAGCAGGCACGATCGGCTCGGGGACCATGGAGAAAGCGGATACTACCGCGTTTAGCACCGCCAGAATCACGGGCGACTACGCTTTTGGCGCCGCCGGTTTGGATAACGTAAGTAATCGCGCCGCCATCGAAGGGCGATGGACTTCGAATGGGACAGGCACTTTCACCAACGCCGCGGGAGACGTCAATGCTTATGGCACGGATTATGCGATGAACTTTATGGCGGCGAATTACGCGGTGACCAACACGGCCACGGGGCGCGGCACCATGCAGCTGGCTTTCACGTTCGGCGGAACACCCGACAGCATGAATTTTGTTTTTTACGTGGTGAATTCAGGAAAGTTGTTTGTGATGGAGAGTGACCCGGTCACGACGGCAACTCCGCTTCTCAATGGCGAAGTGCTTCAGCAGCAACTTCCCGCGGGAGGGTTCACCAACTCCTCGCTGAATGGGAACATGGTGATTTCCCTTACCGGACTCTCTTCGTGCAGCAGTGGATCAGGCGTGCCCAAAGCCGGCGCAGGTTTGCTCACTTCCAATGGCAGTGGGGCCTTTTCTCTGACCTACGACGAAAACTTCTGCCGGGCGCCCAATTCCTTCACCAATGCGCCGGGCACGTACAGTGTGGCCAGCAATGGGCGTACATCAATTACCATTGGAGGATTCAACTTAGTTGCTTACCTGGTGAACTTGAATCAGGTTTTCCTCTTTGTTTCTGATGCCAACGTTTTGTTCGGGATTGGCGAACCCCAGGCGGCGGGTTCGTTCACCAATAGCAGGCTGAACGGCACGTATGCGGGCTTCGCGACCAACCCGGCGGCATTCGGAGTGACTGTCTTCTCCGGCGAATTTGCCGCCGACGGCGCCACGCCCACGGGCAATCTCACTGGCATCGAAGACATCGGCGCATCGAGCGGACCGATCCCAGGAGCGGCGTTCAATGCCACATATTCCGTCTCCTCATCGCCCACCAATGGCCGGGGAACTATGACGGTCACTTCGGGGACCGGAGGCAACGCCGTCATCTATATGGTCTCTGCTTCGAAGTTTGTGGCGGTTTCGCTGAACGATCCCAATCCGGCAGTGTTGGACTTTGAATTGTCTTCTGCTGCCCCCGCATCCGTTACTCTTTCCTCGGTTTCGCTGAACCCGACGAGTGTCACCGGTGGGAATTCTTCTACGGGCACGGTGACGTTGAGCGGAGCAGCTCCCTCAGGCGGCGCAATAGTCACGCTTTCGAGCAGTAACTCGACCGCGGCCACAGTGCCGTCCAGCGTGACAGTTGCAGCCGGAGCCACCAGTGCGACCTTCGCGGTAAGCACCAGCGCGGTGAGCACATCGACTCAGGTCACCATTTCTGCCTCGTTTGGCGGAGTGATCCAGACGGCTACGCTCACTGTGACGTCACCACCGCTCCCGACCGCGTCTTCGCTGACGCTGAACCCGACAAGCGTTACGGGTGGTACGCAATCTTCCACGGGTACAGTGACGTTGAGCGGAGCAGCTCCCCCAGGCGGCGCGCAAGTTGCGCTTACCAGCAGTAACACGAACGTGGCCATAGTGCCATCCAGCGTGACGGTTGCAGCCGGAGCCACCACTGCGACCTTCACGGTAGGCAGCAGCGCGGTGAGCGCATCGACTGAGGTCACCATTTCTGCGTCGTTTGGCGGAGTGATCCAGACGGCTACTCTCACCGTGACCGCTGCACCGAACTACACCCTGTCAGCATCGCCAACCAGCCTGAGCATCACACAGGGAAGCGGCGGGACGGCCACGGTCACAGTCACTCCGCTGAACGGTTTCAGTGGCAGCGTCAGTTTGTCCGCCTCCGGTCTGCCGAGCGGCGTGAGCGCGTCGTTCAGCCCCAACCCCGCCACCACGACGAGCACGATGACGCTCGCGGCCAGCAACGCAGCCACAGTGGGCACGGTCACGGCGACCATCACAGGTACATCAGGCACTTTGACGCGTACGACTACCATTACCCTCACTGTAGTGCCCCCACCCCTGCCAACGGTTTCTTCGCTAACGCTGAACCCAACGAGTGTTATTGGTGGCTTGCAATCTTCCACGGGCACGGTGACGTTGAGCGGGGCGGCACCGGCAGGCGGTGCGCAAGTTACACTTTCCAGCAACAACGGTGCGGCTAGAGTGCCTTCGAGCGTGACGGTTCCGGCCGGGGCCACCAGCGCGACCTTCACGGTGAATACGTCTGGAGTTCTCTTATCAACTTCGGCCGACATTTCTGCTTCGTACAACAATACGACCCGGACGGCAACTCTTTCAGTGTTGTTGTAGCAACGTGGAAGTATCACTGTAAAAGCCAGACAAAGGTTGTTTGAGGTCAGGCCGAAGTGGGAGTAAGTGGGAACAGGGATGGAACTTGGTCTAACGCTAGCCACGGCCATGCCACTACAACAACTAGATGATTCTCCTTGAATCGACAACGGTTAAGTCCTCATTTGTTTGCTCGCCAACGCGAGCCACTCTTCTGTTGCTGCTCTTGCTCGTCGTCGCGAAAGAGTCGGGATGTAATCGGCTGAACGCCAGCAAAACAAGCGGGAATACTGTTTTTCTCAATCACGACCTGTCCGCCGGTGATCTCTCGCAATGGACCCATCGAGACTTCGGCTTGGGCACGGACGCGGGCTCGAACACCAGCGGGGCTGGGTACCTTTGGTATCACTCGGA
>Ga0137395_10000845_pt1 | contig 13446 bp, 11 predicted proteins | sample czobulk216metaG_FD_108283 | JGI IMG/M metagenome (GOLD analysis project Ga0137395, IMG submission 108283) | Vadose zone soil microbial communities from Angelo Coast Range Reserve, California, USA - czobulk2.16 metaG | ecosystem: Environmental > Terrestrial > Soil > Vadose zone | place: USA...
GGCCAGGAAGATGGCAATGCGGTCCACCAGCAGCGTGCGGGAGAGCCGGTCAATCACCGAAGTCAGCATGGCGCTCAAGTCCATTTCTGAACTCAATTCGCGGCCGAATTCGATCAATGTCCGTCGATAGTCATAGCGCTTGCGGTAGAAGAACCGGTCAACCCGGACCTGAATCCAGTTCTTAAGCGGCTCAAAGACCAGCGCCGTAATGATGATTACCGCAATCAAACCCGCGGTGCCGGTGCCCGGGTACTTTGTGGTGATGGAGCCGGCAAGGCTTCCGATGCCGACAAAGTACGCCATCACGATGGCAGCGGTGGCCAGCGTATAAGCTACGCCGCGCTTGAAGATGATGTCGACGTCCATCAGCCGGTAGCGCACGATCGCGTAGCCCCACGTAACGGGCAGGAAGACCAGCGACAGCACGGAGACCTTCATGGCCGGCGTTGGCAGCGCGCCAAACAGGTACGGTATGACGTAAAAGAGCGTGTAAGGCCCGATGGCGAGCACTGTTCCGCGAGAGATCCACTTGAGCTGCTGCTGCTGCACCGGGGTAGTGGCCTTGCGGTAGCTGCGCCAGAGCACCACCGCAGCGATCACAAAATAAACCGTGGTGTAGAACATTTGCAGGCGGTCAAGGTTCCAGCGCAATGACTCACTGGGCCTGAGCTCCAGGCGGGCGAATATCCAGCTGCCGAGCAGAAGCAAGCCAGGCAGATAAACAAGAGCGATCAGCCAGCGCAATTTAGCGGTGTGATTACGGCGTTCGGGAAACGTAAGCGCAAAATGCAGAAACAGAGCGGCCTGTAGCGCGCCTGCGGTAATGTTGCCCCAGAAGATGGCCCAGTCAAAGTTATTCAGCTTGCCGGTGTAATGAAACGAGTAAAGAACGAACGACACCAGGCAGAAAACATAAAAGTGAGTCGACTTGGGCGCGGTCCAGCGGCGGAACAGAACATAAAATCCAATTCCCAGGTAGATCAGGGCGATCAGGCGCTGGCCCACCTTCATGGAATTATCGGCTGGAACCGGGATTACCGGCGAAACTTCAATGTTCACACCCTGGCGGTCGAGCAAATAGGTGGCACGCGAATACACGCCGGTGCGATACAGAAGTTTTTCCAGCTCTACGATGTTCTTGACGGTCTTTTCTTTTGGCTGGCTGTTGATGCGGAGCAACCGGTCGCCGATTTTGATGCCGGCTTTTGCCCCAGGACCATCAGGCGAGAGCCCTTTGGCCACCAGGCCGTATAAATCTTCCTTCCACCAGACACCGTCATCAGGAGTGGAGTACTGGCTCTCTTTTTGCCAGTTGATGATGGCAAACACTACCAGAGCGGCCGTCACCAGGGCTAACCCGACGGCTGAAAACCGGATTAGAGAATCCTTCCGCATCCGCTGGTCTCTAAAACTCCCAGCCGTCAGTTTGACGTGGTGAGGTTGACGGCTACGGTAGGATTTAAGCAAGTCGGTTGCCATGGATTGTTTGCTCGCAGGAGTAATAACTTATTTGTTTGCCTATGTTTAGGAAATTATAAATGTCAAATGGAACAAAAGCTACTGAATTTGGAAGTTTTTGTGTGACTTTTTGTATTCTAAGTTTTAGGGAAGAATTGTGAGTTGAAATCGCCCAGGGAGTTTAAAAAAATTGCGGGACACTGGAAAAGAGTCCCGCAAACAAGAAGCGACAGAGGCGATAACATCTAATTTGAATACCCAAATCGGGAATGAGGTTGCTCCCCGCGGGATGGGTTTATGGAGATCCAGAGAAATCATGTTACAGGCGGACCGGAGGAACTGAGCTATGTTCAGGCTGGCGCGGGCCCGCCGCTAATTCTGCTCCACGGATTGCTGGGTGGCTCGTTCTGCTGGCGCCTTAATCTGCCAGCATTTTCAAAGAGTTACACGACCTTCAGTGTCGATCTGCCGGGTTTCGGCGAGACTGAAGTCCCGCGCGACTTGGATTGCAGTATGCAGGCGCAGGCCACTCGTTTGCTTTCCTGGCTGGAGCAGCTTGGGTTGAACTCGGTGGATGTTGTTGCCTCCTCATGGGGAGGCGGGGTGGCCCTGTTCCTGGCCGCGCTGAGCCCGAAGGTACGTTCGTTGGTTCTGGCCGCGCCGGTGAACCCGTGGTCGGATTTTGGCCGGGAACGCGTCCGGTTCTTCAGCGGCCGCGTTGGAGGAACGCTTCTCCGGCTGGGAATGCCCTTCTCGCGACCGCTGCACCTTACGGCTTTGCAGCGCATGTATGGCGATCCTGCACGTATTCCGCCGGGGAGCCTGGAAGGCTACTCTCGCATCATGTTGCGGAAAGGCCGGGCGAATAACATCCTCAATACCCTGCGCTGTTGGGAAAACGATGTGAACGCGCTGGGTGCAGCCATCGAACGCGTGAGAGCGCCCAGTTTGCTGGTCTGGGGAACAAGAGATGGCGCCGTGGATATGCGCTCGTCCGATATCCTGATGCAGAAGCTGCCCCGCTGCGAGCGCGCAGTGGTGCCGGGCGTAGGACATCTGCCCTTTGAAGAAGCGCCGGAAGAATTCACCCGGCTGGTTCTGGAGTTTCTGGACAGGATCAGGTCATCTGGAAAGCGGGGCATCGGAACAAGTTGAACGTCTGCTCATTCGCTGCGCTCACCCAGGACTAAACTCCTGGGCTTGGGCCCGCGATTCGCAAGCGAATCGCTAAACGCTGATACTGGTAGTGGGTCAGTTTTTAACTGACCCACGTCTGCCTAAAGGCCCGCGACTCGCAAGCGAATCGCTAAACGCTGATACTGGTAGTGGGTCAGTTTTTAACTGACCCACACCAAAGGCACTACCGGGATTTTCCCGGCTTGTGCCACACTAACCTGAACAGATGCGGAATTACCTGAAGTCGGCGCTGGCAAGTGTTGATCGCGAAGCCTGGCAGCGGTTTTTTATGGCCGTTGCAGGATTGGGACTGGCGTTTACCGCAGCGGTGTTTTCCTCGGTCGCGCGCGAACGCGGCAACATGCTGGCCACGGCCATTTTTGCTACCACGGCGCTTCTGCTGGCGGGGGTCGTCGGCTTATTGACCGTGCCTTTTCTGGCGCGGCGCGTGGCCAGGGCCCGCATGAAAGACGCTTTTGATTACGAGCTGACGCCTGAAGGCATGGCTTACCTGGGCGTTTCGCTGGTCATCGGCGTGGCCGCGCTCAATACCGCAAACAATCTGTTGTTCATCGTGCTGGCTGCAATGCTGGCGGCGATCGTGGTGTCCGGGCTGGCTTCTGCGGCGGTGCTGCGGCGGCTGGAACTCGATTTGATTGTCCCCAAAAACGCCTTTGCCACGCGGCCGGTGCAGTTGCGGGTCCACCTGACCAACCCGAGGCTTTGGATGCCGGCGTTCTCGGTCAAAATCTTTAGCCCGGTGGACAAGAAAAAAAGACGGCGCGGGTGGGAGTGGAGCAAAACGGAATTTACCTTTCCCAGGCGCCGCCGCTGGCTTAGCCTGCCGGACTATGTCCTGAGAAGAAAGCGTCCGGCGCCGCTGCAAGCCAAAATACTTTCACGTCCGGTCTATTTTGTTTACGTAGGACCCAGAAGCACCGCTACTGCTGAGGTGGAAATAGCATTCCCGCGCCGTGGCCTCTACACGCAGAATGGTTTCAGCGTGGCCACGCGCTTCCCCTTTTCCTTTCTCATCAAAAGCCGCAAAGTCACACTGGAGCGCGATCTGCTGGTGTATCCCGCGTTGCTCGAACCCGATGACTTTCTGGATCTGCTGCCGATGATCACCGGCGAATTTGTCTCCTTCGTGCGCGGACGGGGCAGCGAGTTGTATCGCATCCGAGAGCACACGCCGCAAGACCCTGGGCGTTTCGTCGACTGGAAAGCCACGGCCAAGACCGGCTCGCTCAAGGTCCGCGAGTTTACCCGCGAAGACGAGCGCCGCCTGCGGTTGGTATTTGATAATCCCGAGCCCGGCAAGGTCACGCCTCCGGCGTACGAGCGCGCGGTCTCCCTGGCAGCCTCACTGGCTTGCCATTTCAATACTGAGAACGTAGACCTCTCTTTTGACGGCTCATGCTATGACGGCGGACTGCACCTGGAAGATTTTCTGCGCTACCTGGCGACGATCCAACCCGACCGGCGCGACGTGACGTTTCTGGACGCGCTGCCGGTCTCACAGGACTACAACGTGATCCTGACCGCGCGCAAGCCGGGAAGCCTGCCCAGCGCGCTCTGGCATAGCTCTTACGTCATTTATATGTAACCCAGCACTTAGCCGTTAGCAATTAGCAAATAGCCAAAAACACTTTTACCGCGGATTCGCGCGGATGGCCGCGGATAAAAATCTGGGAATAAATAAGTTCACTTGATTTTCTAACCTCCGCTTCCTCCGTTCCTGCGTGTTTCAAAGGTTTGGTTTCCTCTTTTTACATCCGCGTTTATCCGCGTAATCCGCGGTAATCACTTGCCTATTTACCCGCTTTTTTCTCCTCCCGCCACGGTTTGGTCACGTTCACGAATTGCCGCGCCACGTCGGCGGCGCCCAGCGGTCCGGAAAACGGGCCTTCGCCTTTGCCGGAGAGCAGCACATAGGTGGTGTTCTGGTGGCGCACCTCAAACGGATAGTCCCAGGCAAAGGTGTAGCTGACTTTGAGCACCACGTCGGCCACGCGCGGATCGTCAACCATGCGGATGTGCAGCTTTTCAAAGTCTTTGTTCTTGCCCAGTGCGGCCTTCATCTGGTCGCTGGCGAAGTAGCGGGCATCGCGCGCGTCAACGTACATGGTGCGGAAGTTGCGCAGGATGAAGTCGCGGTCTTTGGAGTTGCGGAGCAGCTCGGACTGGTCTGGCGCCTCGGGGTCGGCGTGGGCCTGAGCTTCCAGTCCGTCGATTCGCATCGACCGTTGCTGCGCTGCCGCTTTGCGCTCACGTTCCATGTAGTCGTCATAGGCGCTTTGGCGAAATTCCGATTCTGCTTCGGCGCGGCGGGCGGTCTGAGCGAGAGCGAATATGCTCTGGCCGTTGGCGAAAGGCGAATCTGTCGGCGAGCCGGGGTAATGGCCAAAGTTCGCCGAGCGCAGATCGTCATTGAGAACCCCCCTTCCAGCGTAGGAATATCCGGGTGAATTCTGGATATAGGAAACGGCCGGCCGGGCGGGGCGTTGATTTTGCGCCAGGGCGGCTACCGACGCGGCCAGAATGAGCAGAGTGCAAGTCAGTGTTGAGCGATGCATGTTGATTCCTCCTGCGGCCAGCATCTGGCAAGGGGAAAAATGGCACAATGCACCGCGGATAAATTGGAGATCAAGCGAAGGTCAACGGCGGGTAAAGTGCTTTGCTTTCAGGTATTTGCTGGAAGGAACGCTGAGCAGGGCAGGACGATGAATACCTGGCGGCCAAGAAACCAGGGATCCATGCCGGATCTCTCGCGAGGCCGGGAATAAAAACTGTTGTCACTGGTTCTTGAGACACATCTTCTCTTGTTTCCTCCAGGGCCGCATATCCACTCGCGGCCCTGTTCTTTGCAAGATTGCATGTAAAAAGCTGTTTTACTCGGTGGCGGTCTTGCGGTGTGAGCGCATGGAGCGCGCAATTAGCCCCAGGCCGCCGACCAGAAGAATCAGCATGATCAAGGTGTTGAGGAGGCTCTGCGGCTGGAAGTAGATGTGCATGTTGGCGATTACGCCGGCAAGAATAAAGAGCGCTCCGGCGGCGGTGAGCAGCCATCCGATAAGACTGCGACCGTTGAAGAACAGGATGCCAACGCCAAAGAGCAGCGGGATGAGCGTGACGCCGAAGCTGTTGCCACCCCAAAAGCTCCAGTAAGATCCCACCACGGTGACCTGGTTGGAGATGAGATAGCCGCCGACGCAGGTCATGATGAAGCCCAGGACGAATTCACCCAGGCCGCCGGGCGAGCCGCCAACGTCACTTATAGAACGGTTGTCCATGCGGGGAAGGATAGCGCGCACGCGGGCGGAAGGCCAATAAAATCGGTTCGATACGGGAGGTCAATGCGCTTTGGCGGGATTGTTGGCTTCGGCTTCCTGCAGCGCTTTTTTCTTGCGCCGGCTCAGGATGAAAGGACGGCGCCTGCGGCGTTCCACTCGCTTGTCAATTTTCTTCCAGAAGCCCCAGAAGTAATCGATGGCGGAAATGATGGAGACACCCACCATGAACCAGATGGCCATCTTCGCCACCAGGTCAACCGACAGCACGAACGAGAAGGAGCCGAGATGGAAGGTCCATATGTCCCAGCGGATGGCCAGGATAGCGGCAACCACGGAGACGATCTGCACCACCATCTTGAGCTTGCCCAGTTCGCTGGCTTCAATGGTAAAGCCCTCGGAAGCGGCGATGGAGCGCAGGCCGGAGATGAGAAATTCGCGGCCGATGATCAGAACTACCACCCATACGTTGACGATGTCGGGGACCAAGCGCAGCAGCGTGATATAGCAGGCGGCGATCATCAACTTGTCCGCCAGCGGGTCCAGCAGCATGCCCATGGTGGTGATCTGGCCACGCCGCCGCGCCAGGTAGCCATCCAGGCCGTCGGTGATCGAGGCCAGAATAAAGATGCCGGAAGCCAGCACCACGCGCAAGGTATCGTTCTGGGCGGTGAAATATGGCGTAGTAAGGAGCCATATGATCAGCGGGATGGCGGCAATCCGCGATAGCGTAATGTAGTTTGGCAGGTTCACTGGGAATGGGCGCCCGGGCCTTCAGCTGCCCTGATTATCCTTGGATTTCGGCCTCAGCGCAAACTTATGTGCGCTACTTCTTGCCGTTGACCGTCTCCAGGCAGCGAGTATATAGCTCCAGCAGGTGGGTGGCATAGTCCTCTGACTTGGTCTCAGTACCGCCATGAAAGCCCGCCCCGGCGGCAACGGTCTTGCCGTAATTAGTTGTGGCAGCGATGAATTTCATCATGTCCAGGGCGATATCCTCATTGCGGCGCGGGCCGACGATTCCTGCAAGCGGATCCATGGTTCCTCCAGGTGAAGAATACAGCTCTATTCTAACGGGTGGGAGTTGAGCAGTCAGCCTTTCTCCGGAGTCCCGAACGGAAGTGAGGGATCCCTATTGTTACGTGGCTGTCTCAGCCAGGCGAAAATCGGGAAACATTGAGTTATGCTGGCGGTGCTGCTCTTTTCTCCAACGTAAATTCTTTCGAAACTATAGAGATCTCTCGCTGCGCGTCGGGATTTCAGAAAAGCCACCTGCTAACATAAATTCATGGACATGACCTGGGTGACTGACCGGATCGCGGTCGGCGGCGGAATCTGGAATGACGAAAACATGGCGGAGTTGGTGGAGCATGGTGTCACGCATATCATCGATATGCAGATCGAATTTGACGATCGCCCACTGGCTGAGCCTTACCGGGTCAAGGTATTGTTTAATCCCACTGATGATGATTTCCTGCCCAAGCCGCCGCAGCTCTTCCAGGCCGGCGTGGAGTTTGCTCTAGCCGCTCTGGATGAGCCCAAAAGCCGTGTCTATATTCATTGCGCGGCCGGCGTGCATCGCGCGCCCATGATGACGCTGGCGATTCTCCGCGTGCTGGGCTGGTCACTGAAAGACGCCAAAGCCGTGATCCAGGAGCGCCGCTACGTGGTGGACTTTGCCGATGTGTACGTGGAAAGCGTGGAAGAATTTGTGAAGGCATATGAGGCCGCGAGTGCGAAGCTCAAGTAAGCATGAGAGAGTCTAGCAGGCGCAACGAAAATCCTTGAAACGCGGAGGAACGGAGAGAGCGGAGGAGTCGAAAATCGGAACATGATTTGATCTGAATTCCTCCGTTACTCCTTTCCTCTGTGTTTCAAAGTTTTTTATTTGCCTTATCGAGAGGGGTCCGGAGCTGAGTGCTGAGGGCTGAATGCTAGAATCCCGCCATGCCCGTTGAAGCGGTCCAGCACGTCCGGCGAATGCGCGGAGGCGCCCAGGCGCACCTGATGCGCGCGGACGACGGCCACTTCTACGTGGTCAAGTTCCAGAACAACCCGCAGCATCTGCGCGTGCTGGCCAATGAACTGCTGGCCACGCGCCTGGCCGAGCGCGTGGGGTTGCCGGTGCCTGTGACCGAGATCGTAAAAGTGGAAGACTGGCTGATTGAGAACACTTTGGAGCTGCGGGTCGATGCGGCCGGACTTTCCGCGCGCTGTAAAGGGGGTTTACAATTCGGCGCGCGCTACGTCTGCGATCCCGCCGAGGGCCAGGTCTTTGATTATCTGCCGGAGAGCATGCTGCCCAAGGTCCGCAACCTGGCGGCGTTTGCCGGCATGCTGGTCCTGGACAAATGGCTGGGCAACGCCAACGGCCGCCAGGCAGTCTTCTGGAAGAAAGCGCTGGAGCGGAAGTACACAGCGACGTTTATCGACCAGGGCTACTGTTTCAACGCCGGGGAGTGGAACTTTCCCGACTCGTCATTGCGCGGCGTGTACGCGCGCAACTTTGTCTATCAGGAAGTCCGTGGATGGGAATCGTTTGAACCCTGGCTGGGCCGGGTGGAAAATCTTGATCCGTCTATCATTGATGAAATCGCCGGCGCCATTCCGCCGGAGTGGGCCGGAAACGACTGGCGACCGCTGGAGAAGCTGGTGCAGACGATTGTGGAACGCCGCGGCAAAGTGCGCGAGCTGATCTTCGCCTTTCGCAATTCATCCCGCCAGCCCTTCCCGGGGTGGAGCGCGGCGGCCATCGAGAAGTCCGCCGCAAAGAAATCGGGGGTGCAATGATGGCTCCTAAAATCCCTTGCCGCTTCTTCGTGCTTCGCTACGCGCCCGACGCGGTGAAGAATGAGTTCATCAACATCGGCCTGGTGCTGCTGCCACCGGCAGGCGGGGCGGAGGTGCGTTTTACCCGGGATTGGTCGCGTGTGCGCTGTCTCGATCCTGAAGCTGACCTGGAAATGCTGCAAGCTCTGGAGACTGATCTGCGCGAAAAACTGCGCGCGCTGAACGGCGACCATGAGTTCATTTTGCTGCGGATACAGGATTCGTTTTCCAATGCGCTTCAGCCGTCAGAATTTCAGGGCTGCCTGGCCGAGTCGCCGGCGGCGGAGGCCGACGAGCTGGCACGGCTCTACCTGGAACGCCCGCGCCGGCGCCAGCCGCGTGAACTAAGCACGCGCCAGGCGATCTACCAACGGATGCGGCAGGAATTTGAAAACGCGGGTGTCTGGCCGCTGATGTGGCGGGACGTTCCAGTAGCGCGCTACACGCGCAGCGGCGATCCGCTAAAGCTGGATTGCGGTTACAGTCCTAACGGCACCGTCAAGCTCTTTCACGCGGTCTCGCTGGCCACGGATGTGAACGCCGCCAAAATCCTGGCCTTCACATTCCCGCAGCTTGCAGAGGGCATTCGCAGGGCCGAAGGCAAACAAGCGCAACTCACGGTCGTGGTGGAGGATGACCTGCCGGCCGACGATGAGGCGGTGCGGTTTGCGCGGGAGACGCTGGAGCAGCAGGCGATCAGGATTGCTCACGCGGGCGAAATGCCGCAGATCGCCGCCGTCGCAGCGCGCGAACTGAGTATCGGCTGAGAAGAAAAAGCCCCGGCATTGCAGCCGGGGCTGATTAAACGTATGTTTAGGCGGATCAGTAGGCTCTGAAGCGGTCTCCTTCAAAGATTCGCGTGCGTACTCCGTCAATCACCGCAGGAATCGCAGGATGGGCGACTCCCTGAATTACGAAGATGGAAACGGCTCCCTCAGCCGGGTTGTCGCTGCTGATGGACACGCCCACACCCTGGATTCCGGGGTGCCCCATGAAGTCCGCGACATGAGCATCTTTGGCGGCAAGAGCGCGATCGATCATGCCCTGGCTGGCAGTCACCTTCCCGGCAACGGCGGCATCGTCAAAGATCAACCGCGTGCGAACGCCATCAATCACGGCAGGAATAGCGGGCACGGATTTTCCAGAGACATGAAGCAGCAGTGCGCCTTCAGCGGGATTATCAGCGCTTGCGCCGACTTCTACCGAAGCAAAGCCAAAATCCCTGACCAAAGCGGAAGCGCGCCGTTGCTGGACGGCGGTCACGCGCTGGCGTTCCCGCGGAATTAACGCTGCTTGCGTCGTGCCAACCTGCGTTGAACCGGCTGTGGCGGTCTGCGCGCAGCTTACTGCATGGTCAGGGCCGCCCACAATCGTCAGTGGCCCTGAGGCATTCGTGAACGCAGTGATCACACCGGGCGCAACAAGACCGTTGGAGTCCCTGGTATCCAACAGGGGATTGGCAACCGTGCTCACGCTGTTTCCTCCGTAAAGGAGTGCGACGGGCCGGGAGGTGTCAGTGGTCACAACCAGAGATCCTGAGTCACCGCTGGCGCTGAAACTTCCGCCATTAATCATCACCTGTCCTCTGAAGATGGCGGTGAACGCTTTGGCTCCTCCGCAACTGGAATCGTAATCCACCTGAATATCTGAATTGATCGAGTTTACGGCTGAGCAGGTAAGCCCGCTGGTTCTGCCAGCCTTGCTTACTGCCTGATTTATCGCAGGAGCTGCGATCTGGGATGAAGGCGGCGCCGGCGAAATATTGGTGGTTCCAACCGGCCCAAGATCCAGAATCGTCCCGCTCGGATCAACCTGCCCTGCCACAATTTCTGCTATGGCAGCGTCAACGTTGCTCGGAGCGTGCCCGCAGAGAGGCGCGGTGGAGCTGCCGCAAGCGCCAGGTTCGTTAGCGGCTGGCTTTAGTTTGGCGGCCTGAGTGAGCAGTGCAATCGTAAGCGGAACCGGGTGGCCAACACGGCAGATGGCTTGCAAAGGCTGAATAATGGCATCTCCGGGTGCTCCGGCGTCAGATTTGTCCAGAACGTGGTTATTGCTGAGAATGACGGGTCGTGCCACATCGGGTCGCGTCCAGAGGCTGCCCAGAGTGCCGATGCAACAAAAGGTGGTACCGATGTCACCATTGTTTCCGCCTGAGGTACCAAGCTTCACAGGAGCCGATTGGGCCGAAGCAGTGTCGTTGGGAAAAACTTGACCTGGTGTTGGTGTGGGGGGCGGCGGAGGCGTGCTGGAGCCGCCACCACAGCCCACAATCAAAATCAGCATGATGAACGCAATCAAGATGCCTGAAAACTTTGACATAGCAATAAGCCTCTTTAGTCGAAAAAAATCGCCCCGCCGGGAGGGAACAGCACGAAATCAAATTTTACGCCGGGAATTACTCCGTTATCCAGAGTAGCGGCACGTCCGTAACGTTAGATGCAGGTACCCCGAAAAGCGTGCCCAGGAACCTGCAAAAGGTTGGTTTTAAAAAGGATCATGAATGCCAGTGAAGCAAGGTTCAGATGGGGCATGCGTTGTAAATTCTCAGTAAAAACAAGAGCGGCAAGGCCAGGCGCTTGCCGCTCAAAGCGGAATGGCCGTTATCTATCCAATATCTTCGTTAAAGTTCTCCAGATACTCGCGCACGGCGACCATGAACTGATCGGCGTCAGCGCCGTCAACAATGCGGTGATCGTAACCCACGGAAAGCCGGATGATATGTCGCACGGCAATCGAATCATTGCCGTCTTCATCGGTCACCACTACCGGCTCCTTGAAGATGCCGCCCATACCCAGAATGGCCACCTGCGGTTGCAGGATGATGGGCAGGCCGAACTGCGGGCCAAAGATGCCGGGATTGGTGATGGTGATGGTGCCGCCCTGCACGTCGTCGGGAACCAGTTTTTTGCTGCGAGCGCGCTCGCCCAGATCGCTGACGGCGCGCTGCAGGCCCACAAAGCTCAGGTTCTCCGCGCCCTTGATCACAGGCACGATCAGTCCCCAATCGAGGGCCACGGCAATGCCGATATTCACGTTCTTGTGATACTGGATGGCGTCGCCCACGACCGATGCGTTGATGACCGGCTTTACGCGAATGCCGTGCAGCATGGCCTTGGCGATGAACGGCATATAGGTGAGCTTGACGCCGTTGCGCGCTTCCCATGCTTTGCGGTTCTTCTCGCGGAACCTGGCGATACGCGTCATGTCGACCTTGAAGACCGAGTGCACGTGGGCGCTGGTGTGCTTGGATTCCACCATGCGCTCGGCGATCTTCTTGCGCATGGGCGTCATGGGGACCAGATCGCCGGAAAGCATTTGCGTTACGGATGGAGTTGTGGGCCGCGGTGACGGAACCGGCTGGGCTGCCGCCTGCTGCTGCGGTTGTTGCGCGGGCCGAGCCTGTGGTTGCGCGATGATGACTTGCGGTGTACGGCCTGCCTGACCTGCGCCATGCTGCTGGATAAAATTCTCAATGTCCTGCTTGCTGATGCGACCACCCAGCCCTGTACCGGGCACGCTGCCCAGATCCACGTTGTTTTCTTTGGCAATGCGGCGCACCAGTGGTGACGAACGCATGCGCTCGCCATCGTGCCCGCGCTCTTGCGCTGGAAATCCAATGACCTCATGCTGCTGCGGCTGTGCGGGCGGCTGTTGCGTTGGCGCAGCCTGCGCAGGCGCCGGCTTGGCCTGAGCTGTAGCTGGTTTTGCCGGAGCAGCGGCCGGAGTTCCCGCGCCGCCGATGACCGCTACCACGCTGTTCACCTGCACAGTGGCGCCTTCCTGAACTTTGATTTCGCGTAACACGCCTGATGCAGGCGCGGGAATTTCCGCGTCGACTTTGTCAGTGGAGATTTCGAACAGCGGCTCGTCGCGCTGCACCTTGTCGCCGACTTTCTTCAGCCACTTGGTGATGGTTCCTTCAAAAATTGATTCACCCATCTGCGGCATAACCACGTCAGTGCCGGCGCCTCCGTTGGCGCCGCTGGGAGCAGCGCTCTTTTCTTCCTGTACGGGCGCCGATTTCTCCGTGGCGGGAGGCTGCTGGGCCGCGGGAGCGCCGTCGGCTTGCGGAGCAGCTTTGCTTTGCGCGGGTGGAGGCGCGGACGCCTTGGCGGCGGCAGCGCTGCCTTCAGCATCAATCACGCCGACCACGGTGTTCACCTGCACCGTGGCGCCTTCCTGAACCTTGATCTCTTTCAACACGCCGGCCGCGGGCGCGGGAATCTCAGCATCAACTTTATCGGTAGAGATCTCAAACAGCGGCTCGTCGCGCTGGACTTTGTCGCCGGGCTTCTTCAGCCACTTGGTGATGGTGCCTTCAAAAATCGATTCGCCCATCTGGGGCATGAGTACGTCAGTTGCCATGGGTTCCTTCCACAGGTGTCTCTCGGCTGGTTACCGCAACCCTCGATTATAAATCACCTTTGTGACGTGAGGAGCAAGGAGCCGCCGCGCTGCTTCAAATGATGGGATGGCTGCATGCAGGGCATTTGTCCGGCGGATCCAGGCGCGGGAAGATGCGCCGCTCATCTGGCAGCGGCTCGCCGCAGCGAGGGCAGACTCAACTGTTGAGCTTTCGGCCTCGAAGGACCCATAGTGTAAGAACGGCCGCGGCAGGAGGCGTCGCCACAAGTGTTGCGAGCCAGTAATTCTCAACCTGGAATAGCATGAGACAAGCGGTCAAGAAAAACAC
>Ga0137395_10000848_pt1 | contig 13437 bp, 14 predicted proteins | sample czobulk216metaG_FD_108283 | JGI IMG/M metagenome (GOLD analysis project Ga0137395, IMG submission 108283) | Vadose zone soil microbial communities from Angelo Coast Range Reserve, California, USA - czobulk2.16 metaG | ecosystem: Environmental > Terrestrial > Soil > Vadose zone | place: USA...
CTGGCGAGACGATCGACGTGCGGGCCAACGGGACGAAGATCGTGCTCGCGGGTCGGGTGTCGAGCAAGGCCGTCGCGGACAACGTCGCGAATCTCGCGGCCGGCTATGCGGACAAGAAAGAGGACGTGATCTCGCTGCTTCAGCCGCGTGACTCGGTCACCAATCAAGTGCTGCTGCGCGTGCGCTTCGCCGAGGTGAGCCGCAGCGCCCTCACGCAACTCGGTGCAGGCTTCTTCACGAGCCCGACCGGCATCCAGAACACCATCGGCCGCGTGACGACCCAGCAGTTTCCGGCGCCTGGCTTCGACGAGCTGCAGGCCTCGAAGTCGAGCGGTAACTTCGGCGCGCCGGTCACCAGCGCGTCCGGCAAACTCACGTTCAGCGATTTCCTGAATCTCTTCCTGTTCAGTGAGAAGTTCGACCTTGGCGTGATGATCAAGGCGCTGCAGACGCGCGGGCTGTTCCAGAGCCTGGCCGAGCCCAACCTGGTGGCCGAGAGCGGCAAGGAAGCCAGCTTCCTGGCTGGCGGCGAATTCCCGGTTCCGGTGCCTCAGGCGAGTTCCACCGGCACCACCGTCACGATTGCATACAAAGAGTTCGGCGTCCGTCTGAGCTTCACGCCGGTCGTCAACGGCAACCGCGTCCATTTGAAAGTGCGTCCCGAGGTCAGCACGCTCGACTTCGCGAACGCCATCGTGCTCGACGGCTTCCGAATCCCCGCGCTGAGCACGCGCCGGACCGAGACAGAGCTCGAACTCGAGAACGGGCAGACGTTCGCCATCGCAGGACTGATCAACAACACGATGGTGAACTCGATGCAGAAGATGCCCGGCATCGGCGACATCCCGATCCTCGGGCTTCTGTTCCGCAGCAAGTCCGCGCAGAAGGATCAGACCGAGCTCGTCGTGATGATCACGCCGGAGATTCTGCCGACCGGATCGAGCGGCGTGACGCCGAATCTGCCGCGGATGGGCGAGCCGTTTCTGCCGCCGCTCCCGCCGAAGCAATCGTTCCAGGCGCCTCCACCCGCCTTCAGTGCACCGACCGCTGCCGTGACGCCGCCAGTGCCGGCGGTGCCTGTCCGGAGTGCCACCGCTGTTGCTCCAGCGAAGGAGACGCCCGCATCCGCGGCGGCCGCGGTGAGCGCGCTGACCCCGAACACCCGCAAGATCGTAAATGACGCGCCGCCGCAACCAGCCGCGCCCGTACCGGTGAGAGCCGCGGCTCCGGCTCCCGTCCCGGCCGCGACACAGGTCCCTGCGGCGAACGTCTCGCGACCATTGACTGCCGCCGAGCAGAAGCGGGTCGACCGCGCTCGCAAACTGGAGCAGGAGCAAGCCAAGCGCGACGCCGAGGTGGCCCTGAAACGCCAGCTGGAGCAGGCCAAACACGATCAGGAGCAGGCAAAGCACGACGCCGAGGTTTCGGCGCTGGCCGCGAAGAAGCAGGCGGAGTCCGACCGGAAGCGGCAGAAGGCGTTGTCTGACGCCGCAAAGAGCGGCAAGACGCCGCAACAACCGTAGCTGGACCGCTGCGATTCGGACTGGTTCATTAATTTATGGCACAGCTGCTCGGCCTCATCGTCAGCGACGATGAGGCCTTCAAGCATCACATCGGGCGGTCGCTTCGATCGGGAGCGATTCCAGTCGGTGTCGCTGACGAGCGCGTCGTGCGTGATGGGACGCCGCCTGATCTGGCGATCGTGGATGCCTGCCGCGACACCTCGTCGGCGATGTCGAACATCGAGCGTGTTCGGGCGAGCGCGCCTGGCGCCGGAATCTTCGTCGTCGCGTCGGTGGCGGATCCAGAGCTGATCCTCCAGTCGATGCGCGCCGGCGCAAACGAATTTTTCGTCTGGCCTCCGCCGGAAGATACCTTCCACGGAGCGATCCGCCGGGCGTTGACGCGTCGCGAGGCCGTTCAAGGCGCCAAGCCGAATGCGACCACGCTGGTGTTCTTTGGCGCCAAAGGCGGCGCCGGCACGACCACTGTCGCCGTCAACTGTGGAGTCGAGATCGCGAGGCTGAGCCAGCGGTCGACGGTCATCGTCGACTTGAAGCCGGGCCTGGGCGAGGTCTCGCTGTTTTGCGGCGTCCGTCAGAAGTACAGCCTGCTCGACGCGATCGACAACCTGCACCGGCTCGATCGTGAGTTTCTTCGCGAGCTGGTGGTCAAGCACAAGTCCGGCCTCGAGATTCTCGCCGGCTCCGATCAGTTCGATCGTCCGGGCGCGGCCGACTCGGGCCCCGTTGAAGAGCTCTTTCGCCTCCTGACACGACAGTACGACTACGTGCTCGTGGATGCGGGGAGCCAGATCAATTCGGTGACGGTCGCGGCGCTCTACACGGCCGACACGATGTTTCTGGTCTGCAACCCGGATGTTCCGTCGATTCGAAACGCGCAGAGGCTGCTCGAGCGTATCCGGCAGCTGGGCGCGGCCGGCGACCGCGTACGCATTCTGCTGAATCGCGCCGCGGAACCCTATCCCATTCCGCCAAAGCAGATCGAAAGCGCGCTCGGCCACCCGATCCACCAGACATTTCCGAGCGACTACAAGACGGTCTCGACGGCGCTCAACTCCGGCGTGCCGCTCGCGCTGAGCGGCTCGACGGAAATCGCCAGCGAGTTCGCGAACCTGACGAGGGGCATTCTGCACCCGGCCGGTGCGATGCCGCCTCCCGAGACGGCGAAGCGCAGCCGCCTGAGCCTCGATCGCATCGCGTCGATGTGGTGATCTTATGAGCCCTCTTACTCATGCCGTCGTGAGACCTGAACCCGCGGGTCAAGCCGTTCGCCCAGGCAATGTCCCGCCGCCGGCCGCCCGGACGCAGCCGCAGCGGCAGCAGTATCTCGATCTGAAAGCCAACGTCCATCGCAAGCTCCTCGACCGGCTGAACCTGGAAGCGCTCGCGCAGGCGGAGCGCAGCCGCGTCGAAGCCGAAATCCGGACGTTGATGGTGGATCTTCTCAACGAAGAAGGCATCCCGATCAGCCTCAGCGAACGGGAGACCCTCTTCAGCGAGTTGATGGACGACGTGTTCGGATTCGGGCCGCTCGAGCCGCTGCTTCGCGACGCGACCGTCAACGACATCCTCGTGAACACGTACAAGAACGTGTTCGTCGAGCGAAACGGCCAGCTCGAACGCGTCACGGCGACCTTCCGCGACGATCGGCACCTGCTGCGCGTGATCGACCGCATCGTGAGCGGAGTGGGCCGCCGCGTGGACGACAGCTCGCCGATGGTCGACGCGCGCCTGCCGGACGGATCGCGCGTCAACGCGATCATTCCGCCGCTCGCGGTGGATGGTCCGCTGCTGTCGATCCGCCGTTTTCCGGCCGAGCGGCTGAAGGCCTCGGATCTGGTGACCCTGCGGGCACTGACCCAGCCGATGCTCGATTTTCTGTCGCACTGCGTGGGCGCGCGCCTCAACGGGCTCATCAGCGGCGGCACCGGCGCGGGAAAGACGACGCTGCTCAACGTCCTGTCCGGATTCATTTCCGAACGGGAGCGCATCGTCACGATTGAAGATGCGGCCGAGTTGCAGCTTCACCAGTCGCACGTCGCGCGGCTCGAGACGCGGCCGGCGAACGTGGAAGGCAAGGGCGCCGTCCGCCAGCGCCAGCTCGTCGTCAATGCCCTACGTATGCGCCCCGATCGCATCGTCGTCGGCGAGGTGCGCGGCGAGGAAGCACTCGACATGCTGCAGGCGATGAACACCGGCCACGACGGGTCGCTGACAACCGTGCACGCGAACACTCCGCGGGACGCCCTGATGCGAATCGAAACGATGATCGCGATGGGCGCGACGAACCTTCCGGAGCGCGCGATGCGCCAGCAGATCGCGTCGGCCATCCAGATTGTTGTCCAGCAGACGCGCCTCAGCGACGGCTCGCGCAAGGTCACCAGCATCTCGGAGATCACGGGCATGGAAGGTGACGTGATCACGATGCAGGAAATCTTCCTTTTCGAGAAGACGGGCATCACGCAGGACGGCAAAGTCGTCGGCCGCTTCCGCGCGACCGGCGTGCGGCCGAAAGTCTGCGAACGGTTGAAGGCCTCCGGCATTCACCTCCCCGGCGACATGTTCGAAGGCGTCACGGAGGTGCGGTGATGCTGCTGCCCTTCGTCGTGTTTCTCTTCGTGTCAGGCGGGGTTGCCGGGCTGGGCTTCATGGCCGTCAAGTACGGCCCCGGCGCGATGGCCAAGCGACGGCTAGAGCTTCGCCTCCACGAGGTGTCGTCCGACGACTCGAAGGACGAAGGGGAATCGTCGGTCCTGCGGCGCACTGCCGAGGGGCCGGTGCCTGCGGTCGAGCGCGCGCTGCTCAAGACGAATGCCGGCTCGAAGCTGGCGCTGCTGATCGAGCAGTCGGGAGTCAGCACGACGCCCGGCGCGATCATCGTGATCAGCTTCCTCGCCGCGTCGGTGTCGGCGCTGGTGACGGCGATCTTCGTGCCCTACCTCATCATCGTGCCGGTTGTGGCGCTCGTGGCAGGCTTCGCGCCCTTTGGCTGGCTGCGCTGGAAGCGAGGCGCCCGCCTTCGGAAGTTCGAGGAACAGTTCCCGGAGGCTCTCGACGTCCTGTCCCGCGCGGTTCGGGCCGGCCACGCGTTCCAGAGCGCATTGGGAATGGCGGCCGACGAACTCTCGTGGCCGGTGGGTCCTGAGCTCAAGAAGGCCTTCGAGCAGCAGAATTTCGGGTTGCCGCTTCGCGATGCGCTCACCCAGCTTTCCGAGCGCGTGCCGATTCTCGACGTGAAGTTCTTCGTGACGGCCGTGCTGATCCAGCGCGACACCGGCGGCAACCTGGCGGAGATTCTCGACAACCTGGCGCATGTGGTGCGCGAGCGGTTCAAGATTCTGCGGCAGGTTCGCGTCCATACGGCGCACGGCAAGTTTACCGGGTTCGTACTGCTGGGCCTGCCGCCGTTTCTGGCGATCGCGCTGACGTTGATCAATCCCGAACACATGGCGCCGCTGTTCCGCGAGCATCTGGGCCACATCATGCTCGAAGGCGTGCTTGTCATGCAGGTGATTGGCTACTTCTGGATTCGCAAGGTGATGAAGATCGAGGTGTGACGTGATGCTGTTTCTGCCGCTGATGGCGTTTCTGTTCGTATCGCTGCTGGTCACGGCCGGCGCGATGGCCATGACGCCGAGCGCGACGACTATCGAGCGCCGCCTTGGCGAGGTCATTGGCGAGTCGGCAAGGGCGGTCAACCCCACGTCGTCGATGCTGCCGCCCGTCGCGATGGATTGGCTCCGGCGGGTCGGCGCCGCGGCGCCGAGATCGACGTCCGAGATGAGCAAGCTGCAACAGCGGCTCGTCATTGCCGGCTATCGCAGCCGCGAAGCGGTGGTGGTGTTCTTCGGCCTGCGCGTCGTGATCGCTATCGCCGTGTTTCTGATTTGCGTGTCGCCCCTTGTGAAGCATTCGAACCTCGGCGTGGCGCTCGCCGCCTGCGGCGTCGCGTACGTGCTGCCGGGAATGGTCCTGGCCCGTATGGCCAAGAAGCGGCAGCATCGTATCCGTCTCGGTCTTGCTGACGCGCTCGATCTGCTGATCGTGAGCGTGGAAGCCGGGCTGGGACTCGATCAGGCCATTCAGCGCGTCGCCGAAGAGCTGGCGTTCGCGCACCCGGATCTCACGGACGAACTCAAGCTGATCAACCTCGAGATTCGCGCGGGCAAAGCCAGATCGGACGCGCTGCAGAACCTGGCGGCTCGCACCGGACTCGATGATGTGTCGTCGCTGGTCACCATGCTCGTGCAGACGGACAAGTTCGGCACGAGCGTCGCGCAGTCGCTTCGCGTGCACGCCGACACGCTTCGCACCAAGCGCCGCCAGCGCGCGGAAGAGGCGGCGGCAAAGACCGGCGCGAAGATGGTGTTCCCGCTGGTGATCTGCATCTTTCCGGCGATCTGGGTGGTGACGGTCGGATCGGCCGTCATCAAGTTCGTCCAGGTCCTGATGCCGATGGCTAACAAATGAGCGCGACATCACAGCTCGACGTGGTCAATCCGGCCGCGATGCCGGCGGCTCCGGTGACGATTGAAGACATCGGTCTTCCCGTTGACCGCATTCATCAGCTCCTGATCAAGACAATGTACGGCGCCGAGGCGACAGGGCTGGTGCTCGCCGAACGCATGCGGCTGCCGTTTCCAATGCTGGAGCCGCTGATCGAGCACGCGCGGGCAGAGCGCCTGATCGAAGTTCGGGGCTCAACGGGATCCGGCTCGGCCGCGTATCGCTATACGCTGACCGATCTCGGCCGCGAGCGAGCGATGCAGTTCTTCGAGATCAATCACTATGTCGGGCCGACCCCGGTGTCGCTTGCGGCGTACGTCGCCCAGATGCGAGTGCTCCAGGCAAACCGCGGATACATCGACCACGAGCGGCTTCGCGCAGGGTTCTCGCACCTCGTCGTCGACGATCAGATGCTCGAGCAGCTTGGCCCGGCCGTGAACTCCGGCAAGGCCCTGTTTCTCTACGGGCCGCCCGGGAACGGCAAGAGCGTGCTCGCGGAAGGCATGGGCCGCAGCGTCGGCGGCGACATGTACATGCCGTACGCGATGGACGTGGACGGCAGCATCATCGTGATGTTCGACCCGATCAATCACGAGTCGCTCGACGCGGACGCCGAGCAGCCATCGTCGGGCATCATCAAGTCCGCCACGCGTGATCGGCGGTGGGTACGGATTCGCCGTCCTTGCGTCATGGTTGGCGGCGAGCTGACGCTCGAGATGCTCGAGCTGACGTTCAACCCAATCGCGAAGTACTACGAGGCGCCGGTTCAACTGAAGGCGAACGGCGGCGTGCTGCTCATCGACGACTTCGGGCGTCAGCGCGTGCGGCCGCAGGATCTGCTGAATCGCTGGATTGTCCCGCTCGAGAGCCGTGTGGACTACCTCACCCTGCACACGGGTAAGAAGTTTCAGGTGCCGTTCGACGTGCTCATCACGCTGGCGACGAACCTCGATCCCGCATCGCTGGCCGACGAAGCTTTTCTCCGCCGCATCCCTTACAAGGTCGCCGTCGGCGATCCGACGCTCGAGCAGTTCGTGCGGATCTTCGAGCTGAACTGCGAGCGGCGCAACCTGCGGTTCCATCAGGTGATGGTCGCGTATCTCCAGCGCCGGCACTACACGCCGCTCGGGCGTCCGCTCCGCGCGTGCCATCCACGCGACCTTCTCGATCAGGTGGTGGCGTTGTGCCGCTACCGCGGCATCGAGCCGTCGATTACGCGCGAACTGCTGGACGCCGCCTGCGCGTCGTATTTCATCGGCGAGCACGTCGGTACGCGCATGCCCCCCCCGCAGCGCAAGCACCAGCGCCGGCTGGAGGTCCATTGAGCGAGGGACGACGCTCGACCGAGCTGCTGGCGCGGGCGGTTATCTGCGTCCTTTTCACGTGGCTGTCGGTCAACCTCCTGCGGGATTTCATGCAGACGGGCCGGGTCACGGGGCTGCTGCTGCTCGTGAGCGAGTTCATGGTCGTCGTGCTGACCTTCGTTCGCCGGCCCGCGCAGCTGGTGGATCGGTCGTTTGGCGCGACGCTCGTCACGGCTGTCTCGATCGTGTGTCCGCCGCTCTTGAGGGCGTCGGATGGCGGCGTTATCCCCGATGCGGCAACCGCGGCGGTCTCGGCGCTCGGGCTCATTCTGGTCGTCGTTGGTAAGATGGCGCTCGGCCGCAGCTTCGGCCTCGTTCCCGCCAACCGCGGCGTCGTCATCGCCGGCCCGTATACCGTGGTGCGGCATCCGATTTACAGCGGCTATCTGATCACGCACGCTGCTTTCTTCCTGGCTCATCCCAGCCCCTGGAACGCGCTCCTGGTCGTCATGGCTGACGTGGCACTCGTCCGTCGAGCCCTGGTCGAAGAGCGCGTGCTCGACCGCGATGCGAGCTATCGAGCGTATTGCGAGCGAGTCGGCTGGCATTTTGTGCCCGGGGTTTTCTGATCGGCGATTGATCAAGCGTCGCCAGGAGTGAGTCGATTCGATGCAGCTCATCAACAAGCGGACCAGCATGGCGGTTGCAAGTGTCGTTGAATTGGCGGTCAGCCGGGCCGATCGCAGACGGGGTCTGCTCGGCCGGGACGCGCTGGATCTCTCAGCAGCCATGATGCTTGCTCCGTGTGTCGCCGTGCACACGGCCTTCATGCGATTCCCGATCGATGTGGTGTTTGTCGATCGCGAAGGCGTCGTGAGGAAGATCGTCCGCGATCTGAGACCCTGGCGGATCGCGGCGTCGCCGCGAGCGTACGCGGCCGTCGAGCTGGCGGCCGGCATTGCGCGCGATGTGGTGCCCGGTGATCGACTCTACCTGGCGGGGACCGTTCCCGGCACCGAGTCGAACGGCGTGCGGTCCGCGTCGCTCGAGGCGCGAATCGTCCAGCCTTCCTTACAGCGCTAGGCGGAGCCGGACCAGCGTCGCGCCGAGATGCGATGCTGTGTCATCGTGGAACGCCTCGACGTCTGGATGACGATCGAGAATCGCCTGAACGATCCCGCGCTGCACGCCACGCCCGCGTCCGTGAATGACGCGAACCTCGCGAAACCCCGCGCTGACGGCCGCCTCGATGTAAGCCTCGACGACCGACGGGATGTCGCGCGGCGCGAACGCGTGCAGGTCGATGTGATCCTCGATGGGGATGCGGTGCGGCTCGTCCATTACGAACTGCCTGCCGGCGGAGCGGCGTCTAGAGCCGGCGCGCCGCCTTGTCGAAAGACGCGGTGACCATTGTCTTGATGCCGCCGCGCACCGAAAAATCTCCCACGACGGTCATCTTCCGCGGTTCCAGCAGCGCGACGAGATCGTCGAGAATCTGATTGGTGGCGGCCTCGTAAAAAACCCCGCGATTGCGGAATTCGATCAGGTAGTACTTCAGCGATTTCAGCTCGACACATCGCTCGTCGGGCACGTACGTAATGCGGATTTCGCCGAAGTCCGGCAGGCCCGTTTTCGGGCAGACCGACGTGAATTCGGGACACTGGATTGAGATTTCGTAATGACGCTCGGGCCGCGGATTCGGAAAGGTTTCGAGCGTCGAGCTTGACATGCGTCGAAATTCTAGCATTCCGGCCGGAAATCGCGGTTTCGGGCCCGCCGCGCAATTGACACCGGCAATTGCCGCGAGCTAGGATGGCCCGTTTTTTAGCAATGAAAATGGCGATTGGCGTTGCGCGCGCGGCCGTCGCCTGGAAATCTGGCGCGCGTCAATTGATGGGGGGACGCGATGGCTGACGCCCGCAGGATGGGCAAATCAGAACTTTTTTCACATTTCGCCGACCGGTTCGAAGTCAAGCGGACGCAGGCCCGCGAATTCTTCGACGAGCTGACGGTCCTGGCGGAGCGGGAGCTGAAGCGTTCCGGCGAGTTCGTGCTGCCCGGAATGGTGAAGCTCGTGGTTCAGAAGCGCAAGGCCCGCATGGGCAGAAACCCGGCGACGGGTGAAGCGATCAAGATTCCGGCGAAGACCGTGGTGAAGGCGCGGATCGCCAAGCAGCTCAAGGACACCGTACTGCCGAAGAAGTAGTGCGCGGGCGCGCCGGCGGGCAACCCATCGACCCGCCGCCGCGCTCCGCTTCGAATACACCGCTCAGGCTGCCGTGGCTCCTCCCGCCAGCACCCTGCTGTAGACCGTCGCCGGAACCAGGCGAGCGGTCTTCGCCTCGAGATTCGAGATCGAGTCGTCGTCCAGGATGATGCGGTCGTTCGGGCCCAGAACAATCTCCGCGCTGTACCGCCGCGTACCGCGCAGCGTTCGTACTTCGAAGTATTTCACCGGATACGTCTGGTCCTCGATGGCCAGCGTGTCCGCCTTGACCAGCGTTCGAAACATACCTGCCCCCTCTCCAGACGGCACGCCCTCCAAGGCTAGCTCGCCGCCGCGTGAATCGACTGATCGTCACTTGCGGGAAACCGCAACGTGAACGTTGTGCCGCGCCCCACCTGACTCTCCACTGTGATCGTGCCGTCGAGTTGCTCCACGATGCGCTTCGAAATGGCGAGGCCGAGTCCCAGCCCGCGTCGCTTCGTCGTCACGAACTCCTCGAAAATCGCGGACAGACGCTCGGGCGGAATGCCGGATCCTGTGTCGTCGACCTTGATTTCGACTCGATTGCCGGTGCGCGCCGTCGACACGGTGACGCGCCCGCCCTGCTCCGTTGCCTGGATCGCATTCGTGATCAGGTTCCGGTACACGCGGCCGAGCGCGAAGCGATCGCCCTCGATGACGAGCGGGCCCTCCGCGTAGTGAGTCTCGAGGGCAACCCCGACGCGGTCGCCCTCCGCCCGCATCGACTCGACGATATCCATCACCGACGCATTCACGTCCATCGCAAACCGCTCGATCGGCTTCGGTTTGACGATGTTGCGCAGCTCGTCCATGAAATGTTTGAGCGTTCCGAGCTCGCGTTCGATCGTGCGGCGGAACATGTCCCGCGATTCCGCGTCGACGTCGTCGCGGAGAAGAAGGCGCGTGCTGTTGCCGATGTTCTGGATGGGATGTGAGAGATCGTGGACGAGGCCGGCTGCGATGCGCCCGAACATGGCCTGTCGTTCCTGGCGCTTCAGGTTCTCAGTCAACTCGATCAGTTGTTCACCCATCGTATTGAACGCCTGACCGAGGTCGCCGAACTCGTCGCCCGTCTTGATGTCGACGCGCGCATCGAGCTGACCGGCTGCCAGCGCCTGGGTCCCTCGTTTCAGCGCGAGGATCGGTCTGATGAACTGCCGTCCGAACAGGTAGCCGGCGGAAATCATCGCGAGCAGTGCGACGGAAATCGTGATGAGGAGCTGACGCCGGAGGACTCCAGCGTTTGCGTACGCTTCGCGAGTCGGCTGCTCGACGATCAGTGTCCAGCCGAGCGGAGTCATGGTCGCGGCAACCCCCAGTTCAGTGTCGCCGTTATCGCCGAGGTATTCGCTCGCCACCGGTCCGGGCTTGTCGCGGCCCGCGCGAAGCGCCGCCACGAGCGGGTGTTCGCTCATGTTTCTCGCCTGCGCGACCATGGCTTTCTTGTCGGGATCGCCGTGCGCGACCAGTTCGCCGTTCGACGCGAGGACCAGCGCGTAGCCGTGCGCGCCGATACGGATGCGGTCGACTGTCCGCCACATTTCTTCCAGGCTGAACTGGCCGACGAGCCAGCCGGCCGGCTCGCCGAGCCGCATCATGTGAATTGCGAACAGCGTGCTCGGCAGCAGGTCTTCGTCCACGCGAATGCCTGACATCGACACGTTGTCGACGAGTATGGGCGCCGTCTTGGGGATGTCCACACGCGGTTTGCCGATGCGGCTCGTGGCAAGCGTCGCGCCCACTTCGTCGAACAGACTGATTTCCCGGAATTCGCGGATCTGCAGGACGTAATTCTTGAGCACGCGATCCTGCTGGGTGGCTGTGAGGGTTGGATCCTGCAGGTTCGCCGCGAGAGCTTTGAGCAACTCGGCGTTGGTCGTCACATAGCGCCGGATCTCTTCCGCGGCGCGCATTGCGACGTTCTGGTTCCCCTGGATTACCTCCTGCCGCGTGCCGCTTTGGAGCGACAGGATCGAGACGATGCCGTATGCGACGAGTGGCACGACCGCGGCGACGGCCAGCAGCAGCGCGAAGCGGACGGCGATGTGTCGGATCCGCGGACCCATCTTCCCCTAGTTTCGGCCGGCCACCTGTTGAACTGTTGCCGGTCGCCAGAGGCGAAGCGTGTTCAGGACGTCGCGGCCACCTTCGGGCAGGGTCACCTCGAAACGGCGGCTGACGGCCCGCGCCCGTTCGCCCCAGACGAGAAACACCTCAGGTGGGTCATCGACAATCGCCTGTTGAAAGTCCGTCACACCCTTTCGATACTCATCGTCCGATCGCGCGTATCGAACGTGATCCAGTGCGGCATCGATAGACGAGTTTCCAACGGGCTTCAGGTCAAATGGGACTTTGGAGTAATAGTGTCGGAACGATCGAAACATACTCGGGCCGCTCACGACGTCAATTAGCAGTGCTTCGAAGTTCTTGCTCCGCCCTGCTTGAATTAGTTGGTCCTGCGTGACCTCTTCGACCCGCATATCGACCGAAGCCGCCGCGAGTTGCTGCTTGAGAGCGAGCGCCATCCGCTCGTAGACGGAGTCTGCAGCGACCAAGCATGTGAAAGTCAGCTTTCGCGACGCAAGATTCCTGGCGAGACTCGGATCAAACCCCAGCCGCGGCGCCGACTTCTCAAGCGCCCAATGCTGTGGGGGGACCGGACCAATCGACGGAATGCCATGTCCGTTGAGCACCTCGCGAACGATGGCATTGCGATCGAGAGCGGCATTCAATTCACGCCTGATGGCCGCAGCCTTCAACGAGGGGGAAGCGCGCTCGCCGAACATCATCACGTACTGATAATGACGGAGATACGAGAAGACGGCCACGTTCTTCGATCCCTCGAGGGAATCGAGCGCGTCCATGTTCACCTCGTAGAGCATGTCGAGATTGCCCCGAAGCAGCTCGGCCCAGGCGGCCCTGACGCTTGGGAAAGTCAGCAACGTGACTCGGTCGATTGTGGGTCGACCCAGATAGTAGTCTGGGTTGGAACGCAGTTCGGACGGCGAGTTTGGCGACACCGCGTACGGTCCTGTGGCCGCGATGCCGCCAGGCTTTCTTATCGCGATTTCGAGTGCCTCGCTTATGAAGCGCGACGGCTGTTTAAGCCGAATCTGGATCCGGGCATCGTCGAGCGCCGCGATCTGTTCGATGTCTTCTTGGAAGGCCGCACCCATTAGCTGTGGGAGGCTCCGTTCCAGAATCTTGGCAACGCCCGAGGCCGTTACTAGCGTTCCGTCGTGAAACTTCGACTGATGACGAAGGCGGAGGGTCAGCGACAATCGGTCCCGCGACGTTTCCCAGCTTTCTGCTAACCACGGCCTGGGGCGCCCATCCTCATAGGGAGCGATCAGGCCTTCGATAGAAAGATTGCCGACGAACTGCTGCAATCCTGCTTGAGGCGTCAGTAGTGGAACACCGCCGACGCCAACGCGAAGGATGGTTACGTTAGGAGAAGAGATTGGCCCGGAGCCAGCGCACCGGGCCGTACCGGCGAGCACGATCAGTCCTATTAGCGCCGGGACGAGTCTGCGCGTAGAGGACTGCTCATGCGGTCGCCCCATTTACACCCGCTTGTCAGGACCGATGTCGTCGATGATGACATCGCAGTATGAGACCGGTTTGGCGTTCACGGTTCCCTTTTTGATAACTTGGATCTTCATTATTGTACTGTCTCCTGTGCCGCGCCGGCGACTCTGTGCGCCAGTGCATTGACTGCCGATTCAAAGGTGGACTTGTGACATGTCGGCGTGTTCACGTCACCAAGCTGTGAAAACGATGCCGTGAGGCATCCTCCCGCGCACGTGGGAATGAAGGCGCAATCTCCGCATTGCGTCCATGGATCAAGCGTCTCGAA
>Ga0137395_10000849_pt1 | contig 13436 bp, 19 predicted proteins | sample czobulk216metaG_FD_108283 | JGI IMG/M metagenome (GOLD analysis project Ga0137395, IMG submission 108283) | Vadose zone soil microbial communities from Angelo Coast Range Reserve, California, USA - czobulk2.16 metaG | ecosystem: Environmental > Terrestrial > Soil > Vadose zone | place: USA...
ACCATTCGTTGCAGGCGCAAACGACGCCGGTACCAACTTCGCTTTCTTCGGCCAGATTTTCCAACCACACCGTCTTCCAAAACAACTCCTAAATCGGCGCTCAGGCCGGTGGCTGGGGGAAGGGGGATTAACCGTATCCTGCATTCCGGCATCCAAATAAAATCCCTGCAAGGGACTGAATGTCAGGCTTTTGTGTCGCCATATTAGCAGAGTTATGCAACGAATTTCAGTTAAAGTAGGAAGTAAATAGGGCAAATGTTCCCTATTTGGAAACAATATGCCCCGCTTTTCCACAGGTAGGTTGATTTCGTCACCAGCCGCGGCCCTTAAACGAAACCTTCAGCCGATTTGCCTAACGCGGAAGCGCTAGAATCACACTGAAGGAACTTAGTTCGCTGCCTGTCGACTAATCTTTCCCACGCCCAAACACAACTCAATTGCCGTTCTCAACCTATATTGATCATTCTCATCGAGTGACACGAAACGGAATGGTTGTAGCGACCAAGTATCAGCGCTCAACATTTCTGCCGAACCGAGCACCGCTCCCGCCTGCGTCAGGAACATCAACTTGACGCGGCAGCCCCGAAGCAACGGTCTGGGCAACGCGAGCAGGCCTCCGGTGAGAGAAATCACTTTCAACTCGCCCCGGCTTTGACGGCCATCCGCAAATCGAAGGACAACCGGAGTAGCGCTCTGGAGCCGCGCCCGTGGGCTCCGCTGGCAGTTCGAAAACGGCTGTGAGGGGTTGGGCATTGCCTAGCCAAGTATGGTACTGGCCAGCGAAGAATGGCATGTTACGAAAGGCAGCAGCGAAGTAACAGTTACCAGCCCCAAACGTGACTGCATCATTCGAAGTTCTCGGGATGGACGCCGTCGTCGGGATGGCCTTGTATTCCGGCAATATCCCCAGTAAAACAACCGCAAAACAAGCCTAATCTGCGCCGTCGATTTCAATACTAGATCTTTTTCCATACTATCTCAGGGCTACCAAGGGCATTTTGGTGTAAAATGCCGTCCGCACGGGGAGGCGCGCCCAAAGCCCCGTCTGGAGGTTTTCGTGAAAAATCGTGGCTGGATATCGGTACCGGTGGTGATAGTCCTTGTAATCTCAGCGGCAATTTTTGTTGCGTATCTGAACCCGACATACATGCAGGCGGGCCCGCCCGCTGCAGGTGACGAGCATGCCGTGTTCGTCCCCGCGGTTGCGGAGTGGCATTTGATATCAAACGGCCCGGCGCCGCCGTCTGAGTCAGATTGTTTCGCCAGTGGCCTACGATGTTTCACGCCCCAGTCGATGACTGCGGCGTACAACTATGGTCCCCTGTTTGATCAGGGATTCAATGGCAAGGGAAAGACCATCGCCGTTATCGACTCTTTCGGGAGTCCTACCATCGCGAGCGACCTTCACGTGTTTGATACTGCGTTCGGACTCCAGCCCATGTGTGGTGAGGCGGAGGTAGCTTGCACATCAGATATGCCGACCTTCCGCGTTTTGGAAGTGCAAGGCTCGCCAGCGCCCCTCCCGCAACCGCCCAATAACGGTACGGGCCAAGAGGATCACTTCGCCTGGGCAGTCGAGGTCTCGCTCGATGTGGAGTGGGCACACGCCACCGCACCCCAGGCGAACATAGTGCTGGTTACCACCCCCACCGCCGAAACCCTCGGCGTGCAAGGATTCCCGCCCATGATGAAAGCGGTTCAGTACGTCGTGGATAACCAGATTGCCGATGTGATCAGCATGAGCCTCGGAGCCGGAGAGGGCTCCTTCAAGAATGGTGGAGAAGCTCTGCTGCAACTCCGCAAAGCCTTTGTGGATGCGCAGGCCAAGGGTGTCACCGTTCTCGCTTCGTCCGGGGATGGCGGAACCAGCAACCCTATCAAAGAACCAGTCAAAAACAAAGCCTTGATTCCCTATCCCAGTGTCGGATGGCCGGCATCTGATCCGCTGGTCACTGCCGTCGGTGGCACGCGCCTCTGCGCCAATCCTCTTGCCACTACAGGGAGGACGACGGACAACGTCGATCCACCCAGCGTGTGCCAAGTGCAGCCGCCCGAAACCGAAATCGGCTGGCCCTTTTCTGGTGGAGGTTACAGCATTCTATTTCCGCGCCCGGCGTTTCAGGACACCTTGCCGGCAGGCAGCACTTACATCGGCAGCTCGGTTGGTGCGCCCGGCCCGAACTCCAACATGCGCGGAGTGCCAGACGTGGCATATCAGGCGAGTTCAGGAACTGGTCCTTTAGTTTATCTCGGTGCTTTCGGCTGGTTTGTCGTGGGCGGAACAAGCTGCAGCGCTCCACAATGGGCAGGGCTGATCGCAATTGCTGACCAGATCTCGGGCAACAATCTTGGATACATCAATCCAGGCTTGTACAAAATTGGCGCCGATCCGACACGCTACGCCAACGACTTTTTCGACGTCACCACAGGCCTGAATCAGACGACCTCGATTCCGGGTTACCCCGCCTCTCAGGGATGGGATGCGGTCACCGGACTAGGCACGCCCAACGCGGCCAATCTCGCGCCTGATCTCGTTTTGGCAGTTAGCGGTCACTAGTCGAGGGGGGAGGCGGTGCTGCCAGGGTTGCGCCACGCGGCCACTGGTAAATGGAGTGGACTGGACCTCTGTTTGTCCAGTCCACCCAGATCAACGCAAACTAAGAACCAAGTCGGAGAGTTGAGGCAACCCCCGGCGAGCCGATTACGGTCCAAAACAAACAGGCTTGCCGGGAGAACAATTTTCGCGGTGCAAGGAAGGGTTAGCGGGTGCGCAGCACTGACCTGAAATTCTCAGTTGGTGTAATTGATTCCATAACAATGTCGGCTCCTTTCTCCCATTGAGCGGGTGGTGAGTGCAAACGCGCAATCGTGCAGGCCGAGTCTCGTATCGCGAGAGCCGTCAAGCACCGTCAACAGGTAGCTCTTGGCAGTGCCAGACCAAGAGTCACGGGCGGATGATTCTACACTCACAAATTCCGGCGGAGGACGTTCGCCCCGGGCCTCGCCCCTCAGGCATATAATATGGCGATTTCGTAGGCCTGAACCCAGCCGCATCGGAGGTCCATTGCCCCTATCGCTCGACACTCGTGAGGTTGGACGCGTCACAATAGTGCGCTGCAATGGAAGGATCGTTGCGGGTAGCGAGAGCGAATCCCTGCGGGCACATGTTGCGTGGTTGTTGCATAGCAGCCGGTCCATCGTCCTGAATCTGGGCAAGGTCGGATTCGTTGACAGCTCCGGCCTCGGCACGATGGTTCGCGTCCTCGCCAGCACCCGTCAGGCGCGCGGAGACATGAAGCTCTGCGACGTGCCGGAAGCAGTGCGCAAAATTCTGGAGATGACGCGTCTGACGACGGTCTTCGACGCGCACGAGTCGGAGGAGAAGGCGGTTGCCGCCTTTTACAGCTCCGGAGCTCGCGCCGAGAAGCCGGTCTCCACCGGCCGCAGCGTTCTGTGCGTCGACTCCAATGTCGACGTGCTCGCCTACTTGCGCGAACTACTGCGCCAAGCCGGATACGAGGTCCAGAGCAGCTGCCTCGTGAGCGACGCTATGCTCCTCATCCGCGTCACGCATTTTGATCTCCTGCTGGTGGGCCCCAGAGCCGCTTCTTCGGCCACGCCGCAAGCCTTCCAGAACGCGTGCGCGAGGTTCCCCGTGATCGAACTGGGCAGCGAGTTTTCGACCCGCGATGCCGGTGAAGCCGGTGCCGCATTGCTGGAAATGATCGAGGCTCGACTTCACCCGAAGACGATGTGACACGGGAGCGGCTGACGAGAGATAACACTGGCAAGCGTCAGCACTGTCCGTATCACGCCAAGCCAGAGCGGTTTCGACTTAGGAGATGCCCTCGATCTTGCCCTGCGGGATGGCTCCACTAGTAGCGGGAGCGGGGGCTGCTACAGCGGGAAGTGGGGCGGGCACACCATCGCGATCATGGATGTGAGAGACGCCCTGGCACACTTCCCCTTCGAGCTTTTCCGTGTAGCTGTCGAAACATCGCCATAGCACTCATCGAGGCTTCAAAACGCATTATCGCCTGGTTTCGTCAGTTGACGAACCGCCGCCCCGGCGGCCAGAGAGCGTGTTGCGAGTCCACGGGCCCTCAGCGTATCGTCGCCAGTAGGAGAGTGTTCATATGGTGCGAACCTATGGACTAACGCATATTAACCTTGTGGTGCGAGATGTTGAGCGCTCTCTGCGATTTTACGGGCAAGTTTTCGGCGTGGAGGAATACGGGCGGACCGAAGGACTGGTCCACACAAGGACGCCGGGCTGCCAGGATGTCATCACGTTTGACGAGCATTCGTCGGGTGCCGGCGAGTCAGGAGGTATCCCACACTTCGGCTTCCGGCTTGTTTCACCGGGGGACATCGATGCGGCTGTCGAGGAAGTCGAGCGCGCCGGTGGCAAGCTGCGGCGGCGGGGCGAATTCTGCCCTGGCTGTCCCTACGCCTACGTCACCGACCCGGATGGCTATGAGGTCGAGATTTGGTATGAGTGAAGCAGCGGCGCTCGGGCATTTAGATTCCTGCGAAGGCAGGAGCCACTGCCGGGAGGCCCACGTGCGAGCCTGCGAATTCCGTGTTGGCGTAAGATCGCGATTGCGCTGTCACATGAAGGCAGTACATTCCCGTCTACGCTAAGTTGAAGCATCCTAGCATCGCTGACGAACGATGTGACAATCACCGAGCAGCCAGACTGGGAACGATTTGTCCAGACGTTAAATCTTTCAGACTACCCACATAGTTCTTGACGCTGGGCTAACGATGGGTTCAAGATTCCGTCGAAAGAATAGAGGAAACCCTCGTCGAAGCGCGATCTCCTATGCGTGAATGTATTCGATTCTTACTTCTTCTCGCATTGTTTGGGTCGTTACCTTTATTTGCGACCGCGGAGTCCTTGGCCCAAAAGGGTTCGGCGTATCCGAAGATCAAGCCCGAAAGCAAGGAATGGTGCTCGCAACTGAAGCAGGCAGCCGTTCGCGCACGCGGACTTGACCCCGGCATGAGGTCATTTACGCTGATGGTGGCGAGCCTTGGTCTGCAAAAGTGCGCCCCCAAAAAAGTACGGGCCACGCTCATAAATGCCTTTATGGCTAGTGTCGCGCTTTCTGACGCGGACGCCGCGAAGACCGTCCTGCAATCAACCGAGCTTCGAGAATTGCTGCGATTAGACGAATCAACGGTTGAACAACTCATGCCTCAAGCAGATCCGGAAGCTCGCGCTGAGATACAAGGGGCGATGGTTGAGCGCGCTGTGGACAGGAGGGATTTTGATCGAGCTTTGTCTTTACTAAACCAGATCCCTTCGGACCAGGATTATCCCTATGCTGCCGCGACACAGCTGATTCTTCGGCTTCCCGCAGGTCACCAGTCAGAAAAGCGCGCCATCTTCGTCAATGCTGTGGCGCACGACCGCGAGCATAGTTCCCTCGGCGTGTGGGGGGACGACCTTTCCGGCATGGTAGTGCGATTTTGGCGGGACTTCCCGCCCGAATTGGTGCTAGATGCAATTGACCAGATGCTGGATCATTCCAAGACCGATAATACTCAAATCGCCTTGAAGGCTTCCTCTGGCCCAATAAACTTTGACAATGTGTATCAGTACCGGCTTTTCGAACTGCTACCGGTATTGAGAGAACTGGATCCATCCAAAGCAGAACAGTTGTCGAATGACCCTCAAGTGCAAGCGCAGCTGAACAAGTACCCGAATGGACTGCAATCGTTGGATCCAACCGTCCGTGACACACCATTGAGAAAAGGCGAAGAACCGGGAGTGCAGGGTCTTTTGACGAAATCACCCGGCGTGTTTGGGAGGGTACTTCAAGATTGGCACTCTTCCCAAATTTATCAGCGCCAGACAGACGAGATCCTGAAGCAGGCTGGAGATGATCCACGGCAGGCTATAGCAACAGCGGCAACACTGCCTGTGCAGGCGGGCCACGCGGTGCCCAGGTCCGAAACGCTATTAAGCATTGCTCAGATGGGGTGGAAAAAGAACCCTTCAGCCTCCAAAGAGGCGCTTGAACAGATGGCGGACTCTCTCAAGAAGGTTGATCCCGCAATGTATGGACGGTTCGGGCTTCGAGTTGAGGTCGGGCTTCACGTTCAGTACTGTTGGTCTGAGGGAGTACAACTCGCGAACAACATGAAAGACACAGATCTCGCCAGGAGTTTGCTGCAGGAGGGCATGGAGCAGGCCGAGCGCTGGAAGGACGTGGACGGTCACGACAATGATCCGAACCTTGCGCTGAAGGCGTGGTGGCCGTCGGTCGCACTGTTTTCTGCGCTTCTACGCTCCGCCGCCCACATTTCCCCGCAGACTGCTTTGGAACTAATCCACAAGTTGCAGGATCCAGATCTTGTCACGCTGTTCCAAATACGACTGGCGAACGATCGTTTGGGCGCTCACGAAGAGAGTCTCCATTAGTTTGCCGTCTGCCGGATTGTGCTAACGCAGCTAGGGATTACGAGCAGTTGAAAAAATTCGGTTCGCACGCGGGACAACCCGGAAATCGCGATGGTGTGTTGTAGAACACCGAGAGATTGGGTATCCCGGTCCCCTTCACGGGGGAGTTCGAAGTCATCCCTTGCGCCACATCCAGTAGAGGCGAACCGCCAGTCTGCGTGCCATCGCTACCTTGGCGATCTTCCGTCCCCGCCGCATCGCCAAGTGGAAATACTTACTGCGCCATTCCTGATCGCTGCGCACCGTGACTTGCGCCGCTTCCACCAGCAGAAAACGCAGCAGCGAATTACCTTGTTTCGTGATGTGGCCCAGCCGTCGCCGCTGCCCGCTGGACTCTTCCAACGGCACTAGCCCCAAAGAGCTCGCGATTTGCTTGCCACACTGAAACCGATCCGTTCGCCCGATGATCAACACGAAGGCTAGCGCTGTCAGTGCACCCACCCCGGGATGCGTCTGCAACCGCTGCGCCTCAGGACATTTCTCCATTTCTTGATCGATGGCCTGTGTCAGCTCTGTAATCGTCGGAGTCAACCTATCCATCGACTCCAACAGATCGCGCCGTCGCCGGCTTGCCCACGGAGCTAACCGGAACGCCTCCAACTGCTCTCGTCCCGCCTCTCCCCACAACCGCTTCTTGCACCGTAGGCCTTCGTTCAGCGCTACCGCTTGCAACTGGTTCATGATCCGCGTCCGCGCCTGCACCATCCGGTGCCGGTGCCATAGCAGTTGCCGCAGATCACGGTTCTCTCCACTCGGCACCCACACTCGCGGAAAGCGATCTTCGAGCATCAAGCGCAGAATCAGCTCCGCATCCTGGCGATCCGTCTTCTGCTTGCGTATCGCTTCGTGCGGATCTCCGCCGCATCGCCGATCCACAACTCAAACCGCAACTCACCGAGCAGTCGTTCAAACCAGCGAGCGTGTCCACTCGCTTCCATCCCTAAACGTACCGCTGCTCCCTGGGCTCCGAGATCGCGATAAAACTTTTCCGCTTCCTCACGGTGCTCCAATCGCCGTTCGCCGCACTCCCCAGTTTCGGTATCCACAAAAGCAATTTGTTGGAAACCCGGGTGGTAATCGCATCCTATAATGATCATTGTTCGGCTCCTTTCTCCCGAGCCTTGGTTGGTTGGTACCACCAAAGTCTACTCGGGCGTGGGAGCCGACATTGTTATGGAATCAATTTCACTCACAATCCCCTACCTCCGCCACTTCCAAAGCTGCTTCCACAACTGCACCAGCGTCTGCATCTTTCGCGGACTCGGCACCCGCGTGTAAATCAACCGGCACTCCTCGAACGCGCGTTCGTAGAATTGCCGGACACCATCAGGATTCAAGTGCGCGAGCCGGTGCCGCAGCTCCTTCAATTCCTCCGCGCTGAGAACATTCACCGGTTCGTCGCGATCCCGCCGCCGCGCCGTAGGCGAGATATCCTACCATGTTCGTCTTCTATTCGCCCAAGCGTAAACCAGCGCCCAGAGCGGAGTTCAAAGGACGGCCGTTTTTTTTCTAAGCTGAGGCGCGATGTGCGGATTCCCTCGCTGCCACTTCCTCAAGCAGAAGCAAAAAATGCAGCGCATCTCTCAGGGCGCGGTGTTCGTCGGTTCGGACGGTAGTTAATATTTCTTCAACTCGATCCAGAATCGCGTGGCGAGCAGCAGCGACCCGCTCCGGCAATCGATCCTCGTTGAGCTCCAAGACGGCCGATTTATAGAGTTGTTCCCAGCTCGCACCGAGGGAAGCAAGACCAGAAGAAACACGACCAGAAGAACTAAGACAAGAAGCAGAAGGGATTGACTGTGGCATACGACGCCCCTTTTTTTCCCAGCGGAGAGACCCCAGATGTACTCCAGTAGCCGGGGCCTGTCTGTCCCTCAGCGCACCGTCTGCTAAAAAACGACCCCTCGTAACCCGCGCCTAGAGCGGGATTCAACGCCACCCAAAAAAGACCAACGCAACTCGCCGAAGAAGGCTACAGTGGAGAGCAATTCATACCCCGAGTCGAGCTCTCGTCCAAAAGGTCGCCCTCGCTAACCCGTCCCAGAGACGGTAAGCGAGAGCGATAAATTTCCGACGCCCCGCCCCAGCGAAGGTGTCCAAAACCGTAACCCAGAAAAAGCACCTACTCAGACGGTGTCCAAAAATGTAACCCAAAAAAAGCGCCTACGAGATAAAATCAAAGGTGTCCAAACGTAGATGGACACCACTCAAAAATCGCGGTATTGTGAATCCAATGCCCAGGACACCACGCCGCCGCCGCGTTGCAATCAAAGGGCTTGGAAATAGGCGCGTAGCTCAGTTGGTTAGAGCGCTACCTTGACACGCTTCTGTGGTTCCATACTCCCAACAACTTAGAGACCGTCGGCGACCGCCTCAGTACGTGCAGATACGACCAAGGCGGGATTTTTACAGGTGATTTTACAGGTGAGAATTTCTCTGGCTTTGCGACTACTGCGGTGTAATTCTCACAAACTGGGATAACGGCAGACCTATGATCCCGTCAGCTTCCCGGTCAAGCCCCTCAAGGCGCTTTCGGCATGGGCAGGCCGAGCACTACATTCAACTCGCGTTCAAAGTCCGATTGCAGTTGCTGGCCCAGCAGTGAGAGGCTCACGGCAATTGCTTGGCAGTCAAGCGGGGTTACATCAATCTGGTCCCCGATCTTCCACTCGCGAACGTACGATTCGAAGTCAACTCTTCCCTGAACATTCTTTGTGGCGGTAAACGGAAGCTGGACTTCCTGTCCGTCCACCAAAACGCGGGGTCGTAGCCAGACCGCCTTCAGCTTGTCGTCGTCTTTCGTTTGGCTGAGCGGAACTCCCGGCGGTTTGACATCAATCATCTGGACCCTGCCGAGCCGATGGGCGAGACAATTGCGGACGCGGTATAGGCCGTCGAGCCATTCCATTTTTTCCCTGAGGGCCGCAGAAGGCTGGGCGACCAGCAGCCCATCGCACATTTTCACGGGCCCGACTCTGCTCTCCTGCTGCACCTGGGTGAGGACTCTCCAGAAGTTTGGGCCGTCCATTTTCATGCCGGGGACTTTCAGGTCCTCAAGGACTCGCCGCTCAAGCAGCAGATTGTACACGTGAACCTCGAACCTGCTTACCATCGAGATCAGCGAAAACCGGGAAAGGAGGATGGGTGCTTCCCGTCGCACGGCTTGGTCCTGCTGGAACCCGCCGCACCGGATTGGCACAATGAGCTCGGGCCCGCCTTGCCGCGGAGGGACCTTGGACAGCGCCACCCCGGCCACAGCGACGGCCGCATCGTAGGCCAATCCGCCCAATAGGGAGGTCAGCTCTTTCCTCGCGTCCTCTGGGTACACCAAATCGCGAATCATTGCTCATGCATTATCCCCTGAAAGCCAAGCGCCAGGACGAATCCTCGGTTGCCGCGCGGTCCAGCGGGCGTTGTTCTGGGACGATCAGCAATCAAATGCAGGAAAAATCAGTCTTGGTCGCAGTGATCCAGCCCAACAGGTGATTTGAGAGTGGTTCAGAGTTGTCGCGCCGTAGAGCTATGCGGCTTTCCTGACTAAACCGCCAGTCACGACTTCTAGCTTTTGCCGCAGCTTTTCGTCCGACCAGTCGGCGACTTCGCTCACGTGGAATTCGGGGTAGGCTTTGGTGAGCATGATTGATCCATCCTTGATCAGGAATCGAACCCAGTTCGGTGCCCGGCTAGAATCAAAGATCACCACGCAATTTGGGCAAAGATTCTTGACCGTCTGAACTAGCCTTCCGCTTTGCACTTCGTAATTGTCCATTTTGGATCACTCCGATCCACCATCGCATGTGTGCGCATCGAAAGCGGCTTGAATCTCTTTGAGCGCTTTGTCCAAATCCTCATTGCGGGACATAAAACTCTTGTTACAGGGTTCGCAAATGCCACTCAATGGAAACGTAACTCTTACCAGCTTGAAGGTTCGCTTGGGCTTGTTTAGTCTCTTGCCGGTGTACAGGTTAACGTCAGGATTGACGGTTTTTGGCGGTTTCTTCAAGCCAAATCAGTTTCCCACAGACCTGATTGCGGCGCTACCCTCCGTGGATTTCAATACTTGACCCAATGGGGTTCAGCCTAGAGTAATCGCTAACCGGGATCACGGACGACCTTCCCCGGGAGCCCTTAAGGCCCCCGTGTATCGACATTTCCGGGGCCTTTACTTTACCGCCGAAAGCTCAAGAACGCTTTGGGTATCTCACACAAAGAACCAGAGGCATTTCCCCGTGCGGCTTCAGCGTGTCTCAGGCGGCTGTACTGAAGTTTAGTTCTACGGTTATGTCCCACTCCTCAAGTAACCATTCTGGAACATAGTACCGATTCCTGTTTTGTTCGCACCACATGCGCAGCGCCGCTGACGAGGTGTACATCTCTGCCGTAAGCTGCAGTTGCTTGACCCGCAGTTCGAATTCGGTAGCGAGAGCGAGACCGGGCGGAATGGGTTTCCCCCAATTGGGGTTTCCGCGTTTCCGAGTGGCGGGGAGCGCAGCCGGTATCGTCATAGGCCTCGATCATACCCCGTCTTTACACTCCGGTCAGCCTGAGACCAGAAACACGTCCTTCTCCTGCATCTCGCAGCTTTCCTCATTCAGCAGAGTTGTCAAAGTCTTGAAGGCCAAAGTTTGCTCTCAAGGACGCTGAACAACTTGCCTCCCCATCGATCGGCCAGGGGGCCAGTGAAAAGGATGCCCCAAACGAGTCCGGCGAAGGTGATGGCGCTGATTCGGCCGAGCTGTTCACCAGTCAGCCCAGCCCCATCGAGATCAACCCGGATGGTCGTCAGAAAGATTGGCAGGAGATTCACCGCAATCGCGAGACACACCATCGCCGCATAGCAGAGAGCGAATACATATGCGGGATTGAGTGTGCGATTCTTCATGCTGTTACGGAAAGAAGCTGGCAAGGCCACAGCAGGCCGAAGTCCTGGTTTGTGAGATTCCACGGGCAGAAATGTTCCAGAAGGAGTTGGTGGCACTCTGAGGGTGGCTGGGGAGAAGCTGTGCGACGTAGCCTAAGCGTGGCGCGAGGCGCCACCGCCGCACTTGGGACAGGTATGAAATTCCTCGATGATTCCGCCCAGGCTCGGATCGGTCTTTCCAGCATCTTGCGCGTCGACGTTGTACACAATCTTGTCACAGTGGTGGTTCATCTCAACTTTGCAATGCGAGCAAATCATTTTGTCAGCGTTATCCACGGCGGCCATCCTTTGTCCCAGGTGATCAGTCCAGAGATATATGCTCACGACCCTGGCGTAGCGTCTTCGCCATCCAGATGAGTTCCTTCAGAAACTTATCGATGCGCCGGATGTAGGACTCATCTAGGAGCTTGCCGTCCTCGGCAAACACCTTCTGCACAATCGAGAAATTTACATCCCAGAAAATCGTGACCAGCCCGATTTCTCGCATCACGGGCAGCAGGTTTTGGATTACCCGGGTCCCGCCGAACGGCCCCGCGGACACGCCCACTATCCCGACTGCCTTATGAATGTATTCTTTGAGGCAGCTATCCAGGACATGCTTCAAGAGACCTGAGTATCCGTGGTTATATTCCGGCGACACGACTACCAACGCGTCTGCCTTGCTCATCTTGGCGGAGAAGTCGGCTTGCTTAATGGCCTCACCCGCGTCGTTTGTGGGCAGGGGAAGCTTTGCGATATCGATGAGGTCGGTTTCAACGCCTGCACAGCTGCCCAGTTCCGCGACGACAAGGCGCGCCGCGTGCAGGCTCATACGGCCCATTCTGGCCGTACCCAAGATCACAGGGATGAATAAACTCCGACTAGCGTCCATAAATTTGCTCCTCTGTGAAGTGCAGTCCCAGCATCAGTGAATCAACAGACTGACTAAATACGGCCAGCACAATTGTTCTCCCCAGTGCCTAAGCAGACTTTTTGAGCGAAGCACATTGGAACTCGATGATCTTGCCCCGCTGTTCCAGTGGCTGCCACTGCCTCTTCGGCTGTTTGAAATTCTGCGGAACATAAAACTGAATCAGCGTCGCCATAGTAACTCCTCGCGAACCGAGCGCGAGCATCTTTCGTCCCGGTTCGTTATCTGAGAGTGAGATTCAGATCGTTGAAAACGGTGACAGAATGACAGAACCTTTCCCAGCCTCAAGTCGTGAGGCGATGTGATCGGAGCTTCACGCCGAACACGCTCGTGGCTACGTCCACAGTTGTGAATCACCACAGCGATCAAAGAAACGCCACCACGCCAAGCGTATTGGTCAACAGGCCCTCTCGATGAGCAACCTGGCTGAGGTACCAAAACAGCGGGGGATACAACACGAGAGCAGTGATGAGGCCTGGGCAATAGACACCAGAGAACACCGCGGCGCCCACATGGAACAGGCCATTCAGGACACTCTCGGAAAAGCAAAGGGCAAAGAAGAGGAAGACGACAGCGCGGTTCAGAAGCATCGAAGCCAGTCCGCAGAAGGCAATCGCGAACACCGTCAGCGTCTCTTTTCAAAATCCAGCATAAGGCGGACATTCCGACTTCCTCTTCGAGCGGCGTTTCGTAACCTTTCAGACCTGTCGGAATCTGATGGGCAGTGAGATCGGAGCTCTCGATGAAGGGCAAGGTGGTACTCGTAACCGGGGCCGACGGTGGCCTTGGAACCTACGTGACGCAGGCGTTTCTCGACGCCGGTGCAACTGTTGTTGGCACATCGAGAAAAATACGGCAGTCTGATTTCAACAACCCGAACTTCACCGCTCTAGCAGCAGAGATTTCGACCCGAGAGGGCGCTAAGGCCCTTGTGGATCAGGTTGTGGCGCGCTTCGGAGAACTTGATGTCTTGGCCCACACAGTCGGTGGTTTCGCCGGCGGCCAATCGATAGCGGACACGGACGACGCAACTTTCCAACGTATGTTTGATCTCAATCTGAATTGCGTATTTCACATTCTGCGGGCGGCAGTTCCACCTTTGCGCCAGACGGGCGCAGGCCGCATCATTGCGATTG
>Ga0137395_10000850_pt1 | contig 13435 bp, 26 predicted proteins | sample czobulk216metaG_FD_108283 | JGI IMG/M metagenome (GOLD analysis project Ga0137395, IMG submission 108283) | Vadose zone soil microbial communities from Angelo Coast Range Reserve, California, USA - czobulk2.16 metaG | ecosystem: Environmental > Terrestrial > Soil > Vadose zone | place: USA...
CGGCCGCTGCGGCCAGGGCCCTGATTTCCGCCAGGACGGCCGAGGTCTTGCGCTTGACCGCGACATGCTGCGCGCCCATCGGCCGCTCGGCCGGGAGAGGATTGACAAGCGAGGGCATGTCATGGTCGCCGCCCTCTTGCTCAAGGCGCTTTACCTCACTGAAACGGTCGGCCTCGTCATTCATGGTCAGGACTTCCTTTTTTATTGATCTCGATTTCATCTTGAAGCAACGCTCTGGCGTGAACCAAAGCCTCATCTTCAACGGCTGGCCCTAGGGCGATTGGCTGTACTGCTTTACCGAAGCCGCGCTCGAAGATCGTCTTCCAGGCCAGGATCCTCACAGGCACGCCCAGGCGCTTGTCCTTGGCGAATGTGTAGAGCTGTTCAATTCCCTCCATGGACATATCCCGAGCACGGGCCGCGAACTCGTGGTAACCGCGAGGTCTGCCTCCAGGATTACCACTCTGACCCTTTTTAAACGCCTTGAGATTTTGGTTCATTGGTTAACTCCATCCAAATTCACCACCCGGCATTTCCTCGTCCATCAACTCGGAAAGCTTCCACGTCTCTGGCCATTCTTTGCCAACAGCGCTGTCGGCGAATTTTACGTAGGTTTCGAAGGCGCCGTCGATGTGCTCGCGGGCGCGCCGCAGGATCGGGTTCTTGCGGCCGAGATAGCAGCCCCACACCTCCGGCATCGACTTGGAGGCGAACACCAGCTGGAAGAAGTATTCCTTGGTGCGGATGCACTCCTTGATGAGGTCTAATTTTGACTGAGCTGTTGTCAGGTAGCCCTTCTCATCACGAACATATGCGGAAGGGCTTCCGGGAGGGGTACATTCGAAAACTTGTCCAGCCTTAAGTAAGAGAGGAAATTGGCTGCGACCTTCCATATAGTGCTCAGCCTGGATGTCGTAGCGGAACCGTTTGATATGAAGCTTGCAGGCGGTCTCGAGGCGCATGTCGAACTGATTTTCGATTGTCTTGAGATCGCCAATGCCGCGGGGCTTGAGGATATCGAAACGGCACTTGCACGGCACCGCGGTGTTTCTGTCTTCCCAGAAGACCGAGACTTCGTGCTCGCCGCCGATTAACACATCGGCCAGCTCGGGGTGCGACGGGATCAGCCAGGACAGGTCCTCGATGAGACCCCACTCATCGCCGTGCAGTGAGATTTTTCCGGCAGCGTCGGCGGCTATGTTGGCGGCTCTGGTAATGGCGCTTTTCTGGGCGGACGTGGCGTTAGGCTGATCGTCAGGGCGCCGGACATACTGCGAGGCGAAGGCGTTGGCGCCGTCGAGCAGCGCGACGTGTACGGCGGTGCCCACCTTGGTGGAGTCCTTATCGGCCTCCTCGTAGCGCAGGTGGGCGGGGTTGCGCAGGCTACGCAGCCAGTATTTGCGCGGGCTCTTGATCAGCGCCCTGATGCCGGTAGACCCCAATGACGGGTCGGCGTGGTACTCGTCAGCTGTCATACCGAAGAAGATGCCGGGCGCGTGCAGGATTGGTTTCATTGTTCTTCTTCCTCCAACTCTTCTAAAACTTCATCCACAAGTGCCGCCAATTCGGAAGGCGAACTTGCCTTACCGAGAATCCACGCGAGAGCTTGTTGTGCGCCGTAATTCATCGAATCGGGCATCTGACCCCTATCGCGTTCCTTGGCCATCAGGCGCCGAATTTCACGCAGTTCCCGTCTGATTTCTAATTCCGTTTTTATGACTAATCCTCCAGAAAGTAGCTCACCGGCATCCGCAGCACGGCGGCGAAATCAATTAGGCGTTCAACGGAGAAGGCGACCCGTCCGGTCTCATATCGGTAGGCCATCTGTAGGGATATCTTGAGCTCCTTAGCGAGAGTATCGAGGCTCATACCCTGCTGAAGGCGCTCATCTTTCAACCGCGCAGCAATCTTGACGTTGACGTCATTTTTCTTTTTGGGGGCCATCTCTTACCTCATGATCATTGTGGTGACGCCGTTACCTCGACCGCGTCTTCGGGGAGGCTGGGTCCGTTACCGGAACTTTCCGGTCGCCTATGGCTCAAGACGCCAAGTCCATATGACGAGCGACGGCGGCACCACGATGATCACGGGGATTATGTAGGCAGATTTAAAACGGTCTTTCAAGCGGGGGTTTAAAAGAAAAAGGCCCCCGGGGTGTGGACCCGGGGGCCAGTGCTCTGTACTAGGGGAGGAAATGCCCACAACCGGGCATTCCTCTTCTAGCGATTGAAATTCGGTCTTTCAACCCTCCGGGATAATTTTAGTAGGGGCGCCTTTCACCAATTGGCGCGCAATTTCCCGCCGCATGCCGGGCGAAAGCTGTTCCCATTGTTCTTGCGTTCCAGCGAATGTCCCCACTGGCAAGTCCGCTACATCAGGTGTCGGCGGTGCGCGAAACGTCCAATAATCTTCCTGATATTTCATGTCATTCACTAATGCCAGTAGGCGAGGACCCGCCGGTTGGTGGCGGGAACCATAGGAACGCAGGCGCCCCCGTCAATCCAAGTCCGCGCCTGCTCCAGCGACTTGCAGAAATAGACGGGGACATCGTGCAGGTGACTGGCGCCGGCCTTCCACACTTTGACCGATACCCGGGCGGGGGCCACGTCGCTAGCGATGATGCAAGAGACGATGGCGTAACCCTTGTAATCGTAATGAGACATGACTTCCTCCTTCCGCAGAGCGCGGCTGGGCCGGCCCCGAAGAGCCGGCCGGGTCGCAGTCAGCGACGCTTGTCGATCGTTGGATAGTGGAAAAGAGCGGTAACCGCCTGTTCATAGGTGGCGGTTTCGAAAAGTAGTTCTTCGTCGCCATAGACTTCGTTCTCGCCGCAAGCCTCACACTGATACTCGCGAGCGTCAGGCTCACAACCACCGTGCTCGTGGCCGCAGGCGATGCAAAATCCTGGGTTTTCCAGGGAATTGCCTCGCCGGACACCGGCTGCCAGGATCACCTCATCGGTAATGCTGGGGTGCCACTTCGATCGCTTAAGCATTGGACACCTCAAAATCTGCCTCCATGAGCCCCTCCAACAGCGGGAGGGCGAAGCGGTGGTCGACCCACAGAGTTGTCCCCATCCATTGCCAGCCCTCCGACTGGACGTTTTCTTCGAACCACACCCAAGCTTTCCCACTATGCGGCGTGAAGCCGACCACTGAGCCCTGGTCGTGGATTGTGATGTCAGACATTGTCCAAAGCCTCCTTCAAGAACTGACGGATCGTTGCGCGGTTGATCCAGGCCAGCCAGATGCTACGGATGATGGCGACGCCGCAGAAGCACATACCCTGCATGCCGACGATCGTCTGTGCGCCGTCCCGGAAGGTCGCAAGTTCGTCCGGGATGGTCAGGATGGCGAACGCGGACCCGACAATCAGTACAGCTGCTCCGAACATTTGGGGGTCTCCTTCTCGCTTCCGATGTCCATGATTTAAACTGTGGGTTTAAAGATTGCAAGCTGTTTTTTTTAAAAAAAGTGTACGGCTAAGCCCGACAGCCCGGAATCCGTCAAGCCCGGAACTGCTTTAAGAGGCCTGCGTGTTGATGAATTTCTCAGCGTTTTCAGGTTTTTAAAAGTTGCAACAATTTGTGATTGATCTGTGGCTTGAGAGACCTATCGATTTGATGCTCCCTCCCCCCTGAAACCCCTCTCCCTACACGTCCCCTCATAAATACGTACGTGAGGGATTCTCTTCCCTCAGACGCGTGACATGGATTTTCATACGGAGGAAAGCGATGGCTAAAGTGTTGTCTGCCTTCAGGAACTGGCGGCTATGGCCGGCCGAAGTAAAGCTGGCCGCGTTCGGTGCGATTGCTGTCTTGGTGTTAATATTTGAAATGTTTCTAAGGGGAATTGCGCCTGCGCAAGATTATCAGCCGTATCCGTATGCGCCGAAGCCTCCCTACACCATTCGGCCCTACTATCCTCAGCAGGAGCGCTCAGTCCCACGCCCCCGTCCCGATCTCGACACCGAGTTTCTCATCTACGGTGGCCGGCCGACGCGGCCAGGAACGTGCGTCTTCTACAATTACGCAGGCCAACCCATCCTAAGGCCTTGCTTTTGAAAAAGGTGTCGGCGTAGTCTCGCTGTAGCGCATTTGCGCGCTTCCCTCTTCTCTTTCCAAGGGCTTTTACAATGGCGAAGGTGACCAAGCTTCATCCCGACCAGGGCGGCGGCGATGCCGGCGGCAGCGATACTGGCGATGACAGCAAGACGATCAAGGCAATTGCCCCGCGGGAGTTCGATAAGCTCCACAAGGCAGTCAGGACGGCCGAGGCGGGTATCGCCAGTGAGCGCGGTACGATCGGCGGCCTCATCAGTGCGGCCCAGGAAAAGCATCTCCACAAGGGCGCCTACGGCATTTTCCGCCGGCTCGACAAGATGGACGATTATAAACGCGCCGAGCTTCGGTTCCATCTCGACCTCTACATCGAGCGTGCGAAATGGGACAGCTCCGACCTATTTCGAAGCAATGAAGCGGCTGAATGAACCAGTTATTGTACAAATGTTCCATCTGGCGGCAGGTCGAGCCCGGCATATGGGCCAACGAGGACGGCCGGCTCCAGGTGGAACACGACGGGCAAACCCTCATATTGCCGGCTCCCGCGGCAGAAATCTGGGAATTGGTTTATGTTAGACGTCTCCTCAGGAATCAACCTCAGCACCAGACCTGACGTTTCGGTCTGGCTGCCAGGCATACCGCGCGGCAAGGGCCGGCCGCGATCGATGGTCATGCGCAGGAAGGATACCGGTAGGCCCTACGTCAATGTTTATACGGACGAGGAGACGGTGTCTTACGAGGCGGAGTTGAAGTTTGCGGCCGAGAAAGCGATGTGTGGGCGCAAGCCGATCGATCAGGCGATGCGCTGCCGGGTGACGGCGCTGTTCCCCTATCTTAGCTCGTGGTCGCCCAAGAAGCGACTCGATATGGTCTATCATTTCGTCAAGCCTGATGGCGACAACATCATGAAATGCTGTGACGCCTTCAAAGGCGTGGTCTGGAGCGACGATAGTCGGGTCTCTGAGTGGATGATCCGAAAACTTTACGATGATTTCCCGGGGCTTCTAATCGAGGTGTGGATCATATGACGGGACGCACATGGCACGTCAGGTACGTCCGCCATCATCTTGTTATGGATTATTTGCTGCTCGGGTGGATGGTGGCGGCTGACATGGGGCCTCACGGCGGTCAGTATTGCGTGATCATGTCATGGCTGTGCCAATGCAAAATTGTTGAACCGAGGGCTTGAAAGACCGCGGCGGGTCTGTAATTTTTCAAAATATGAACAAGCAATATGTCGAATTTCTCGCCAACAAATCCATCCGGGCCAGCGAACGCGGCTTAAAGAGCGTTCCCCAGCTCGCGCCCCATCTGTTCCCGTTTCAGGCGCATTGCATTGATTTCTTGTTGCGCGCCGGGTGTGGTGGGCTGTTCCTCGATACCGGGCTCGGCAAGACAGAATGCCAACTCGAATGGTGTCAGAAAGCTATTGAGGCTGCGAGCCGACCGGCGTTGATTCTGACGCCCTTGGCAGTCGCTCAGCAGACCAAACGGCGCGCAGATCGTTGGGGGTATGAATCTCGAGTTGTACGCGATCAATCTGGCGTCGGTCCTGGGATCAACATCTGTAATTATGATCGGATCGATAAGCTTGACCCTGCGGCATTCGGTGCAATTTCACTGGACGAGTCTTCCATTTTGAAGTCGTTTGAGGGCAAGACGACGCGTGCGCTGACTGCGATGTTCAAAGGCGCCCGGTTCAAGCTTTCCGCCACGGCGACGCCGGCGCCAAACGATCACATGGAGTTAGGCAATCATTCCGAGTTCCTTGACGTGATGTCAGCGCAGGAAATGCTGTCGCGGTTTTTCATCAACGACACGTCGACGGCATCCCAGAAATGGCGCCTGAAAGGGTACGCGACCACGGCGTTTTGGAATTGGATGGCGTCGTTTGCTCGGATGGCCGAGAAGCCGTCCGATCTCGGCGACAAGGACGATGGCTTCATTCTGCCGCCGTTCGAAGTGGTCCGCCATCACGCACGAGAAAGTCGGATCGATCGGACCTCTGGTGATTTATTTGGCAATCCATCCATGAGCGCAACGGAAATCCATCAGATCAAACGACAGACCAGTGATGCCCGTGCTGAAGCGGCGGCGATGATCGTTGGTGCGGAGAAAAACCAGCGGTGGCTTATCTGGGTCGATACCGACTATGAAGCCGATGCAGTTCGGAAGGCGGTTCTTGATGCTATCGATGTTCGTGGATCTCAATCGATTGACGAGAAAGAGGAAAAATTGACCGCCTTCGCGCTCGGTAAGATCGGCATTCTGATTGGCAAGCCATCCATGCTTGGCTTCGGACTTGACTGGTCGCATTGTGCGCGCATGGTTTTTGTCGGTCGCAGCTTCAGCTACGAGACATGGTATCAGGCGGTGCGACGGTGCTGGCGGTTTGGGCAGAAAAACAAAGTCATCGTGCATTTGGTCGTTGCCGAAGGAGAAGCTGAGATCGGTCGCGTCATCGACCGTAAGGCGGATGACCACGTCGGCATGAAGAAAGCCATGCGCGAGGCTATGTTACGGGCCTCGGGCCGATCAGAGGCCGTCAAGAGTGCCTATAATCCAACTCGAACAACAAGGACTGCATCATGGCTGACATCAGTTGTCTGAATTCCGAGACTGGATCGAATTGGCAATCCATCAATGGGGATTGCGTCGATGTGCTTGCTCAGCTCCCGGCCAATAGCATCGGTTTTTCTGTGTACAGCCCTCCATTCGGGGCGCTGTTCGTGTATTCCGAATCGGTTGCCGATATGGGCAACTCCACTGACGACGAGTTCGCCGAGCACTATGCCTACATGGTGAATGAGAAATTCCGCGTGACGATGCCGGGTCGCCTGACGGCCGTACATTGTTCCGATTTGCCGATGACGAAGTGGAAAGATGGCGCGGTCGGCATCAAGGATTTTTCCGGGCAGATCATTAAAACTCACGAGGATGCGGGTTGGATTTACCACGGGCGCCGGACGATCTGGAAAAGCCCTGTCACCGAGATGGCCCGCACCAAGCATGTCGGCCTGCTCTACAAACAATTGCAAAAAGACAGCTCCAAATCTCGCGGTGGCATGCCGGACTATCTTTTGACCTTCATCAAGCCGGGCGATAATCCCGAATTGATTTCGCATACGCCGTCTGATTTTCCTCTTGATCAGTGGCAGGAGTGGGCGTCGCCTGTATGGATGACGATCGATCAGACCAATGTTCTTAATGTCAGGATGGTTAGGTCATCGGCTGACGAACGCCACCTTTGCCCTCTGCAGCTCGACGTGATTGATCGTGCTGTCATCATGTGGTCGAACCCCCGCAACATCGTTCTATCGCCATTCATGGGAATCGGTTCGGAGGGCGTGCAGTCATTGAAGCTTGGCCGCAAGTTTTTTGGCATCGAATTGAAAGAGGCTTACTGGAAACAGGCATGCAGGAATCTTCACGGCATTGCCGATCAAAGTGATTTGTTCGCGGTAGGATAAATTTTATTCGGGATATTGCAATTGACCTCGAGTTGTCTGAGCATGTTCCTGCTCAGTACATCGCGGGAGAATCCACAGTGACCACAAAAATAGCTGCTAAATCAGCGTTTATTGCAATCGTCTGCGGCGTAGCCATCACCATCAAAAACTCCTAAACGTCATGTGAAGCATGACGATCCCGGTCGAGTTCCTCGAGCGGCTGCGCGCATGCGTACGCATCTCCGAGGTGGCTACCAAGCTCGGCGTTCGCTATCGCAAAGAGGGTAGCGAGTGCGCCGTCGTCGGCAATAATTCGTTGAAATTCAACGACAACAAGGGAAAATGGAGTGATTTTGGCAATGGCGCGGAAAAAGGCGGAGACGTCATCGCGTTCCTCCAAACGCAAGGGAAAAGGACCTTCCACCAAGCTGTCGAGGAAATTGCAGCGCTCGCTGGCCTCAATGTTCCCGGGCCTCAATCCAACGGAGCTAGGCAGACTCACCGCTCTAATGGCAAGCCTGAAGAACATCGTACGCCAGTTTCAAGAGATTTTCGCGAGGGATCGGGGCGGCAGGGTATTCCAGTCGGCACATGGTCCTATGTCGGCCTTGACGGCCGGGAAATATATCAAACGGTTCGCCTCCAGTGGAAGCTCGTGGATGGCTCCTGGGAAAAAGACCCGAAAACCGGCAAGATCAAAAAGGGCTTCTACCAAAGGCGCCGTACGCCCACGGTAGACGGTTGTTGGATCAATGGCTTAAGGGTTATTGAGGATACGGGCGAGCCCACCCTCTACATGCGCAAGGGACCCGGTGCCGACTGGCGCCGCTACGACGAGAAGAGCTATCGTGAGTGGTACTTCTCCGAGAAGGCGTCCTTCGAGCAGATGGGGAACGTAAACCACACGCTGCTATGCCTGCCTGAAATCATGGAAGCGTTGCAGGAAGAACGTCAGGACCAGCGCACCATCTTCTTGCCGGAGGGTGAGAAGAAGGTCGACCTGCTCCGCTCGTGGGGCTGTTTGGCCACCTGCAACTCCGGCGGCGCGCAGAATTGGCACGACGGCATGGCTACCCTGCTGCACGACGCGGCCGACATAGTGATCCTGGAGGACAACGATGACGCGGGACGAGCAAGAACTCTTAAGGTTGGTGCGTCGCTTCAGAGGGCGGGTTGTCGTGTCCGATGTCTTAGTCTTCCTGGCATCTGGCCCCAGTGTCCTGAGAAAGGGGATGTCGTTGATTGGGCTGACGCTGGAGGAGACCGAGAAGCTCTTTTCCGGGCAGTTCGAGAGCTACCCGAATGGACCGCGCCACCTTATCGCTCAAAGTACAATGCCCACACCTGGGGCTCTGCCGTTGGAGACATCCACGCCTACGACTGGACCGTAAAGGGATTGATGCCGGCCCGGCAGGTCTGCCTCATCATGGGCCCGTCTGGATCTGGCAAGTCCTTCGAGACCACTAGCATGGCCCTCCACGTCGCCAGGGGCGTCCTGTATCGCGGCAAGCGGGTCAAGCAGGGTGGGGTTATCTACCTCGCCTACGAGGCCGGCCTGGGACTCCAGAACCGTCTTGCGGCCTACCGCAAGCATCATGGTATCCACCCGGGGACTTTCATCCCGTTCGCGTGGCTTACCAAACCGCCCGGGCTGTTCGCCAAGGAAGATGCAGCGATCGCCCTGGCCGAGGATATCAATGCGCTGACGGCCGATTGGGCGGGTCCTCACAAGCTCGGCGTCATTGTCGTCGACACCCACAACGCTGCCACCCGGGGGTCCTCGGAAATCAAGACTGAGGACATCAACAAGACCATGGACCGCTACCTCAAGCTCGCGGAGCTGACCGGCGCCGCGATCTGGGTAATCGGCCATACAAATCAGGCCGGCAATCACCGCGGCTCCGAAGTGCTCTACAACGCGATCGAGACCTGCGTTCTGATCGAGAAAATACAAGGTAAACGCCACGAGGATAAGGACTTCGTCGAGGACGAAGGTGGCAACGTGATGCGCCGCATCAAAGTCCGCAAGCAGCGCGAGGGGCTCGACAACTGGTCTGAGGACTTCATCCTTCAGAAAATTTTCCTTGGTAAAGACGCTGATGGCGAAGATATCACCAGCATGGTGCCGGCCGCGCCCACCGCGGGTGAGACCGCCGATACGAAATACAAGAAAGTATGGGTAAAGCTAAGCAATACCGAGCGGGTGATTCTCCAGCTCCTGACCAGGACCATTGAGCTGCATGGCGTGCCGCCACCGGCAGAGCTTGGCTTGCCGCGGTCTGTTCGTCTGGTGGCGAAAGTGGACGATCTCAAGAAAGTCGGAGCGCAGGACGCCGAGATGCTGGGACCGGACGCATTAAACAAGGGATTTCTTGCGCTCAAGGCGAACGGCTGGGTATGTTTGCGCAACGGCTATATGTGGCGCCTGCGGGAGGAGAGGAACATGTTCGCTGCTCCTCTTCCGATCATGGACGAAGCAACTGGACAGCCTATCGGGGCGGGCGATTTGTGATATATTGGCGGGGCTGCCATGTCCGGTAGCTAACGAAGCAATGACTTCAGGCGGCGCCTTGAAACGCCGCCTGTTTTTTTAGGGCTGCAGCTGTGCCTTTAATTTGGTCCGTGCGTAAAGAGCGATGACGCAGATATCGCGGTATTGCGAGATGACGCGGACCGCTGAGTTGTAGTTTTTGATCCTGAACTGCAGGAGTTTCTTGGGGTCGCCGATCTCAGCCATCTCGAGGACCTTGATCAGCATCTTCTGGCGGGTCTTATCGAAGCCGACCGGCGGTTCCGGAAACTTGCCCGTCGAGGCCGCATATGCCCGCATCTTGCTCCAGTCGTATCTCTCATAGTGCTGGTGCACCGGCTTCGGCGGGACGGGGTTCCACATGACCCGCGTTGCTGCTGGTGCGTTGCTGTAGGTTTGCATAACTTCCCCCTAACGAATTTCCTGATCTAGTCTGTCTTGGGCGTCCATAAATTCGATCCTGTAGAAACGAAGCGGAACCGCGTCGATTCTGATCGTCATGTCGGCATGCAGTGGGACCCAAGGCTTGTCACTGGTAAATTCGCATGAGGCCCAACTGCCATCGCTCAAGTGCGCGGTGACGAAAATCTTCTTCATTTGTTCGTTCTCCTCCTCCTCGACGGCCAAGCGCTGGTCGCCGCCATCCCCCTCCCCCGAGCAAGGGGAGGGGGAGAGCTGCGATCAGAAGGGTGTCGCCCCCTGGCGGAAGCAATGGCCGTCACGACTGCCGTAACCGGACCGATAGGTGGGGCAGGCGCCCATATCGCGGGAAACCGCGTACGGGCTTTCTACGGATGCCTGAGGACCCGCCGTCGAAACACAGCCCCCGAGCCCAGCCAAAAGCACTAAACAAACAAGGTTCTTCACGTTGCATCCTTCCTCTGAAAAGACCGCCTCAACGAGGCTGGTCCGGCCTGATGGCCGCCGATGGCCGGGACAAGCCCGGCCATGAGCTGCGATCAGTCCGCCCAAGGGGCTGGCACGACGAAGTAGCGACCACCGGGAAGCGCGAAGTTCTTGTTGCATTCGTTGGCAATTTCCAATGCCGAGGAACGCAACCAAGCGAATCCTTCGATGACGATTCGGTAGTCGTTGCCATTTCTGTGTACAACGAGATAGCGGCCCATCATCCAACTCCATGAAGTCTGCGCAGGCGGTTGGAGAGAGCGAGCGCGGTCCGTTCGCGCTCGTCGTCGAGCTTGTAGCGGAGCGACCCGCCGCGGGTCAGGCGCACGGTGACGGCGTGCCCACGCTCCTCGAGCATCCTAATGGTGTCCTCGGCCATCGGTGGCACGCAGCGTCTTACCATTACCCCGTAGACATCGGCGATAGTGATCCAGGACATGCGGTTCCTCCCGGGTTGCGTGGAGATTTCTTAAACCACGGGTTTAATTCGCAAGCAAGAAGAATTTTAAAAAAAATCACACGGTATCGTGTGTCTGACTTAAAGACCTGCATATTCTTGAGGTTTTCCAGGAACCTAATGAGACGCGGTACCGCCTCGATGGGTGTCTCGTCCTGGTGGCTTTGCCAGATCGGATGCCAGCGGCCGTCCCACATTTGCAGCTCGAACATTTTTGCGATTCTCCGTCTTGTGTCATTTTACGAAATCAGTCTACGGTCCAACTCATTACAGTGGAGTTAAAAAATGCCAAGAAAACGCCGTGTCGGCGGGGGTAGGACTAGGAAGGTCGACCCTGTACATCAGATTTCCGCTGCCGCGCCGATCTTGAAGAAAGCCGAGGATATTAGGAACGGCAGGATATTGGCGTCGCGCAGCTACAAGGCCTGGGAAAAGGCGATCGAGGTCGTGGAGGATGTCTACGCCGAGTACAAGCTGCTTCGTGGCGACGCGATGAACATGGAGATCGTTCATACTTCGGATGGTCTCGTCAAAATATCGGAATGCCAAGAACGTCTCATGAGGGCGTGCAAGGTCGTCCTACCCTATGAAAAACCTAAGCTCCAAGTCGTCAAGCTACAGGGCGATCGCAATGCTCCGCTGTTCGATCTGTCTACGCTTTCGGACAAGGAGCTGCAGTTTCTGCGCCGTACGGTCCTCAAAGCCCAGGAAGTCCCGGAGGAAGAAAAATGAACGAGGAGAAAAAGCTTGAGGTGGGGATCAGGATAGAACTTGAGGAGAGGCTAAGGGCGGTGCTGCTTGAGATTTTGCAGGACTACGATAAATGCGACGCGATTTCTGTGTCCGCGTGGCAGAAAGCCTGCGATCTTCTCGGCATTGGATACGATCTAGAGCCATTGAAATGAAGAAACCCAGCAAGCCGCCGGTGGTGACGAAATTTCTGGTGACGACGGGTTCTTTCGTTGCCGGTGCCATTATCGTGGACGACCGCGTGGTTACGGCCGACCATTGGCTTCATCAGTTGCGGGGTCTGACCGAAGCGGAGTTCCGCGCCACCTGTGCCAAGAACGGCTGGGCGTGTGCGCCAGCTCGAGATTGAGGAGGAAGCATGAAGAAGGGAAAGAAAGTCGAACGTCACTTCGTCAAAGCTCGTATGGCGAGCGTCGAGCACGACAATAAGAAAATGGCCGTGACGATGTCGGAGAGCTACAGGTTCTTCGCATGCGATTGCGATCCGCCGTGCGGTAATGTGAATTTTGTCTTCGAGGATATCGAAGGTGTGCCGTTCGGCTGCGCCCAACTCAGCTACGAGCATATCCTCGGTCCTCTTACCGAGGCCGCGCTCGAGGCCAGGGAGGCGGTCGGAGAGAAAACGAACTGATGGAGGTCGTCATGGCACTTGGAACTGCACTTTTCTTGATTTTTATCATCTGGTTAGCGGTCGTCTCGCCGGGCTTTCGTGCTGTTGCCGGTGCGATGCTGGTGCTCGGGACGATAGCGGTTATTGCAATTGCCGCGAGCCACCATTAGATTGAGTCATGAAAGCTCCCGCTAAGAACTTTCACCAATTCAAGCATGCGCCCGGCTTCGGGCGTGCAGCGGCCTCAACCTTTCCTTAGCGGGAGCTTGGTTGGGGCCGCAGCTATTTTAAGCGGAGGAAATATGGCCAAGCAATCAAATGTGGTTCAGCTCGATCCCAAGCGCGCTTTGGAAGTTTTTGCTGATCGTATCGAAACGATCCTTGAGCGCCGTAAGCGCGACCGTGCATCGCTTGGCAAGCTTCTTTGCGATACCCAGGCGCTTTTCAAAAATATCAAAGGAAATATTGACGCCGGTAAATGGGCCGATTGGCTCGAAACCCGCTTCAAGGCTTTCGATTTGTCCCGGGCGACGGCCTACCGTTATATGGACGCTTATCGGAATATCTCAAATGAGATAAAAACTGAAAAGCGAGGAAGACCAAAGGGTTCCGGCCGCTCCAGAGGCGGCCGAGGGAGGAGTGGCGGCAAGGCAGACGCGACCGATGGCGCGGC
>Ga0137395_10000851_pt1 | contig 13435 bp, 13 predicted proteins | sample czobulk216metaG_FD_108283 | JGI IMG/M metagenome (GOLD analysis project Ga0137395, IMG submission 108283) | Vadose zone soil microbial communities from Angelo Coast Range Reserve, California, USA - czobulk2.16 metaG | ecosystem: Environmental > Terrestrial > Soil > Vadose zone | place: USA...
CGATCTGGCAGCCCGAGGTCGGCGCCGGTCAATACGGCCACCACCCCGGGCGCGGCCGCGGCTGCCTGCACATCCACCGACCGAATCTCGGCGTGAGCCAGCGTCGACCTCACGAAGGCGATGTGGAGGCAGCCTTCCGGCTGCAGGTCGTCGACGTAGTGACCGGCGCCGGTCACGAGGCGAGGATCCTCGCGCCTTCGCACTGCGTGGCCGAGAATCGAGCCCGGGGTTAGCGTCTGCATCGGCGATTCAGAGAGTAGCCGTTCCCACCAGCTACGTTATTCACGTGGCTCCCAACGAGACTCTGAACGGACTGCTTGCACACGGCGCTCCAGACGCAGTCGCGATCGCGATCCCCGGTGGTCCCGAACTTACATACCGCCGTCTTCGCGCGGTGGTCGAGCAGACCGCCGACCGGCTTGCCGAGCTGGGGCTGCGGCGCGGTGACACGATCGCCTTCGTCCTGCCTAACAGTGTGGAGACAGTGGTGCTTTTTCTCGCCGCGGCGACCGTGGGAAGGGCGGCGCCGCTGAACCCTGCATATAAGGAAGAGGAGTTTCGCTTCTATCTCGACGACACCGGCGCCAGGGCGCTCGTGCTGCGTAAGGGCATGTCTGAGCCGGCGCGGCGTGCGCTGCCGGACGGCGTAGCGCTGATTGAGGCCGACGTCGCGCCCGACGGCGGTGTGCATCTCTCCGCGACCGGTCGTCACACCGGGGCCTCGTCGGCCACCGTTCCGGATCCCGACGACGTGGCCCTGGTGCTGCACACGAGTGGCACGACCAGCCGGCCGAAGCAGGTCCCGCTTCGCCATCGCAACCTCCACTTCTCGGCGCTCAACATCGCCGCGACCTATGGGCTCTCGCCATCGGACGTCGCTTTCTGCGTCATGCCGCTGTTCCACATTCACGGCCTGATGGCGTCCACCATGGCAACCCTTAGTTCGGGAGGCACAGTCGTCGTGCCGCCGAAGTTCGACCCGATGACCTTCTGGGCGGAGCTCGAGCATCACCACGCCACCTGGTACTCGGCTGTGCCGACAATCCACCAGATGCTGTTGATGCGGAATCGGGGCGAGCGGCCGCCAGGAGCCGGGCGGTTGCGATTCATCCGCTCGAGCTCGTCAGCGCTTTCGCCCGAGACGATGCATCACCTGGAATCGCGCTTCGGAGCCCCGGTCCTGGAGGCGTATGGCATGACCGAGGCGTCGCACCAGATGGCGTCGAACCCTCTGCCCCCCGCCGAGCGCCGCGCCGGCACTGTCGGCAGGCAGACCGGGATCGAGATCGCGATCATGGCCGAGGACGACTCGCTTCTGGCTCCGGGTGAAGATGGGGAAGTCGTCATCCGCGGCTCGAGTGTCATTGACGGGTACGCGAACAACGCTGAGGCCAACGCGACGTCCTTCGCGTCGGGGTGGTTCCGCACCGGGGACCAGGGGCGCATGGCCGCCGATGGTTACCTGTCACTCGTCGGCCGGCTCAAGGAGATGATCAACCGCGGTGGCGAGAAGATCGCGCCGCGCGAGATCGACGAGGTGCTGCTCCAGCACCCGGCAGTCGGCGAGGCGGTGGCGTTCGGCACACCGCACGAGCAGTGGGGGGAGGAGGTTGCGGCCGCGGTAGTGCTGAAGGGAGAGGCAACTGAGAAGGACCTGCTTGCGTTCGCGCGGGAGCGGCTGGCCGACTACAAGGTGCCGCGACGGCTTTTCATAGTCGACGAGATCCCGCGCACAGCGACCGGCAAGATCCAGCGTCGATCGGTAGCCGCTGCACTGAACGAGAAGTGACCGTCGCCGTCGTCGGCGCCGGGGCCATCGGTGGTCTGCTTGGCGCGCACCTGGCGCGGTCGAACCAAGATGTCGTCCTGATCGCGCGCGGACCTCACCTGGAGGCGATGCGGTCGCGCGGCGTGACCGTGCGAAGCGCCCAGGGCGAGTTCACGTCGCATCCCGTTTGCACAGATGACATCGCCGCCATCGCCGGCGCGGAGATCGTCTTCATCACCCTCAAAGCGCACAGCATCCCGGGCGTTGCGCCTGCACTCGGCCGCGCGTTGAAGACCGACGCATGCGTGGTCGGAGCGATGAACGGCATTCCCTGGTGGTACTTCCCTGACCGCTACCTGGAGTCGGTCGACCCAGGTGGCGTCATCGCCCGCAGCATTCCGCGCGAGCGGGTGATCGGCTGCGTGGTCTACCCGGCGGCCACGGTGACGGAGCCGGGGATCATCCGCCATGAGGAGGGAAACCGCTTCTCACTCGGGGAGCTCGACGGCTCGCGCACCGATCGTGTCCAGGAAATCAGCCGCGTGCTGGCGGACGCGGGCTTCAAGGCCCCGGTCCAATCGCGCCTCGTCAATGAGATCTGGTTGAAGCTGGTCGGCAACGCGACGCTCAACCCGGTCAGCGCGGTCACCCGGGCAACGGTGGCCGGCATGCTGGGCTCCGCTGAGGCGCGTGACCTGATCCGTTCGCTGATGGAGGAGGTCGACGCTGTCGCCAGGTCGCTTGGCGTGGAGCTGCCACTCAGCATCGACAGGCGCATCGAGGGTGCAGCTGCGGTGGGCGAGCACAAGACCTCGATGCTGCAGGATATGGAAGCCCGCAAGCCGCTCGAGATCGAAGCCCTTCTGGGCGCGGTGATCGAGATCGCCGAGGAACAGAAGGTCGAGGTCCCGCGGCTGCGCGTGCTTTACCGGTTGACAAAACTCGCTGAGGCGGCTGCCGGCAGGCCCTAGGCGGGTGACCAGCTGGCGCTCTGCGCGTGGGCCTGGATGGCCCAGCGAAGTGTGTCGAGCACCTCGGCCAGATGACCGCGCATCGCCGACTCTGCTCCGTCGCCGTCAGCTCGGCGCAGCGCGTCGACGATCGCTTCGTGCTCGTGCAGCGAGCGTTCGGCCCGGCCTGGACGAAGCGCGGTCTGGAACTGAAAGCGAATGCTTTGCGACTTGAGCCCGCGCACGATGCGGCTAGCGGTGCGATGGTCGGCCGCCGCCCAGATGCGTTCGTGGAACTTCGCGTTCAGCTCCGAGTAGCCCAGCGCATCCCCGTGCGTCACCCGGTCGCGCATCTCAGCTGTCATGGCGTCGAGCGCAGCCAGGTCGTCGGGGGAGATCCGCGCGGCGGCCCTCCGGGCAAGCATGCCTTCGAGGGCAGCCCGGACCTCCTCTGTCTCGAGCGCCTCCCGGCCGTCGATCAGCCTGACGCGGGCGCCCCGATTGTGCTCGAGCACCACCAGGCCTTCCTGGTCCAGCCGGACAAGGGCCGCACGAACCGCCGACCGCCCGGCCCCGATGAGCTCGGCGACGGAGGCCTCCACCAGCCTCTCGTTGGGGTGGAACCGGCCGGTGACGATCGCCTCGCGAAGCTCGTGGTACGCGTCTTTGCGCGCGGTTCGCACTCCCATCCCTTGCTCTCGACCAGATTATCGTCAATAATGTCGACAATCGGGGGCGGCCGTTCACACAGGGAGGAGACAGTGGATACCTTCCGAAGCCATTTGCATTCAGCCCGTATCGCCTTGCCGGCGGTAGCAGCGATCCTGCTGGCGGCATGCGGTTCCTCGAGCTCCGCAGGGAGCGGACTCGGTTCCGGAGACCTGCTGGTCGGCGTGCTGGCGCCCTTCAGCGGACCGGACGCTAACCTCGGCCCCGCGTACTACGCCGCCTGCCTGGCGGCGCAGCCTGAGATCAACACCCACGGCGGCGTGGGCGGCCGCAACATCAACTGCCAGAAGTTCGACACGCGCGGCGAACCCGCGGACGCGGCGCCGGCAGCGAGCCAGATGGTGGCCAGCAACTCGAACCTGATGGCGGTGGTCGGCTGCACGTCGGACGAGGCTTCTGCCGTCGCGCCAATAGTCGATCGGGCGCACATTCCGATGTTCTGCATGACCGGCCAGAGCGAGTTCAACAAGACCAAGCTGCCGTACTTCCACCGGCTGGTGCCGGCCGACATCTATGACGCCTATGGGATGGTCGGCTGGGTCCAGTACGGCCCCAGTCACCCAAGCTGGAACAAGGTGGCGCTGGTGTTCGGCGATGACATCGGCTCCCAGTCGTTCGTTCAGCCCGCGACCAACGCTCTCCAGCACTTCGGCAAGACCGTCAAGAACTTCCCCATCCACCTCGGGGCGTCCTCCTTCCGCACCGAGGTGACCTCCATGCTCGCCTTTCAGCCCGATGTGATCTTCACCGAGGCCCTCGGCTCAGCCGGGACGTACCTCGGCGAGGTCAAGGAGCTGAACGGCGGGAAGACAATCCCGTTCATCGGCACATCGGCGACCATCGACCCGGCGTGGTTCAAGGACGTGACGTCGACCATCAGCGTCGACGACGTCGTCAACAACTACCGCGGCGTCGACCTCGGTTACACGTTCTCGGGCACGGCGTATGACGAGTTCAACGCCAACCTGCAAGCCGCTGCGGCCACGTTCGCGGACGCGCCGAAGTACAAGCAGCGCGGATCGACCCTGCACCTGTACGACGGCATCATCATGACCGCGCTCGCGATGCTCGCGACCAACAGCGCGGACCCCAAGGTGTACAACTCGAAGATCAAGGAAATCGCCAACGGCGTCTCTGGCGCGACCGACGTCCACACATATAAGGAAGGCGTGGACGCGATCAGAGCCGGCAAGTCGATTCGTTACGTCGGCGCGGGGGGTCAGAACAACTTCGACCAGTACAACAACTCGCAATCGGGCTACGTCCTGGTCAAGTACGACGCACAGGGCGGCGAGGTCCAGGTCGCGAAGCTCACCACGGACCAGACGAAGGCACTCAGCGACGCAGGCGGAATCTGATCGCCTAAGGTGATCTCGAGGGTTGCCCGCGAGCTCGAAGCTTCGGCTTCGGGCTCGCCGGGTTCTCAGCCATGAGCATCCTTATCGCCGCGTTCGGGTTCGGGCTGGTCAGCGCTTCCGTTATCGCGCTTGCCGCCGTGGGCTTCACCATGCAGTTCGGAATCACCAACATGATCAACCTCGCCTACGGCGAGGTGATGATCGCCTCGGCCTACATTGCGTACTACGTCGACGAGCGAGGGGTCAGCATCTGGATCGCGATGCTCATCGGGGCCGCCTTCGGTGCGGTTTTCTCGTTCTTGATCAACCGGCTTATCTACTCGCCGTTCCAGCGCAAGGGCACCTCACTGCTCGGGATGGTGATCGTGTCGCTGGCCGTGTCTCTGATGATCGCCAACATCATGCTGCCGATCGTCGGCTACTTCCCCGTGTCCTACAACGAGAGGTTCAGCAACCTGCTGCGATTTGGCGCCATCGCCCTGACCGTGAACCAGATCGCGATCTTCGCGCTCGCTGCCGCCATCATGGTCGCGATCCACGCCCTCCTGCGCTATACGCGATTGGGCAAGGCCATGCGAGCCACCGCTGCCAATCCGACCCTGGCCCGCAACTGCGGCATTCCGACCCAGCGTGTCATCGACGCTGTCTGGCTGATCACCGGTGCGTTGTGCGGGCTGGCGGGCGTGGTTGCAGCACTCGACTCCGACTCCTTCACGATCTCGAGCGGGGCCGGCTTTCTGATCACCGCTCTGGCTGCCGCCGTGCTCGGCGGCGCCGGCCAGCCGTACGGCGCGATGATCGGCGCCGTCGTAATCGGCCTGATCACTGAGCTCAGCGCGGCCGTGTGGTCGCCTGACTACAAGCAGGTTGTGGCGTTTGCGATTCTCGTCGTCGTGATGGTCTTGCGCCCGCAGGGCCTGCTTGCGAAGCGGGGCGCGGCGGCGGCCGCCGGATGAACACCTACTACGCCGCGAACCTGCTGATCTTCGCGGGCGTCGACATCATCGCGTGCATCGCGCTGAACCTGCAGTTCGGCGTGTCAGGGATCGTGAACTTCGCATTCATCGTGTTCCAGGCGGCGGGCGCCTACACCGCGGCGGTCCTGTCGATGCCGCCCGACACGGCGGCCGACTACAGCTTTCAGATCTACTTTGGAGGCTTCAACCTGCCGTTCCCGCTGCCGTGGATCGGCGGCGCCGTCGCGGGCGCGCTGCTCGCGGTCCCGATTGGCCTGGTCGTACTGCGCAACCTGCGCAGCGACTATCAGGCGATCGCGCTGCTTGTCACGTCGATCATCGCGAACACGGTGATCAACAACGCCCGTCCGTGGCTCAATGGAGCTGCCGGGTTGGCGTTGGTGCCGCAGCCCCTGCAGGACCAGATCGACCCGGCAACCGACACGTACTTTTACTTCTACATCGGTCTGACCGCGATTTGCGTGGGGCTCGTGTGGTTCATGGCCGCGCGAATCGTCAACTCGCCCTTCGGCCGCACGCTTCGCGCCATGCGCGACCAGGAGCTGGCAGCTACCGCGCTCGGCAAGAACCCGGTTGCCCTGAAGATGACGATGTTCATCGTCGGCGGCGCGATCGCCGGCCTTTCGGGCGCCATCCTGGTCGGCTTCCTCACCGTCTGGGCGCCCTCGACCTGGCTATATCCCGAGACGATCATCCTGTTCGCGGCGGTCATCGTCGGCGGCCGCGGCAACAACCTGGGTGCCGTCCTCGGGGCTCTTCTGGTGCCGGTCGGCTTCGAGGAGGTCACGCGCCTCCTGGTCAACCTCAACATCGGCCCCCCGAACTTCATCCCGGCGATGGAGTGGGTTCTCATCGGTCTTTTCATCCTCGGGTTCCTGTGGTTCAGGCCCGAAGGCGTGCGGCCGGAGGGGCACAAGGTGTTTCCCGAGGGTTTCGAGTCGGGGGTCAGGGTGCTTGGCGAGCACGACTGAGGCTCCGATGCTGCTCGCCACCGATGTGCATCGCCACTTCGAGGGCATGCACGCCGTCGACGGGGTGTCGCTCGAAGTGCCTCGGGGCCAGATCACAGGACTGATCGGTCCGAACGGAGCGGGCAAGTCGACCTTCATGGCGGTGCTGGCAGGCACCATGCCGGCGACGAAAGGCACTTTTGTCTTCGACGGTCGGGACGTGACACGAATGCCGGCGTACCGGCGGGCTCGGCTGGGGCTCGTCAGAACGTTCCAGCTGTCGAGCGAGTTCGCCCGGCTGACCGTGCTCGAGAACCTGTTGGTCGCGGCACCGCGGCACCGCGGCGAATCGCTGCTGGGCGCCCTGCTCGGCCCCGGCTACTGGCTCGCCGACGAGCGCCGAATCGTCGGTGAGGCTCGGCGCCTGCTGAAACGATTCGGCATGAGCGCGAAGGAGTCCGACTACGCCGGCAATATGAGCGGCGGGCAGAAGCGCCTGATCGAGATCATGCGCGCGCTCATGCTGCATCCTCGCTGCCTGCTGCTGGACGAACCGATGTCGGGCGTGCATCCGCGCGTGGCCGACGAGATCCAGGGTTACCTGCATGATCTTCGGCGCGACGGCCTCACGATTCTGATGGTCGAGCACGAGCTGCATTTCGTCGAGCAGCTTTGCGATTCGGTATTTGTCATGGCGCAGGGAAAGCTGATCGGTAGCGGCACCATGGCCTCACTCAGGCGGCAGCAGGAGATAGTCGACGCTTACCTTGTTGGATAGATCGATAGACGTCGAGGCCCGGCCTGAACCGACCCTGCAGGCTGACAGGATCACGGCCGGCTACGGCGCTGTGCCCGTCATCCGCGACATTTCGATCGCCGTCGGGCCGGGCGAGATCGTCGCGATCATCGGGCCGAACGGCGCGGGCAAGAGCACCTTGCTGAAGGCCCTGGTCGGAATCCTCCGCATCACGCGCGGAAAGGTGATGCTCGGCCCGGACGACGTCACGAACCACCCGCCGGAAGAGCTGGCGCGGCGAGGTGTGGGCTACGTGCCGCAGGTCAACGACATCTTCGAACCGCTCACGACCCAGGAGAACCTCGAGATGGGCGGCTTCCTGCTGCCCCAGACCGCCATCCACGATCGAGTCGCGGAGGTCGTGAAGATATTCCCGGCGCTGCCACCGCTGCTGAAGCGGCGCGCCGACAAGCTGAGCGGCGGCGAGCGGAAGATGTTGGCGATCGCCCGGGTGCTGATGCTCGATCCGAAAGTGCTTATCCTCGACGAGCCTACCGCCAACCTGTCGCCCAAGCTGGCCGACGGCGTCCTGCGGGACCAAGTGACCCGGCTGGCCGGACTGGGCAAGGCGGTGCTGCTCGTCGAACAGCGCGCACGAGCGGCCCTGCAGATCGCGAGCTGGACCAGCGTGCTCGTTTCCGGAACCACCCGGCTGGAAGGCCGGCCGCGCGAGCTTCTGGCCCGCGCGGACTTTGAACAGCTGTTTCTCGGAGCCGGCCAGACGGCCGCCTCCGAACCAGAGGCTGATGAGGAGGAGAACCACGACCTATGAGGCTTGTGACTTTTCGTTCCGGCGGCCGAACGCGGCTCGGTGTCATTCGCTCCGACGGCTCGCACATCACCGAGGTTTCCGAGCCGGGCGACATGCTTGCGTTGATCGATGCCGGCGCACGTGGGCTGGACCAGGTACGCGAGGCGGCCGCCAAGGGCGGCGGGCACGAGCACCGCGTCGACGAGGTCGAGCTGCTGCCGCCGCTGCCCCAGCCGCGTGGCAACGTGATCGCGATCGGTCGGAACTACGAGAAGCATGCGGCCGAGACTGCGCGAATCAAAGGTCACGAGCCCAGCCCGCCTACTGTCTTCACGAAGGCGATCACCTCTCTGATCGAGCCGTTCGGCGACATCGCGATTGACCCCGCGGTCAGCGACAAGATCGACTGGGAGGTCGAGCTGGCCGTGATCGTGGGGAAGGCAGGCGCCAACATCAGCCGCGCCGCGGCCAGGCAGCATGTATTCGGCTACACAGCGCTCAACGATGTCACGGCACGCGACATCCAGAGCGGCTGGGGCGGTCAGTACTTCAAGGGCAAGAGCCTGGATCGCTCGTGCCCGACCGGTCCATGGATCGTGACCGCCGATGAGGTGCCGGACCCACAGGCGTTGAGCCTGCGGCTGCGAGTCAACGGCGTGACGAAGCAGGACGGGCACACGCGGGACATGATCTACGCAGTCGACGCGATCATCGAGTGGGTATCGAAAGGGATGACGCTGCTCCCCGGCTCGATCATCGCCACCGGCACGCCCGACGGCGTGGGCTTCGCCCGCACTCCGCCTGAGTTCCTCCACCCCGGTGACGTGATGGAAACCGAGGTCGAGGGCGTGGGCACGCTCAAGAACCGAATCGTCGCCGCGGGCAGGGACTGAACGGTCCGACGAGTTTAGGAACCGAATATTTGAACGCGGTGTAGTAGCGCTGTGCGGCTGTCCACCCTAGGAAAGGTCGGGGCAGCGATAGCGGTGGTCGCCGTTGTGGCCGTGGTCGGCGGTGTCACCTTGATCATCCATGGTCGGCCACAGCCGCTGGCCCTCGCGCAGACAGTTCCGAAATCCGCCGCGCCATCACCGTCCCCGGATGATCCACTGGCATTGACATGCCGCAAACCGGCCGTGCCCGGCAATTCGACGCCGGGAATTGCTGGACTATGGACCACTCAGCCGGGTTCGGTCGTTGGCTATCGCGCCCGCGAGAAGTTCGCCGAGCTGACCTCCCCGCATGAAGCGGTGGCGAGAACAGAGCGGCTCAACGGTTGGATTCTGGTCGCCGCCAGCGCCAGCTCGATCCAGCTCCTCACCGGCTGCATCGCAGTCGATGTCCGGTCACTACACAGCATGGACGAGCTTCCAGGATTCAACACCTCGGACCGCGACAGAAGCGCGAGTGACATGCTCGGCACAACCTCGTACCCCTATGTGATTTTCCAACCCTATCCGGCATCGCTGGCCTTGGACGCGAGCTCCACCGCAGTCCAGCACGTACGGCTTTCAGGCGATCTCCAGATCCGCGGCGTCGCAAAGCAGTCCGTGTTCTCGCTTGACGTTCGTTTGAAGGACAACCAGCTGTCAGCGGCCGGGAACACGATGGTTCAGGTAGGAGATTTCGGCGTCGAGGTACCTCAGGCCGCCGACGGTTTTGTCAAAGTGGATCCCCAAATCACGCTTGAGGTGTCACTCGTCCTCCTCAAGGTTTGACACTTAGGCGGCAATCCACCTTCGTCGCTCCGTCATCCGCCCTGCAGAGGGCGAACTCGCCTTACCGTGGACAATTAACGCCTTCAGGTGCTGACGCCTTTCAAGAGCCCCGCCTACGTCTGGCTTTGGTGGAGCAACACGTTCTCATCGTCAGGGCGGTGGGCGCTGGTTCTGATCCTGAGCTTGCAGATCCTGCAGACCACCCACTCGTCTTTCTGGGTCGGGCTGGGTCTGTTCCTCACCCAGGGCCCCGTCATCCTGCTGGCTCCGGTCTCTGGTGTCCTGGCAGATCGATTCGACAGGCGGACGCTGAACGTGACGGCGGCGGCCTTTGCCGGAGTTGCCACCGGCCTGCTGGCACTGACTACGTGGCTCGGTGTCCTGACCCTGCCGGTGGAGCTGGCTCTGAGCCTCGCCTACGGCGTTGCATTCGTTTTCCAGTTGACGCTGCGAAGCACCCTGGTGCCGAGCATCGTGCCGCCGGCGCAGCTCGTGAGCGCGGTTTCCATGTTTCAAGTCGGCACCCAGGGCGCTCAGTTCCTCGGTCCAGCACTGGCGACACCGCTGCTGGTGCGTGGCGGTCCCGCTCTTGCCTGGCTTTTCTGCACGGCGCTGTATGCAGCTTCGGCCCTCACGTCGATACCCATCGGGTCGGCACGCCCGCGTACGGCGATTGGAACTGCAAGGGGAGTTCTCCAGGATTCGTTCCGCTATCTCTATGCGCGTCCGCTCGTCTGGACTGCAATCTGGGCCGTCTCACTCCACTGCGCCCTGACGATGGCCTACCAGGGCATGCTGCCGATGTTCGTCGGCACGGACCTTCGGGCTCCGGACTCGTCATATGGCGCCCTCCTCACGTCAATCGGTCTGGGTGCGGCGCTGGGAAGCCTTGGCCTGGCCCGACTGTCCGCTCCTCGCTTTCGGCCGGCGCTGTTCGCCACCTCTCTGGTCGGCAGCGGGATCAGCCTGGCGGTGATGGCGGCGACGTCGTCAGTGACAGTCGCGATCGCCAGCGGCTTCTTCGTCGGTGCCACCCAGGCGGTCTTCATGTCGATGGCGCTTGCGCTCATCCAGGGATCGGTGGGCGACGAGTTCCGCGGCCGCGCGACCAGCTTCTACCAGATGATCACGATGGCGCCGATGGCGATCTTCGGTTGGGGCATGGGCGGCCTGGCGGACATCACCGAGCCCCGTCCGCTGATGATCGTCAGTGGAATCGGCTTCGTGGTGGTGATGGCGGTATTCCTGTTCACGTCACCCTGGCTCCGCGCGCTGTTTGGCGTGAAAGCCTGGGTCAGCGGATCGCAGCCGGTGACAGTGCCGGCCCTTACGTAACTGAACGGACGCTACTAACGAAAAGCGCCGGGGCCACAGAACCCCGGCGCGAAACGGACTAACTAAAGCGCGAGAAGAGGATTACCTCTTCTTGGAGGCCTTCTTCTTAGCTGTCTTCTTAGCAGCCTTCTTCTTTGCGGCCATGGTGAGTTACCTCCTTCGACTTATTCCGGACCCTTTTGATGCTTTCTGGCGGGGCCCGATAATTTCAACGAAAGGTTTGCGGCTCGCATTGGTCCTACCTTCTGTGCTGGCGACCGCGAGCAACATCACCTTGCAATCGTTGTGATAACCGATTAGAGCCCTTCGTGTCAATGCATTTCGCATGATGAAGTTTCGGAACTAAAGGTCGCGGCGACGCGCAAGAAACAATTCTCGGACCTTCTCGTCGCGAATCACGACGGGCTTGAGTCCTACATCACGCAACATTCGCAACCATCGTGCACGCGGGAACAAACCCAGGATGTGACGATCGTGAGCCACGCGCGCATTCCCCATTTTGTTGCGCAGCAGGATCGCGAAGTCGACCTGATAGGTCGTGTCGTTGGGATTTGGGTCGAAGACCCACTGCAGAAACCGCAGTCGCCTCGCGGGCGAATCGGTTCCCCCTTGATCGGTGCCCGCAACAAACGTCTCGCGTACGAAATCGGGAACGAACAGCGCGACGCCTCCGGGCCGGAGGTGCTCGTACGCGGTTTGCATCACAGCTAGCAGCTCGCGCTCCGTGGTCATGTGGCAGATGGCGTCGTGGACGTAGACGGCGTCGAAGGTTCGGCCTAGGCGAAGAGTGCGAATGTCGCCCCTGACGTGCTTGCACTCGGGGTTGAGCTTCCGGCTGACCTTGAGCATCTGCGGGGACATGTCCACCAGGGTCATCGCGAAATGGGCCTTGAGATGGAAGGCGCTGTTGCCCCCGCCGGAACCCAGCTCCAGCACGGTGTGAGGCGGGGGCTTGGTCGACCTGTGGAGAACCCGGGTGATGTGGGCCGCCTCGAGGCGGTACTCGTTCGGGTCCGAGAAGACCGGCCACCATCGGGCGAGCTCGTCGTAGAGCTTCATGCGCCGATAGCGTGACCTACCGGGACAAGCGTTCGCCGGACACGGCGGCCACGACGCCCAGTGCCACATAGGTCCCGGCCGCGACGCGACCGGCGCGCCTCTGGGCGATCCTGCTCGACAGCAGTGTCCTGGACAGCGCGCCCACACCAAGCACGTAAGAGAAGTCGACCACCAGCGCGATCGCGATATAGACAACGCCCAGCACCGCGACCTGTGGCAGCACCGGCATGGCGGGATCGAGGAATTGAGGCAGGAACGCAATCACAAAGACCGCGACCTTGGGGTTCAGGATCTGGGTCAGGAATCCCTGGGCGAAGATCCGCCCCAGCGGAGCGGGCCGAGGCGGCTCGACCGTCTCGGAATGGCGCCACCGCTGAACCCCCAGATAGATAAGGTATGCGGCGCCTCCGTACCGGAGGACGGTCAGGGCGTCCGCCGAGGCTGCGAGGAGGGCCGCGAGGCCTGTCGCGGCGGCGGCAATCCAGAGCACCTCGCCGCTCTCGATGCCGAACATCGAAGCGAAGCCGGCGCGCCGTCCCTGGCCGAGAGTGCGCGCCGCGACGTAGATGACGCCCGGACCCGGCGACGCTGTGAGCACTAACGTGGCCAGCGCGAAGAAGGCCAGCGTTGTCAGATGCGGCATCAGAGCTAGCTAACTCCTCCCGTGCCCGAGCTGTTCCGTCAGGCTCACGCTCTCCAAATTACGATTGACTGGCATTGTCGAAGACCGTCGAGTCGCGTACAGCCGGCACGCTCATCCCGACCCCGGACATCACTCCGGAGGAGCTCCAGCTGGCGGTACGCAATCACTCGATGCCGCTCGAGGCGCTGCATTACCCGATCACGCCGATCGGCCTGCACTACCTGCTGATCCACTTCGACATCCCGGTCGTCGACGCGCGAACCTGGGAGCTCTCCATTGGCGGCCAGGTCGAGCGCTCGCTGCGGCTGAGCCTGGACGACATCAGGTCGCGACCGCAGACCACGACGGCGGTCACGCTCGAGTGCGCCGGCAACGGCCGCGCTCGTCTCTCCCCGCGGCCG
>Ga0137395_10000852_pt1 | contig 13435 bp, 11 predicted proteins | sample czobulk216metaG_FD_108283 | JGI IMG/M metagenome (GOLD analysis project Ga0137395, IMG submission 108283) | Vadose zone soil microbial communities from Angelo Coast Range Reserve, California, USA - czobulk2.16 metaG | ecosystem: Environmental > Terrestrial > Soil > Vadose zone | place: USA...
GCTTGCGACTCCGCGCGAACTTGTGGCGTTGCGCAAGTCGCTTGCACAGCTCCCGGTGCTCAAGAACTTCCTCACGCCGCCGCCCGTGGGGGGCAGCGAACTTCTAAGGAACCTGCACCGGGAAATCGACGAGCTAGTCGACGTTCGCGAGCGGCTGGAACGCGCCATCGCCGACGAACCGCCCGCCCTGGCCACCGACCCGGGGATGATTCGCAGTGGTTACCATGCGGAGCTGGATGAATTGCGCAACCTCAGCCAGCACAGCAAGCAGATCATCGCGGCGATGGAAGAGCGCGAGCGCAAACGCACCAACATCAACTCGCTGAAGATCCGCTTCAATCAAATATTTGGCTATTACATTGAAATCTCGAAACCAAACCTGCACCTTGCTCCCGCGGACTACGAACGCAAACAAACGCTGGTGAACGCTGAACGGTTTACTTCCACCGAGCTGAAAGAATATGAGAGGAAAATACTAGCTGCCGATGAACGCATTTTGGAAATTGAGCGGCAACTGTTTATCGATGTGCGTTCGTCGGTGGCCACTAAAGCCGCCCGCCTGCGCCGCACCGCCGCAGCCGTCGCGCGGATGGACGTGCTCACAGCGTTCGCAAAACTGGCGGCGGACCGCGGCTATTCCCGTCCGGAATTCAACTCCACTGGCGAACTCCTCATTATTGGTGGCCGCCATCCGGTAATTGAAGAGCTCCTTCGCCAAAAAGGCGAGCGCTTTGTTCCCAACGATCTTTGCTTCGAGCCCGGCCGGCAGCAATTGCTTTTAATTACCGGGCCCAACATGGGCGGTAAGTCGACGTATCTACGACAGTCCGCGCTGATCGTGCTGATGGCGCAGATGGGCTGCTTCGTTCCCGCGCGGCAGGCGAAGCTGCCCATCACCGACCGCATCTTCACACGCATCGGTGCCAGCGACAATCTGGCGCGAGGGCGCTCAACGTTTCTCGTGGAAATGAGCGAAGTCGCCGCTATTTTGAATCACGCCACTCCCGCGAGTCTGGTGCTGCTTGATGAAGTGGGCCGCGGAACCGCCACGTTTGATGGGTTGTCCATTGCCTGGGCCGTCGTCGAACATCTACAGAAGCACACGCGTGCGCGGACGCTTTTCGCCACGCATTATCATGAGTTGACGGAGCTGGGCGATCTGCTCCCAGCGGTGAAAAATGTTCACGTGTCGGTGAAGGAGACGCCCAGCGAAATTATTTTCCTGCGCCGCGTCGAGCCCGGCAGCGCGGACAAAAGCTACGGCATTGAAGTGGCCCGACTCGCGGGACTTCCTCGTAGCGTGATTGAACGCGCCCGCGAGGTTTTGAAACGGCATGAACAAAGCGAGCACGAACTGAGCGAGACGCTTTCTCCAGGTGCTTCCGACATGGCGCACAAGAACGGCGATCAGCAGGTGCTTTTCACAGCACTCGATCGCGAGGTTCTTGAAAAACTGCGCGGAGCCGACCTCGATCAGCTCAAGCCGATCGAGGCCCTCAATCTCCTTTCCGAACTAAAGAAACAAATCTCATGAGCGAAAAGCCCATGCTCGTCCTCGGCATGATGTCCGGCACTTCGGCGGACGGGATTGACGTAGCGCTGGCCCGAATCGCCGGCGCTCCGCCCAACCTAAAGATAAAGCTGCTGGGACACACGAGCGTCGGCTTTTCGCCGTCGGTGCGGAAAGAGATTTTGTGCGTAGCGGAGCAGAATCCAATTCCCTCCGGCGAATTGAGCCAGCTCCATTTTCTCCTAGGGCAGATTTACGCCGACGCCGTGCTCGCCGCGTGCAAGAAATTTGGCGTTCCACCGCGGCGCGTCGATCTGATTGGCAATCACGGGCAGACGATTTTCCATCAGGGCCGACCGGCTCTCTATTTTGGATCGCCAACTGCGTCTACTTTGCAGATCGGAGAGTCTTCGGTTATCGCCGCGCGCACCGGCATCACGACAGTCGGCGACTTCCGCCCGGCAGACATGGCACTCGGCGGCCAGGGCGCTCCGCTCGTGCCTTTTGCCGATTACGCGCTCTATCGCCATCCGAAACTCGGCCGCGTTTCGCTGAATATCGGCGGAATCGCCAACATCACCGTTATTCCGGCAGGCGCGCAGCCCGAACAGGTGTTCGCATTCGACACCGGTCCGGGTAACATGCTCATTGACGCCCTCGTCCAGCACTTTACTCACGGCCGCCAGCTGTTTGACAAGGATGCGAAGTTGGCGCGAATTGGCTACCTCAGCAGGCCACTCCTGAAAGCGCTTCTGAAGGATCCGTACCTCAAACTCAAGCCGCCAAAATCCACAGGGCGCGAATATTACGGGGCCACGTATACCAAGAAACTCCTGGCCCTTGGCCGCCGCTACAATGTCAAACCCAATGATCTCATACGGACCGTCGCGACCTTCACTGCGGTCTCCGTCGCAGATGCGCTGCACACCTTCGTTCTGCCCAAACACAAAATTGAAGAGATTATTGTCTCCGGCGGCGGCGCTCAAAACCCCCTGCTCATGGAGGCACTGCAAATATTTACACTCGTCCCACCCCGCAAGGTGTATTCCGGGGCGGACCGTAGAAAAAGGATTCTTATCGGGGTGAAGCTCCCTGGTCCCGGCCAAAAGGCTCCGCCACTACCCGAAGAGGTTTCACTCTTCACGATTCGGCGTTCTTCAGACTTCGGAATTCCTATCGACGCTAAAGAAGCACTCGCCTTTGCCTTGCTGGCTTATGAAACATTTCATCAGCGTCCTGCGAACCTTCCCTCTGCAACCGGCGCTCGGGGCGCCGCAATCCTCGGTAAAATATCTTATGCTCCGCCGCTTTAACGGCACTTGATCGAGGTCGCAGTTTTTGTTTACCTCACTACTTCCTTGCTTCCTTGTTTCGCTGTCCCTCGCTTCGTGTTCTCATTCCTCTCGCGGCGACCCCCGTCTCTCACTTTCTCATTGAATCCAGCCCCACCAATCTCGACCCGCGCTTTGCCACTGATTCGCTCGAATGCAGACTTGCGCCACGTCACTCCAGCGCCTTCTCGATTTCCGCCACCGGGATGGCCCCTTCCCGGCCAACCCTCCAGGTGTCGCCCGTTAATTCCACGATGGTTGAGGCCAGCGTCCCGCCGGTTTCACCGGTATCCAAAACGAGCGGCACGCGCGTCCCAAGCTGCTTCATCACCTGCTCCGCGTTGGAGCACGACGGGAAGCCGGAAATATTAGCGCTGGTTCCCGTCACTGGACCCTCGAATTCATCGATCAAGCGCCGCACCAAGGTGCTATTTGGCCAGCGCAATGCGACACGCCCTGTTCCCGCCGTCACCTTCAGGGGAATGCGCTGCGCCGCGTTCACGACCAGCGTCAACCCTCCTGGCCAGAACGCTTGCGCCAGCCGCAAGAACTTCCGCGGCGCTTCCCGCGCGAGCAAAATGGCTTGTTCGATCGAGTTTACGAGGATGGGCAGCGCTCTGGTCTCCGGCCGTCCCTTCACACGATAAATTTCATCGACCGCGGCTAAATTGAACGGGTCGGCCGCCAGCCCATAGAAAGTGTCCGTGGGGATGGCAATCACACTTCCGCGCGTTATAAAATCGGCCGCATAGCGCAGCAGGTCCGCCTCAGGGGACTGTGCATTGACGCGCAGCAGTTCAGCTGGCAATTTTTTGGCCTTGGGCGAAGTCGTGACGGCACCCTGCAGCGCTCCGCCAGCGCTGCCCTTATTTGGGCGACGCTACCATACCCCTGTAGCAAGAGCAATATAAGCCTGACGGCCCACGCCAAAGCGGGCACAAACTAACAGGGAGTTTGGTAAGGAGTGCGTTTGCCATGGACTGCCTGTGGAGAGTGCGCGGTACGCAACCTTTGAGGGCAGCCTGACCTCAAAGTGACTGCAAGCTGGGCCTCCTTGACGCACGCAGCCAGGAAAATTACTGGCCGTTTATTAATATACGGATTATGATTTCCCTGAAGTCGCCGGCAAGAATTTGTCCTGAAGACTGCCATTCGCTGGCTTCAAAGAGCAGTTGTACGCCAAGTATGGAATCCATTCGCAATTTCAATTCCTTGCGAACCCTCGTGATTCTGTCTTGGCTGGTGGTATTCACCGCTCACGGCGCAGCCGCCGCCGACGTTCACGGAACCGTTACAAATGCCCAGGGCGGCGAGCCGCTCGGCAAAATCCAGGTGGCGATTGCCGGAACCGGCTTTACCACTGCCACGGGGCCGGATGGCAATTTCCATATTTCCCAAGTACCTCCCGGAAGCTACGTGCTGCAGGTCAGCGGTGTGGGATACCGCACGCTCTCCGTCCCTTTTCAGCTCGCGGCAACGGACGACAGTAAGGAATTCCTGCTCACCCTCACCCCGGACAATTTCCGTCGCACCGAGGTGGTCGAAGTGCGAGGCGATCTCTTCGAGGCCAAGGATTGGCCCGCCGTCGGCGACCTAACGCTCACGAGCAGCGAGTTGCAACAAACTTCCACCGTTCTCGCCAACGACCCGTTCCGTTCGCTCCAGGCCCTCCCGGGCGTCTCCGCTTCGGCCAACAATGATTTCCTCGCGCAATTCTCTGTGATGGGCGCGCCCTACGAGCAAGTCGGAATCTACCTGGATGACGTCCTGGTCCCGAATCTCCTGCATTCGGTCGCGAACGTGTCCGATGCACCCACTCTAAGCCTACTCACCGGCAACGACGTCCAAGAGCTTCGCCTCATGCCGGTTGCCTATCCTGTTCGCTACGCGGACGGCATCGGCGCTGCGCTTGCCATCCGGACGCGCACGGGCAGTGAAGGCCATCCTCTTTTTCATGGCTCCGTCGGGATAGCGGACAGCGAATTCCTCGGAGAAGGCGGCTTCGGCCACGCTCAGAAAGGGACTTGGTTGGTCGACGCCCGCAAGAGCTATCTCGGCTATCTGGAACGCCTAATCGCGAACACTCCCTTTTCCCAGGACGGCTTCTATGACGCCGACCTCAAGCTCACCTATGGCATTACGCCGACCCAAACCGTCAACCTCCTCGCCACAGGTGGTCAGATACGCATCCACGATCCCAGCCCACCTCCCATCGACGACCCGAACAGAATAAAAACGGGCTCGAATGATCTGGGAATCGCGCGCCTGGGCTGGCGTTGGACTCCCACCGCCACTTTCCTGGTTGACGCTCACGCCGCTTTCGTGTTCACGCGCTTTGAGCAGGACAAAGCAACTGCACAACTCCTTAATCGTTCGCTGGATCGCGAATGGTCTGGTGGTGCGAACGCCTCTTGGAACTGGCGGCGCGGAATGGTTCTTCAAACCGGGTACTCTCTCCGCCGCCCCTCAGTGGATTCAGCCGAAGACTTTTCTTCTGACGGCCAACCGCCAATCTTCTTTTCGTCGCACGTCTCAGACGTTCGCCAGGACGCGTACTTTCAGCATTCCGCCCAGTTTTGGAAGAATCGATTCCATCTCGAAGGTGGACTTCGCTGGAGCAGGCTGGATACCCTTCGCGTCCAACCGATCACGGGCCAATTGTCCCTTGCCTATCGGGCTACCCACGCGACTCAACTGGAGGCTGCCTGGGGGCACTATGCGCAACTGCCTGCATCCGGCGGGATCGGCTTCGAGGTCCCTGATAACGGCGCTTTGGTGGGCATTGCCTCATTACCTCAAACGTCTTCTCAATATGCTGTCGCCGTTGAGCAAAGGCTGGGAGAGCGTTCGCGCTTTCGTGTCGAAGCCTTTGATCGGGAGAATGAACACCGGTCTGACCTTTTTAGCTTTCCTTCCCACGCCCTGCTGAAACAATCGGCTCTCGACAACCGCGACTACTCCCGCGGCTTGCAGTTCTTGCTGCAGCGTCGCAGCGAGAACCGCCTTTCTGGCTGGCTCGGCTACACCTTGGTGTTCGCGAGATCTCGGAACTACCAAATCCCTCTGTCTCCTCCTCTTAAGCCTTTGGGTTTAGATACGCCCTACACGCCCACGTTCTCGGACCAGCGCCACACCGTCAATTTCTTCGCCAGCTATCGCCTCCGCCCGACCATGCGCTTCAGTGCAAAAGCACTGTACGGCTCCGGATTTCCGGTGACCACATTCCTGTCACCGATCCTACGCATCGGCCCCTACGAGCGCCTTGACCTGCGCGCGGACAAGTCCTGGTCGTTTTCAAAATGGAAACTGAGCCTCTACAGCGAGGTGCTGAACGTGACCAACCACAACAACCGCAGGTTTGCGGGAGCGTTCTTCAATCCCACGACGGGGCAAACCACACTCTTCACTTTCGATGGTCTTCCTATCATCCCTACTGTCGGGCTGGGATTCGATTTCTGAACGCCCCTCTGCGCTTATCTTGAGCCAACTTCCAGTGTTAGCGTCCGCAGCACGAAGTTTGCTACGCTCGACGGTGATGGCAACGGCAGGCAAATCCGCTCGAACCGCACGCCCATCAGGCGAGCCTGCGCTCCTCACCAGCCGCGACAATCGCTGGCTCAAGGAGTTTCGCGTCGCCTTGCGCGGCGGTCTGCCCACCGAAGACGGATTCGTTGGCGTCGAAGGCGTCCGGCTCGTCGAGGAAGCACTGCGTTCCGGGTGCTGCATTCACGCCGTGCTCTTCAGCGAGTCCGGCGAGCGCCATCACGAACGGCTCGCTTCCTTCATCGACCGCCCCGAAATGGCTTTTCCTGTCCTCCGCACCACCGACCGCCTCTTTGAAGGTCTTGCCGACACCGAGCACCCGCAAGGCGTAGCCGCGCTGGTTCATCCTCGTGAGACTTCCTTCGATGATTTCGTGCGCGCGCCTCTCTCCGCTTGCGCGCCCCTGCTCGTGGTGCTGGCAGGCGTCCAGGATCCCGGCAACGTGGGCGCGATCCTGCGCACCGCTGCCGCCTTCGGCGCGACTGGCGCCGCTACCGTCGCTTCTGGCATCAGCGGCACCGCAAATCCGTTCTCCCCGAAAGCGCTACGTGCTTCCGCGGGCGCCGCTCTCCATCTTCCGATCCTCGCGGGCATGTCGCTTTCAATTCTCCTCGCGCAACTGAAGGTCGCGGGCGTTCGCTCGCTCGCTTCCAGCGTTCACGAACCGCGCGACGGCGAGCAGCCTCTCCTCGCTCCTTGGGAAGTCGATTGGTGCCAGCCCGTGGCCCTCCTCGTCGGCAACGAGGGCGCTGGGCTTCCCGAAGAAGTCGAGCGTAGCGCCGACGCGCGCATTCGCATTCCCATGGCTAGCGGCGTCGAATCTTTGAATGCTGCCGCCGCGGCCGCGGTCGTTTTCTATGAAGCCGCTCGTCAAAGAAACTCTGTGCCCGCCTCGGGCATCCAATCGCCTGTTCGTTGGCAGCCACCTAAATAACGTGAGCCTCTTTTCAAAATTACCGCCACCGGCCCCCGAGCCCGACGTTCCTGCCGCCAACCAGCCGCTCGCCGAACGCATGCGCCCGCGCAGCCTCGATGAATTCATCGGCCAGGAAAAGCTTCTCGGCCCCGGCAAATCGCTTCGCGTGCAAATCGAAAACGACAGCCTCGGCTCCATGCTCTTCTGGGGCCCGCCCGGTTGTGGCAAGACCACGCTCGCGCGACTCATCGCGCGCCTGACCAGTTCCGAATTTGTTTCCTTCAGCGCCGTTCTCGCCGGCATCAAGGAAATCAAGGAAGTCATGGCCGTCGCCGAACACAAATCCCGCTCTGGACATCGCACCATTGTCTTCGTCGACGAAGTTCACCGCTTCAATAAAGCCCAGCAGGACGCCTTTCTCCCGCATGTTGAAGCCGGCCACATCATCTTTATCGGCGCTACCACGGAGAATCCTTCCTTCGAGGTTATTTCCCCGCTGCTCTCCCGCACAAAAGTCTACGTCCTCGATCCCCTCACCACCCCACAAATCGCCGAACTCCTCCGGCGCGCTCTCAAAGACAAAGAGCACGGCTTCGGAAATGAATCGGTCGACGCTCCCGACGACATCCTTTTCCGCATCGCGTCCTTCGCGAATGGCGACGCTCGTGCCGCTTACAACACGCTCGAGCTTGCCGTCCGCAGCGCGCCGTCGAACGAATCCGGCACGCGCGTCATCACCCCGGAACTCCTCGAAGACGTGCTGCAGCGAAAACTTCTCCGCTACGACAAAGCCGGCGAGGAGCATTTCAACCTAATCTCTGCCCTCCACAAATCCGTCCGCAACTCCGATCCCGACGCTGCTCTTTACTGGCTCGCGCGCATGCTCGAATCCGGCGAAGATCCCCTTTACCTCGCGCGCCGCATGGTCCGCATGGCCAGCGAAGATATCGGCCTTGCCGAACCCACGGCGCTAGCCGTCACGCTAGCAGCGAAAGACGCCTTTGATTTTCTCGGCGCGCCCGAAGGCCATCTCGCCCTCGCGCAAGCCGCCGTCTATCTTTCGTTAGCGCCAAAATCCAACGCCGTTTACACTGCCTACGGCGAAGTCATCGACGACGTTCACAAAACCGAAGCCGAACCCGTGCCTCTCCACATCCGCAACGCGGTCACTGGCTTAATGAAAAATATCGGCTACGGCCAGGGCTACAAATACGCCCACAATTTCGATGATAAAGTCACCGACATGACCTGCCTCCCCGACAATCTCGCCGGCCGCACCTACTACCAGCCCACTGACCAGGGCTTCGAGCAGCGCCTCCGCCAGCGCCTTGATGAAATTCGCAAGATAAAATCTCGCACTGTGCCAAACTCCTAGGAGACAAGTATGAAACGCTTTCTCATCATCCTCGGCGCAACTCTTGTCTGCCTGCCACTGGCCGCCCAGGACAAGCCGGCTCGCCCCCGCATCACCGGCATCGCTCGTGTCCGTCTCTATGTCACTGATTTCGCCAAGTCGCAAGAGTTCTATTCGAAGCTGCCCGGCGTACGTTTCAAGACAGGTTTGTGCTTCACGACTTCTCGTCCATGCTTCACGATCGGTTGGCTTCGAGGTCAGACGGTTGAGATGGAGAGAGTTCCCGCCACGGACACAAAAGAATGGCTTGCAGAAATTACTTTTGCTACAGACGACATCGAACGGATGCATAGCTATCTTGTCGCCAATGGCGTGCCCGCGAGCAAAATCTCTAAATACCTAAGCCCGTATGACAAGAAGCCTTACGAAGCCCAGTTCGAGGTCCACGACCCTGAGGGTACTCCCATTTCCTTTATCCAACGGTTCGCGTTTCCGATTGACGACCCGCCGCCCGGCGCTCCGTTCTTTGTACAAATAATTCACGCAGGCCTGATCGTTAGCGACCGCGCCGCCGAAGACCGCTTCTACAAGGACATCCTCGACTTCCGCGTCTACTGGCACGGCGGGATGAAAGAGGGCGAAGATCATTGGATCGATATGCAAGTCCCCGATGGCACCGACTGGCTCGAATACATGCTCAACGTCCCCGCCAACGCGGACCATCACACGCTCGGGGTCATGAACCACATCGCTCTCGGCGTCCCGGACATCCACGCCGCCGAAGCACAACTTCGCAAAAACGGTTGGACCGGCACCGAACAACCCAAAATCGGCCGCGACGGCAAATGGCAGCTCAATCTCTACGACCCCGACGACACCCGCGTCGAATTTATGGAATTCAAGCCCGTTCAAAAACCCTGCTGCTCCGAATTCACTGGTCCCCACCCCGGACCCAAACAATGACCTGTCCCTGTTCCGTCAGCCGCTTCCGTTGGCTCCGGCGTCTCTGCTCTCTCGTGTGTGCCGTCGTGGGCTGCTGCTCCCTGCCGCCCGCCACAGCTCAAAATCTCGACAAACCGCTCCGATCCATCGACGAAGAAATCACCGCCTTTGCCTACGCCCCCGATGGCCGCATCGCCTATTCCGTCTATCGCCATTTCAAAACCAAGGAATACGACCTCGAGCACGATGACATCTGGCTTCAGGACGCGGGCGGCAAGCGCCGGCGCCTCCTCGAAGGACAAAAGTTCACTCGCGGCAACCGGCCTTTCAGCTACATCGTCAACTCCTTCCGTTGGTCGCCCAACGGCCGCATGATTCTCGCCGAACTTCTCACCACCACCGTCGTCGACGATTCCGGCAAAGCTGAAGACTCCTTCCAGACCATGCTCTTCGACGATTCCGGCCACGAAATCCGCATCAACAAAGGCGACAACGTGATTCTCGACGCCGCCAACCCCACCTGGCTTCTCGACAACGCCTCCATCGCCTTTCTCTCCGAAGCCGTGAAGCCGCGCCAGCTCTTTTCCCTGAAATTCACGCGCCCCGCGACCGGTACTTTCCCTTCTGCTTATGAAGGTCGCACGTTTCGCGACATCGCCTGGCTGCCCGGCGCGAACTCCGCCATTGCCGTCGAGCAAAATCGCAGCATCACCGGGCCGCCTCGCCTGCAGCGCCTTGATCTGCTCACCGATAATGACAAGGAGTTGGCCACGCTCGACAACTACGAAGGCGGCCTGAGCGTCTCGCCCAGCGGCAAGCGAGTCGCCTACTTCCTTGACAAAGAGATTCTCGAGATTCGCGATCTCACTTCGCTCAATCGCGTCGCTCGTGTGCGCATCGGACTCGGCGTCTTTCGCTGGGCGCCCGATGAATCGCGCATTCTCCTCAAGCGCGCCATCGAAAAAAAATCCGGCGATCTCGTGTGGATTGATCTTCCGCCCCTCGCCGCTTCAGCGGGACGTGACATTCCCGTCTCCGAGCCTCAGCCCATTCCTCTCCTTCACGGCATTAGCTTTCGCGATTTCGCCATCTCTCCCGACGGCCGTTCCCTCGCTGTGGTCATTACCGGCAAACGCAGCCTCCTCGTCTTCCCGCTTCCCCGCTGACTCATGGTCTCGCTCGTCAGTTATTTGGGGTTCGGGCCTGTCCAGCCATCCAACGGACGAGTAGCACTATCCCGGCGCCAGAACCGACCGTAATCAGAACGCCCAAAGGTGTTGGATGAACGATTCCGTTAACTCCGGTGTTTACCATAAGCCATATCAGACCTATCACAATCAAGCCAGACTTGTTCTTCCGAAAGAAAACAAGCGTAAGCACCGCAACAAATGCCAAAAATAGGCTCCCCCGGCCATATTGCCCTCTCCAAATAGAAACAACTCCCATGATGAATAGTACCGAGGTGACGATTCCGAGCACCACGAGCATTGCGGTGAAAAATGAGTCCCGAAAAGGTGGCTTTTTGTCGACCATCTCAATTCTTCGCGAGAACTAATACAAACTTAATTCTATCGCAAACTCTGCCCACGCTTTTTATGCTCCACCAAAATGCACGCATCCTCAACCACCACCAGCCCCGCCGCCCGCGCTTTCTCCGCTGCTCGTTCGTTCTCAATTCCCTGCTGCATCCAAACCATTTTCGCGCCCACCCGAATCGCGCTCTCCACCACCACCGCCACTTCCTCCGCGCGTCGAAAAATATTCACGATATCGATCTTCTCCGGCACATCTTCCAGCCGCGCGTAACTCTTTTCCCCCAGCACTTCCCTCTCATTCGGATTCACCGGAATAATCCGGTATCCCTCGCCCTGCATATATTCCGTAACGCCAAAGCTCGGCCGCATCGGATTCGAGGATAATCCGACCACCGCGATAGTCTTGAATTTTTTCAGGATTTCCAGAATCGTGTCGGCGCCGGGCTGCGTGAAAGAGTCTGCGCCATCCGGGACCAAGATTCTCATCGCGCTGCGAGTTCACCCTTGCCTGCGCGCTTCAAAATCACCCGCGCCATGGCCGACAAACATTTGTCGTTTTCTTCCGCTGTCCCTATCGAAATGCGCATCGCTTCCGGAAAGCCCATCCACCCCAGCGGCCGCACGATCACGCCCATCTGCAACAGGTCATCGCTCAGAGCCTTCGCATCGGGACCCACCACGATAAACGCGAAATTCGCTTCGCTCGGCACCGGCCGGAATCCCAGTTTCGCCAACCCCTCGCTCAACCGTTTCCGCTCCGCCGCATTCGTCTCGATGCACCGCGTCACGTGCTCTTTGTCATCCAGCGCCGCAAGCGCACCTGCCTGCGCCACTCCTGACGTGTTGAATGGCGTTCGTAATTTGTTCATCGCGGAAAGCAGATCCAGCCGCCCGATGGCATAACCGATCCGCAATCCCGCCAGCCCATACACCTTAGAAAAAGTGCGCAGAATCAGCAGGTTTTTTCTTTTGCGGTACGCTTCCACCGAATCCCCCAATCCCATGCTCACCGCATAATGGATGTACGCTTCATCCAGTACCACTAGAACGCCATCCGGAATCGCTGCGAGAAACTTGTCAAACTCCGTGCGTCCAAACGCGCTGCCCGTCGGATTATTTGGATTCGCCAGATAGATCACGCCTGTTTTCGGCGTGATGGCCTTCGCCATGGCGTTCAAATCAAACGCAAAATCCCGCTGCGCGACGTGCACCAGCTCCGCCCCGCTCGCGCGAATCGCCACAGAAAACGGCGCGTACGTTCCTTCCGAAGTCAGCCCCTGCAAACCTGGCCGCAACAAGACCCTCGCTGCCAAGTCAATTAGCTCGCTCGATCCCAGTCCGATAAAAATCTCTTCCGGAGAAACTCCGTGCCGCTCGGCAAGCGCCTCCCGCAACGCGTGCGTCCCGCCATCCGGGTAACGGTTCGAATCCCCAAGGACCGCTCGCGCCGCCGCCATCGCCATCGGCGACGGCCCCAGTGGGTTCTCGTTCGAGGCGAGCTTCACCGCATGAATCTTCAGCTCGCGCTCCACTTCTTCAATTGGTTTTCCCGGAACGTACACCGGCAGCCCGCGCAGGTAATCCGGTATGAGGTCTTCAATCGTCCGCGTCATCCATCACAGTTTACTTCTTCAAGTGGTCAGCCGCCAATCCGCTGCTCCGCGTAGTGGCCATTCTTTAACTGTCATGTAGGGCCCGCTTGGCGTTTACCCCGACTCTTGTCAGGGAAACGGGCCGCTCTTGTAGTGGCCGGTCCTGAGACCGGTGCTTTTCTTCTACAGGCTCTTCAATTTCGCCACTTCCCGCACCGTCAGCGGCCGATATTTCCCGGGTGCCACATCCAAAACCAGCGGCCCCAATTGCACGCGCTTGATTTTCTCCACCAGAAATCCCACGCTCTGAAACATTCTCCGAATCTGCCGGTTCCGCCCTTCGATCAAAATCACCTCGTACCAGGGATTCGCTCCATCCTCCATCAACCGTATTTTCGCAGGCGACGTCTTGACGCGCTCTCCATCTTCCAACTCAATCGTGACTCCCGCCCGCAACCGCGCCAGCGCGCGCTCGTCCGGCTTCCCGCTGACCTTCACCAAATACGTCTTCGGCGCATGCGAGCCCGCCTTCATCAGCTTCTGCGCCAGCGCTCCATCGTTAGTCATCAGCAGCAAGCCTTCGCTGGCATAATCCAATCGCCCCACCGGATACACGCGCTCGGGACAATTCTTCATCAACTCCATCACCGTCGGCCGCCCCTCCGGATCGCTCACGGTAGTTACATAACCTTTAGGCTTGTGCAGCAAGAAA
>Ga0137395_10000853_pt1 | contig 13434 bp, 8 predicted proteins | sample czobulk216metaG_FD_108283 | JGI IMG/M metagenome (GOLD analysis project Ga0137395, IMG submission 108283) | Vadose zone soil microbial communities from Angelo Coast Range Reserve, California, USA - czobulk2.16 metaG | ecosystem: Environmental > Terrestrial > Soil > Vadose zone | place: USA...
ACTTCGAATGGCTTGCTCCACGTCTTGAACGAGTCGTCGCTCGTCAGGAACCACGACCGCCAACCCGTGTCCCAATGCCTCGCGTGCGTGGAGAAAAACAGCGTGCAGCGGCCGTCGAGGACCATCAGCTCGGTCGGGCCCTGGCCGATCGTGTCGCCCTCGCGCGGAAAGCCGACGTCGAAGCGCTCGAGCGGCGTCCACGTTTTGCCGAGATCGCGGCTGCGCGTGACGCCCGTGTAGTTTAGCGGCGACGGCTCGGTGTCGCCGCCGGCGAGCATGAAGAGAATCCACGAGCCGTCGGGCAGCTCGCGCAGCGTCGTGTCGCAGACCATTTTGTTCGGCGTGACGCCGTCGTAAGCGATCGCGCTGCGGTCGTGCGTCGCGTCCTCGGCGGCTTGCGCCTCCCAGTCGATGGCGAGGCTTCCGGCATTCGCGAGAGCGAGCGTCGCGAGCGCGCAAAGAAAAATCGGGGAACATATTTTCATGGCGCTCGGATGATGTGCATCCGGCCACGCTTTTTCCAGCGCGGCGTGCGGATGGGAATGACTAATGACGAATGAGTAATGACTAAAGAATGCCCGAATCCGAATGAACGAAGCGCCGCGGCTCGCGTCGGGCTTCGTCATTGCTTAGTCATTACTCATTCGTCATTATTGAGGCTCGTGCAATGGAGTGACAGCCCGAAGGGCTGCGAGAAATTAGCCGGGGGTGGAGCGAGGAACGAGCGGAACCCCCGGAACCAGAGAGAAAGCGCATGCGCCCCGAAGGCGGCGCAAGAGGCTCGATGGCTGATTCTGGCGCCACCTCCGGGGCGCGCCGTGTTTTCCGGGAGATCCGGGGGTTTGGCTCGTTGCTCGCTCGACCCCCGGCTAATCTCGGGCAAACCCTCCGGGTTGCGGGGCGCGTCACCCTATTGCACGAGCCTCATTAGTCATTGCGAAGCCGTTCCCGGAGCGCATATGACGCAGTTGTCACCGGATTGACACATGTTTGTAACATTGCGCGATATGCTCCCACTCCTTTCCGGCAAGTGCAGCCGCGACGCCGGAATATCCCAACCACACCCATCATCACCACCCAAACAAAACTCATGTTCAAGCTCACCCCGTTGAAGATCGCGTCGGCCTTCGCGTTCGCGATTTCGGCATGCACCACCGCCCAGGCGCAAGACAGCGCGCTGCTCGATCTGCTCGTCAAAAAGAAGATCGTCAGCGAAAAGGAAGCCGACGAGGTGCGCAGTGATCTCGAAAAGGAGCAGGCCGCGAATTCAGCCAACAAGCTCAAGCTCTCGACGCCAGTCAAGGAGCTGCGAATCTCGGGCGACGGCCGGCTGCGGTTCCAGGGCGAAGGGGGCAAGGCGATCGGCTCGGACGATCACGGCGAGCGTGACCGCTGGCGCTACCGGCTGCGGCTCGATGCGGATTGGAAGATGAGCGACAACTGGTCGTTCGGCATGCGCCTCGAGGCTGGCCCGACGCTGCACTCGGCCAACGTGACGATGGGCGAAAATCCGGCGTTCAACAAAGCCGGAACGATCGTCACGAGCGCGGTGACGAGCACGACGACCGGCAAAGTTGTCACCGGTTTCGACGCTGCGACGGGCAAGCCGATCACCGGCACCGCGATCACCGGCGTGAAGACCAGCTCGCTCGTTTCGAGCGTGCGGTGGGAGGACACCGTTTTCATCGGCAAGCTCTATCTCAAGTACGCGCCGTTCGGCTGGCTCGCGGTCGAGGGCGGACGGCTGGCCAATCCGTACGTGCAAGGCAACGTCGGCGCCGCTGGGGCCTCGTCGCTGGTCTGGGATCCCGACGCTTATCCGCAGGGCTTTGCGGAGCAGTTCAAGCTTACGCTCGGCTCGCGCCCTGCGCCGGCTGCCAGCGACGCGAAGGGCGTGACACCGCCCGCGCGCGGCGGCATGACGCTCGACCTGTTCGCGAACTTCGGCCAATTCGTGTATGAGGACGTGTTCGAGAATAGCTTCAACTCTTTCAGCGGCCTGCAGACGCCGAGCAAGTTCGACCGCTGGATGCTCGGGTGGCAGGTGGGCGCGAAGCTGAACTTCGACACGCGGACCTATTTCCAATTTGCGCCGTCGATTTATAACTACACAGGCGGTGGCGATCTTGTCGCGCGGGACTTCAACGGCGACGGGCCGCAGGTCATCCTCAACAAGCAGGCCAAGCCGACGCTGGTGACATTCAACCAGACCGGCGTCAACGATCTCGCGATCCTCGATATCCCGGCGGAGTTCGACTGGACGATGCTTGGCGTGCCTTTCGTGGTCTTCGGCGAATTTGCCGATAACCTCGATTCCGGCGCACGCGCCGACAAGGCCGGACATCCCGACCGCAACGAGGGCATCGCCTGGGCCGCGGGTCTTGGCATTGGCAAGATCAAGAAACGCGGCGACTGGGAGATCAAAGCCTGGTGGCAGCACGACGAGCAGTTCTCGCTCGATCCGAATATCATCGACGACGATGTCTTCAACAACCGCCTGAACATGGAGGGATTCGTGGTGAGAGCGGCCTATTCGTTCACCGATTTCGCCTGGCTGAGTGCGGTTTACGCGCGCGGCGAGCGGATCGATTCCGCGCTCGGGACCGGCGGCATCGGCTCGCTCGGCGTGGTGCCGTTGCAGACCGACCAATTGTTCCTGCTCGACCTGAACCTGAAGTTTTAGACCGAGAGCAAAAGACCGATGCGCGGGCCAACTCCGATTGTTACCTTTGCGCCACGCAATCGAAACAATTCATCCCAACCATCACTTAGCCATGAGATACACCCTCAAATCACTCGTCGCCGTCAGCCTTCTCGGCGCCCTCAGCAGTGCGGCGCTGGCGCAAGCGGTGAAAGTTGACGCGGCCATTCCGCCTTACAAGAAAATCAGCGGCGTGACGGGCAGCCTGAATTCGATCGGCTCCGACACGCTCAACAATGTGATGACCCTCTGGGCCGAGGGCTTCAAGGCCATCTATCCGAGCGTCGTCATCGGAATCGAAGGCAAAGGCTCCGGCACGGCGCCGCCGGCGCTGATCGAAGGGACGGCGCAGCTCGGGCCGATGAGCCGCGAGATGAAATCGACGGAGCTGGACGCGTTCGAGAAGAAGTTCGGTTACAAGCCCACGGCCTATAAAGTGGCTATCGATTCGCTCGCCATCTTCGTCCACAAGGATAACCCGATCAAAGGACTCAACCTCCAGCAGCTCGACGGCATCTTTTCCTCGACGCTCAAGCGCGGCGGACCTTCGATCGAGAAATGGGGCGACCTCGGCCTGACCGGTGAGTGGCGGACCAAGCCGCTCTCGCTCTACGGCCGCAACAGCGCATCGGGCACTTATGGATACTTCAAGGAGCACGCGCTCGAGAAGGGCGATTACAAGTCCACGGTCAAGGAGCAGCCCGGCTCGTCCGCGGTGGTGCAGGGTGTGGCCAGCGACCTGGGCGGCATCGGTTACTCCGGCATCGGTTACAAGACTTCCGGCGTGCGCGCGCTGCCGATCGCGGAGAAAGGCGACAAGTATGTCGAGCCTAACTACCCGAATTGCCTTAACGGCGACTATCCGATTGCCCGTTTCCTGTTCGTCTACGTGAACAAAAAGCCCGGCGCTCCGCTCGACAAGTTGGTGGGTGAGTTCATCAAGTTCGTCGAGTCGAAGGAAGGGCAGCAAGTCGTGGTCAAGGACGGCTACTTTCCGCTGACGAAGGAAATTATCGACGAGGACCTCAAGGCGACGAAGTAACTGTAACTGCGACGCGGCCCTTCGAGGCAATCCAACTGTGCCGTCTCGGCAGACTGTTGAAACTCCTCATCCAGCGCGATCGGCGTGCTCGTCCAAAACCTGTCATCCTGAGCGGAGCGCCGCGCGGCTGTGCTGGAGGCGGAATAAGCGGGGTGCGCTGGGGTGTGTGGGGCGGCGCGCAGTCGAAGGACCTCTAACTTCCTCTGCTGGCGGGCCTGCCGGACGGAAAAAGCGAGAGATCCTTCGACTGCGCGCCGCCCCTCACCCCCCACCCCCGCTTTTCCACTCTTACCACAACCCGCGCGGCGCTCCGCTCAGGATGACAGGCTTTGAAAATGGCCGCCGGGTGGCGGGAAACTGTATAACCCGCTCTATCCACATGGCGCGCCGATGGCGCTTTGACTCGAGCTTGGAGGGCGGAGCTCCCGCCGAGGCGGCGGAAGGGAATCGTGGGGGCTGAAGGACGGGCGAGCCGACGCCGGAGCGGGCGGCTTTTTTTGGATCCGCGGATTTGTCCGCCTCCCACTCCGGCGTCGCAGGAGCTCCGCCCTCCAGCCGATTCGGAAATTTCTTTTGAGGGACGGTCCACCTCACTTATCACGGACAACAGCACTCCGATGCCGAACCAAACGCCTGATCCGAAGCGCTTTCAACCGTCGAAGCTGACCCTGCTCATCGACCGGTTCATGACGCAGTTCATCAAGGTCGGCGGCGTGCTGGTGATCGCGTCGGTGCTGGGAATCTTCGTCTTCATTTTCTCGCAAATCATCCCGCTGCTGCGATCGGCGGAGGTGAAGAGCGGGCCGGCGGCGTCCCTGCCCGCGGGCAACTACGCGGCCATCGGCGCCGATGAGTGGAGCGAACTGCCCTTCGTCGCAGCGCTCGATGGCAAGGTGCGCTTCGTCAATCCGGCGACCGGCGCGGTGACGGAAAACGATCTCGGGCAGACTTTCACCGCGCTGCGCTACAACGCGCGCAGCCAGGAGATGATCGGCGGCACGGCCGACGCCCGCTTCGCATTCGTCAAGCTCGATTACACCGCGGGCTTCGCGAAGGGCGGACGCAATGTCACCGGCGAAGCGAAGCTCGGCCCGCTGCAAGCGCTCGCCCGCGCGGGTGCGCCGGTGCGCGCGATCGCGTTCGGCGGCGATGAGAACGGCAAGCTCGTCGGCGTCATCCAGCAAGTGGGCGACAAGCTCGAGGTTCACGCGGTGAGCCTCGCCCGCAAGCGCTCGCTGCTCGGCGGCGGCCAGCTCAAGATCGAAGACGACCGCGACGTGACCGCGCTCATTCCCGGCAAGCCGGTGTCGATCCTCGTCACCGCGCAGGCCGACGCGTTGATCGTCGCCGCGGACGACGGCCAGCTACACTATCTCTTTCGCAACGGCGATGAATTCGCGCTGCGGCAGAGCTTCAAGCCGTTCGGCGATCTCGCGAATCCGGCGATCGCGTCGGTCGATTTTCTATTCGCCGACGTCTCGCTCGTGGCGACCGGCGCGCGCGGCGAAAATCGCGTCTTCAGCCTTTACCGCAAGGCCGGCGACGACAAGCGCACCTTCGGCCAGATCAAGCAATTTCCAGCCTTGCCGGGCGGCGCGACCTTCTTCGCCTCGAGCCTGCGCAACAAGGCGTTCCTCACCGGCGCCGGCTCGTTTGCGTCGCTGCGATACAGCACGACCGAGGCGGTGCGCTGGGGGGCGAAGCTGCCGTTCACGATCGCGCGCGCCTTCATCGGCGGAAAGTACGATCGCCTGCTCTTCCTCGACACCGGGGCGAAGCTGCACGTCTTCACACTGCGCGATCCGCATCCCGAGACGAGCTTTGCGGCGCTCTTCGGGCGCGTTTGGTACGAAGGCTATCCGGCGCCGGCGTACGAGTGGCAATCGAGCGGCGGCTCGGATGAATTCGAGCCGAAGCTTTCGCTCGTGCCGCTGATCGTCGGCACGCTGAAGGGCACTTTGTATGCGCTGCTCTTCGCGGTGCCGGTCGCGCTGCTCGCCGCGCTTTACACGTCGCAATTCCTCCACCCGAACTTCAAAGGCGTGGTCAAGCCGACGATGGAAATCATGGCGTCGCTGCCGTCGGTCGTGCTCGGTTTTCTCGCGGCGCTGTGGCTCGCGCCGATCATTGAGACGCGCGTGCCGAGCATCCTCGTCATGGTCATCCTCGTGCCGGCGACCGCGCTCGGCTTCGGTTACGGCTGGAGCCTGCTGCCGATCCAAATGCGCCGGCGCATTCCGCCCGGCTGCGAGTTTCTCGTCTTCTTTCCGCTGCTGCTCGTCGTGCTGTGGGCGTCGTGGCATCTCGGGCCGGTGGTCGAGCGGGTCTGCTTCGCGGTGACCGATCCGACGACCGGCGCGCGCGTCGGCGATTTCCGCTTGTGGTGGCCGCAAGTGACCGGCGCAAGCTTCGAACAGCGCAACTCGCTCGTCGTCGGTTTCATGATGGGTTTTGCGGTCATCCCGATCGTTTTCACCATCGCCGAGGACGCGCTCTCGAACGTGCCGCTCTCGCTCACGATCGGCTCGCTCGCGCTCGGCGCCAGCCGCTGGCAGACGGCCATGCGCATCGTCGTGCCGACCGCATCCGCGGGCATCTTTTCCGGGCTGATGATCGGCCTCGGCCGCGCGGTGGGCGAGACGATGATCGTGGTCATGGCCACGGGCAATACGCCGGTGCTGAACTGGAATATTTTTTCGGGAATGCGCACGCTCTCGGCGAACATCGCGGTCGAGCTGCCCGAAGCCGCCGAGCACAGCACGCTCTACCGCACGCTCTTTCTCGGCGCGCTGCTGCTCTTCATCGTCACGTTTTTGGTCAACACGGTCGCCGAGTTGTTGCGCCAGCACCTTCGCGAAAAATACAAAACGGTATGAGCGCCGCGACCCTCGATCCTCCGCGTCCCGCGCCGCGCAGCGCCTTGCTCGCGCCGGCGCCGAAGCGCGTGGCGGGCGAGGCGAAAATCTGGCTCACGTCGGTCGGCCTCGCGCTCGGCCTGCTCATGGTCGCCGGTTTGCTGTGGATCATCATCGATCACGGCGTGCGCGTTTTTTGGCCGCGCCGCGTCGTGCAGATGCAGTTGAAAAGCGATTCGCCGTTCGAGTTTCAGGGCCGGAAAATCATCGCCGGCTCGATCGTGCGGCACGCGGAAAAGATCGCGCTCGACGCCGCCGCGATCGCCGCGGCGCAGGCCCGCGGGCGGCGTCCGAAGGAGTGGCAGATTTACGTGGGGAACAAGGACGCCTGGGGACAGAATTTCATCTTCGTCGATGACGATGCGGTCGAGGCGATCACGCGGCCCGCGGACCTGCTCGCGATCGAGCGCATCGAGTACGGCCAGGCCATCGGCGAGCCGGTCGCGTTGCAGCCGAAGGACGGCGCCGCGATCGCAGCCGGCGATCCCGCATTCGCCCCAAAACTCGCGGCGCTGGTGCGCGAAGTGAACGCGCGGCGCAAGGAAATCGAGCATCTCGAAAAGGACGAGATCGGCGACATCAACGCGCAGATGGAGCGCATCAAGCTCGATCAAAAAAAGATCGGCGATTCCGCGCCGCGGCGCGTGGCGGCGCTCGACGCGATCGTGAAAACGCTCCAGGGCCAATACGAAGTGCTCGCGCGCACCGCCGGCGAATTGCGCGCGGCGCAAGGCGGGTGGACGCTCGCGTACCGGCTGCCCGGCGGCGAGGAGCGCACGATGCCGCTGGGCCAGATCGTCAGCTACTATTTTCCAAATCGGCTCACGCTTTTCCAGCGCGCCGGCTGGTTCGCGCGCAACCTCCGCGTTTTCCTCACCGAAGAGCCGCGCGAGGCGAACACCGAAGGCGGGATTTTCCCGGCGATCTTCGGCACGTTCGTGATGACGCTTTTGATGAGCCTCGCCGTGATGCCCTTCGGCGTGCTCGCCGCAATCTACCTGCGCGAATATGCGCGGCAGGGTTTTTTCGTGCGCGCGGTGCGCATCGCCGTGAACAACCTCGCGGGCGTCCCGTCGATCGTCTTCGGCGTCTTCGGCCTCGGCTTTTTCGTCTATGTGGTCGGCGGCGCGATCGACTCGACGTTTTACTCCGTGCACCTTCCCAATCCGACCTTCGGCACCGGCGGCATCCTCTGGGCCGCGGCCACGCTCGCGCTGATGACCGTGCCGGTGGTCATCGTCGCGACCGAGGAAGCGATCAGCGCCGTGCCGCGCGGCATGCGCGAGGCGTCGCTCGCGTGCGGCGCGTCGAAATGGCAGACGATCCAGAACATCATCCTGCCAAGCTCGATCCCCGGCATCCTGACCGGCCTCATCCTCGCGATGGCGCGCGGCGCCGGCGAGGTCGCGCCGCTCATGCTCGTGGGCGTGGTAAAACTTGCGCCGAGCTTGCCCCTCGACACCGTTGCACCGTTCATTCATCTCGATCGCAAGTTCATGCACCTCGGCTTTCACATCTACGACCTCGGGTTCCAGTCGCCCGATTCGGAAGCGGCGAAGCCAATGGTCTATGCGACGACGCTGCTGCTCATCTCGCTCGTCATCGTGCTGAATCTGGCCGCCATCGTCGTGCGCGAACGTCTTCGCCAGAAATACAAAACCGGAGCATTCTAACTCGATGCCACCTGCCGTCCCACGCACCAATGTCCCGGCCATGCGCCAGACGCTGCCGCAGAACGAGAGCGCGCGCGAGGGTGATTCCGCGGCCAATTCGCGATACATCCACATCCGGGATTTCAGTTTCTTTTACGGCCCGAAGCAGGCGCTGCACAACGTGGACCTCGAGATTCCGGAGAAGCGGGTCACCGCGTTCATCGGGCCGTCCGGCTGCGGCAAATCGACGCTCCTGCGCAGCCTCAACCGCATGAACGACCTGGTGGACCACGTGCGCCACACGGGCGACATCGTCGTCAACGGGAGCAGCATTTTTCATCCGGACATCGAAGTCATCGGCCTGCGCAAACGGATCGGGATGGTCTTTCAAAAATCGAATCCGTTCCCGAAGTCAGTGTATGAAAACGTCATCTATTCGCTGCGCGTCGCCGGACAGAATGACCGCCGCACCCTGGATGAAACCGCGGAGCACGCGCTGCGGGCGTCGGCGCTTTGGGACGAAGTGAAAGACCGCTTGCAGGAGAGCGCGCTGGGCCTTTCCGGCGGCCAGCAGCAGCGGCTGTGCATCGCCCGCGCCATCGCGAACAACCCGGAGATCCTGCTCATGGACGAGCCGTGCTCCGCGCTCGATCCGATCGCGACGGGCCGGGTCGAGGAGTTGATTCATCGACTCAAGGAGAACTACACAATCGTCATCGTAACTCATAACATGCAGCAAGCCGGCCGTTGCTCGGATCACACCGCGTTCTTCTATCTTGGCAAACTGATCGAGTACGCGCGCACCGAGCAGATCTTCACCAACCCGAGGCAGAAGCAGACCGAGGACTATATCACCGGAAGGTTCGGATAAGTTCGAATGAGTTAGACGCCTCTCAATCGCGTAAATGAGCGTTCCCAACTAGCGCGTATTATGGACTTTTCAAAATACATTGAAAGATCAACGCAACCTGGCCGAAGGCCGCCATCCTCCAACTGTCATCCTGAGAGGAGCGCCGCCAATGACGTGGCATCCCGAAGCCGTGCAGACGCGCGCTGGCGCAACTCTGGGTGGAGCACTCGACCCGAGTGCCGCTTTCGGCGACCCGCCGAAAGCACCGTGAAGACGCTCCATGGCAAACTCGACGTGCATGACGACCGGACGCGCTCTCGGCAAAGCCGTACGCCTCGGATGTTTCCGGCGGGTCGCCGGAAACAGCACTCGGGTCGAGTGCTCCACCCAGACTCAGACACACCCCCGTCATCCCGCACCAAAATCACGCACGGCATGTTGGGAACCTCAGGATGACAGGATTTGTAAGAACGCGCCAAGTAAGTGCCGAAAGTATAGAACACGCTCTAGACAAAGTATAACAGCCAAGATGAGCCTATTCTGGGAACAACAACTGGTCGATATCCGCGAGCAACTGCTGATGATGAGCGGGCTCACCGAGCGCAACCTTTCCGTGGCCATGCGCGCGCTGCTCGAGCGCGATGACAAGCTGGCCGACACCGCCGAGGCCGAGGACGCGGAGATCGATCATCTCGAAGTTCACATCGATGAGCTGGTGATCACTTACATGGCCACGCACGGGCCGATCGCGCGCGATTGCCGGCTCATGCTCACCTCGTCGAAAATCTCGAGCAACCTCGAACGCATCGCCGACCAGGCCACGACGATCGCGCGGCGCGCGCGCGACTTGAACACCGAGCCGCTGCTCAAGCCGCTGATCGAAATCCCGATGATGGCCGACATCGCGCAGGAGATGCTCCGCGATGCGATCACGGCCTTCGTCGATGAGGACCACGAGCTGGCCGTCGAGATCATCGCGCGCGATCATTCCGTGGACAGCATCAACAAGCAGGTCGCGCGGGAGCTGACCGAGGGCATGATCGCCGACCCGAAGACGATCACCCGCGCGCTGAATCTCATAACCGTGTCGCGGGCGATCGAGCGCGTGGCCGATCACGCGACCAACATCGCCGAGGAAGTCTTCTATCTCTACCAGGGCGAAGACATCCGGCACGAGCCGTCGCTCAAGCAAAGCGCACGCGTGGAAGGTCCGCCACCGGCGTAGTCGGCGCGGGTCGCGGCGCTACTTCGGCTTTTTGTCGAGCGGGTTCTGGTAGCCCTTCCACATCCAGCCGCCCGGCGTCGGGCTCGGCGAGCGCTTCGCCGCCTCGGCCGCGCGTTGCTGCTGCTGCTCGACTTCCTGCGGCGACGGCTTTTTCTCACACGCGACGCCGAGGACGAGCAGCAATGCGGCGGCAAGGAATCTCATGCCCTCGTCTAACATTCGTCCGTTTGCGTCGCAAAGGTCAAACCGTGCCGTGACCGGAAGTTCGTCCTTGTATTTTTCAGAATCCCCGCGATTCATTCGCCGCTCATTTCCTCCCAGATGTCCACTCGAATCCTCTTTTTCGCCTTCGTTCTGCTCGGCCTCGTCACGACGCTGCCGGTCCCAGCTTCCGCTGCGGCGAGCGGGCCGGCCCCGGCGATCGCCGGCGTGCGCGGGAAAATCGTGGTGGTGAAAGTGCCGCCCGGCTTCAAGTCGGTCACGCTCCAGCAGCGCACCGGGCTCAAGACGAAGCCGTGGAAATTGCTCGCCGCGAAACAGCCCGACATCGCCGGCGGCAACGTCGTATTCACGCTCAAGACCGCCGTCGCGCGGCGCGCGCTTTTCGTTTTCGGCGAACACGCGACGCCGTCCACGAGCGCGGCCGGCGCGGGCATCCATCTCTTCCCCGCCGACCCGGCGCTGCAGAGCAGCAACGGCTTCTCCGGCGCGGGCGGCGCGACACCGGGCGTCGTGTCGCTGAACGGCGCGAGCGCGACGAGCCTCTCGCTCGGCAGCAACGTCAGCGCCGCGCCCGCGCGCGACGTCACCGAGTCCGACATCTGGCGCGTCGCGGGCGATCGCCTCTACTTTTTCAACGAGCTGCGCGGCTTGCAGGCATTCGACATTTCCAATCCCGACGACCCCGCGCTCCTCGGCCTGCTCCGCGAGCCGAACCACGGCGAGCAAATGTATCTGCTCGACTCGGGCCACGTCGCGCTGCTCACCCATCCGTCGTATTTCTTCACGATTTATGCGGCGACGTTCGCGGGCAATGCCGCGGCGTACGATCCCGGCAGCGGCGCCGTCGTCATCGCGGACGTGAGCGCCGGCAAGCCGAAGGAAATCGCGCGCGTCGCGTATCCCGGATATTTGGTCGAAAGCCGGCTCGTCGGCACCGCGCTTTACCTCGTCTCCGAAGTGTGGGGCGCGACGCAGGACGGCCTGCAAGTCACGTCGTTCGACCTCAGCGACCCGGCGAACCCGCAGCAGATCGACACGCTTTCTCTCGGCAGCTACGGCGGCGTCATCACCGCGACCGATCGCTTCCTCTTCGTCGTGCGCTTTTCCGATACGTGGAAACATTCCACCATCGATGTGATCGACATCTCCGACCCGGCCGGCGCGCTCGTGCGGCGCGGAAAAATCGAAGCCGCGGGCACGGTGAACGACAAGTTCAAGATGAACCTCGACGGCGACGTGCTCACCGTCGTCTCCGCGGTGCCGCGCGACTGGTCCGCCGACCCGAGCGACCCGGCGAATCTTTCGCGCACGATGGTCGAGACATTCGACCTCACGAAGCCGGCTGCGCCGCCGCGGCTCGGCTCGCTCGAGATCGGCGCGGGTGAAAGCGTGCGCGCCACGCGCTTCGCGGACGGCCGCGTGTACGTCGTCACGTTTTTCTCGGTCGATCCGCTCTGGGTCGTCGATCTCGGCGACCCGAAAAAACCGGCGCTGCTCGGCAAGCTCGATGTGCCCGGTTTTTCCAATTACATCGAACCGCTCGGCGACCGGCTCGTCGCGATCGGCCGCGTCGGCTCGCAGACCGCGGTGTCGCTTTTCGATGTGAGCGATCCGTCGAATCCCAAGCTCCTGAGCCAGCTCCCGCTCGGCGACGGATACAGCTACAGCGAGGCGAATTGGGACGAGAAAGCTTTTTACGTCAACGCCGAGCACCAACTCATCCTCGTGCCATACTCGGGCTACGACAGCACGAGCTGCTGGGCGGGCAAGATTCAGTTGATCACACTCACGCACGACTCGTTGCAGGCGCGCGGCGTTGTGAATCAGGGCTTCGCCGCGCGGCGCACGGCGATTGCCAAAAACCGCTGGATAGCGATCTCCTCGAGCGATCTCGTGACGATGGATTTGTCCGATCGCGATCACCCGAAAGTGACCTCGGACGTCGAGATCGCGTGGCGCGTCGATCGCGTTTTTCTTTCGGGAAATTATCTCGTCGAGCTCGGCGGCTCGATCGGCTGGAACAGCAGCGCGCCGCCGGCGATCACGGTTACGACGGCCGCCGACCCGGACACAGCGCTCGAGGTCACCGATCTCGACAACGTGCCTGTCGTCGGCGCGACCGTGCGCCATGGCCGGCTCTACGTCGCGCAGCAGGATTCTACGCCTTGGTGGTGGTGGTCCAGTCCAACCATGCCACTGAGCCCTCCAGCAACCCCGTTGATTGTTTCGATTTTCGATCTTTCGCAGCTCCCGGCCATCACGTTGCTCGGCAAAACGCAAGCCAGCGTCGATGCGAGCTACGGCTACGGCACGTCGCAGTTGGATGCGGCGTGGCCAAATGACAGCACGCTCGTCTGGGTGCGCCCGCAGTGGGCGTCGTGGTGGTGGGCGTATCCGGTCGCGCTCAACAGCCCGGTTTTGACGACTGGCTTCACGCTGGCGAAGACCGGCGCAGGCACGCTCACGATCAGCGGGCCCAGCACTTACACCGGGGGCACGGCGGTCAATGCCGGAACGCTCGCAATCAACTTGTCACCCGTTTCGACCACTACGGCGCCGATCTCGCACAGCTCGACGCTAACTCTAAACAACAGCAACACTACGAGCAATACTTACAGCGGCAGCGTGACTCTCAGTGGCGGAACTCTCACGCTGAATGCCCCGGGAAATACGTCCGCAAGCTCGGCGACGGTGACCGGTCTCAATGTAAACGGCACTCTCAATCTGGCACTCGGCGGTTCTCCGACAGTGAGCTCGTGCACACTTAGCGCCATTAACACACTCACGAGCTCCGGCGCGCTGACATTGAGCAACACGACGACTTCCG
>Ga0137395_10000854_pt1 | contig 13425 bp, 10 predicted proteins | sample czobulk216metaG_FD_108283 | JGI IMG/M metagenome (GOLD analysis project Ga0137395, IMG submission 108283) | Vadose zone soil microbial communities from Angelo Coast Range Reserve, California, USA - czobulk2.16 metaG | ecosystem: Environmental > Terrestrial > Soil > Vadose zone | place: USA...
AAGAAGGCCGCAATTGGATGGTCAAAAATGCCGGGACCGCCAATATAAGTGACCGCCACCCCATTCGGTATTCCAATCTGCGACGGTGTAATCACCGCCACCGAATCTGAATTATCGCTAAAACCAAGAATACGGTCGCCGCTATTGTCGATAGCAAGATAACGAACGCCGGGCACTTCTGCCTGTCCAATCGATCCGCCATTTATAGAGATGACTTGGACTATCCCTGGAGAACTTCCGACCACGGCAGCGGTTGGTAGCGCGATATACGCTGTCGAGCTGTCCGGAGAAACAACGATGCTCTGGGTCGCTCCCTGTAAGGTCTCGTGAGCGACAGCGGATTCGCCAGCATTGTTGATGATGGTCAACTGGTTATCGGAGGATTGCGTACCGTTGCCGCTGAAGACCAACGTTTCGGCTCGATTCGGCGTCACTACCATCATTTCGGGGGTATTGCCAACGGAAATCGGCGACGCACTAGCAACCACATCGGTGGCAGCGTTGAGGATATAGACACCCGCCGCCAAAGTTCCGGCAGAGACTCTATTCGAAATAAAAGCGCGATCCTTCAATCCGCTGGTTTGTGCGCTGCTGGAGGGAGAAGAGCCGCCGCAGCTCAGCCATACGCCGGCGGGCAGCAGGGCAACAAAAACAATCAGGACTCTTTTCAAACCTGGGACTCCAACATCATGCGGGATAATCACTAGGATGCAAGAATGGGTGCAAGAGGAGGATTATAGCAAAGCACAAAGTTACCATCCGTAACCTGTCCAGTTTGTTTGAAGCTCCAATCGATGAATCAGCATGTAAATTCTGCCCACGACTTCACAGAAAGAACTGTCGCAGCGATTCCATGTGAACCTGCTCCGCAGCGACCGCTCTCCCTATGCGCTGAAAGTTGCCGATCTGATCGACCGCATCCATCTCTCCAACTTTCACCGGATCGATGTTGCCAAGCCCCAGCCCCTGAAGACGCTCTTGAGTAAAGCTGATCGTGATTCGCTGGTAGGTCAGCGCCTTGTATCCACCCGTACCGGCGGCGATAGAATCCAGCGCACTCGCAGTGGGACGGCCGGCGGCTCGCGCGGCATTGGATTCTGCTTTCGGAGCAATGGACGGCAACGCCGGCGACTGCCCGATGATGTGCATCAGCACATTTTGTTGCAGGTTGGCATCGTTCATCAGTTCTTTGACCGCATATCGGGCCCAGTCGAGCAGGTTGTAACCCGTAGCTTTCCCCTCTGGGATTGCGACCGCTTCAAATCCGGTTCCCAGCGACACTAATAAGAGCTTGTTTGTGCCCATTGGAAACCCGAAGTGGTAGTTCGGATCGGTCGCTTCGATAAAAACCTGCAGTGAAGGATTGTTATAGCTACTGACGCCCCCGTCGATGAAGTCGTACTTCTGAGTCCGGCCATTATCGTCCGGGACGGAGATCGTCTGCGGCGGAAAGTAAGTTGGCGCCGCGTTGCTCGCTCGCACAATCTGCCACAGCGGCAGCGCCTGGTTGTTGGCGAAATACTTGCTCTGCGGATTATTGGTGAAGAACCAGGTTGTCCCCAGCGTAACGTTTTTGGAAACGACAAGAATGCTCGTCCTCAGCTTTTCGCTCCCGAGCGTCGTGTCCTTTCCAAAGACATCCTTCAGATGCTGCTCTAGTGGACCGCTGGGATAGTTGTGCCAGAACCGCTCAAGCCAAAAGACCTTGGCGAAGATCTGCTTTCCAAATTTCAAATAGAAGTCCCGGAGCTCTGCCGCCTTCAATCCCAGAGCAAGCCCGACTGCGAGGATGGCTCCAGTGCTGGTTCCTCCGATCAGATCAAAGCGATCGCAAAGCGGCAGCGCATGACTGGTAAGGGCGTCTAGTTGACTTTCGATCGCAACCAGCGCCTCGGCAGGGATAAGTCCGGCCAAGCCGCCCCCATCGATCGAAAGCAGGCGCATTGGCCGGTTCGGCAAATTCGAGGTATTGTTCTCCATAATCTCCTTGACGGGTGGTGATAAATGGAGGGAAGAACTGCTAAGTTAGTGCGATTCGGATGGCGTGTCAATAAGCGCGTCGGCGCATTGCGCGGGACGGTTGACCTACATAAGATCAAATGCCTTTAGACTTTGCCTGGAACCGTGGCGAACGCGGAGCACTTCAACTTTTTTCTGCTTGTCATTTACGCGATACAACACCCGATAGATATTAGGCTTGCGGCCATAGAGCAAGTGCCTTAGCTTGTCCTTCTTACGCGTTACCGGGCAGCGGTTAGGATGTTTCTCCAGACTGAGAATGGCCTCCTTGATCCCCAGATACCACGCCAATGCCGCCTCCGAAAATTCGGCATTGACCAGCCTGTATAGGCGAGCAAGATCGCGTTCGGCATGGGGAGTGACGTCAACGAGATATTCCATGCTTTGCTTCAAACTCAGCGAAGAATTCCCTCGCTGGCCGTGTCCTACCAGCCTTCGCATCGGCTAACCCTTGACGAACAGCTTCCTCCTCATCAGCGCTGGCGGCAATGTCGAGCAGGCGCTGATAAGCTTCGGGATCCTGCACGACAGCCGCAGCCTTGCCGTTCACGGTAAGCACTATCGGGCGTTTACTTTTTTTCAGCTGCTTTATGAAGTCGCTGGATTGCCGGCGAAATGTCGTCAATGACTGAATGTCCTTGGTGATGTCAAGCATGTGTCCCCCAGAATTAAAGCACCTTATTAGGTGCTAGGAGCATAGCGGAGTTTGCCAGAAGAATACAAGGGCTCATTTTCAACTGCGCGCCAGATGCGAACCGCTTGACCTTTCTTGTATCCTCAAAAGATACATGCCGCAAAACCTTATCGAACGCCTGAAGCATTCGCCGGTGCTCTGTGACGGAGCCATGGGGACGCTTCTATATGCCAAGGGAATCTTCATCAATCGTTGCTATGACGAATTGAACCTGTCCCAGCCGGAGTTAATCCGCGCCGTTCATCACGATTATCTGCAGGCCGGAGCCGAGATTGTCGAAACCAACACATTCGGTGCGAATAGTTTCCGCCTGGCGCGGCACAGTTTGGCGGATCGCGTCCAGGACATCAATCTGGCCGGAGCGCACGTCGCTCGCGAAGCGGCGAAGAGCTTCGATGTCTGGGTCGCCGGATCGATTGGCCCGCTCGGCGTCCGCATCGAACCCCTGGGCAAGACCTCTTTCGAAGAGGCTCGCGCCGCGTTCCGAGAACAAGTCGAGGCGCTCGTCGAAGGTGGCGTTGATTTGCTGATGCTCGAGACTTTCGGCTATCTCGAAGAGTTGCATCAGGCCGTGCTTGCCTGCCGCGACGTGAATTCAAAAATCCCTATCGTCGCGCAGGTGACGATTGACGAAGACGGCAATTGCCTTGATGGCGCCGATCCCTCGGTCTTCACGGCGCGGCTCACGGAATGGAACGTCGATGTACTTGGCATTAATTGCAGCGTCGGACCGGTCGCCATGCTCGACGCAATCGAGCGCGTCCGCGCCCTGACTTCCCTGCCGCTGGCGGCGCAGCCGAACGCGGGCATGCCGCGCTCCGTTGAAGGCCGCAATATTTATCTCTGTTCGCCAGAGTATATGGCGAGTTACACGCGCAAATTCGTCGCCGCCGGAGTTCAGCTCATCGGCGGATGCTGCGGCACCACACCTGACCATATTCGCGCCATGAAATCGGCCTTGCGAGTGCGCGATGCGCGCGGCAAGCGCGCCGTTTCGGAGGGAGTTCATCCCGACCCCACCGCCTTAGCCCCGCCCACCGTTCCCCTGGCCAAGCGATCGCGGCTTGGAGCAAAACTCGCCTCCGGCGAATTTGTCACCATGGTTGAAATTGTGCCGCCCAAGGGCATCGACATTCGAAAAGAGCTCGAAGGCGCGAGGTTTGTCAAGTCTGTCGGAGTCGACGCCATCAACATTCCCGACAGTCCGCGAGCCTCGGCCCGCATGAGCAACCAGGCACTGTCGCTGCTGATGCAACAAGAGGTGGGCATCGAGGCCATCCTGCACTACACCTGCCGCGACCGCAATGTGCTCGGCATTCAGTCCGACCTGCTGGGTGCGGCGGCCACCGGCATCCGCAATCTCATCTGCATTACCGGCGATCCGCCGAAGATGGGCAACTATCCCGACGCCACGGCAGTGTTCGACGTGGATGCGATTGGGTTAGTGAATATTGTCCACAACCTGAATCGCGGCTTGGATCTCGGCGGTAATCCGATTGGCGCTGGGACCAGTTTCGTGATCGGCGTAGGGGCAAATCCCGGCCTGCCTAATCTTGACGAAGAGATCAAACGCTTTGAATATAAAGTGGAGGCTGGCGCCGAATATGTAGTCACCCAGCCCGTATTCGACCTCAGTCTGCTGGAGAACTTTCTAAGACGCATTGAACATTGCCGCATTCCCGTGGTCGCGGGAATCTGGCCGCTGGTGAGCGCCCGCAACGCCGAGTTCATGAAAAACGAGCTGCGCGTCTCCGTACCTGATGAAATTCTCAACAGAATGACGCGCGCCGCCACCCCGCAAGCAGCTCGCGAGGAGGGCGTGGCGATTGCCCGCGACATGTTGGCCGCGGTGCGAGAACGCGTTCAGGGGGCTCAGATTAGCGCTCCGCAGGGCCGCTACACCTCGGCGGTCGATGTCTTGGAAGCCCTCGGCTCCAAGCGCTCCATGCCCGTCTAATTTTGGGAATGGGCATGTCCTGGAAATCCACAGGACCAGACTATTTTCGCTGGACATTTTCCGCCGAAAACGGCATTACAATAGAGCAGGGGAAATTGCATTGCTGAAGTTTGAAGAATGCCTTGAGCGTCTCGAGAAGATTGTTCACGAGCTTGAAAAGGGAGAGGTTCCTTTAGAGAAATCGCTCACTCTATTTGAAGAAGGCATGCAGCTTTCCGCAACCTGCAAAAAGCAACTAGAGGACGCGGACGGAAAAGTCGAGATCCTATTGAAACAGAACGGAAAGTTACAGTCTGAACCGTTCGAACCCCCGGCCGGGAAAGTCGCCCGCAAATAGAGCGTTCTCTTTTCGGATCGGATTTTGATCACGCCAACGCCTGTGCTGGCACTTTGCTGTCACAGCCAAGGCAGTCGCGAGATTGCAGCGAAGTAAGGGGGATGTATGCAGCCACACCCGCAACGTGTAGTCCTTTATCAGAATGATCCGACCACCGCAAAAACTCTGGCGACCGGTCTTTCACAGCACTTTAGTTCGGTTTATCTGGCACGCAATTGTGAAGAAGTGAGCCCGGCCGTGGCCCGGCATCGTGCCGAGGCCGTGGTGCTCGATTTGGAAACCTCAGGCCCGGGCGAAGTCAAGCGCCTTCATCAGGAATTCCCCGACCTCTACATCGTCGGGACGCATCGGCTAGCGGATGACAAACTGTGGGCCGAGGCCATGAGTCTAGGCGCCTCCGACATATGTGAGCCGCGCAATGTTGACGTGGTCCGCTCATTGTTACAAAGGCTGACGTTACACAGGCTGGCCAGCCACGCTGCCTAAATTCGCCTCTAGAGACGGGGCTGGCCCCGTCGCGGCAATACCGGAAGTTCGGCGACACCAAGAGGCACCGAAAGGTTGATCCCCGGGGGACGCAATCCATCGTCCCCCTTTTTATTTCCTCCCACCTCGCTTGTTATACTGCGATGCCATGCTGAATCAAGTTCTGGAGCAGGGACGAGAAGCCGCCGACATCGCGCTCGAACAGCTCTTGCCCCCGGCTAGCCAGCATCCGACTTCCATCCATCAGGCCATGCGCCACAGCGTTTTTGCCGGCGGAAAACGCCTACGGCCAATCCTCTGCATGGAAGCGGGGCGCATGATCGGAGCGGCATCGATCGCTAAACCATCGGCCTCGAAATCGCGCGCTGGTTCGCGCGCTCGTGCACAGTCCGGCTCTCTGCCCGCTGGCATCGAGCAGGTGGGTGCCGCGCTCGAAATGCTCCATACGTACTCCCTGATCCACGACGATCTACCTGCTCTCGATAACGACGACCTGCGACGCGGACGCCCCACCAGCCACAAGGTCTTTGGAGAAGCAATCGCCATCCTCGCCGGAGACGCCCTGCAGACGCAGGCGTATGAATCGCTCGCCCAGTTGATCTGCCCAGCCGAGGCGCGCGTCGCGATCATCCGGGAAATCGCCCACGCCACCGGCACCATCGACGGCATGATCGGCGGCCAGGTGGTTGACCTCGAAGCCGAACACAAGAAACCCGACCTAGCCACCCTCGAATACATCCACCGTTCAAAGACCGCCGCGTTGATCACCGCCAGTGTGGTCAGCGGAGGAATCTACGCCGGAGCAACCGCTACCGACATCAGTCGCCTTAGGACCTATGGCCAGTCGATAGGCCTAGCCTTCCAAATCGTGGACGACGTGCTCGACGTGACCCAGAGTTCCGAGCAACTGGGAAAGACCGCCGGCAAAGATGCCGCCGCAGAAAAGACAACCTACCCCGCCTTATTTGGAATAGAAGAATCCATAGGCAAAGCCGACGCGCTAGTAGAGCAAGCATGTGCGGAACTGAGCGCCTACGGGGAGGACGCGTCAACGCTAAAAGATCTGGCCCATCACCTGGTAGAACGCAAAAAGTAGCGCTCTGATCGCATAGTGACGGATGTCCCCCCGGTCAAGCGAGCGAAGCGCGGCGTTTGCCGGCAGCAGGCGCAACCGGTATTAGGATTCGCCACAAAAACACGCCGCTCTGCAGAACAGGCCCTTGAATCGACTCCGCTCCCGAGGTTACAGTGTCTATGCTCTCGCCATCTCCCCACCTTCCTTCCGTCATCGGCACTTTGCGCGTAATAGCTGCGGGATGTGTGCAACTAAAGGCGGTCTGTGGACGGGTACCCCAATATGTGGTGTTTTATTACTTGACCCGTCCCCATATTCGCCGTTAGAGTTGGTCAAAGTCGTGGGTGATGTCCTGCTTCGTGCGGACGTCATCCAATGAAATGACCAGCGGGGAACCTTGACAGTTAACAGGGGAGTCAGACCTCGCCATTTGCAGCGCACTCCAGCCAGCGCAAATCGAGTCCGCGGGCCAAACGGTCCGCTTAACAAAGGAGTCACTTTGCTCAAACTCAAAAAGCTGCAAATCCTGGGATTCAAGTCCTTCTGCGACCGCACTGAACTCAAGTTTCACGGCGAAGGCATCGCCGCCATCATCGGCCCGAACGGCTGTGGCAAGTCGAACATTGCCGACGCCATCTCCTGGGTGCTCGGCGAGCAGTCCGCCAAGACGTTGCGGGGCTCGCGCATGGAAGATGTGATCTTTGCCGGTACCCGTGACCGCAATCCCACCGGGATGGCGGAAGTGTGCCTCACATTGATCGATCCCGAAACTTACGGCGGACCCGATCCCAACGCCCCAACCGAAATCGAGATTCAGGACGAACTGCCGTCGGCGCAGTCGGATGAGAATTGGGATGAAGCAGAGATCCGCGCCCAAGCCGCAGCCGAAACCGAACACGCCGTCGAAGAAGCGCAGCCGGGAAAGACCGAAGAGGTGGAGGGCGAAATCAAGGCTGCCGCAGCAGCCGCCGAGGAATCGACGGAAAATTCTTCTTCGGATGAATCACCGGCCAATGACGCGGCCGTATCAGTCGCTGGCCCGCAGATCGTTCTAAAAATTCGCCGGCGCAAGTTCAACCAGCAGCGATACCACGCTGGAGAAATTTCCGTCACGCGCCGCTTGTTCCGCAGCGGCGACAGCGAATACCTGCTCAATGGAAAACTCTGCCGCCTGCGCGACATCCAGGAGTTGTTCATGGGCACCGGCCTCGGGCCGGAATCCTACGCGCTCATCGAGCAGGGACGCATTGGCCAGATTCTCAGCAGCCGTCCTACCGACCGCCGCGCCATCATCGAAGAGGCAGCTGGCATTACGCGGTTCAAAACCAAGAAGCGTCTCGCCGAAGCACGCCTCGAAGATGCCAAAACAAATCTCAACCGCGTCAACGACATCTTCGAAGAAGTCACGCGACAGATGAACTCGCTGAAGCGCCAGGCCAGCAAGGCCGAGCGTTACGGCAAACTGCGCGACGAGATGCGCGCCAAACTTCGAATCGTGCTCGCCAGCAAGTTCAACCAGATGGAACAGGAGAGCACTTCCCTCGATACCCAGATCCATCAACTCGGCGATGAGATTCGCGAGCAGACCGAGAACGTGCAATTCTCGGAGGCCGAGCACAGCGAGCGCACACAACGCGGATACGCAATCGAGATCGAGACGCGGCAGAATCGCGAACGCCTCAACCAGATTGCCATCGAAGGCGATCGTGGCAAAGCCCGCATCCGAAATAACGAAGAGCGTTGCTCTGAGCTGCTCGTTCGTACCGCCTCGGCCGAATCGGAGCTCACGCAGGCTCAAACTCGTTTCGCAGCACTCGAACAAGAGCGCAACAGTCACCTGCAGTTGCTCGAATCCGCGGCCGCCGACCTCGCGGCAGCGCAGCAGGAGCACGATCTCAGCCAACAGGAAACGGCGCACGCCGCCATCAATCTCGCTTTGCTTGAAAGTGAGCAGGAATCGCATCGCACCGCCATCCTCGAATCCGTAGGCCGAGCTTCCAATCTGCGCAATCAGCTCACGCAGTCTGAAGAGCGGCTCGCGGGCATCAGCCGCGAGGAACAGCGTCTACGGGGCGAGATCGCAACCGCAACCTCGCAGTCCGATACGTTCGGCGGCCAGCGCGGCCAGATCGCCCTTGAATTTGAAAGCGTCTCGCAGCGAGCCAGTGGCCTGAATGCTGAAATCGCGAGCCTCCGTGAGGCGATCGAGATGAAGCGATCCGCGGAGAGCGACAACAAAAGATATCTTGATTCCATCCGCTCCGAATACGCGACCGCTCTCGGCAAGAAAGGCTCGCTCGAAGCGGTCATCGCCGAGCACGGTTACTCCACCGAATCTGTGCGGCGGTTATTTCAATCCGGAGGCCTGCAAGGAGGAAACGCTCCCGCCGGAGTGCTTGCCGATTTTCTCGAGGTCGACCCTCGTTACGAGCGCGTGGTCGAAGACTTTCTGCGCGATGAACTAAATTACATCGTCGTTAAATCATGGGACGCGGCCGACGAAGGCCTTCGCCTGCTCCGCTCCGATGTCAACGGCCGTGCCACGTTCCTGGTGCATCCCGAAGATTCGCAGGCAAAGTTCTCGTTCGTCGCCGATGAGAGCCAGCATTACTCTCCGCTGAATGACACCGTGCGCCCGCTGAAGAATTCGGTTCGCGTGCTCGATGGATTCGGCAAGTCGCTCGAAGTCATCCTGCCGAAGCTCGGCAACGGTTACATCGTCCCCGATCCAGCCGTGGCCCGCGAACTCGCTCTTTCCAGCCCCGATGCGTTCTTCCTGTCTTCTCAAACCGGCGAATGCTTCCACAACGTGACTGTCACGGGCGGCAAGCAACGCAGCGAAGGTCCGCTATCGATGAAGCGCGAGTTGCGCGACGTGCTGCGGCTTCTTGAAGAATTGGAGCGAGCCTTGCGCGAGAAGGAAATTCTCGCCGTTACTCTGGGCCGCGAGCTTAAAGATCACACTTCCCTGCTCGAACGTCTCGAAGGCGAAAAGCGCGAGGCCGAAAAGCAGGCGATGACCTCCGGACATTTGCTCACGCAACTGGACGGCGAGATGACGCGAGTGCGCGAACGGATCGACATCAGCGTGCGCGAACTGCAACGGCTCGCTTCCGAACGCGAGGAGCAGGAAGGCCTGATTGCATCGCGGCAAGCGGAGCTAACGGCAGTCGAAGAGGCGCGCCGCCAATTTGAGACGCTACTTGCAGCCGGACAAGATCGTCTCGCTCAACTACGCAGTCATCGTGACGCGGCTGCTGAAACCACGTCGCAGCGGGCCGCGGGCGTTGCCACCCTGGAAGAGCGCCATCGCTCCGCCACGGCTTTACTGCAGCGAATCGAAACCGTCGTCTTCGAGATGCGGGAGCGGGTCAACGTTTTGCAGGCGCAAATGGAATCGGCGAGCGCTGAAATTGCGCAGCGTCAAACTGAAAACGTGCAACTCGCCGACCAATTGCTCCAGTTAGAAGCCGAGCGCAATGCGGGAGAAGCCCGCGAAGGCTTGATGCAACTCGAATCTGAACAAGTGCGAGCGCGGTTGATCGAGATCGACGAATTGCTTCGCAGCACGCGCCAACAGCTTGATCTCGCCCGCGACCGCCGTGGCGAACTGGCGGCCACGGACGCCAAGTTGCAATCCGACCTGCAACATCTCGCCGATACCTGCCTCAACGATCTGGGCATCGAACGCCCGATCCTGATCGCCGACACGACAATTGCGCTCGTTATCGGTGACGAACTCGCGGCGGAAGATCAGGCGCAGCGCGAGATGCGGGCCCGCCTCGATGCGATGGGCCCCGTCAACATGATGGCACTCGAAGAGTACAAGGAAACCGCCGAGCGTCATCAGTTCCTCGAAACGCAGCGGAAAGATTTGCTCGACGCCATCGCCGACACGGCAGCTACGATCAAAGAGATCGATCAAGTCTCACGGCAGAAATTTGAAGAGGCCTTTAACAAGATCAACGAAAACTTCCAGGCCACGTTCCGCAAGCTGTTCGGCGGCGGACACGGCTTCATGCGGCTCACCGACCTCGAAAACAGCGCGGAGAGCGGCATCGACGTGGTGGCTTCGCCTCCGGGAAAGAAATTGCAGAACGTGCTGCTGCTCTCCGGCGGCGAAAAGGCGCTCACTGCGCTCGCTCTGCTGGTCGGAATATTCCAGTACACGCCGAGCCCATTCTGCATTCTCGACGAAGTCGACGCTCCACTCGACGAGGCCAACATCGCCCGCTTCACCGAATTAGTGCGCGAGATGAGCGTGCAAACGCAGTTCATCCTAATCACGCACAGCAAGCGGACCATGAGCATTGCACCCGTACTTTATGGCGTGACCATGCAGGAACCAGGAGTATCTAAGCTGGTGTCGGTGCGGTTTGGGGCCGCGTAAGGGGTTAATTCGTTTAACGCAAACGAATGATCGGTGCGAAAAGCTTATACCTTAAATCACGACAGCTTGTTGCTTGACGTTCCGCATTTCATCTCACCAGGCTTCTTACTACAAGACAAAGCTTGGGTTTCAAAAACGCGTTCGTAGCGGAACGTCGGCCCATGATATGGCTTCTTGCTTCTAACCTTATTCGGCGATTGTTTCTTTTCTCTCAAACTGCCCCCTTGGTGGTGCGTGGGGTCGAGTATACACTGGCTGTTCGCCATCGCTTCCTTGAATAAATGGTCCACCTAATTATTTTTGAAACACACTTGACGGACGATTCCTTTTCCGGTGTAAAAGTTGAAAAAACTCGCGTCCCTCTTTTCCAGAGGCTTCCTCAGCTTTTCCACACTTCGTTCTTGTCACAAGCCGCACTGGACAAGGCTTCTAGCTTACACTTGCAGTGTCAACACCTTTCGTCTTGGCAAGACTCAGCTTCGCCTGCCCTCGTCAGAGAAATGATTGACAAATCTGCCGCGACGACTAGAATACGCGGAGTTTTTAATGGTGATTTTTAGACATGAGCCCCGAAATTTTAGATTCCGTCCTGCTTCGAACCGACTACGCCGAACTTGAACTCCACGCCAGCGGCAAAGTCCGAGACGTTTACAGTCTTGACGCCGACCACCTGCTATTTGTGGCCACCGACCGCATTTCGGCTTTTGACTATGTGCTCGCCACCGGCATTCCGCATAAAGGCCGCGTGCTCACCCAGATCTCGCTCTTCTGGTTCGATTTCCTCAAGGACATCGTTTCTAACCATTTCGTTACTGCAGACGTGAACCGTTACCCCGCGGTGGTTCGCGCGCACGCAGATGAACTTCGCGGCCGCTCCATGATGGTCATGCGCGCCGAAATGTTCCCGGTTGAGTGTGTCGCCCGCGGTTATCTTTCAGGCTCCGGATGGAAAGAATATAAAGCGACGGGCACGGTTTGCGGCATCAAGTTGCCTGCGGGGTTAAAAGAATCCGATCAACTACCGGAGCCTATTTTCACTCCCGCAACCAAGGCCACCACCGGACATGACATCAACATTTCATTCGAAGAAATGTGCAAGCTGGTTGACCCCGGACTGAGCCGTAAGCTACGCGACATTACGTTGCAAATTTATACGAAGGCCGCCGACTACGCGCGGCAACGAGGCATCATCATCGCCGACACCAAGTTTGAATTTGGACAAACCGCCAAAGGAATCACGCTGGCGGATGAGGTTCTAACACCGGATTCCTCGCGCTTTTGGCCGGTCGACAGTTATCAACCGGGCAAGGTGCAGGATTCCTACGACAAGCAGTATGTGCGCGATTACCTCGAAGAACTTCGCTGGAACAAACAACCGCCCGCGCCTGCCCTTCCCCAAGAAGTTGCGCGGCGGACGAGCGAAAAGTACCTCGAGGCGTATCGCCAGTTGACGGGACGCGAGTTGGAGATCTAGCCGGCGTGCGCTGGCGTCGTTACCTGGTTGGTTGTATGCTTCATGGCTCGAATGATGATCTAGATAATCGTTCGGGTCACGAATCGAATCATCCGTCAGGCTGTCGGTCGGACCATCGGTCGGACCAAAAGTCGGACCGGGAACGATGAGCACGGCGGACTGGATCATTCTCGGCTTTGTCGTGTTCTCCGCAGCTGGCGCGGCCATTGCAGGCTTCTTTCACGAAGCCTTCAAACTGGTCGGATTGGTGGTTGGATATTTGCTGGCCGCCTGGCAGTACTATCGCCTGGCGGCCTGGTTTGCGCCTTATTTGAAATCGCCATGGCTCGGCGAGATCATTGCGTTTCTCATTATTTTTTATGCCGTGCTCATCGCCGCAGGCTTTGCCGGACGGAAGGCGCGTTTAGCGATGAAGAAAGCTGGCTTAAGCGCGATTGACCGGGGGTTGGGCGGCGTGCTTGGTTTGGTGCGAGGCGTTCTCGTGGTAGCGATTGTGCTGACCGCTGTCGCTTCTTTTAAACCAGAAGCGCGGTGGCTGGCGAAATCGGAACTGGCTCCCTATTTTCTGGTAGGGGGAAGAGCTGCAATCTGGCTCGCCCCAGCGGATTTGCGGCATCGTTTTTATCAGGGCTTGGACTATATTCGGCAGGCGCGCTTCTCGAGCGACAGAGTGCAGCGGCAAAAGTCCGCGCCCTCGAAGTAGCTTTCGCGCATGCGTGTAAAACATCATTCGTATCATGCTGTTCTGTGAACGTGCGAAATCGAGGCGATAGTGAAAGATCAACTGGAAGCGCTCATTCTCCAGATGTACAAGAGCAACATTCTCTATTCGGAAGCGGTGCGCGAGTTCAAGAAACGCTTCATCGTGACCGTGCTGGAGGAGAACCGCGGCAATCAGTGCAAGGCGGCGCGGCAGTTAGGCATGCATCGCAACACGCTGAGCCGAACCATTGCTGAGCTCAAGATCGACGTTCGTCCGCTGCGAGCTGGGGC
>Ga0137395_10000855_pt1 | contig 13424 bp, 10 predicted proteins | sample czobulk216metaG_FD_108283 | JGI IMG/M metagenome (GOLD analysis project Ga0137395, IMG submission 108283) | Vadose zone soil microbial communities from Angelo Coast Range Reserve, California, USA - czobulk2.16 metaG | ecosystem: Environmental > Terrestrial > Soil > Vadose zone | place: USA...
AGCTCCTGGGCGAGATGCCAGCCGATCGCCTCCCCTTCGCGGTCCGGATCCGTGGCGATGTACAGGGTGCCGACCTTTTCCGCGGCTTTCTTGAGCTCGTCGAGCACCTTCTTTTTCGCGGGCAGGACGCGATAGTCCGGCTTGAAGTCCCTCTTCTCGTCGACGCCGAGCTTGCTCTTGGGCAGGTCGCGGACATGTCCCATCGAAGCCTTGACGATGTAGCTCGAATCCAGGTACTTCTGGATCGTCTTGACCTTGGTGGGCGACTCTACGACCACGAGGGACTTCAACGATCCAGAGGACCTCGTCGGCGCGGAGGTCTTCGTCGGCGCCGGAATCTTCGTCGCCACCAGGGACTTCTTCGCGCCGCGCTTGGGCTTCATCCGAGTCTCACCTGTACGAAGCGCTTGCCCTCGAGCTGCCGGATGCGTCCGTCGACCTCGAGGGTCACCAGCAGGGCCGAGGCCCGGCCCACCGTCAACCCGCTGCGCTCGATGATGCTGTCAATGCCCATCGGCTCCTCGCCGATGATCCGCAGGAGCGAGAGTGTGCTTTCATCATTTTCATCCTCGACATGCCTGTCGGCATGCTGACCGTGGGCGAGACGGTCGCGGCTACGCGAGTCTGCGGTGGCGGTCGTGGCATTCACCGGTTTGACGCAATCCCGCCAGCGCAAAGGTAGTTGGCCGACGATGTCTTCCCAGCCCTGAATGAGCGCGGCGCCGTCCTGAATGAGGCGGTGCGCTCCCTCGCTCAGCGGGCTCGTCAGAGGCCCGGGCACGGCCATGACCTCGCGACCGAGCTCGCCCGCCAGCCCTGCCGTGATCAAGGAGCCGCTCCTCTCAGCGGCTTCGACCACCACCACTCCCAGCGAGAGCCCGGCGATCACGCGGTTGCGGGCCGGGAAATATCCCGCCAGCGGCGGGGTTCCGGGCTCGAACTGCGACACGAGCGCACCGGACGCTTCGATCTCTCCCGCCAGGCGGCGATTCTCGGGCGGGTAGATCACGTCCACGCCGGAGCCCAGCACCGCGATCGTCCGTCCGCCCGCCCGGAGCGCCCCGCGATGGGCGGCACTGTCGATGCCGCGAGCGAGCCCGCTCACCACGGTGACGCCGCGGGCCGCGAGATCGGCCGCGAGCCGCTCCGCCACCGCCACGCCGTAGGGCGTCGCCGCGCGCGCGCCCACGATGGCGACCGCAAGGGCATCGTCCTCGGTGAGCGTTCCGCGCACGTACAATCGTCCGGGCGGAGCCTGGATCTCGCGCAGGTTGGCCGGATACGCGGCATCACCGAGCAGGATCTGCCTCGGCGCGCGGCCTGTCTCATTCCGGATACGCTCGTGGGTGGCGCTCATGGGTTTGTCCGTCGGCTCGACGGAGTGAAAGTCAGTATAGCAGACCGCCATCCCACTCCTTCAAACCCTAGCGGCCACCCACGGGGCGCGCCGCCAGTAGCGTGCGGGCCTGCCGGGCCGCGTCGCTCTTCGGAAACCGCTTGACCACCTGCTCCCACGTGGCTTTCGCGCTCGCGCCGTCGCCCAGCGCACGCTGGCAGAGTCCGATCTTGAGCAGAGCTTCGGAGACCTGCGCCGCCTGCGTGTAGTTGTCCACGGTCTTCTGGTACTCGCCCATGGCCTGACGGTATTCGCGCTGGCGGTAGTACGCCTCGCCGATGTAGTTCTGCGCCACCGCCGCCTGTGGATGTGTCGGGTACTGCGCCACGAACTCAGTGAACTCGAGCGCCGCCTGCCCCTCATCGCCGGCACGTAGCCTGGCGAGCGCGGCGGCGAAAATTCGATCCGCCTCGGCGTTGCTCGAGGGCGTTCGTCCTGAAGCGGGCGCATCGGGAATGGGCGCGGCGGGCTTCGGCTCCGGCACAGCAGCGGCAGGCGGCGTGGGCGCGGGAGCCGGTGTCGGGGGTGGCGCGGGGGCGGGAACGGGGCGCGACTCCGGCGGGACGGGCGTCGCGCGCAACGACCGCATCGCGGTCTCGACATCGTCGAGCGATGACTTGAGCTTGGCCAGCTGCTCGCTGAGGTTCTTGATCTCGGCCACGAGGAACGCCTGCTGCGCGTCCATCGCCTTGACGTCGGCCGCGAGACGCGCGATCTCCTGCGCCTGCGCATCCTGCGCGTTCTTCACATCGGTGACCGTGATGCGAGGCGGCGTCGCCTCCTGAGGTGTCTGAGCGCCGCGAGCACTCGTGCAGCCGGTGAGCGCAGCCGCGGCCACGCCGCAGAGCAGCGCGCGACCGGTGAGTGAGAGCATCACGGGCACCGTAGCATCCGGTTCCACGCCAGTCAAACCTGCCGCCCGTACTCTCGGCCATTTTGACTCGCCGGAGGCTTTTCGCTAGCATGCGCGCATGGCCGAAGTCGCCTGGCCCTTCTACGTCTCGGCCGTGATGACGGGCGCGGCGTTCGGCTACGTTATCCAGCGCGGCGGATTCTGCCTCATGCGGGCGCTGGCCAACCTGTTCCTCATGGGCGACGCGACCATCGCGCGCGCCTACGCGCTCGCGCTGCTCGTGGCGATGGCCGCGGTGCAGGCGCTGTCCGCCGCGGGGCTCGTCGAAATTCCCATTCGTCCGTTCCACTGGATGTCGAACAGCATCGGTGGGCTCCTCTTCGGCGCGGGCATGGTGTTGGCCGGCGGCTGCTCCGGCAGCACGTGGTACCGCGTCGGCGAGGGGGCGATCGGCGCGTGGGTCATCCTGCTGGGCTTCGCGATGGGTGCGACGACCGTGAGGCTGGGCGCGCTTTCCTCCGTGCGCGCGGCGCTCCAGGCGCCCGCGGTGACGGTCGCCGACGCGCCGCCCACCCTCGCCACGGTGCTCGGCCTCTCCCCGTGGATCGTCATCGCGGTCCTGTGGGTGGCCGGTGGTCTTTGGCTCCTCCGCTCCAAGAGTCAGGACCAGCACGGCAAGTGGCCCTGGCACCTAACCGGCGTGGCCGTCGGGATGCTCATCGCGGCTGGCTGGTGGGCGTCGAGCTTCGGCGAGCGTCCCGTCGGCATCACTTTCGCAGTCAACACCGGCGAGCTCCTGACCTACCCGCTCGTCGGCTTTCCCAACCGCGTCAACTGGAGCATGGTCATGGTGGTGGCGGTGCCCATCGGCGCCTTCGCCGCCGCATGGTCCACGGGCGACTTCCGCTGGAAGCTCCCGCCCGGGTGGTCCCTCGTGAAGGTCTTCTCGGGCGGTCTGCTCATGGGCGGGTCCGCGATCCTCGCCGAGGGCTGCAACATCACTCAGGGTCTGACCAACGGATCCACGCTCGCGGTGGGCAGCCTGGTCACCCTCGCCTCGATGCTGATCGGAGGCTGGCTGACCCTCCGCACGATGTACGGGAACGCCGGCGCGTCGTGAGCACGATCAAGTCGCCGGTAACGTCGAATTGAAGGAAGTGGACTAGCGGACGTCGCGGAGGAGGATCACGGGCACTGTCGCGCCCGCTTCGATGGTCGTGTCGCCCGGGACGATCGCGAGGCCGTCGGCGGCCACCATCGAGCGCAGGATGCCCGAGCCCTGGCCACCCGTGAGCCGCGCGCGATAGCCGCCGTCCCCGCCGACCGACAGCGTCACGCGCAGATAGCCGCGGCGCCTGTCCCGATTCGGGATGCGAGCATCCGCGTGCGCCTCGACGACCGGACGCTGGAGCCGCGCGTGACCGCCGAGTCTCAGGAGCGCCGGGCGCACGAAGAGCTCGAAGGTGACCATGGCCGAGACCGGATTGCCCGGCAGCGCGAAGACGGGCAGCGCGCGTTTTCCCGAGGAGGGAATGGTCGCGAAGGCGATCGGCTTGCCTGGCCGCATGTCCACAAGCCACAGGTGCTGCTCCGCGCCGAGACGCTCGAGCGCGGCCTTGACGAAGTCGTGCTCGCCCACCGAGACGCCCGCCGAGGAGATCAGGAGATCGCAGTCGAGGCCCCACCGGAGGCGCGCCTCGATCTCGTCCAGCCTGTCCGGCGCCACCCCCAGCGACACGGGGTTTCCGCCGGCCTCCTCGACCTGCGCCATCAGCGAATACGTATTCGAGTTCGGGATCTGCCCGGGTCCCGGGTGCCCGCCCAGGTCCACGATTTCGTCTCCCGTGGACAGGACGCCGACTCGCGGCCGGCGGAGCACACGCACCTGGGCGCGGGCGAGGGCGGCAAGAAGGCCCAGCTCGGCGGGGCCGAGGAGCCGCCCGCGTTCGAGCACGCCCTCGCCCGCACGCATGTCCTCGCCTCGCGGACGGACGAAGTCGCCCGCATTGACCGGGCGTGACACGACGATCACCCCTCCGTCCACGATCACGTCTTCCTGGGGAATGACGCTGTCCGCGCCTTCCGGCAAGGGCCCGCCCGTGAAGATCCGGAAGGCTTCGCCCGAGCCGACCGCGCGCTCGGCGACGTGTCCCGCGGCCACCCGTCCCGAGACGGCCAGCCGCACGGGCGCCGGCGCCGAGGCGCGTCGCGTGTCGGCGCTCTGGAGCGCGTAGCCGTCCATGGAGGAGTTGGGCCACGGCGGGACGTCGAGGCTCGAGACCACGCTCTCGGCGAGGACGCGGTGGAGCGCGCCCGTCAGCGGCACCTGCTCGTCGCCGAGCACGTTCACGCGGGCCAGAATGCGCTCGAGGGCCTCCTCGACAGAGATCACGAAGGCATTGTACCGCGGGACAACCGGGAAGAGGCCTGGCCACCGCCGGGGCAGGCGCAGGACCTGCGTGGGCTGGCGCCTGCGTGGGCGGGCGCCCTGGGGCGGGCTGACACCCTAGGTGGGCTGACGAAGAACCGGCTGGTACTTCGCGATGAACCGGCGGCGGCTGAGCGCAAAGAGGGCGAAGAAGCCGGCCGTGATCAGGATCTCCTTGATCCCCAGCGGGAAGCCGATGTTCCTGTCGAGCGACGGGAACACCACCAGCACGTGCTCGACGAAGATCGCGATCCAGCCGAAGAAGAGGATGACCGTGAAGACCTTGTGGCGCGTGGGGGGTCGGCCCGTGAGTCGCTTGAGCAGGTACGAGAACGGGATCAGCCATCCGACGATGAAGACGAGCCAGGCGACCACGCCCCACGGCGGGTTGAAGAAGCGCGCGACGAAGAAGCGCGTCTCGATCGGCACGTTGCCGTACCAGATCACGAGGTATTGCGAGAAGAAGAAGTACATCCACATGACGGACATGGCGAAGGTCAGCTTGGCCATGTCCTGGATGCCCGAGGGCGCGACATTCGTGATGCCGCGCGCGTTGGCCCGTATGGTCAGGAAGGTCACGAGCCCGAAGCCCGTGTACAGCGCCTTGACCACGTAGTAGCCGCCGAAGAGGCCGCTGTACCAGATCGGGTCGAGCGTCATCACGAGGTCGAAGGCCCAGAGTGACACCACGACCACGAAAAGCATCAGGAGGATGGTGGCCAGCTTGTTCCGCTTCGCGACCGCCTCGGGCGTGTCGGCAGGGGCGGCGTCCTGGGCGAACACGGCTTTGGCGAAGGTGAGGGCAATCCAGTACAGCAGGGCCGTGCCCACGACGATCCGGAGCGACATGAACGGAACGTTGAGCCACTCGGCCTTGTTCTCGAGCGGCTTCGTCACCCACGGGTAGAGCGTCGCCCGGCCGAAGAAGAGGATCACGAATCCGATGAACGAGACCGGCAGGAACCCCGCCGTCGTCAGCGCGATGCGCTTGACCGACGGCGACCACCGGCCCTCCGTGATCTGGATCGCCCCCGCCAGGGCGGGGCCCGTGATGGCGAGGCACGACCAGAAGATCATGTTCACGAGGTAGATACCCCAGGTCGCCCTCGGGTCGGGTTGGAAGACGCCGATCAGGAAGGCTCCGGCGCCGGCGGCGGCGAGGATCCAGAGGACGGCGATCGCGTTCATTTCGCGGCCAGCGTCCTGACGTAGTTGATCACATGCCAGCGCTCTTCGGCGGACAGGGACTCGCTGTAGGACGGCATGACGGCTCCCCCTACCGAGAGATAGCTCTGCCAGTAGCCGTCGGTACGCGCCTTCTGCAGCTCCGGGTTGGTCAGATCCGCGGGCGTCACGAACTTGGCCGCCACCAGACCGTTGCCCGTGCCCGAGGCGCCGTGGCAGGGGGTGCAGTAGATGACGTAGAGATCCCCGCCCTTCCTGATGGACTCGGCGGTGGCGGGCACCGGGTTCTTCCGCAAGGCCGCCACCTCGCGCTGCTCCTTCGAGTAGTAGAGCTGGCTGCCCGTGCGCGGCAGGCTGCCCGGCGCCATGGCGAAGTTCATCTCGCCCGGCATCACGCGCTGGGTCTTGATCATGTCGTGGGTCCACCGGTACACGATGACGCCGCCCTGCACGGCCGCGACCGCGCCCACGCCCAGGAGCACGAGGACAAAGACATACTTCATCATCGCCTCACCTCCTCCGCGCCCGACGCGGTCAGCAGCGAGCCGACGGCCGCCACCGTCTCGGGCGGGCAGCTCACGGCCACCCCGAAACGATCCAGGGTGAAGCGGGGATCGTAGGTCGCCGAGGGCTTGAGCCTCGGCAGGCGTCCAAGGACGAGGATGGCGAGCGCGGAGGCGAGCCCGCCGAGGAGGATCGTGAGCTCGAAAGCGATGATGACGAAGGGCGGATACGAGACCGGGTCCTTGCCGCCCGTCACCAGGCTCCACTGGACGGAAGACCAGATGGTCAGGAAGAAGCCCAGGCTCGTCCCCGTCAACGCGCCCGTGAGCGTGAAGAGGCGGACCTTGCTGAGCGGGCGCACCCGCTCCACCTCCTGCTCGATCTCTTCGATGGGCACGGGGGTGTACACGGTCAGGTCCGAGTAGCCTCTCTCGCGGAGCTTCCGGATCGCGTCCAGGGTCGTGTCGACGTGGGCGAAGACGCCCAGCACGTTGGCCATGCTAGTGCCCTCCCCCGTGGGCGTGCTTGAAGGGGTGCGGGAGCACCTCCTTCACCTCCACGATGGACAGCGACGGCATGACCCGGATGAACCCCAGGAACAGCAGGAGGAACCACGCGAACGAGCCCACGATGATGGTCGAGTCGGTCACCGTCGGGTAGTACGTGCCCCAGGTGTACGGGTAGAAGTCGAAGCCCAGGCCGAGGACGATGATGTTGAAGCGCTCGAACCACATGCCGACCAGCACGAAGAGCGAGACCACGTACAGCGTGATCACGTGGGTGCGCGCCTTCTTCCAGAACAGCACGAGCGGCACCAGGCTATTGCAGAAATACTGGAGCCAGAACGCCCAGGCGTACTGCCGCGTGGCCCGGTAGAAGAGCGAGGCGCGCTCGTACCCTTCGCCGCTGTACCAGGAGGTGAACGCCTCGCAGACGTAGAAGTAGGTCAGCACGAGGCTCGTGACCAGGATCAGCTTGGCCATGGCGTCCAGGTGCTTGTCTCCGATGTAGGCGTACCAGTTGAAGAGGTAGCGCATGGGAAGCATCAGCAGCAGCACCATGGCGAAGCCGGAGAAGATGGCCCCGTCCACGAAGAACGGCGCGAAGAGAGTCGAGTGCCATCCTGGCACCAGCGCCATGGCGAAGTCGAAGGACACCACGCTGTGCACCGAGAGCACGAGCGGCGTCGCGAGGGCGGCCAGGAGGCCGTACGCGCGGCGGTAGTGGCGCCACTGCGAGTCCGACCCCTCCCAGCCGAGCGAGATCACCGTGTAGACCTTCTTCTTGAATCCGGTCGACTGATCCCGCAGCGCCGCCACGTCCGGCACGAGACCGACGATGAAGAAGACCACGCTGATGGTCAGGTAGGTCGAGATGGCGAAGACGTCCCAGACCAGCGGCGACTTGAAGTTCGGCCACAGGTAGCGCTGGTTCGGATACGGCATCAGCCAGTACGCGAACCACATGCGGCCGGCGTGGATCAGGGGAAAGAGTCCCGCCGTCATGACGGCGAAGACCGTCATCGCCTCGGCGCCTCGGTAGATGGACGTGCGCCATTTCGCCCGGAACAGGTACAGGATCGCCGAGATCAGGGTGCCGGCGTGCCCGATGCCGATCCAGAACACGAAGGTCGTGATGTACATCGCCCACATCTGCGGCGTCCGCTTGCCCGCCGCGCCCATGCCCGTATAGATCTGGAAGGCCCAGGCCGCCACGCCGCACCCGAGGGTGAGGGCCACGAGGCACATCCACGCGAAGTAGGTCTCCCCCGGCATCCCCACCGTCCTGCCGACGTCCCGGTTGACGTCCGCCCAGGTCGGCTGGCCGGGCGGGGTCGCCACGCTCATGACTTGTGCTCCTTGGGAGCCCCGTGTCCCGCCGACTCCTGGCGGACCACGCGAGCGAGATAGGTCACCGCCGGCCGCGTCCCGAGCTCGTGCAGCACGTGGTAGCTCCGGGGATTCGCGGAAAGCTTGGAGACTCGCGTCCCGCCCTCCTTGAGGTTGCCGAAGGTGATGGCCTGGGTTGGGCAGGTCTGTTGGCAGGCGGTTTGGACGTCGCCGTCCCTGACCTTGCGCCCCGCCTCGCGCGCCTCGTCCTTGCCCTTCTCGATGCGCTGGAGGCACATCGTGCACTTCTCCATCACGCCCAGCTGGCGCACCGTCACGTCAGGGTTCAGCTGGAAATCGAGCGGCGCGGTCCAGGTGTAGTTGAACCAGTTGAAGCGGCGCACGTGGTACGGGCAGTTGTTGCCGCAGTAGCGGGTGCCGACGCACCGGTTGTAGACCTGCGCGTTGAGTCCCTCTTTGGTGTGATACGCGGCGTAGACGGGGCAAACCGGCTCGCACGGCGCGACCTCGCAGTGCTGGCAGAACATCGGCAGGAAGACGTTGACCTTGCCGCCCTCGCCCTTCTCCCACCGCTCGATCCGGATCCATTGCTGGGTTCGGCCGTAGGCGACCTGCGGCTTGCCCACCACCGGCACGTTGTTCTCCGCCGAGCAGGCGACCACGCAGGCCTGGCAGCCCGTGCAGGCGTCGAGATCCACCGCCATGCCCCAGCGGTAGTCGGGGTACTTGACCTCGGGATACATGCTCGGATGGCTCGCGTCCTCGGGCCGCTTGCCGCGTAGCTCCATCTCGCGCGCGGCCGCGAGCCCCACGATGTCGGCGATGCCCCGGTTCTCGTCGTCGAAGGTCGCCTGGGGAATGGCGAGCGGCCGGCGCGCGCCCGTCTTGACAAGCGAGACCTTGACAGCCAGATGCGGCAGCCCGCCCGACGCGGCCTCGGGAGCGCCGCCCAGGAGGCGAATCGGGTTGGCGCCCGCGTTGAGAACCACGGTGCCACCGACGTCGCTGCGGACCCTGCCGCCCTTGGCGTAGTTGCCGGGGAACTCGTGGCCCTGCCCCATGGCGACGGCCACCGCGCCCGGGTGCAGCGTCTTGGACGGCCAGGCCGGCAGCTCGATGCTGCCGTGGGGCGAGGTCAGCTTGACGATGTCGCCGCGCGACAGCCCGAGCCGGCTCGCGGTCTCCCCGGGCACTTCGACCCATCCGTCCCAGGCGATCTGCGTCATGGTGTCGGGCGCTTCCTGCAGCCACGGCTGGTCGGCGCTGCGTCCATCGTAGAAGCGCAGCGAGGGATACACGATCAGCGCGTGGGTGCCGTCGCCCTCGAGCTTGGCCGGCTCGAGGCCGAGGCGGCTCGCGTCCATTTTGACACCGGCACCGCCACCGGTCGCCGCGGCGGGGGCCCGCCACGCGCCGCCGCGCCTGAGCGACTCTTCCCAGAAATCGGTCACCGTCTTGCCCGCGCCGTACTCGCGCCCGAAGCCCTGCCACTGCTCCCTGACGTAGTCCTGGAAGCTCGCCCACTTGAGCGGGCCCTTGCCCTCCCCTGATCCGAGGGCCTGGCGTCCGACGGAGAGCAGGATGTCGCCGGTGGCCCTGCCGTCGACGGGCTTGCCGTCGATGACGACCGGCCCCATGGTCGGCTGCATGAGCCCGATGACGCCGTCCCGCGGAACGTAGTCGCCCCACGACTCGAGCGGGTGCAGCGACGGAAGCACGAGGGCGGCCTTGGCCGAGGTGTCGGTGGGACGGCTCGCGAGGCTCACCACCAGCGGGACTTTTGCGAGGGCCTCGGCGAACCCCGACTTGGGCGGCATGCCGTAGACCGGGTTGACGTCGCCCAGGATCAAGACTTCGATCTCGCCGCCTGCCATGGCCTTCGCGAGGTTGACCATCTCGCTGTAGGGGCTCGCCTTGCCGAGCGCGGAATCGGCGCCGAAGCGGACGGTCTTCCCGACGGCGCCGACGGCGATGTTGAGCAGGTTCACGGCAATGAGGGTGTTGGTCGCCTCCGGCCCCGCCGCTGCCACGCCGCCACCCACGGCCAGCGCGGCCTTTGCCCCCGCGAAATCGTGGGCGACACGCTTGATCGACTCGGCGGATACGCCCGAAGTCTCGGCCGCCCGGGCGAGGTCGACACTCTTCACGGCCGCGCGAAGCGTCCCCGCGTCGGCCTCCTTCGCGTGCAGCCCCTCGTCCACGATGACCTTGAGCATCGCGAGCGCGACGACGCCTTCGGTGCCCGGAGCGCTGCGCAGCCACTCATCCGCGTTGGCTGCCGTCATGGACTGGCGCGGCTCGACAGCAACGAACGTGCCGGCCCGCCCGCGCCCGAGCGCGTGCATGCGCACGAAGGCGCCCGCATAGGCGACCGGATTGAGCCAGGTCTCGAGGAAGTCGGCGCCAAAGGACAGGAGATACCCCGTGTCCTCGATGGCGTAGTGCGGGATGGCATCGCGGCCAAACGTCGCGCGATTGGCCGCGCGCAGCGCTTCGTAGCCCAGCGGCTCGTATGCGATGCGCGGGCGCGCGCCCAGGGCCTTCGTCCACTCGTCCATCAGCCGCCCGAGGCTGCCCGTCTCCAGCCCGCTCACGAGGGCGATCCGGCTCCCCTGCCGTCCTTTGACCAGCGCGCCCACCTTGTCGGCGAGCTGCTTCTCCGCCGCGTCCCACGCGACGGCCTTGCCGCCCTCGAGCGGGCCGCGGTACCGGTCAGGATGGTAGAGGCCCTGGAGCGCCGCCTGCCCGCGAATGCACAAGGCTCCCGCGTTGACGGGGTGGTCAGGGTTGCCCTCGAGCTTGATGACGCGGCCGTCGCGGTTCTTGGCCATGAGGCCGCACCCCGCCGGGCACTCGCGGCACACGGTGGAGAAGTACGCCGCCACGCCGGGAACGATCCCTTCCGGAGGAACAACGTAAGGAATGAGCTTTTCCGGGATTCGCCCGATCAGCTCGTTGACGTCCTGCCCGCAGCCGGAGGCGGCGACCGCCGCGCCCGAGGTGGCGACGATCTTGAAGAAGGACCGGCGGTCAATGCCGCTCATTTGCCTCTCCCCCGCTCATGCGACTTCTCGTGGATTCCTGACAGCGGGATGAGATCGGCGGTGCGGCCAGGCGATTGAGGCACGTGCGATCGGGCGGGAACAGCAAGCTCACCGGCCATCTACGCTCGTTCGCTCCTCGCGCGGCATCGCGCGCGCAAGACGTGAGATCCCGATACCTGCCGTCCCAAAACGCGCATCCAAGGCGGCCGGCAGGCGGAACGGCGGTGCTCCGGGCTCGCGGCCTTGTGAACCGTATCACGCGAAAAAACAGAGGTCAATAGCGATCTGGCGGGTCTTGGGTAAATCGGGGTCAGCGGGCCTGCGCGAAAGCCTGGCGGGCGACCCGCTCTGCCTCGTCGAGGTCGGAGGCGTCGTGAGCCAGCCCCACGAAAGCCGCCTCGAACTGCGAAGCCGCGAGGAACACGCCACCGTCGAGCATGGCGTGGAAGAAGCGGCCGTAGCGCGCGGTGTCCGAGCGCTTGGCCGAGGCATAGTCGGTGACCGGCGAGTCGGTGAAGAACGCGGTGAGCATGGAGCCCACGCGGTTGACGGTGAGCGGCAGGCCGGCAGCCTTGGCTCCGTCCACGAGGCCAGCCTCGAGCCGCGCCCCGGATTCCTCGAGACGCGCATAGACTTTCGGGCTCGCGAGCGCGCGCAGCGCCGCGAGCCCCGCCGCCACCGCGAGCGGATTGCCTGACAGCGTGCCCGCCTGGTAGACGCCGCCGAGAGGCGCCACGCCCTGCATGATCGCCCGCGCTCCACCGTAGGCGCCCACCGGGAGGCCGCCGCCGATGATCTTGCCGAGGCACGTGAGATCCGGGCGCACGCCGTAGAGGGCCTGAGCCCCGCCGTAGGCGACGCGAAAGCCCGTGATCACTTCGTCGAAGATCAGCAGCGCTCCGTGCCTGTCGCAGAGGCCTCTCAACCCCTGGAGGAAGCCGGGCGCCGGCGGCACCACGCCCATGTTGCCGGCGACGGGCTCGACGATGATGGCGGCCACCTCCCGTCCCCGCGCGGCCATGAGGCGCTCGACGGCGGGAAGGTCGTTGAACGGCACGGTCGCGGTCAATGCCGCCAAGGCCGCGGGAACGCCCAGGCTATCGGGCAGGCCGAAGGTCGCGCCACCCGAGCCCGCCTTGACGAGCAAGCTGTCGGCGTGGCCGTGGTAGCACCCCTCGAACTTGACGATGGCTTCACGCCCCGTGGCACCTCGCGCGAGCCGGATGGCGCTCATCGCCGCCTCGGTGCCGGAGGAGACGAGACGCGACATTTCCATGGATGGGATGGCTCGCGAGATGAGCTCCGCCATCTCCACCACGGCCGCCGTGGGAGCACCGTAGCTCGTCCCGCGTCGGAGCGCGTCTCCGACCGCCTCGATCAGCATGGGAGCGGCGTGACCCAGGATCAGTGGCCCCCAAGAGCCCAGGAAACCGATGTACGTGCGGCCGTCGACGTCCGTGACGCGGCAGCCTTCGGCGCGCGCGACGAAGAACGGGCGGCCGCCCACCCCGCGAAAGGCGCGCACGGGACTGTTCACGCCGCCGGGGATCACCCGCTGGGCCCTGGCGAAGAGCGCGTCGGAGCCCTGGGTGGTCACCGGGCCCGGATCATTCGCGGGCAATGTGCTTCTTCCCCCGGGCTTTCATCCCCCGGGTTTTCATCCCCCAGGTTTCCATCCATCGACGCTGACGAAGTCGCGGATCGCCGCGTCCCAGCGGTACACCGCCACCTCCGCCACCCGCCGTTCCGCCACCGAGAGGACCACGTAGGACGCGTCGGGATAGGAGGGCTCGCCGTTGATAAGGGCGTTGTGCTTGTCGGTGGGTGAGAAATAGGCGCCCGCATCGATGTGCGAGTGGTAGATGGTCAAGACCTTGAAACCCTCCGCCTCGCGGCGCCCCATCGCGATCAGATCCCGCGGATCGATGTAGTAGGCCGTCCGCGCATCGCGAGGATGCCGCTTCGGGTCCTTGGAGTGCAGCTCGTCCTGGATATTGCGGCATGCGAGGAGCAGTCGCTCGGGTGTCGTGCTCGGCCGCGCCATCACGACCCCGCAGCACTCGGACGGATACTCGGCGATCGCCTGGGCCTGGATCCTCGCGTACTCCTCCGGCGTCAGGATCATCGTGCCCGGATCAGCCCCCGGCGAGAGCTGGCCCGCCCC
>Ga0137395_10000859_pt1 | contig 13402 bp, 14 predicted proteins | sample czobulk216metaG_FD_108283 | JGI IMG/M metagenome (GOLD analysis project Ga0137395, IMG submission 108283) | Vadose zone soil microbial communities from Angelo Coast Range Reserve, California, USA - czobulk2.16 metaG | ecosystem: Environmental > Terrestrial > Soil > Vadose zone | place: USA...
GAGTGGTGAGGGCGTAACGAAAAAGGCGCCTTGGGTGCAGGACTTGGGCGCGGGAGATGAAGGCTGCGGACGGGCGGGGACGCCCGGCTCTCCATTTGCAGTTCTACAATTCCTTCGAATCACTCGCCAGTGAGCCAGGAATATTGGGCACTCGTCAGCGGAACCACGCTTAGTCGTCCTTGGCGGACCAGAGGCGAATCGGCAAATGATTTGTGCGCCTTAATTTCCGCCAGCGTCTTTGGCTTCGCTATTGGCCTCCCAACTTTGATTTTCACATGGGGAGTCTTGGGATCGCTTGCATCCACCGCGACGACCGTAGCTGTTCCTACGGCGCTCTTCTCGTCGCCAGTGTGATAGATCACCAAACGCTCCGTGGGCTTCATCTCGCGCAGGTGTTTGACGGCCGCTGGATTCGTTACTCCGTCCCAGATTGTCGCCTTTTCGCGGCTTAGATCCGCGAAGGAATATACGGACGGCTCGGTTTTCAAAAGATAGTTCATGGGCAGGATTGTAAACAAAAGAGCGGGCTCAGCCGAAACGTAATTTTTTGGCTGCGGCGTCATCGATGGCATTTTCTTTAAAAACGGAGAAGTTACCGCGGACACTTCCCTTCTTGCCGGCTTTCGCCAACAATAGGAGTACTGGTGAAAGCGTCGACGAGTTCCGGCGGAATCACGATGGCAAAGGCCATCGAGCGTTACTTTAACGTAGCGCTGTATCTGCTTGTGCTCTGCGGCTTCGGCGCGCTTGCTTCCACCGGAGGATTGGATTTGCCGGCGGTGCTGTTGGTAGGGTTCGCGCTGGCGCTCCGTGGATTTCAGCTACTGTCGCGGCGCGAGTTTGTCATCCCGGAAAGCTGGACCAATTCACTAACCCTGATTTACGTTTTCGTTTACCTCGCGGACTACTTTTTTGTTTCCCGTAGCTTTCTCGCATCAAGCGTTCATCTGGTTCTCTTCACCATGGTGATACGGCTGTTTTCATTGCAGCGGGCGCGAGACCATTACATGCTGGCAGTGCTCGCGTTTTTGATGGTGCTTGCCGCCGCCGTACTTACGGTCGGCAGCGTTTTCATTTTTTCCTTTGCGGGGTTTCTACTGGTTGCGGTGGTCACGTTTGTGCTGATGGAGATGCAGCACTCCGTTGCCGAGCAAACGCCTACGCCGGATAAAGATAAGAGTGTTGCTGTTTCGAGCGCGGCAGTTCCAAGCCGTCGGATGGTCCAAGGGCTTTTGGCAATTGCACCCGCGCTCATGCTGATGATTCTGGCAGGAAGTTTTCTGATCTTTTTCTTCCTCCCTCGTGTCTCATCTCGTTACCTGAGCGCCTACACTCCGACGAGCGATGTGTCCACCGGCTTCACAGACCGGGTGCAACTTGGGCGTATTGGGCAGATTCAGCAGTCCAGCGCTGTCGTCATGCACATTCAGATTGAAAACGATCTGCAGGGCGGTTATGACCTGAAGTGGCGGGGGGTTGCCCTGACCGCTTTTGATGGGCGAGTCTGGACGAATTCCTACGACCAGAATCAACTGCGACCTGGGCTGGATGGAAGCTACCGCCTGGCACCTTTGCTCCGAGAACCTGGAGCGCTTTCGGGCCGTCTGATTCATTATCGTGTTTTGATGGAGCCGTTGGGAACGAACGTATTTTTTCTGGCGGAAAGACCGCAGCGACTTGCGGGGAATTTTCGTCCAATAGCTATCGACGCCGGTGGGGCAGTTTACGATCTCGATGGCGACCACCCGATCAACCAATACGAAGCTGACTCCCAACTACCGGTAATTGAAAGCCGCGATCTTCGTGTCGCGGCTAATGCTGTTCCGGGCGCGATGGAAAAGTATCTAAAATTGCCATCGCTTGACGTCCGAATCGCAAAGCTGGCGGAGGAGATTGCCGCGCCCGCTTCCAGCAATTATGAGAAGGCGGTTGCGGTGGAACGATATCTATCCACGCACTACGGCTACACACTCGAACTGCCGCGCGATTTCACACGAGATCCAGTCTCCAACTTTCTGTTTGAAAGAAAAATGGGGCATTGCGAATATTTCTCGAGTGCGATGGCGGTGATGCTGCGCTCGCTGCATATTCCGTCACGAATCGTCACGGGATTTCGCGGTGGGGAATACAACGACCTGACCGGTCAATATGTGGTGCGTGCGAGTGACGCTCACTCATGGGTTGAGGCCTACTTCCCCGGTTCGGGATGGATCAGCTTTGATCCGACACCGGCGGCGAGTTTGCCGACTCGAACGGGGTGGTCGCGGATGCGTTTGTATATGGATGCAGCCGCATCATTTTGGCGCGAGTGGATTATTAATTATGACGTCAGCCACCAGCGCGCTTTAGGGCGTGACACAGCGAGCAGCGGCCGGCGCTTCTATGATGACGCTCGCCAGTGGGTGGCGCGACAGCATCGCGCGATGTTGCGGTCGGCGCGTCGCGCTCACCAACACATCACACATTTTCCCTTGCGCTGGCTGGGCGCCCTATTCGGATCTGCGCTTGTGCTGCTGGCGCTGCTGAATCTTCGTCGGCTGGTACGCGGGATCCGTGGCCGTATTCTGCGAGCGCATCCGGAGCGAGCGCCGCGCGCAGCCGCTTCACTCTGGTATGAAAAAATGGTGAACCGCTTAGCGCGGCTAGGTTGGCGCAAGTCGCCGTCGCAAACACCAGTGGATTTTGTCGCGGCTATTCAGGAAGCGGCATTGCAAAAGAAAGTGGCCGCGTTTACGCGAGCATATGAATCGGCGCGCTTCGGCAATTCCGTCGACGACGCGCAGAGTTTGCCTAGCCTGTTTGAGGAGATTGCCGATGATGACGATAACGGCAGATCTGAAAACCCGCATTCCGAGGAAGAAGAAAAGGAAAAGTATGTCTCTAAAGGGACGCCATAAGACTAGCCTTTAGAAGCGGTGAACTACGCCGATGCCGACGTAATAGTTATGCTGACGGCTTCGGCCAGTGCTGACGTTGTAGTCGGGTAGCCCCGAGTAAAAGTCGCGTGCCTCCAGGCGCGCGCCCCAGCGCTCCCATGGCCAGACGTCGAGGCCAGCTCCAAATTGCAGGGCCCCGGTATTAGTGCCAGTCGGGCCCGGGTTTGGCGTGTTGAAGGTTAGAGTTGGAGCTTCGCGAAAATGTGCGTAGCCGCCACCGACGCTAACCCACGGCGAGACACCTTCGCCGGAAAAAATGTTTACGCGCACTGAAGGGGTGACGAACACGGCCCCGATATCTTTGGGGACTAGGCCAAGATTGTAGTTCAAATTCATCCGCGGATAGACCGCAACCGGCAGCTCGGCAGACAACCCAAAAATACCGTAAGACCGGAGCAGGCGACCATAATTGAAAGCGACGCTTTTCGCATTGCCGAAATGAATAGGTAGGCCGGTGCTGGGGACGGTCTGGGTGCTGACGAACGTTCGTCCCACCGTGATGGAAGCGTCATTTACCTGAGCCCAGCCGATGGCCCCCAGAACAACTACTAGTAACACAGCTAGAACTGCGAGGCGTTTTGCCGCCATCTCTCCTCCGGAGTCTTGAGGGACGTAGTTTGTTTCACCAAGATTAGCACGGGGCAATTGGAATGGAATCAAACTCAGGGTGTTTAGCTTGGCACTGGCATGGAAGAGAATGCCGGGGCTCACCCCCGCCACCACACCACCAACTGAGCCCGAGTTGTACCCGAATATCGCTACTGCGGGTGTTAGAATTGAGCAGGCGCTTTTCCTGCCTGTTGTTATTTCTGTATCTATCTCTGTGCCCGATAAAGTTCCTGTGCCAACATCTTTGCCAACGCCTGTGCCAACAATGAAGAGCATTTCCGTAGTTGCGGAGCCGAAGGCTCCGGCCAAAATAGGGTTTATTAGCCTTGGCTGCCCGAAGAATCTCGTCGATAGCGAGGTGATGATGGGCATGCTGGCGCAGGCCGGCGCCGAGCTTACTCCAGATGCAGCGGACGCTGATGTCATTGTGGTAAATACGTGCTCATTTATCGCGAGCGCGCAGCAGGAATCGATCGACACGATCCTGGAGATGGCGCGCCACAAGGACGGCGGGAAGGCGAAGAGGTTGGTGGTTGCCGGGTGCCTGGTGGAACGCTTTCATGATGAAATCCGGCGTAACATTCCCGAAGTTGACGCAGTCGTGGGCACGGGTGAGTTGGAGAAAATTCTGGCCGCCGCAGGGGTGGCTGAGAGGCCCCGCGCCGCAAGTCCATTCAACATTTTGGGATCGAACGGCTCCGCTTCTAATCGCTCAAACTCGAAGCAGGCGACCTCGCGGGCGGAGGGCGATCATCGTCGCGAACAGGGCCGGTTCGCCCGCGATACCTGGGACGGTGCCGTTTCCGACTTGCCCAATTACCTCTACGATGAGCACACCCCTCGGGTGCTTACTACTCCTGGACATTCGGCTTACATAAAAATTGCTGAGGGTTGCGATCATCCCTGTACGTTTTGCATCATTCCGCAGCTTCGAGGGCAATTCCGTTCGCGGCGTTTCGAATCCGTAATCGCGGAAGCCGAGCGACTGGCGCGCTCCGGAGTGCGCGAGATCACTCTCATCGGACAGGATACAACCTGTTATGGCGAAGATCTGGGGCTGAAAGATGGCTTGGCTCTTTTATTGGAAAAGCTTGCAGGCGTGGAAGGGCTGCAATGGATTCGCTTTCTCTATGCGTATCCCAACAAGATAACTGGGCGTCTGCTGGAGACTATCGCCGCTCACGATAACATTTGTTCGTATGTTGACGTGCCTCTGCAGCATGCTTCAGCTACGGTTTTGAAGCGCATGAAGAGGGGCGGCGGCGCTGATTTATTTTTGCGCTCGATTGAGAAAATGCGGCGAGTAATTCCGGGCGTTACTTTGCGAACCTCTTTCATTGTTGGCTTCCCCGGGGAAACTGAGAAAGAGTTCGAGCAGCTTTGCCAGTTCGTGAAAGAGGCTGGGTTCGACTGGATGGGAGCGTTCGGCTACTCGGACCAGGAAGGCGCGGGCGCCTTTGCGGACGGCGACAAGCTTTCCGCGCGGGAAATTGAGAGCCGCCGGAGATCGCTGATGTCAATACAAAAAAAGATCAGCCGGAGTAAGAAGAAAACTCTGATTGGGCGCGAATTCGATTTATTGTTGGAAGGCGCTTCGAGTGAGTCCGATTTACTGCTCGAAGGGCGCACAGCGATGCACGCTCCGGAGATCGACGGCAAAGTTTTTGTAAACGATTATCCCGAAGGAAACGAGCCGAAAGAGGGACAGTTTTATCGTTGCCGCATCACGGCGGCGCACGATTATGATTTGGTGGCGGAGATCGTTTAGGTCTTATTTGCCCGGCCACCGCAGCGCCTGAAGGGCGCTTCCAAATTCAGCCCCTCGGCGTGCCTGAAGGCATGCCCTGATACGAATCGCCCATGCCGCGTAAGCGCACCATCAAACTTCGGTGTCCGATCTGTAAGAAGACTACTAAGACCACGGATCTGGATTTTCCTTTTTGCAGCGACCGCTGCCGTTTGATCGATCTTGGCAAGTGGGCTAGTGGTGGTTACGTGATATCTGAGCCGGTTTCGGATGCGGAGGAATCTGTCCGCCAAGATAGCCTTGAAGATGAGGACGGCGACTGATGAGGACGGGGATGATGAGAACGGAGACTGATGAGGGCTGAGGCCGACGTAGCGACTAGGCCAGGTGCATCCCTGCGAGGCGGGGCTGCTCCGGTGTGGGCAACTTTGGTCGGCACTTTCTTCGGGGTGGGGCGACTAAAGCCGGGGCCCGGCACCTGGGGATCACTGGCTACGATTATTATTTGGGCCCTGGCAAGTTCCGGCATTTCTGTTGCGAGCCGAACTTGGGCCACGATGGTGGCGGCTGCGACTGTGACTCTGATTGGCATCCCGGCCGCGACGGCGATTTGCCGGGCATCTGGGGTAAAGGATCCGCAGACTGTCGTTATTGACGAAGTTGCCGGACAGTTGGTTGCCCTTGTCGCCGTACCGCTGGCTTGGAAAACATTTCTTGTGGGCTTTATACTTTTCCGTATATTCGACATGTGGAAGCCGTTTCCTATTCGGCGGCTGGAGCAGCTGCCGGAGGGCACCGGCATTGTTGTAGATGACCTGGGAGCGGGACTGTATGCGCTCGCGATAATGCATCTCTTGTTGCACTTTGGACTTCTAAGGAAGTAGCGCCGAAGTAAGAAGTAAAAGGAGCGCTGGCTCCTGAGCGGGATTAAACCCATGAGTATTTCCGACCGCTTGCTAGGAAAGAAGAACGTCAACGGCAAACCGCACATCGAGGCGATCGCCCCAGATTGCGCATTGCCCGGAGGCGAGGTGCGGATCGTGGGTAAGGGGCTGCGACCTCCAGAATTGCGGCGGCCGATCGTCCACTTCGGCGAACTTGAGGGCTCAGTAGTGATCAGTTCAGACGAGTTCGTAGTGGCACGCGTTCCCGATGGAGCGGCATCGGGACCAGTGGTAGTGGGCGCCAACGGAAACGTCAGCAATGCCCATGCGGTTAAGGTGGCGGTTCCGGTAGCCGACAACTTGCACCCTGTTACCAATCCAGCAATTGACCGTGAAGGCAACGTGTACGTGACTTTCTCTGGATCCCGTGGGCAGAAGGTTCCAGTATCAATTTTCAAGGTAGATACGAACTACAACGTGAAGCCGTTTCTAAGCGACATGATGAATGCGACTGCGATTGCTTTTGACCGGGAAGGTCAGATGTACGTGTCGTCGCGGCATGATGAAGCGGTATATAAGGTCGCGCCGAACGGAACCATGTCTTCCTACGCCCAGGGCATGGGAGTAGCGACGGGAATTGCATTCGACCAGGAAGAGAATCTATATGTTGGCGATCGCAGCGGAACGATTTTCAAGATCGCGCGCGACCGCCAGATCTTTGTATTCGCCACGCTGGAACCGAGCGTGTCGGCTTATCACCTCGCCTTTGGTCCCGGTGGCGATATGTTCGTTACGGGTCCCAGCACATCCAGTTTCGATAGCGTCTACAAAGTCGATCCGCACGGAAGCGTTTCTGTTTTTTATCGCGGGTTGGGGCGTCCGCAAGGGTTGGCGCTCGATGTGGACGGCAATATCTATGTTGCTGCGTCTCTCTCTGGAAGACGCGGAATCGTAAAGATCACTCCCGAAGGCAAGGCCGATCTTGAAGTTTCCGGGCAAGGATTAGTGGGTTTGGCATTTGCTCGGGGAAGATCGGCCATCCTCGCGACGAACAGCGCTGTGCATCATATTTCGTGGAACATTCAAGGACGTCCACTGCTGCCTGAGTAGCAACGCCGCCTTTGAGTATTAGTCAGTGCCAGTTCTGTTTCTTCCAAAATACGCGTAGGGGAAAAGCGTTTCTTCGTGCCGGCGCAATTCGCAGAGCCAGCGATGTATTCCATCCTGGGCACTGGCTGATAAAGGATAAAACTCAAACCCGGATTTACTTTCAGTGCTGTAGCGGACGGTAGCCAACATATCAATACGAGCATCCCTCAAGGGGAGGTCGATTACAACCGTCTCGCCGACTCGCGGAGCGCCACAGACGAGCGCTGACATTCCCTGGGTGCTGATATCCAGACTAACTCCGCGAGTGAAAAAGGGACCAAAGCGCAGGAAGCGTTGCACGGTGACTGCAATGCTGGAGACATAGCGCGGTTCGCGGCGGCGAACCCTGTAAGGCTTGAGCAGGGTAAGCGCCGCGCGATCTTCAACAAGCATAAATCCTCATCTCTTTTTTAGCGGAAAAACAAAAATATCAACGAGCCGGCTATTTACCACTTGAGTATTACGTAACTAGGACTGGAGCAAAAGCTACGACGGCTTTTGGTCGCCCCAACCCCATCCGGAATGCAGACTGGCGCGGATTACCGCCAGCAGTTCTTCATTGTCCGCGGGCTTCTGAAAGAAAGCGACGGCGCCCGATCCAAGGGTACGTTTTTCATTAGTTTGAGCATCGCGCGCAGTCAGCACGATTACGGGAATGGTCGCCAGCGCGGGATACCGTTGCAGGTTTTTCAGCACGGAAAAACCGTCGCCCGCTGGCAACCCGAGGTCGAGGATGATCAGGTGCGGTTTTTCTTTTTGAGCCAAGGCAATCGCCGAGTATCCATCGCAAGCATTTACCGTGTCGAAGTTATTGGCTCGCAAACGCAGACTAAGGGCCTGCCTGAGATCGGGGTCATCGTCGACAACCATGATCTTTGCTCGATTGATAGGCTGTTCATCGTTGTAGCTTTCAGTTCGCATTTACTGTTTCTCCTTATCCTTATCGTTATGGTTAGAGTTAGGTTTGCTCCAGAGACCCTGCTGAACGATGTCAGTAACGTAGTCGGCGACGCCCCAAACTTGCTGCTCCAAGGTCCGGGGATCGACAGCCGGCGTGGCGGGAATCAACTCGGCGACTACACGCATAGTGCCGTTGGCCTTGAGCTGTGGAAGTTGGCCGACTTGATCGCGAATACGGTCCATCAAAATGGTAACTTTCTGCATATCAGTCGAAGCCACCACGAAGAACGTCTCGATGGAATTGCTACTGCCGGTAGGTGGAAGCACGAGATCCTTGTCCACGAAGATGCAACGGCGAAGCGCCTCAAGACACTGCTGGCAGGTTTCCTTCCATGCTCCGCGAGGAAATTTGGAAAGCGGGGTAAGTTCGACACGTAAGAGAACTAATTCCTTACGTAACTGCCCTTGATACGTTATGACGGGCAGTAATAGCTTGGAAAGCGAGTAGAGGGGCAGTGTAAAGGAGAAGGTGCTGCCGTTGCCGGGCTCACTCGCAACCCACATTCTGCCGCCGTGAAGTGTGACGATTTCCTTGGCGATAAAGAGGCCAAGGCCAAGTCCCGAACGGTTGCCATCGACAGCGTCGGGGTCCTGATAGAGACGCTCAAACACCTGCGGAAGCGAATCTCGAGGAATGCCTCGCCCGGTATCGCTCACGGAGAGGTAAACAGACGTTGGATCGGTCTCAACCCGCGAAGCCTTCACCAGAATCGAACCATTCGGCGGGGTGAACTTTATAGCATTGTCGATAAGGTTGATAAAGATTTCCAGAGCTCGATCGAGATCGGCGTAGAGGAGAGGAACGGACTGATCAGCGGCAACTTCGAGAGCAATGTGCTTTTCATCTGCCGAGGGTTTCATCATTGCAATCGCCTGCCGCATTAATTCACCAATATCGATGCAGCGCGGTTCGATGCGCAGCTTACCGCTATCGGCGCGCGTAGCCTCAAGCAGGTCCCGAATCATAGCGTGCAGCTGATTCACGCTCTTGAGGACGATTTTCAAATGATCCATCTGGTCGGGCGTGATCGGACCCGACAGCCCGTCCAAGATCAGCGTTACATACTGATGGATGCAGGTCAGCGGGGTGCGCAATTCGTGCGAAACGTGGGAGAGAAACCGGTTCTTGAATTCAAGCTGCTGTTTGCGGGCAATGTCCAGGGAGTGCAGCAAGCCCTGCCGCTCCACCGCATAACGGATTGCGCGTTCGAGTTGTTTGCTGGTGATGTCGCTTTTGACCAGGTAGTCCTGGACGCCATGGTGGACGGCTTTCACCGCCAGCGCCTCGTCGTCCTGGCCGGAAAGAATTACTACTGGGACGTTCGGAGCTTTCTGCATGATCCGTCGAAAGGTCTCAGCCCCATGGCTGTCAGGAAGGTTCAAGTCGAGCAGTACGAGTGCCGGCATCTCCGCGTCCAGACATGCGAGAGCATCAGAAAGCCGGGGGACGCAGTTCACCCGGACGTCGGACTTGCTTTCCACCAGCCGAAGTTTCACCAGATCGGCGTCGCCAAGGTTGTCTTCAATCAACAGGATGTGAGCAGGTTCGTGTTCGATCATTTTTCCTCTCGTGGCAAGTTCGCAAATCCAAACCAAAATTCTTCGATTGATTTCACTGCTGAAAAATAGTCTTTTAGATTTCCGGGCTTGCTGACATAACAATTGGCACCCAGTTCGTAGGTGCGGACGATTTCCAATATCGATCGTGATGTGCTGAACACCACCACTGGAATAGCGCGCAGTTTGGTATTCCCTTTAACCTCCGCCAACACCGCTCTACCGTCCTTTTTTGGCAAGTTAAGATCGAGAATCACCAAATCGGGACGGCCCGCATCTCCGTATTGCAGGACGCGATGCAGAAAGGCCATAGCTTGCTCTCCGTCCGTTACATTGCTGATGTGGACTTGGTGCTCTCCCCCAGCGAATGCCTCGCGCACCAGAACTACATCGGCGGGGTTATCATCCACGAGAAGGACCTGAGGCAATGGCTCCACTACCCGGCTTCCCCTTCTAATCACGAGAACAGTTGTACTCAGATGAGCATTCCAGCCGCCATCTGGACCTCATCCATAAACACATATCGGCCAGCCTCAAGGGTGCTTGAGACCCTAAAGTTAGGACAGACTCCCATGAAAGGAGTCAAAAATGGTGGATTGGGCCCTGTCCTTCTGGGTGGATTGGCGACCGCTCTTTGTCAAGAATGCAGGTCCAGAATACAGGTCCAGAATACAGGTCCAGAATGCAGGTCCAGAATGCAGGAAGAAGTTCGCGAATCCGTGCATCGCGACCTCGTCTTATCTGAGGGAATCGGCCACAGCAGAAAAGATTAGCGGGAGTTTATTTGCGGTAGACCGTCGGCTCGGGGCCTTTTTCAAGCGTCTTCAAGTCCCAAATCATGCCTTCGCGAGTGTAGTTGGCGAGCTCGAAATCCTGGGTTAGTTCGAGTGCATCGGTCGGACAGGCATCTTCGCACAGGCCGCAAAACATGCAGCGGCTGAGATCATAAGTGAATCTGACAAGTTCTTTGCGGCGGGTCTTCTCATTGCGCTCGCTGGTCACAACAATGAGATTCTCTGGACATGCCAAGGCGCACAGGTCGCAGGATATGCAGAGTGTTTCGTCGGTATCGGGATTGACATTAAGTCGCGGCGCTCCGCGGTAGCGCTCGGCGACTTGGGGCCGCTCTAGCGGATATTGCTCAGTGTAAATTTCCTTGGGATGCTGATACCGAAAGGTCACCCCCAGTCCCTGGATGAGGTCTAACAGGAACACCTTTCGCAGTATCGCCACGATGTCCATGACCCCGCTAGGATATCACGCAAGTGAAGGGGCAGGTGCTATGGGTTCACCAATTGTGTGATCGCAGTGAATTTAGCCGGAAGGTAATTCGCGTCACCATTGTATTTTGCCACTACCGTATGGGAACCCAAAGGTATGGCCGAAGTGGCAAAAGTGGCGACTCCACCCTTCAGCGGCGCCGAGCCCACTATCGTTCCACTCACTAGGAACTGCACCGGCTCTCCATCCGGCGGAGGTCCGGCAATCGACGTCATGGTAGCTGTGAATGTGACCGGTTGGCCCAGCACGGAGGGGCTCACCGAAGAACTGAAGGTGGTCGCCATTTTGGGGACCAAAAGATAGCCGCCCGTATTGGTGGAAAGCGCGATCACTCCAAAGTCGTTTACCTGGACAGAATAAGGGTGCTGGCCGGTGCCGAGACCTGCCAAGGTTGTAAAGTCCTTCATCCCGAGCGACGGTGTCCACAAGAAGCCGTGAAACAACCCGGTGGTAGAAGTGGTGAGGGACGTACCCACGATCCATCCCAGCTTGTTGACGCCGAGAGCAGAACTTTCACCCCCGCCGAGTGTGCCGAGATCTTTGATCCCGCTGGCTGGGGTCCAGGAAAAGGCATGTTGAAATCCCGCGGCGTTGGGCGATCTACCAACAACCGTCCCTGATTCATTCACGGCATAAGCGAGGGTTCCAGGGGAACCGAGGTTCTGAAGGCCCCGGGCCTGGGTCCATGTAAATCCGAGGGTGCGGCCGCTTCCGTTTGGGAAGTAAAACCCGACCACCTGGTTCGAAGAATTGATGCCCATGGCGGTGGCGCCGCCAAGGCTAGTAAGGTCGGGCGTCAAATCCTGAATCCCACCGGCTTGGCTCCAGAGAAAGGCATGCTGCACAACCGTCGCAGTGTATGAGAGCCCAACCACTGTGCCCGCGTCATTGATGCCCTTGGCTGCGCTTAGATTCCCGCCCAGCGACGGGAGCCACTGCGTGCCGGCCGGCCCAGCCAGGAAAGCCACGAGATTGCCCGAACTATCTGGAATTCCCGCGCCGACGATTTCCGCGGACCAATTAATGGCGGTTGCACCATTGTTACTACCGACCAGCGACAGCGCTTGTCCTCCAGTCAGGCGATTCCAAATTGACGGCTGATAAGCAGTAGCGGTGGCAGTGTTTGTTAGTACTTGCCCGTTATTATTGATTGCGATTTGCGAGTTTGGGCTCACTCCCGGGATGCTGACAACGCTAAAGAGCGTCTGCGCAAAGGCGCTTTGCGAGCTGGTGATGGCGAATAACGAGAGGATTACGAGGATTGTTAAATTCTTCACGGGCGGTTCCCCTTCCAGGCGGTTTGCTTCACGTTTGCTTCAGAAGATGGGCGGATCCAGATGTTTCCCAGAACCGAACCGGCATCCCACCCGCTATGGTGCACGAATGATGCCGTTCACAAGTTGAAGTTGTGCTTTATTGTTATCTGATAACTATATACACCGCTGTAAGTTGCGATGTACCTAGCCATAAGTAATAGTGGACTGATTACCGGTTTCAGCGGTGAGAGTTTAGGATGCGGTTGGGAAGATATTTTCCCATAGTGAACACAATCGTGACAGCGAGGGTTAGAATTTGCTGGTGGCGGCGAGCGTCGACCAGCCACCTCAAAACATTCTCACTGGATCGACATGGCAAAATCTGCTTCCAAGCTATCTTTAAACGTATCTCCTTCAGTGTCCGCGGCAGACGAGCGCTGGATGGAGGAGGCTCTCCTCTGCGCACGGCGAGCATTGGAGGCGGGGGAAGTGCCGGTGGGAGCGGTGGTGGTTTGCGATGGGCAAGTAGTTGGCCGGGGATGGAATCGCAATCTCATTGATTGCGATCCGACAGCGCATGCCGAAATCGTAGCATTGCGAGAGGCCGGCCGAAGCCTGGGGAATCATCGTCTCGGTGCCTGCGAACTGTTTGCTACAATCGAGCCTTGCGCGATGTGTGCGGGTGCGGCGGTTCATGCAAGGCTTCGCCGTCTGGTGTATGGAGCGAACGATCCCAAAGCCGGGGCCGTCTATTCAGTTCTGCAAGTGCTAAATCACGCCAAGCTGAATCATCTGATGGCAGTTCAAGCCGGAGTACTGGCGGGGCGCGCGGCTGAGATGTTGCAGGAATTTTTTCGCAATCGCCGGTAACCTGGAAAATACTACTCGCCGCGCAGTTACTAACAGGCTAGCTCTGGCGCTGACATTTTTCAGTTACCGAATTTGTGCTATCGAAAATTGTTTTTTCCGGAGAGGTGCGTGAGTGGTTGAAACGATCCGCCTCGAAAGCGGACATACCTTAAC
>Ga0137395_10000860_pt1 | contig 13390 bp, 15 predicted proteins | sample czobulk216metaG_FD_108283 | JGI IMG/M metagenome (GOLD analysis project Ga0137395, IMG submission 108283) | Vadose zone soil microbial communities from Angelo Coast Range Reserve, California, USA - czobulk2.16 metaG | ecosystem: Environmental > Terrestrial > Soil > Vadose zone | place: USA...
ACAGAACTGACGAGCACTCCGCGACCCGACTCAACCTCTGTTCGCACTCCATCTGCGGCATTGATTACCGCTCGTGGCATAACCACATCGCCGACCCGTAGCGCCGCATCCAGCGCTCCGGCAAAACCACTCGAGATCACGCGCGCCGGATTAACTTCCCCAATCACAGCTTCGGTCGCGCGACGCGCAGCTTCAGCCCCGATGCCTCCGCATATCAGTGCAGCCTCACTACTTTCAAAAAGACGATATCGTCGGCCGGAATGGTCAATGGTCTTCAGCTTCCAGTTCCGTAGCAGCGGGCTCACTTCGCGCTCCATGGCCGCGACCATAGCAATCTTAGGCATGGCTCTCGACACCGCCTCCGACGCAGCCGTTCGCCCGGAACCACTCTACCGATCGCCGCAGCGCTCCATCGACAGGAATCACTCGCCAGCCCAGCTCCCGCTCCGCTTTCGCTGAACTTACAAACATCATCTTGCGCGACATGCGCACCTCGTCAAGCGTCGCTCGCGGCTCACGGCCTAGAAGCCGTCCCATCACCATCTCGTAGAAGATGCCGCCCGCCAAAGCAACAATGTGCGGCACTTTAACCGTCGGCGACTCGAGGCCTGTTATCGCGGCCAGCCGGTCGAGAATCTGTTTCAACGTAAGATTCTCCCCACCCAAAATGTAGCGCTCGCCCGCTCTTCCCTTCTCCAGAGCCTGCACGTGCCCGCGGGCGCATTCGGTCGCATCCACCAGGTTCAAACCAGTTTCCACGTACGCCGGGAATTTTCGCTTCAGAAAATCCACGACGATTCGCCCTGTTGGTGTCGGCTTGATGTCGCGCTCGCCAATGGGCGTCGTAGGATTCACGATCACCACATCGACTCCAGATTTCCCAGCATCAATCGCTACCTGCTCCGCCATGAACTTCGAACGCTTGTAGTGCCCGATCATGTCGGTGAGAGACACCGGACTCTCTTCGTCGGCCGCCCTGCCATTATTCGAACCCGAGCCGAAGCCCATAGTTGCTACGCTCGATGTGTAAACTATCCGCCGCACCCCCTGCTTGCGCGCCGCCTCGATCAAGAAACGCGTCCCCTCAACATTCGAGCGGTACATCTCATCCGGATCGCGCACCCACAACCTGTAGTCGGCGGCCACGTGAAACACACACTCGCAACCGGAAAGCGCCTTCTCGATTGAAGCCGCATTGCGCAAGTCACCTTCAACTCGATCCGCGCTGAGATCGGCAATGTTGCGCAAATCGCTCGTCCGACGCACCAGAAGCCGCAGCTCAGCTCCCTGCTCCACGAGCACACGCGCAATATGACTGCCCAGAAATCCGGTAGCCCCGGTAACGAAAGCTTTCAAAAAAGTTCTCAGTTCTCAGTTCTTAGTTCCCAGTAAGGACCCAGTAGACGCGGAACCATATACTTATCCGCCCCCGACTTTTCTGAGAACTGAGAACCGGGAACTGAGAACTAACTCTTAAACTAGCTCGCACTCTTCTCCGCCATAACCTTCGAATACGTCGTCAGCGCGATCAGCGGGAAATATTCACGATACAGGTGATACATCAGATAAAACACGCGCGGAAATCCGGTTCCGGTATAAAACTTTTCATCCCATGAACCATCTTTATTTTGCGTGCGCAGAAGATATGCCATGCCGCGCGCCACGCATTCGCTGCGCGTGTCACCGACCGCCAGCAACCCCATGATCGCCCACGCCGTCTGCGATGCGGTGCTGTCGCCCTGCCCGCGAAGGTTCGGATCGTCATAAGAGCCGACTGTCTCGCCCCATCCGCCGTCTGCGTTCTGCACCGAGCGCAACCATTCCGCCGCCTGCTGCACCATGGGATCGTTGCGGTCGACTCCCATCGCTTCCAGCCCGCGCAGCACCTGCATCGTGCCGTAGATATAATTCACTCCCCAGCGCCCGAACCAGCTTCCATCGGGCTCCTGCTCTCCACGAATAAACTTCAGCGCGCGCTTCACCGCCGGATGATTCTGGTCATACCCGTAGGCCGCAAGACACTCCAGAATGCGGCCCGTAATGTCCACGGTTGCCGGATCGAGCATGGCGTTATGATCGGCGAACGGCACGTACTGGAACACCATGCGGTCATTATCTTTGTCGAACGAGGCCCAGCCTCCGTTCTTGCACTGCATCGACAATATCCAATCAATCGCACGCTGCACCGATTCGCTCTGATAGCGTCCATTCGGATGTTCGACGCGGCTGAGTCCAAGGCAGACCATCGCACTGTCATCGACGTCAGGATAAAACTCGTTGTTGAACTCGAAGTACCAACCGCCCGGCTCGCCCTTCGGATTCTTGATCTTCCAGTCGCCCGGCTTGCGCACCTGCTTCTGCAGAATCCAATCGGCGCATTTCACCAGCCGCGGATCGCTCGCCGGAACTCCCGCTTCGCCCAGCGCAAAAAGCGCATATGCCGTATCCCACACCGGAGACATGCAGGGCTGCATGCGGAACGTGTCGCTGTCTTCGATTCCCAGCTTTTCGAACTCATCCATGGCACGGATAAACTGTGGATCGTCCACCGAATATCCCAGGCAGCGCAGCGCGATGATCGAGTTCATCATCGAGGGATAAATCGCCCCCAAGCCGTCACTCATCTCAAAACGTTCAAGCATCCACTTCTCCGCCTGCCGCAACGCCAGCGAGCGCAGCGGACGGATGTGCACGCGCTCGAACCAATGCGTCAGGCGATCCAGCACCAGGAAGAAATTGCGCCACGAAATCAACTTCTTTGCCCAATGCAGGTGCATGCGCGACTTGTCGCGTCCGCCCACAAAAAGTTCTTCCACACCCATCTCATCGGGAATTTTCTTGAACGGCTTCTTGGCGTAGCAGATCGAAAGCGGCACCAGAATGGCCCGCGACCACGAAGAAATTTCGTAAATATTGAACCAGAACCAGTTCGGAAACAGCACGATCTCGGGCGGAACCGCCGGCACAGCATCGTAATCGTATTGCCCAAAGAAACACAGATAGATCTTGGTAAATGTATTAACTTCGGTGACGCCACCCATCTCAAGAATCTTCTTGCGCGCGAGCGTCAAAGCAGGATGATCTGCCGTGAATCCTGCCAGCTTCAGTCCGAAGTAAGCCTTAACCGAAGCGCTAATGTTCGAAGGGCCACCGGCGTAAATACTCCAGCCGCCGTCTTCATTTTGATGATTCAGGATGTACCGCGCCGCCTTGTCAAAACGCGGCTGGCTGCCGGTGCCGAGCAACGTGTGCAGAAGAATATAATCAGACTCTAGCGTGGTGTCGGCTTCGAGCTCTCCGCACCAGTAACCATCTTCGTGCTGCTGCGAAAACAGATAATTGCGCGCCGCATCGACGGCTACCGCCACCCGGCTTCCCAAATCATCAATTTTTCCGAATCGCATCTGCGGCGCTGATGCGGGGCTTTTTGCAGAGGCCTGCGCTGAATTCTTTCTGGAGGGGGAGGATTCTTCCATCGAGTACTCCAAACTACGACTCTACGGCTTCTGCCGGAGCGGACGCAATGGTGGCCACGATCTCCGGCGGCAAACCAAAGCGCACATTTTCCGGCATGATTTCCAGTTCCTGAACGTCTCCAAAGCCCTGTCCCGCTAGGTATTCCACCACTTCTTGTACCAGGTGTTCGGGAGCCGATGCTCCGGCGGTCAGAGCCACAGTCTTTACGCCATCTAACCACTGCGTCTTAATATTGCGCCAGTCATCGATTAGATGCGCCCCGGTGCCTAGACTCCGGGCAACTTCCACCAGACGCTTTGAATTTGAACTGTTATCCGAGCCGACCACCAGCAGCAGATCCGCATCGGACGCCACGTGCTTCACTGCAACCTGCCGGTTTTCCGTGGCATAACAAATATCCTGCGCCGCCGGCCCCTTGATGTTCGGGAACCTCTTCCTCAATGCCGCAATAATGTCACGGGTCTCATCCAGACTAAGTGTGGTCTGGGTCAGGTAGGCCACGCGGTTCGGATCAGGCAATGTCACCGATGCGACCTCCGCGGGTGATCCCACCACCTGTGTCACCGTAGGCGCCTCGCCCAGCGTTCCAATCACTTCGTCATGATCGCGATGGCCTATCAGGATCAGCGAATAACCTTCCTTCGCAAACTTTACCGCCTCCACATGCACCTTAGTGACCAGCGGACATGTGGCATCGATCACACGCAACTTGCGGAGCTTGCTAGCCTCGCGCACCTCCGGAGAGACGCCGTGGGCACTGTAGATTACGCGCTCGCCTTCAGGCACCTCATCCACGCTGTCAACAAAAATCGCGCCCTTTTGCTGCAGTTCCTCAACCACAAAGCGGTTATGCACAATTTCCTTGCGCACATAAATCGGACGCCCAAAAGCCTCCAGTGCAATCCGGACAATATCAATCGCCCGCACCACCCCTGCGCAGAATCCACGCGGCTTCAACAGCAGCAGGGTTTTAGCGTCCAAATTCTTGTTATCCGTCAAGCTCTTGCTCAAAGACAAAGTAGGATCCCCCATCCACTAGGGTACACTTCTCGATTCTCATTTAGAAACTATGCCTAAAGGGTATCGAAAGATGCACCCCGGGGTCAATGTAAGACGCTGATAGGGCGAGGATTAACAGTCGACGGTAAGATTTAATCAGTGAATGGTATCCCTACCAGGCTCGAAAGATGCCGTAGCTGTCAAATGCTAGCTCATTGCTGACGATCGTCAGATTCTCTGCCTGCGCCTGGGCGATTAACATCCGATCAAATGGATCTCGCTGCGGCCCTGGAAGCAGGCCCGCTCGAATGCCATGCTCCGCGCTAACCGGAAGACTCTCAAATCCCGCGTGCATGAGATATTCCTGGAAATTTCGGGTGATGTCAGAAGCAGCGGGCAGCCTGCCCAGACGGACCTTGGTTGCCATTTCCCACGCCGACGCCGCGCTGACAACAATTGTGTTTTCTTTATCCGACATCAATCGGCGGACGGATTCTGGGAGCGATGGACTGTTTGTCATCCACCAGATCAGCGCATGCGTGTCAAGCAGGAGATGCAATCGAAATTACTCCCAGCCTTCCATTTCTTCCGGAGGCAGAGGCTTAAAGAATTCGGGACCGACTTCGATCTTGCCTTTCCACGCTCCTGGCTTGCGTTGACCCCGTTTGTCCTCGATCGCGACGAGTCGCACCACCGGCTTCTTCCCGCGGGCAATCACGATCTCTTCACCCCTGCAAGCCCTCTCGATCAACCGCGAGAGCTCGGTTTTGGCCTTGTGGATGGTGATGGTTTCCATTGCTAAATGTTAGCTAACTCTACTTAGCTAAGTCAAGCTGCCTTTCACCCATTCGCCCGGATCATCTGCTCCGCATGCTTCCGCGAAGTCTCAGTTAGCTTCGCTCCCGATAGCATGCGAGCCACTTCCTCCGTGCGCTCTTCCCCGCTAATCTGGCGGACCGTAGTCTTGGCGCGTCCCGCCGTCTCTCGCTTCTCGATCACATAATGATGATCAGCAAAGGTTGCGATCTGCGGCAGATGAGTCACGCAGAGCACCTGATTGCCCTTGGACAGACCCTTCAATTTCTTGCCAACCGCCTCGGCGGCGCGGCCTCCGATCCCGGTATCAATCTCGTCGAAAACTAACGTGCGCTGCGCCGCCGCCGATTTCTTTCTTCCCGCCGGATTCGTCCCTGCCTCAACGCTCGCCTTCAACGCCAGCATTACCCGCGAAAGTTCGCCGCCCGACGCGATCTGCTCCAACGGACGCAACGTCTCTCCCACATTGGTCGATATGCGGTACACGACTTGATCGATGCCGGAGGCTGCCCAATGCCCTTCGTCTTCGTTCTCCTCAACCGCGATGCGAAGGCTGGCGCGCATAGCAAGATCGTTGATCTCCGCCTCCACCAGTTTCTCCAATTTTCGTGCGGCCTCCGACCGCTTGCGCGACACGCCGCGCGCCGCTTTCAGATAGGCGTCGGCCGCCAGGGCCAGCATCGCTCGCAGATCGATCAGAACCTGATCCTTATTCTCCATCTCCGAGAGCTTGCGTCTTACGTCCTCCCCAAACGCAATCGTCTGCTCCAGCGTCGGCCCGTACTTTCGCTTCAGACGATCGAGGAGAGCCAGTCGCTCTTCAATTTCGGCCAGTCGCTCGGGTGAAGCCTGGATACCACCGGCATAGTCGCGCAGCGTTGCGCCCACATCTTCCACGCTGATCCGCGCCGATTCGAGCGCCGCAAGCGCCTCCTGAAACTTGGGCTCATATCGAACCAGTTCCTCCACGTGCTTCTGGGCTGCTCGCAGGCTCGACGACGTAGACGCGTTGCCCTCATACAGCAGGTCGAAGGCATTGATGGCCGCTCCATAAATCTTTTCGGCATTGGCTAAGACGCGCTTCTCGGCCTCTAGTTGCTCATCTTCTTGCGGACCTTCTTTAGCGCTAGCACCGGTCCGCAGCCGCGCTTCTTCAATCTCACGCGACTGAAAGTTCCACAGGTCCAAAAGTCGGGCTCGATCCTGCTCATCTTGCTCCAGTTCCGCAATGCGCCCGCGAACCTGCCTCCAGTGTGCGAATGCGGCCTCTACGTCCTTTAATTCGACTCCCGCATAGGCATCAAGCAGTTCCTGCCGCGCCGAGGCATCGAAGTTAGCCAGCGTTTCGTTTTGAGCGTGGATAATCGCCAGGTGCGGCGCGATCTGCTTCAGCACCGCCACCGTCGCTGGCTGATTATTAATGAAGACCCGTCCCTTGCCGCCACCGGCAATCTCGCGCCGAAGAATCAGCGAGCCATTCTCGGCGTCGAGACCATTCGTCTCCAGGATGGCTTCGACAGCGCGCGCCGCCGTTCCCTCGCTCTCGAACACCGCTGCCACCACTGCGCGTTCGGCTCCCGTGCGGATTACGTCCGGCGACGCTTTTTCTCCAAGCAGCAATCCCAGCGCATCGATCAGGATCGACTTCCCCGCCCCGGTCTCACCCGTCAGAAGATTCAGGCCAGAAGCGAACTCGATGACGACATTGTCGATTACCGCGTAATTTTCAAGTCGAAGTTCGGCCAGCACAGGACACCTACAGCCTTCAGATTTACGGCAACGACGTATGGAAATTTATGCGCAGCATAGCATATGCAAAGTTAAAACCGCAGTCCTCAAATAGAGGCCAGGTTTCTCGAAGAGCTGTAAATATTCAATGGTTGGAGTGGCGCCTAAAATAAAAATGTTAGAGTTGGTCATTATTGGTCATACGACCGAGCCCAATGTTCATCGACTCCCACGCCCATCTCGAAGGCAACCGCTACGACAACGATCGCGAAGAGGTACTAGCGCGCGCCAAGCAAAACGGAATCGAGGCTTACCTCGCCGTAGGAAACGGCGATGGGCCAGATACCGCAGATTGCGGAATTCGGCTAGCCGAGAAATACGACGGCAAGCCGGAATATCCACGGATCTGGGCAAGCGTCGGAGTCCATCCCCACGAGGCCAGCCTTGCCAACGACGCCACGGATCATCAAATGCTGGAGTGGGCAACGCATCCCAAAGTTATTGCGTGGGGAGAAATCGGTCTCGACTATTTCTACGATCACTCGCCCCGGGAAATTCAGCGGACCGTCTTCCTTAGGCAGATGGAACTGGCGCAGGCGGCGAAGCTGCCTATCATCATTCACTGCCGCTCTTCCGACAACAGCGAGAACGCATGGGACGATTGTCTCGGTTTGATTGCAGAGCACTGGGCTTCCAGCGGCCTTGGTGGCATTCTGCATTGCTTCACCGGAAGCATCGAACATGCGCGCCGCTCGCTGGATATGGGTTTCATGATTTCTTTTGCCGGCAACATCACTTTCCCCAAAGCCCAACCCATTCGCGACGCCGCACAAATCGTTCCGCTCGACCGCATGCTGATCGAAACCGACTCGCCCTACCTGGCACCCATTCCGCATCGCGGCCAGCGCAACGAACCATCGTTCGTGAAAGAAGTAGCGAGTCAGATCGGCGACCTGCGCAGCCTATCTTCCGAAGAGATTGGTTCGCAAACCACCCAGAATTTCTACAACTTTTTCGGGATCAGCCAGGAAAATGCAAGCCGCGTCCCTTAACTACCGTCCACATCCCATAATTAAAAATTGCATCTCTAGTCGAAGCGAGGGATCTGCAGTACCGCAATGTGCAGCGCTCAGCTCGGATCACAATTCACATGGCACTGTTCACGTTGCATGGCATTGTTCACACGTTACATCGCGTCTTTCCCCACGAAGACCGCCTTCGCAGACGATGCCTCTTCTGTTACCCTCTGGAGTACATGTTTGGGTGCGTGATCGGTGCGGCTCTGAACTTCGAGCGATCGCCCTCAACCTGACAATCCTGAGAACGAGAAAGCCGCCATAGGTTCAGATAGCGTCTTTAACCTTGCGACCCAATGCCTGATAACAGTTTCGATATCGTCAGCAAAATCGACCTCGCGGAAGTCGCCAATGCCATCCAGCAAGCGATGAAGGAAGTCAGCACGCGCTTCGACCTGAAAGATTCAAAGTCCCAGATCGCAATGGAAGGCACCGACGCGATCATGCTCCACTCCGCCGATGAATTCAAAATGAAAGCTGTTAACGACGTCTTCCAGGCAAAGCTGGTTAAGCGCGGCGTGCCCCTAAAAGGCTTGACCTACGGCCCGCTGGAATCAGCAGCGGGAAGCACGGTAAAACAAAAGATCACCTTGCAGCAGGGGATCCCAATCGAAAAGGCGCGCGAGATCGTGAAGCTGATCAAGAATTCAAAGAAGAAAGCACAAGCCTCGATCCAGGCAGACGTCGTGCGCGTCAGCAGCAAAGATCGCGATACCCTGCAGGAGGTAATTGCCATGGTCAAGCAGCAGGACTTCGGCATCGATCTGCAATTTACGAACTACCGCAGCAACTAATTAACGGAGCGATTGAGCAATTGGCAACGACCACGTCCATCAACGGGAAAGAGATTTTCGATCTTCTGCGCGACGACATCATCGCCATCGAAGAGCAATTTGGACGTGACACAGTTTCGAACGTAGCCGCAATCACCGAGATCGGCGAGTATCTGCGCGCCGGCGGAGGCAAGCGACTTCGCCCCGCTCTCTTGCTGCTATCCGCCAAGCTTTTTAACTACAAGGGCGATGGCGCGGTAAAACTCGCGTCCGTGGTCGAAATTATTCACACCGCAACGCTCGTCCATGACGACATCATCGACGAAGCACAAATCCGCCGCGGCCGTCCCGCCGCGAACACGCAGTGGGGAAACTCGATGTGCGTGCTCGCCGGCGATTGGCTCTACATGCAGGCTTTCAAAATTGCGGTGCAGCAGCGCAACTTCCGCATCCTCGATGTTCTGATTGAACTGACGCAGCAAATGGTCGAGGGCGAATTACTGCAGATGGAAAAACTCGGCAAACTGATTTCACTGCAGGAGCATCTCGACCTGATCTATCGCAAAACGGCTTGCCTGTTCTCGGTGTGCATGCGAGTGGGTGCGATTCTCGGCGGTGCAACTGACGAAGAAGAAAAGCGTCTGAGTCAATATGGACGACAGCTCGGTTTAGCCTTCCAGATCGTCGACGACGTGCTCGACCTCACTGCTTCAGAGAGCGTGCTCGGCAAACCCGTAGCGAGTGACCTCCGCGAAGGCAAAGCGACCATGTCCGTGATTCATGCCCTCGATCGCTGCACAGCCGTCGAACGCCGCTGCATTGAAACGATCCTGCACGACCGCGCCTTCAATGGCGTCACGCACGCCGATATTCTGACGATTCTCAACCGCTACGACTCCCTCGAATACGCGTCCCAAGAGGCGGCCCGCTACGCCGACTCCGCCGCCCAAGCGATCTGCGTTTTTCCCGACTCGGAAATCAAGAGAGCGCTGCTATGGGCGCCAGAGTTCGTAGTAGCCAGAGAAAAATAACAAAACCAGAGATACCAAACTGTCATCCTGAGGGAAGCGTATGACCTGTGCATTCCCAGGGGCCAACCCGGCTCCCTCAGTCGTGGGAATGACACTGAAGCTGTGACGAGCTACTCCTTCACCGCAATCCCCAGCATCTCAAACCGTCCATTCATCAAAAGCGGCCCCGATCCCAGAAACGCTCGCGCCGGGAACTCCCGAGAGAACAGCTTCACATAGGCCGCATTGAATTGCTGCCACAGAGAAACATCTGGAGAATAAACCTGCACCCATACCAGGTCGTCCATGTTCATCCCTGCTTCGCGGAGCACCGCCTGAAAGCCTTCAAACAAAAGAATGAGTTCAGCATCAATACTCGCTGGAGCCTCGCCAGTCGCCGGATCAAGACCGATGCGTCCGGAGATATATAACGTGTCTCCCACTAGCACGCCGTCGCTGAAAGGTAGCCCGGGAGGGCGATTCGGAAGATTGATATAGCGGCGGCTCTCGGCTGGCAATGCGTTCCTCCTCAGTTCAAACTGATTCACACCATCTAAAGTTGTACCATTTTAATAGCAGTTATTTTAATAGCGGTAATTCTGCCGAGGTCTTTCGGATGACGCGCAGCCGTCAGCGTTATACTTACCAAGCGCGTCTCCGCAATGTACGATGAACGACCTACTCTCATCGATTTCGCATCATGGATATCTGTTCCTCGCCGCCGTCTGCGTGGCAGAAGCCATTGGCCTTCCGCTCCCCGCCGCGCTCGCCGTTCTCACCGCCGGCGCGGTCGCTGCCTATGGAGATCTCCATCTCTATCTTGTCATCGCGATCGGTGTCCTGGCGATGATTGCCGGAGATATCTTTCTGTACTACATGGGGCGAGTCAGCGGCTGGAGATTATTAGGCTTCCTCTGCCGCCTTTCGGCGAATCCGGAAACGTGCATCCTGCGCTCCGCCGAATATTTTTACCGCCGCGGCAAGCAGACACTGCTCTTCGCCAAGTTCATTCCCGGCATTAACACTATGTCTCCGCCGCTCGCCGGAAGCATGAAGATGCGCCTCGGCGATTTCCTGCAGTTCGATGCTGTCGGAGCCATCTTGTACATCGGCGCCTACGCCGTTGCCGGATATCTTTTCAGCGACGCGTTGCGCGCCATTACTCGCGGCCTCCGTTCCGCCGGTTTTGCCGCCGAACTCATCTCCGGCCTCGGCCTCATCGTCTACGTTATCTATCGCATCTGGATCTACCGCAAGTACCGCTTGCTCGATGCGATTCCTCGAGTCCAAGCCGAAGATCTCGCCAAGAGATTGGCCTCCGACGCGGCTGTAAATATGCTCATTGCCGATGTTCGCAGCCATGGCTACTACGATCCCGATTCCGAACGCATCGCCGGCTCCATCCGCATCGAACCCAATAACTTGATCGAAGAAGTCAAAAACCTTCCCAAGGACCGCGAGATTTATCTCTACTGCACTTGACAGCGCGAGGCCACCAGCGCCCGTGTGGCGCGTCAATTACAAGATTTAGGATTCAAAGTCTACGTCATCTCCGGAGGCCTGCGAGCCTGGCGCAAAGCCGGTCACGCCGTAGAAAGAGTCCCAGACGAGGACTTGGTCAAACTGCCTACTTTCAGCTAACGCCGTGTGCCCGCAATAATAAATTCACGATGGAGCGATGGAGCGACGGGCGTCCTCGCCCGTCCCGCATCCATTCGCAAAGGCTTTGAAGGGGCATGGCCTTTGCCATACCGTTACAGCCGTCACAAAAGCTGCTTTAATGTGAATGAACCGAGTTGCCTCTTAGTGAGTTATTAGGACATCGAGTTAGTTGCTTATTGGTGTTAGTAAGGGGTACCCCCCTTTATAGCCGGTATATTAGAATCATTGACTTAGCTTATGCTCTACTCCCAAAGTCTTGAAAGCAGGGAAGTTACAAGTAAAGTCTTGATTGTAGGGCGGTTAGGGTTGTTACATCCTTATCTGCCGGATCGGTCACGGCTAGCGCGCGGAGTTATAAGTGGTGGGGCGGCGCGCTTGGCTGCTTTTGTTTTCTTATTTCTATTATAGGGGTGGGTGTCAAGCTTTATTTGGAATTCTGAAGTAACGCGGCGGAGATTAGTGGGAGTAAACTCGCGCTGCAGGCTACTGTGGAATTCCATCCCTCAGAGAGCGAAGGTGGAGAGCCCGGCTGAGGGGTAAGAAAGGTCGTCTGATGCCATCGTCCGTGCTACTCACCCTTCGAAAACCTGTAAAGTCCCGGGACATTGTGTAAAGGATGTCATGAGACTGAACAAAACCACGAAGGGTGAGGCATCCAAAAGTCGTGGTGCCACCCAGCCCCCCACAGGGCTCAGGCTGCTTGAGGCGCACGTCACTGCCAAGAAAGACTAGGCTGCCTGGCTCTTGAACACCAATACGAATACTACCTCAGGACTGTTGGCAGGATAGTAGGATGTGACTCCTGCCAGCTCCCAGCCAGAGCCTCCGAGCAGCTCCAGCTTCTTGTCGTCGATAGTGCCGGAAAAGGTTTCGGTGTGGTATTTCCACTTCATGGCTGAATCTCCTGCCTCGGATTCTAGCACTCAGGCGATAGAAAAGCGAAAGCTACTTCTTCTTTATGATGCCAGCCTTGAGGCCTTGCAGCCGCTTCTGCTTCTCGTAAGGCAATTCATAAATAGAGAATAGAAGCATCTGAAAGGTGTGAGTAAGCTGAGCTAGTAACCCGCTATCTAAAACTTTCTGATTCTCAACATTTCCGTCTCCCGGATGTATTGCTCCATCACCCAGTTTCTTCATGACTTGTAGAAACTCCGCATCAAGTTCCAAGGCCCATTTCGGAGCTGTGCCTGCTTTTACCGCTGCTTCCAGGTCTGACAGTTTCGTGCCGCACATCCCCTTTTGAAATCCCTGCTCGAATAGCAGGTGCTCCAATGCTCCCCTGAACATGGCGACTGCCGCAGAGTGCACGCCCACCGCCTTAGCCCTCTGAGCTTGGTCCAGATAGTAAGCCACACCAATTGGTGTATGTGGTGTCGTAAGACCGCCGTAAGTCGACGGCAGGACGGCCAGGCTTTTTCCTTCCGGCCCTTGGTAAAGCACAGCTGTGAAATTGGTGTCGCATTGGACGCAAGCAAGCATAGCCAATATAGGCGGATCAGGAGTAGTACCGTGTGGCTTCAGGAACACGGTCATATGCATGCGGCGGGAGTCTCCACACGTTGGGCAGTGGAGCGTTCCTGCGTTCCTGTAAATCTTGTCTCGGTCTTTGATATGGATGAAATCTACGAACGCTTCGAGATTATCCAAGTCTGGCATATCGCGGCACTATAGCAGAATTGTGGAAGGAAGGACTAGGCCTTCAACGTAATGTGGGGCTGGAGACCTGGGGACAGACGGAACGTTCACCGGTTTTTTGCGAATTAGAACTTGGGGTACGTCCCGTCTGTCCCCAGGTTTCGACTTTTACTTATCATGGGTGTCCCCGGGTTTCCCCGCCCTACTCTACCTG
>Ga0137395_10000861_pt1 | contig 13387 bp, 13 predicted proteins | sample czobulk216metaG_FD_108283 | JGI IMG/M metagenome (GOLD analysis project Ga0137395, IMG submission 108283) | Vadose zone soil microbial communities from Angelo Coast Range Reserve, California, USA - czobulk2.16 metaG | ecosystem: Environmental > Terrestrial > Soil > Vadose zone | place: USA...
ACTCTCAGGCACTCGCTCAGATCTTTTCGAAGCATGGTTCGATGCGGTGGTCGCAATCAGTAGCCGGCGCGACCAGCGCAGGTCCCAGGTCGCATCTAGCGGCCGCAGATTGGCCGCCATTCTCACTGTGCCGATTTTTCAGGGCCAGGCTGACCCGCGTCATTGGGTGCGCCGGGGTTAGGGTCGTGAGATGAGTGATCGCCGAGCAACGGCACCAGAACTTCATTCATAGTATCCAATGTCATCGCGGCCGCCCGAGCGTAGCGAAGGATCCCGTGTCGATCAATTACGTAATTTGTGGGAACGCCCTTCAGAACTCTGTAAGGACCCTTCAGTGTGCGCACCATCGGAATTGTCAACGCTGCGGCCAGTGGTTTGAGCTGACTCAACGGAACAGAGTCCTCCGTGGTGATGGCAAGAACTCGCAGTCCTCGTTTTTGCTGGATCCGGTAATAGCGATCTAGCAAGGGCAGCTCCTCCTTACACGGCGCACACCAAGTGGCCCAGAAGTTGAGCACCAGTACCTGATCCTTGAAGTCCGCCAGGGTGAGTTTCTTTCCATCAAAGGTCGTTACCTGAAAATCGGGTGCCGGCTGATCAACCACGGGATCTTTGCCCGCCACGCTCGTTGCATACGCCAGCGAAGCAATCGCTGCTGCTACAATGTGACATCTGGGTGTCATCGGACAATTCTGTTTCAACCCGTTGGCGCTGCGGATCGATCCAGTCCCGACTGAGGCTGCGGCATTACTCTTCCCAGGGGTGAGACCTCGGTCGACAGAGCCGCGCGCCTTATTCTGTTGTCGTTGTGCCGTCGGCGCCACGTAATCGCTAGCATGCACTTGCGGGCCCGCGGCAGGCAAATAGCGGGACGGGTGCGACGAAACGCGCCCTGGTCGGGTGCGCCGCTCGGTTTACGAAGACGGTACCGCGCGTCGGCAGGGGTCTTTTGGGCAGTGGTAGCGGGGCCTGCTTGTGGCGTTGTTTGCTGCGGCTTCCGCGCCGCAGAAAGTGGTAGTGGGGGCGCGGCTTCACTAATTTCCGCAGCAGACAGGCACTGCTTCGAGCGGCCTGATGGGCAGTCCTGTACTGGGTACCGGAAGTGGTAGCGAGGGGCCGCCTTTGCGGATGCATGGGGCACTACCGGCATTTGCATTCCAAAACAAATAGGAAAGAAATGAAAACGTTATTCTTTTTCGCGCGCATCGTGGCTATTGCCGGGCTTGTCACACTGGTCGGCGGCGGTCAGGCAACGGCCGCAGCGCAGCTGGCCGCAAACGCATATGGCAGCAACTCTGCCGCTGGCAACACCTTCGTGTTCAATGGCAATCGCTTCTACTACGAAACCTATGGCAGTGGCGTGCCGCTGTTGCTCATTCACGGCAACGGCGAATCGATCAACATTTTCAAGGGGCAGATTGGGGCTCTTTCCAGGCACCACAAGGTCATCGCCATGGATAGTCGCGGACAGGGCAAGTCGGAGCTTGGTACGGCCGCGCTCACCTACGAACAGATGACCGAAGATATCAATGCGCTACTGGAGCAATTAAAGCTCGATCATGTCAAGGTACTGGGTTGGAGTGATGGCGGCATCATCGGCCTGCTGCTCGCCATCCACCATCCCGATAAGGTGAGCATGCTGGCCGTGATGGGTGCGAATCTCAAGCCAGATGCCGCCTACCCATGGGCGGTAGACGGCATCGTACGCATGCGTAACCGTATCACCGCGGAACTCGCGCACAGCAACAACCCGAAGTCTCTGCAACTACAGCTGCAATTTCTCGACCTGCTGGGGAATCAGCCACACATACCACTGGCTGACCTGACCAGCATACAGGTTCCGACACTGGTCATGGCCGGCGACCGCGATGTGATCCGCGACGAGCATACGTTAAGCATGTTCCATGCACTCCCAAAGTCACAATTAGCCATCTTCCCCGGCGCAACGCACGCGATCCCCGCCCAAGACCCGGCACGCTTTAATCGAACGGTACTCGAGTTCTTTGACAAGCCGTTTGCGATGCCGGATACAAAGGACCTAGGGTGGTTTGACTAGGTGCTGACACCATATTGCTCCATCGAAGCACAGCTCCTTCATATCGAGCTCGTCGACGAAGGTATCAATGATCCGCACCAGGTTGTCCTCGGCTGTCCAGTCATCCAGCCGTTCGGGAAAGAGCAAGCTCTGGGTGCGCGCCTCACCCTCAATGAATCGGCTCATCGGGTGTCCCCCAACACGACACCTCCGCCACCCCGAAGTCGGATCTGTTCAGGGGCGGAATCCCTTAGGACTTCGCTTTCTTCGAAGGTTTCGACTTGCGAGAACTGTTGAGGGCGACCGCTTGGCGAACGAGCGCCTTGAAGGCGGACTCGTCAGCCTCTTCTCCTTCGTGGATGTCGATCGCGCGGCGTGCGTTTCCGTCGAGACTCGAGTTGAAGAGACGAGCCGGATCCTTCAGAGACGCGCCCTTGGCGAAGGTAAGCTTCACGACATTCTTGTAGGACTCGCCAGTGCAGATGATGCCGTCGTGCGACCAGACCGGAGTGCCCATCCACTTCCACTCCTCGACGACGTCCGGGTCTGCTTCCTTGATGAGCTTGCGCATTCTGCTGAGGGTTTTCCCGCGCCAGTCCCCGAGTTCGGCGATTCTTTTCGAGATGAGCTCCGATGCCGACTGGCCTCGGCTCGCGCCCGACTTTTTCATGTTCTCATCCTGGAAGTTTCAGATCATTTGCAAGAGCGGTGGACGCTATCGACCCGGAGGCACGCCCAGGTAAGCCTCAGCTGCGCGCAAGTAGTGCCACAGCTCCCCTGGGTTTCGTGCCAACGCCTGCGAAAGCAATTCCTCGCCCTTCTCGCGCTGACCTGCTCTGATGTACCACGCACCGATCTCGGCTCTGCCGGTGTCATCTTTTTCTTTCGGGTCTGCGCTGAGCGCCTTCTGAAAGTTCTCTTCGGCTTTCTGGGACTCGCCGGCGTCCGCATAGATCTCTCCCGCGCGCTGCCAGTCGCTCCCCTTGGGCTTAGCGTTCAGGACCTGGTCGATCAGAGCTTGGCCTTTGGCTTTGTCACCCGAGAGGTAATAGACGCGAGCGACGCCCAGCAACTCCCAGGAGCCATTCCCGGCGAGCTTCTCGGCTTCGTGCAGAGCAGCTAGCCCCGCTTCCTTGGCCGGTTTGCCGCGCATGATGTCCATGCCCGGCGGTCTTTCCTTCGCGGCGAACCCGATGCCTACCCCAAGCACTAGACACCCTGCCGCGAGTGCGGCGGCGAGACCGGTTTTCATGTTGCTCCCCGGAGCGAACAGCAGAAGCTGTCGTTATGTGTCGCAGCGCTAACGTAACACAAACACACATCCACGTAGCGGGCGCTGTCCGCCGGACGTCGACTTGGGGAGGTCGCGGACAAGATCCGCGCGTGCGTTGATCGGCAACTTACTTGCCGGTCGTCCAGGAGGGCGACCCCGTTTACACGCAGCATGAAATGGACGTTGGCGTGCTGCTGTCAGCCCCGGCGAATTCAAGTTCAGCGACTTCAAATGTGGTAGCCGTGGCCTGATTGCGGCTCCGGCTACTATTCTCCGGCTGCCGTTAGGTTCTTGAATTCAGGGGGCATTATCAGCGCCTCGGCCGCGCCAGCGAGTCCGCCACGACCCAGGCGGCGCCGATCAGGGCGAGATTCAGGGCGTTCTCGCTCCAGTTCATATGGCTGGAGGGATCGGCCAGGAGAATCGGCACGTGCACCAGCGAGGTGAAGGACGCGAACATGGCAGTCAGCAGGATCGCGGCGAGCCGGGCCTGCACGTCCGTCAGGATCGCAACGCCCGCCGCGATGTGGCCAACCCCGGTCGCATAAGCCCAGAACTCTTGCGTAGGCGGCAGCCATTTGGGGACCAGCGGGGTGGTTAAGTTCATATAGAAAAAATGCGCTCCGCCGAATAACAGCGCACAAACCCCGAACGCCAGTTGGCCCAAGCGCGCGAGGCGTGCGGCCAAGGCCGCATCGATCTTGGCGCTGGCGGCGTAGACGATCAGCCCGCCCGCCGTGATCGCGAGCTGCTCGGCGACGCCGCTGTAGGTGCCGAACTCGGCGTAATGGGCGAGCACCACGCGGCCGTTCATCAGGATGACGACAATGAGCGCGTAGTAGGCGGTGAGCGCGGCGGCGCCCCAGGCCGCGGTCCGACGCCACTCGACGGCCGCGCCCGCGACGAGCATGAACGCAGCGGCGGCATAGGCCAGGGCGGTGCGTTCGGGAAAGTCTTTGGGCACCGGTTGCCCCAGGTCGAAGTCCCCCCACGCCAGACAGATCATGCCCAATGCCATCACGCCCAGGCCGTAGGCGCGCCAGCCGAAGGCCATCGTCGTTTTTTCCGCGGCCATGACTTTCCCACCTTCAATTGCGAAGGCGCGTCCAGAGCGATGACCAGGCGGAACAACACCATGGCCACCATGTTTCTCCGCGAAGCTCAGCGACCTCAAATGATAGGTCTGGCCGAGCGCCGAGACCAACGGGGCTGCACTGCCCGAGGCTTTTCCGACGGTGTACCCCTCACCCGCGTCAGGAAAAGTAGGCGAGAGTGGTAGCGGGGGCCCGATTCGAGACTTATTTTCAACCGTGAGCAGTGCGAATTCAGCTCGGCTGAACCAGTCCGAAAGGGCCCACGCGGACGTCGGCCGTAAGTTTCCGCTTCCGGCCGCTAGCCGCCGCTATCTGCCCATCTGCGAACCGATGCTGCGAATCACGCCGGCAAATGACTACGTTTGTCGCCCGCGCAGGCGAGGGATGCCGGCGACGGGCCGCTCGCACCATTCGCGGGTTGCGTCCCTCGCCCGCATCATGGACGGGGCATTGACGTTTCTTGACAATGTTGCGGCGCGAGGCCGGGGTAATCTCCGCTGCAGCCACAGCCGACCCCCCTACGCAAGCAAGCTGCTGTGGCTAGGCGCCCAGGGCTGCTCAGCCAGCCCTGGGGGCCGCATCGGCATCCGGCAGAACGTGCTCGTGACGGCTCACAGCACAGCGCATCGGTGAGGTCCCAATCAACGCGGCCCGAAGGCGGGCGCTGGCCGCGACTGCACTGGCATACAGCATTGCGCCGGCTGCTGCACTGCATGGACGTGACGGAACTCGATAGATCTCATCGGTAGAAAATGTGATTGCCGATCGTCGCGACGGCTCTTCTGTTCCTCGACCATCCGGGCCGGACGCTGGTCGCGTGATAGAACAATGCACCGGGCACAACCGCCGTGTGCAGGTCATCGTACGCCGCGCTCGCCACGGCCATCGCCTGTTTCCAGGCCGGTCCGTCCTGTGGGGACAGTGTGCCGAACTCCGTCCATGAAAAGTCTGCCACAAAACGCCGGCGGTTCGGATCCCACCGACTCTCGTGGACCACTTCGCAGATCGTGTGCGGGAAGTTCTGGGACCATGTCCGATTCAAAGTGACTTCGGCGACCGCGTACTGGCCTTCGAGCGGTTCGCCGCGAGCTTCGAAATAGATGTTCTCAGCGAGGCATTGCAGATCATTTGCGCGCCGCCGCGCATGCGTTGCTTGCCGCTGCACCGCCTGAATGCGGGCAGGCTCGATGCGCGTTCCGTCCAGGTAAGCAAAATAGATGATGCCTGCCACACCAAGGATTGGCAGACCGAGCATCACGAGGAACGCCAGATTGTCCTTCTCGCCGACGAGCCAGTAGGCGAGTCTGCGTCGCCAGACTACCGGCCAGATACGCGCTTCCCAGAGTAGCGATGTGAGCATGATGGTTCGGCCGACATCCCTGATGACGCCAGTTTTGAGCCGTTGCCTGCATACGGCGTCCAGCGATGAAGCGAGGGTGCCCGAGACGCGTGCACAGCGTCAAACTCGGACATTATGTTGCACCGTACGGAGGACGCGCGGATCTCTCCCGACGGCGCCAGGCGGCGGCACGGGGAGTTGCGAATTACGCTCGTCGAACGGCACTAAGTAGGTCCTCGTTCGAGGTTGAGGTTGAGCTCTTCGATCATGCGCTCGCGCATGACGAACTTCTGGATCTTGCCGGTGACCGTCATCGGAAACTCGCTCACAAAGCGGATGTGCTGCGGCACCTTGTAGTGAGCGATCTGCTCCGCACAGAAACGGCGCATGGCCTCGGCGTCGCAGTACTCTTCGGGCTTGAGTTTGATCCAGGCACACACCACCTCGCCGTAGCGGGCATCCGGAATGCCAAAGACTTGCGCCTCCTGGACCTTGGGATGTCGATAGAGAAACTCCTCAATCTCACGCGGGGAGATGTTCTCTCCGCCGCGGATGATCAGATCCTTCACCCGCCCAACGATCTTGCAGTACCCCTGATCATCAAGGGTGGCCAGGTCGCCGGTGTGCATCCAGCCGCGCTCATCGATGGCTTCGCGAGACTCTTGCGGCTCATCCCAGTAGCCGTGCATCACACTGTATCCGCGCGTCAGAAGCTCGCCCCGCTGACCGCGCGGCACGGTCTTGCCGTCAGCCTCCACGATCTTCACTTCCAGATGCGGGTGGATCGTGCCGACAGTCGATACCCGCCGCTCGATCGGGTCATCGCAATGGCTTTGAAAACTCACCGGGCTCGTCTCGGTCATGCCGTAGCAGATCGTGACCTCACGCAGGTGCATCTCAGAGACCACGCGCTTCATCAATTCCACCGGGCACGGGGCGCCCGCCATCACCCCCGTGCGCAAACTCTTGAGGTCAAAGCGGTGAAACTCGGGATGTTCGAGTTCCGCTATGAACATCGTGGGTACCCCGTAAAGCGCGGTGCAGCCCTCGATGGCGATCGTCTCGAGCACGCTTTGGGGCTCGAAGCCGGCAGCCGGAAAGACCATCGCCGCCCCATGCGTGACGCAGCCGAGCACGCCCATGACCATGCCGAAGCAGTGGTACAGCGGCACGGGGATGCACAAACGGTCGCTCGGCGAGAAGCGCATGCGCCGGGCCACAAAGTAGCCGTTGTTCACGATATTGTGATGCGACAGCGTGGCGCCTTTGGGGAGTCCCGTCGTCCCGCTGGTGAATTGAATGTTGACGGGATCTTCGGGCTGCAGCAGCGAGCGCAGCACCGTGAGTCTCGCGCGATCGGACGGTGTGCCGAGAGATTCGACGTCGCCTAAGGAGAGGAAGCCCGGCGGCGGCTCGGCATCGGTGAGGATAAGAAAGCGTAGCGCCGGCAGACGCTTCAGCTGATGGTTATCGACGCGTTGGGCCGAGATTTCAGGAGCGATGTGCCGCAACATGGCGACGTAGTCGCTGCTCTTGAATGCCGGGGCGAGCACAAGGGCCTTGCAGCCGACTTTGTTCAGCACGAATTCGAGTTCGGAGAGGCGATAGGCCGGATTGATATTGACGAGGATCAGTCCGGCTTTTGCACTGGCGAACTGAGTAAGGACCCACTCGTAGCGATTGGGCGACCAGATGCCGATGCGATCGCCCGGGACCAGTCCCAGGCACAACAAACCGACCGCCAGACGATCGGTCGCGTCATTGAGATAACGGTACGACCAGCGGATGGCCTGGTGAGAAATGATCAGCGCAATGCGCTCGGGCCACTGTGCCGCGGCGTCCTCCAGAGCGGCGCCGACGGTTTTGTACAGCAACGGCTCATCGCTCGCGCCACATACATAGCTCAGCGTCGCACCCATAAGCTATACCGGATCGGAGGGACGCCCCGGCCCACGCTTCAACCAGCCGCACCCACATGTCGCTAGGGCCACCGGGGTGGCCCTTTTGTTGGCGGGCGAGCATGCATATCAATTGCGTTGGCGCGCAGTGCGTCTTATCCCATGTTGTTCCAAGAGAGGGCATTGAACCCCGACCCGCAGATCCTCAGTCCGGTGCCCTACCAACTGAGCTCTGGCCGTTTCGACAGGGCGCACTTTGAACACGCCGGGACGCCCGTCGTCAAGGTATCTACGATATCAGTCACTTAAGCACATGAACGGCCGCAAGTGACTGCCCGGCCCGGTTTACCGCTACAGTATCCCCACAACACCAACAGGGGATGCCATGAAGACAAGCCTCACTACCTCCCTCACCGCCCTTCTCCTCACCTTGAGCAACGGCCTTTGCGCCGGAGACGCCCCCAAGCCCCTTTACCCGCAGTACCCCAGCGAAACTCCGACCAACTTCACTCCCGTCACCGACAGCTGGGAATACGACCTTCGCGACGTCATGATCCCCATGCGCGATGGCGTGAAGCTCCACACCATCATCCTGGTGCCCAAGGGCGCATCGCATGCCGGCATGCTGTTCACGCGCACGCCCTACGAGGCCAAGACACTCACCAGCCACACGCACAGCGGGCACCTGGGCCCCATGCTGCAGGGCTACGACAACGCCACCGACGTGATCCTCGAGGACGTCTACATCCGCGTAGTGCAGGACGTGCGCGGCAAGTACGGCTCGGAGGGCGACTACGTGATGAACCGCCCGGTGCACGGCCCACAGAACCCGACGCCGGTGGACGATGCCACCGACACCTACGACACCATCGATTGGCTGGTGAAGAACGTGCCCGAGAGCAACGGCAAGGTGGGAACGCTGGGCATTTCCTACGACGGCTTCGAGCCGCTGATGGCCCTCATCAATCCGCACCCGGCGCTGAAAGTCTCCGTGCCCATGAACCCGATGGTGGATGGCTGGATGGGCGATGACTGGTTTCACTTCGGCGCCTTCCGTCAGCAGAACGCGCAGTACATCTACGAGCAGGTGGCGAGCCGCGACAACAGCATCAAGTGGTGGTCGAACTATCACGACGACTACGACCTGTTTCTGCAAGCGGGCTCGGCCGCCGAGCTGGGGCGCGGCCATGGTATGCAGCAGATCGGCTTCTGGAACAAGATCGTGGCGCATCCGGACTATGATGCCTTCTGGAGCGACCAGGCGGTGGATAAGCTCCTGGCCACACAGCCGCTCAAAGTTCCGGTTATGCTGGTTCACAGTCTGTGGGATGCCGAGGACAGCTACGGCGCCATCGCTGTGTACAAGGCAATCAAGCCCAAGGACGTAAACGGCAACATGGTGAAGCTGGTGCTGGGGCCGTGGTATCACGGCCAGGCCATCGATGACGGCAGCAGCTTGGGGAACCTGCGCTTCGGCAGCGACACCTCGCGCTGGTTCCGCGAGCACGTGCTGCGGCCATTCCTGGCGCAATACCTAAAGGACGGGGCGCCCGAGGCGGATGTGGCCACGGTGACGGCGTTTGAGACAGGCATCAATGATTGGCGGCGCTTCGACCGCTGGCCGGTTAGCTGTGAGACCGGCTGTGATCACTCCACCAAAGCGCTGTACCTGCAGCCAGGCAACAAGCTGGGGTTCGAAGCGCCAGCCGGTGGGGAGGCCTTTACGGAATACCTCTCGGATCCCGCGCGCCCCGTGCCCTTCCGCGTACGGCCCATTCAGCCGATCGGCTACGCGCCGGGGCAGACCTGGCAACAGTGGCTGACCGATGATCAGCGCGAGACCTCGGGCCGCACCGATGTCATCACTTTCACCTCGGCCGTGCTGACCAAGCCCTTGCAGATCAGCGGCCAGCCGGTGGTGCACCTAGTGGCTTCCACCAGCGGCACAGACAGCGACTGGGTGGTCAAGCTCATCGACGTGTATCCGGACGAAGTGTACGCGCAACCGGAGATGGGCGGCTATCAGCTCGCCGTGGGCATGGACATTCTGCGTGGGCGCTATCGGGAAAGCTTCGCAGCGCCCAAGCCCATCAAGGCCAACAAGCCGCTCGCCTATGAATTCAAGCTCCCGCCGAACAATCACGTGTTCCTGCCGGGCCACCGTCTGATGGTGCAGGTGCAGTCGAGTTGGTTCCCGCTGTACGACCGCAACCCGCAGACCTTTGTCCCCAACATATTCTTGGCCAAGCCCGAAGACTACCGCAAGGCCACGCAGCGCGTGTATCACTCGGCCAAGGAAGCTTCCTACATCGCGCTGCCCGTGGTGAAGAACTGAAGTGGTCGGAAACAGGCCGCAGGAGCGATTGCTGCGCTGATCGAAGTGCGTCGGTCATGGCTGTTCTGCATGATGGCAGCTGCGTGCCTCAGCCTCGGTGTTGGGCAACAGCGCCGCCCTTACGGCCCAGGTCCAGATCGCGTAGCCCTGCGAAGCCATATGCAGGTTGTCGGAGACGAATATGTCTTTGGGTTTGCCGTTTTCGAGCATGGGTGAGACCACGTCGATGTAATGCAAATCGGAGCGTTTGGCGGCGTGGGCACGAATCGCATCGTTGACCTGGCTTTGAAGAGGAAATTGCGCAAACCGCGACTTCGAAGGCTTGAGCGAAATGAAATATACCGGTGTCTTCCCCAACGCCTGCGTCTTACGCGCCATGAACTCGTCGAAATCGGCGACGACTCCCTCCACTGATTTTCCCGCGTCTATGTCGTTCTCGCCCGCATAAAAGACGATGGCGCGAGGCCGATACGGCACCACGATCTGGTTGAACCAGCGGTTTACGTGCGCGATGTGCGAGCCGCCGAAGCCGCGGTTGACCACCGGCATCGGCGCCATATCCGCAGCGAGAGTCTCCTTCCACCCAACGATGCTCGACGAGCCGACGAAAAGCACCTGACAGCTCGCCGGCGGTGCCACCCGATCAGCTTCGACAAACCGATCGATTTCCGTTGCGAGCTCCTGCTCTAGAATAGGAGCCGGAAGTGGGGGCGCTTGGGCTCCCGCGCGCGCCGTAGACAGCGCTACACCGAAGGCGCACAAGACAAGCGGGCCAACCAGACCGCAGCGCAAAGAGGTCGTCACAAAATTCCTGCGCATCATCGCCTCAAGTCTGAATGCGACATCGCCTTTCCCCGGCCAATTCAACCACGCGGTTGGTCGAACGCGTACGGTTTGTCTTACTGATTCGCGGCGGCCTTCTGGCCCACCCGCCGACACTGCGCCGGTACTAGTAAGGTGGGTGAAGATCTCATCGAAAAGCGTGCCCCGCTACCATCTGATACTGGGTCCATTCCGCTCATACTATGGCTTGAGGATCTGCTCTCGGCGCTATAGAGGAGGCACTTACGCCGAAGGCGCGTCTGGTTTACATTCCGACGATCGAGCCAACCGCTCAGGTGGGCGTCGGGGGCATTGAGCATGAACCTGGTCGTCGGTGCAACCGGTACTCTCGGCAGCGAGATTTGTCGCGTGCTCGTTGCCGCGAGGCAGTCGGTGCGCGCTCTGATCCGTGCGACTGCGGATGCGGACAAGGCAGCCCTACTCGAGCGGACGGGAGTTACCCTCGTCCGAGGTGATCTCAAAGACCGCGCATCGCTTGACAGGGCATGTCGACATGCGCGACACCCTTCGCAGATTCCCGCTAGGGATGAGGTCGGTCGATGAGTATGCGGCGGCCGCCGTGTGAAGCCAAAGGCTCGCGTCGTCGTCTGCCAGCACCCGCGGTTTGCCCGCGAAGTCTCAGTCTTTTCATGCCAGAGGATCAGGTCGAGCAGCCCCAGTCCGCAATCCATCCTACGTGCGGAGCCCAATTCCATGAGCGATTTTGTCTTCCCAGCTTCCACGACGCCGAGCGTCGCCGTGGCCGCGAGCAGCCAGCACTTCCCCGTGCACCGCATCTACTGCGTAAGCCGCAATTACGCGGACCACGTCCGCGAGATTAGCTCCGATCCGCCGGCCTTCTTCATGAAGCCCGCCGATGCGGTAGTAGCGAACGGCGCCGCGGTCCCGTATCCACCGCGCACTGTCAACTGCCAACACGAGATCGAGCTGGTAATCGCGATCGGCCACGAGGGCCGTGACGTTCCCGAGCGGCGTGCGCTCGAGCATGTGTTTGGCTACGCGGCTGGTATCGATCTGACACGCCGTGATCTGCATCGCGCCGCGAGGCAGTGGGGTCAGCCTCAGGATACGGCTAAGGGCTTTGACTGTTCCGCACCGATCGCCGCGATCCGCCCGGCTACCCTTGGCCACGTGTCGCAGGGACGCATCTGGCTCAGCGTGAACGGTGAACTGCGGCAGGAGTCGGATGTGAGGCAGATGCTGTGGGATGTGCCGCACATCATCGCGGAGCTGTCGACATTTTACGAGCTCAAGCCCGGCGACCTCATTTTTTGCGGTACGCCGGCGGGTGTTGGCCCGGTCAAACCCGGCGACCAACTCGAGGGCGGCATCGAGGGGCTCGAGGTGCTGCGCATTGCCATAGTAGGCGCCCAGCGTGCCGGCTGACTGAGACCGGCCCGCGCAAGCCGCGCCGCCTTCCCCAGCGGCACAAAATCGTTGATCGCGAGCGTAGAAGACCGAACCGTTGGAGGCAGTCCAGCTAATCGCCAAGTGGTTCGCACAGATGCTTTCGGGGAGTCACCACCTAAAAAAAGGGCCCGGTCCTTCGGGGCCCTTTCTCTGATCGGGGGCCGGATCCTCGGCGAGCGCATCAATGGACATGATCTCTCGGTCTGGGCTCGGAGAAGTACTTCCGGCCGGCGATGACGGTGCGAATCGCCTGCAGCAGCTCCGCACGACTGGCATCCTTCAGGACGTAGCCATCAACGCCAGCGCTTAGCGCGGCGCCGATGTACTCATCCGTGCAGGACGCCGTCAGCACCAACACTCGCAGGTTCGGGCACACCGCGCGCAGCTCATCGATGGTCCGCAGCCCCGATCCGCCCGGCATCGCCAGGTCGGTAATCACCAGCGTCGGGTTGGTGCTCTGCACCACCCTGACACCGTCCGCTCCGGTGCTGGCTTCACCAACCACCCTGAGGTCGGGTTCCAGCTCGAGCAGCGCGCGCAACCCTTCGCGTAGGATCGCGTGATCCTCGACGAGCACGATGCTTGCGAACCTCACTCCCTGTGCAACGGACCGTGAGACTGCAGCTTCCATCGCGGGTAATTCATCTCAAGCCCTCGCCGCAAGCGAAACGCGAAGCCTAGTGCCGCGGCGCTGCGCGTCAAACCGGCGAACGCTGCAGGAGCGGGTCGGCTAAAGGCGTAATACCGCGTCAGGAATTTCCTGATGCAGCGCTACGACCAGACTCGTTGTGTCACCGATACCGAGCTTTCGCATGAGCTTGGAGCGGTGCGACTCGACGGTCTTCCCCCCGATGCCCAACCGCACGACGCTCGCGCGCAGCCGACCGTACAGTGAGGGGCAGATTTACGCCTCCAAGGGGGCCATTGCCGAATACGCCAACCACGATGCCTGTGGCCACATCGCCTTAACCGTCCGTGTTAAGGCGTGGCCTGGCAGCAACAGATTTGCGCCCATTCCTGTCTGCACGGGCTCTGCAGATACTGATTTCCTCCAGCCGGCGCCCACGGTTCTAGCCTCCATATGCTCACAATCCCCCATTGGGGCATAGGGGTTTCCCATGACTGCGCTGCAAAGGGCTTCGACCGCAAAATGGTTCCTG
>Ga0137395_10000862_pt1 | contig 13386 bp, 7 predicted proteins | sample czobulk216metaG_FD_108283 | JGI IMG/M metagenome (GOLD analysis project Ga0137395, IMG submission 108283) | Vadose zone soil microbial communities from Angelo Coast Range Reserve, California, USA - czobulk2.16 metaG | ecosystem: Environmental > Terrestrial > Soil > Vadose zone | place: USA...
GTCGCGGACCAGATCGTCGTAGTCTGATTCGAGAGCGGTGAGAATTTGTCCGCGGAGCATCTCGGAGCTTTGTTTGCCTTCATAGTGAAGGACAAAATGACTACTTTCACGCTGCCCGAAGTCGGTCTCAACCGAATCCTCCCGCTGTGCCTTAGCCAACAATTGCTGGACGGCAGAATCCGGCCGAAGTTCTATCGAGTGCTTCCATGATTGAATGGCTTCTCTTGTAAGATCGCAGGCAAACTGGGCATACCCCAAAATCGTGTACGCGTCCGGTGAATCGGGGGAAGAACGTACCGCACGGTGGGCGTAAGTCACCGCTTGCGAGGGATTCCCGGTACGCACCAGCAGCGCGGCATAATAAACGAGGATGGTCGAATTTTCCGGCTGGAAGCGGAGCGCACTGTCGAAATAGCGGCGAGCCTGATTGATGTTCCCGTGTTCGAACTCGAACTTACCAGCGATGAAATTTGCCGTGGCGCTCAGTTCAAGGTTGCCTTTGCTTTCGAGATTTGACAACACATCGGAGTCGACTTTGCCATCGTGCACTATTTTGCCAGCCAGGTCGCCTTCATTCGCCAGGCTGTCGCTGGGCGCGAACGACGGCAATTCGCCCGCAACCTTGGCGGCGCCGGAAGCGGCGCTGACGGGAGCGCCTCCGGCTTCCACCCGCTCCACCGAGGACTTAGGAATGGCGTAGGCGTTATCGCCGATGTTGTATTCGCAGTGGTCACCATTTTCGCGGACGCTGTCGGCGAGAATGGTCCGCCCGTTTTTCAGATGGATGGTGTCTGCGCTCGCGCAGGCGGCGCCGAGTTCAAGGGATGCGATTACGAGGATAGTGACACATGCCCTCATTGAAGCGCATTCTAACAATGGCGGGCGGACCCACCCAGTGACGAAAGTACCAATAAAAATGCGCATCGCAATTATGCTCGGCATCTGCCTGGGAATCTGCGCCGAGTCCGTCTCCGGGGTTGCGGCCGAGCCCGCGCCCCGGGGCAAATCGGGAACGGCAGAGGCGCTTTACTTCGAGCTGAGCAATACTTCTCTTGATCCTGCCCGCGTCTATCGAGTCCGGGATGCGTCTTTGGACAGGACGGCGATTCACATCACGCTCGAGGACGGGACCATTGCGCTTACCCAAGATGTCCTCGGCCGGATCACCGGGGCCTTTTTTGAAGGCGAGGGCGAAGTGCTTCTGATTCCTCCCGATGAGGTGGAACGCAAATCCATCGGCCTGTTCACCGGCATGGCGATACTGGAAGAGCGTTTCACGTCGGCATACTTCCGCTTTAACGATGACACGGCCGCGGAACTCAAACCTGGCCTGCGAGCAGCGGACAACGCCGATGGCTTCGTCCGTCACTGGGGAGATACGGCACGCAGCCTGGCGCACGCCGACGCGATGCGATTGCTGGTAACCTTCGGCAAGCTGCTGCCGGCGGAGGGCAGATCTTTCACTGCTGCCGCCACTCCCGCCGCGCCCGCAGCCCTGGATCCTCGGGATCGAATGCTGCACGCGCGGCTGCAGGGCGTGAAACTGGGAATCTTTGATATCTACTTCGATTCGAAGGCTGGGGAGCAGATTCAGGCGGGACAAGCAAGAGCTGCAAAGAGCGGAGCAGTCTATTACGACATCTGGACCTCGTTCTCGATCGATCCCGCCTCGCTCGATCCCAACCGGCAGGCGGTTCGATCGCCCAAGGAATCGCCGACCACGGCTCGCGACGAAGCAGAACCGCGCGAGGAGTTCGCGGTTCACCGCTATGCGATCGAGGCCGAAGTCAGGCCGCCCAAACAGCTCAACGTTGAGGCGCGCCTCGAGGTCGATATCGCCAACGGCGGAGTGCGGGCGTTGACCTTCGAGTTGTCCCGCTTTTTGCAGCTGCAGGTTGTGGAGGCGGACGGCCAGCCGGTGGAATTCATCCACAACCCATCGATTGAGGGAACACAAATCTCGCGTCACGGGAACGATTTGGTGGTCGTGATGTTGCCGGAACCGACGCGAGCAGGGCAAAAAATCGAACTCCGCTTTGTCTACGGAGGAGAAGTTCTTGCCGAAGCCGGTAACGGCTTACTCTACGTAGGTGCGCGCGGCACCTGGTATCCCAATCGGGGGCTGGCCATGGCCGATTTCGATCTCACGTTTCATTATCCGCGCGGCTGGACGCTGCTGGCGACGGGCAGGCCCATGACCACCTCCCTCCGGCCTGGCGAATTGCCGCCAGCGGGAGCAATGCCGAACCAACCGGACGAACAGACTGCTCGTTGGAAGTCAGAACGGCCGATCCCGGTGGCGGGGTTCAATCTTGGGAAGTACGTTCGGGCTACGGCCCAGGCTGGAAACGTCACGGTGGAAAGCTATGCCGCCGTCGGAGTGGAACGGGAGTTTCCCAAGGCTCCGGTACGCATTATTGAGCCCGATCCCGCGGTATCGCCGGAACTGAAGAGACCGCAAGAGCTCGTTGTGCCGGTCCCGCCCTCCCCCGCCCGGAATGCGCTGCATGTAGCGGAAGCGACGGCGCAGGCAGTGCAGTTTTATTCCCGTCGCTTCGGTCCGTTTCCTTACAGCCATCTTGCCCTCACGCAGATGCCGGGATCGGAAAGCCAGGGCTGGCCCGGGTTAGTGTTTCTTTCTTCTTACGCTTTTCTTAGCCAACAAGAGCGCGCTGACCTCCACATGGATTTGTCCAGAAACATTTTGGCTCAGCAGGTTCCGGCGCACGAGGCAGCACACCAATGGTGGGGCGATCTGGTCACCTGGAAGAGTTATCGCGATCAGTGGATCTCCGAGGGGTTGGCGAATTACAGCTCCCTGATGATGTTACAAGAAAAAAATCCAGTGGCTTTCCATCAGATCATGGAAAGGTACAGGCAAGAGCTGGTCGAGAATAAAAATGGGGAGCTTCCGAAGGATGCCGGACCGGTAACCTTAGGAATGCGCCTGCTGTCGTCTCACGCTCCGGAAGGATATGAAGCGATCAGTTATGGGCGCGGCACGTGGCTGTTTCACATGCTTCGTTCGATGCTGCTGGACGTAGCCGCGCAGGGTCCGGGCAGGGGCGAAGGCGGCCGCAACCACGCGGAGGAGCCTTTCGTCCTGGCCCTACGCAAGCTTCGTCAGCGTTTTGAAGGCAAGGCCGTCAGCACCAGGGAGGTGATGGAGATTTTCGCGGAGGATCTCCCGCCATCACTGCGCTATGAGGGCAAAGCGTCGCTGGACTGGTTCTTCGAAGGCTGGATCAACGGCACAGCCCTTCCCAAGCTGCAATTGGAATCGGTCAAGTTTACGCCAAAGGGAAATGCCACCATGGTGAGCGGGACGATCTTGCAAAAAAATGGGACCGAAGATTTAGTCACGTCCGTTCCCCTATATGCAGTGGTGTCAGGCAACGCTTCGGTGTTCATCGGTCGAGTATTTGCTGATGGAACAGAATCTTCGTTTCATCTATCCGCGCCTGCCGGAACACGTAAGATCTTATTAGACCCGAAACAGACCATCCTCACAGCTCCTAAATCCAGTTACCCCTAACGTTTGGCGATTTCGACATTCGATTCCGCCGGAACAAGCAAGCTTATTTACGGAATTCCATTCCTCAACCAGCCAGGAAAAAGAATGCCGCAATCTCCGGATTGAAGATCGCGGCCGAATGCGGTGGCAGCGACTCAAATGATGGTCACGGCAACCGCGGCGGAAGCAATGCCGTTGGTCACTACCTGGAGTGATACGGCACCCAGGGCGATGGAGGACGGGATGTCGAACTGTGCGGACACAACTCTTGCTCCCGTCGATACACCCGAATTGAAGTTATGGGTCCGACAATAGACCACTGTGCCGGTTGCGTCGGTGATCCGTACCAGGGGGAAGTTGGTGGCATTTTGGCTATCGTCCCCGTAGGCGGCACCTTGCGACCTGCCACTGAACTGTGTGCCGCTGATCACGTTGTTGTGCGTGCCATGGGTCAGGCTGCTGGCCACGGAGGTGATGGCCGGAGCACAACCCGAGCACGGGCTTCCCACCGGCGTGTAGACCTCGACATCCGAGGAGTTGTCGGTGAAAAGGATCTGGCCCGTAGGGAGCACGACCATGTTGCCATAGTACGAGCTATCGACGGCAGCATTTGGAGGCCCCGGTACTGCTTGAAGGGCAGTACCGCTCCACTCGAAAAACTTGGTGCCCGTGTTGAAAACTCCCGGGCTGGTGTCAAGAAGGACGTTGCCGTCAGGCAGGAGAGAGCCCGGCCCATCAGCGATATCGAGGGAGCCGCCAAAGCTGGGCGCTGTTGTCCAGGTATTTGTGCTGGCGTGATAGATCGCATTGTGAGGGGTAGCACCGGCGTAGAACACGGTGCCGTCAGGACGCAGAACAGCCGGCCCAAGTTCGTGAGAAGAGGGCTCCTGGAGCTGCACGCCCAGGGTGGGTCCGGCTGTCCAGGCGCCGGTGGAAGGAGTATAAATTTCTGAAGTCGACGGGCTCGCGCCGTTATTGGCATCCACGGTCAATACTTTCCCGTTGGGAAGCAAAGTCCATCCTTCTTCGTCATTGCTGTCGGCTTTGCCGGTGCCGGTGGCGGTCCAGGTTGCGGTGGTGCCGGAGAGCGTGAGGAGCGCTTCGTCGGTGGTGCAGCAATTTGCCAACATGAATTTGCCGTTTGGCAGCACCACGCTTTGCGCATCGCCGACTGTGGTCCAACCGATCGGTGCGGTGAGCGGAGTCCAGGTGTTGCTGCTCGGGGTGTAAAGGGCGCCTAAGGTTGTCCACACAGAATGGCATGCATTGTATTCACCGCCCATAACAATGAAGTTGCCATTGGGCAGAACAGCGGAAGCAAAGTAAAGAGGGTTATACCCGGCGGGGAAAGCGCCGACTGCATGCCAGGTCCCGTTAACGTAGCTACCAGTACTGCTGGGGACGAGCCGGTACCAGATACCCGTGGCGGAGCAACCGGAGTTGAGCGCCAGAACGGAGCCATCCGTGAGTAGTTGGATATGCCCCACACCGGCCGGAGGAGCCTTGGCGACCTTGGTCCAGGTTCCAGCGACAAATGGGGTTTGGGCGCTCGAAACCACGGACCAGCAAACGAAAGTGAGCAGCGCGATTCCGAATGTTCGGATTACGAACTTCATATTTTGAACTTGCATTTTTTCTGATTCCTTGAAAAGTGGCTTCCGATGCGGATCTTCCACATCACAACCACAGATTTGCTTTTGGGATTTTCGGATGGGGAAGTTCCGAAGGTGGACGGATTATACATGGGGTTAACAAAACCTGAGCCATTGTTACGCCACTTTCACGAACTATTTCTCGGAGTCACAAAAGTCGAAGGAAAGGCGCAAGAAACTGCATCCCCGGCCTGGTCGAGGCTGCAAGATCTTGCAACCGAACGCAGCGAGCAAGCGAAGCTTATCGAGTGGGATTAGTCTCTCGGACGTTTAGCCTGGAGCGATGGTTGGGGCGAAGCTCACGCCGCACAGTCATTCTTCATCGGATACCGCTTCGCCGGTGCGGACGTCAGATTCCAAGCGCAGTTCCGGCAAGCTCGCGCCACGGAGTTCACGATTAAAGGCAGGCAGGTCAGTACTTTTAAATGCGTTCCAGCGCCTCATCACCTCGGATGAATCGCGCTCCACAGCGCTGGCAGCCTGAAGCTGTGATCGAGTTGGTTCGGCGTCGACTTCCGACACCTGCCCATACAATGTGCCGACTTGGCCATTGACCAGGGCAAGAGTTAGTTCGGCGGACGGAGGGGCGAGGAAACCTGCCGCAGCGCCGAGGATGGCTCCGAGTTTTTTCTGCAATGCCGGAATCGAATCGCTTGGTTTCCCGGGCTGCTGGTTCATCTTTTGCAGTTGTTCACCAATCGAGCCGGCTTCGACGACGGCTTCCGAAGTCTGACTCAGGAGTGAAGCCAAACGCATTTCAAGCTGAAATTTCCTCTCCAGTCCCCCAGCCGAAGTCTTCACTCGAGGATCCACCTTTACCATAAGGGGAGCCGAGTGGGTTATCCCATTGATGGTAAGGCGCACGGTGTAGCGCCCGGGCAGCGCGGTGGGGCCGAGCGGCATCCGGGGGGTGTCGTGAGCAATTGCCGCAATTGGATATTCGTGTCTGGTCGAAACCGGCGCGGGATAGTGTAAATCCCACACCCAGCGGTGCATGCCGGCATCGACGGAGAGCTGCTTGGGCACGCGGATCCAGTAGAGAGGGATCAATTGTTTTTTCAGCTGTTTTTCGGTCACTTCGGGCTTGTCTGCACTGGAGAAACGGCGTACGAGTTTGCCCTGAGCATCAAGGATTTCTACCGTAACCGCGGTACCCGATGAACCCGTCAGATAATAATCAATGATGGCCCCGTCGGGGGGGTTCGGGGCGGCGGGCTCATCCGGCGGAAGCGGCGTGTCTGTGTTGGTATCGCGCTGCAGGCGGTAAGCGGGCGCAGGCTTAAATAATTGGTCCGCCTTGGTCAACGATTCAGTAATTTCTCGCAGCAAACTGACGTCGTCCAGAATCCAGAACGAGCGGCCGTGAGTCGCCACGATGAGATCGTTTTCCTGGATCCACAGATCGCGCACCGCGGTGTGCGGCAAATTCAACTGCAGAGACTGCCAATGATCGCCATCGTCGAAAGAGAGCCAAACTCCGTTCTCCGTGCCGGCAAACAGTAGACCTTTGCGAATCGGATCTTCTCGCACCGTATCCACCGGACCAAAGTCCGGAAGCCCGACGGTAATTCGCTTCCAGGTTTTGCCGCTGTCGTGGGTGCGGTAGATATAGGGCCGCGTGTCATTGATGCGGAATCGGCTCACCGAGGCATAGGCGGAGTCGTCATCGAACTGCGATGCGGCGATCTGTGTAACCTTGCTCCAGGGTGTCAGCTCCGGCGGGGTGACATCGCTCCATTTCTTTCCGCCATCTCGAGTCAGCCAGACCAGACCGTCGTCGGTTCCTGCCCACAGAGTGCTCAGGCTCTTAAATGACGGGCTGAGCGCGTAAATGACGCCCCGTTGTTTGTCGGCACCCGCGGGGATGAGCGCGCCTACGCTGGCGGGAACGCCAGGATTTTCGCGAGTGAGGTCGGGGCTGATGGTTTGCCAGGAATTTCCCCCATCCGTGGTCTTGAACAGAAAATTGGTGGCGTAGTAAAGCGTGTGCGGATCCAGTCGAGAGAAGATCAAGGGCTCGGTACGATCGGCGCGGTACCTGGCATCGCGCAGCGGGATGGGTGTGACGTTCTGCACCTGGCCGGTTGACCAATGGAACTTGGAGACTTCGCTCCGGCCGCCTCCGTAGATGACGTCGGGGTCGAGTGGATCGGGCGCTACATATCCATATTCAATGACGCCGACCGGATGCCAGTCGCGAAATGTAATCTCTCCATCGTTGCCGCGACTGGAGATGCAGACCGAGCCACTCTCCTGCTGTCCTCCGCAAACCCGATAAGGGAAGGCATTGCTGACTGCGACGTGATAGAGCTGCGCCGTAGGCTGGTTATACCAGGAACTCCACGTGGTCCCGCCGTTCACCGTTACCAGAGCTCCTTGATCGCTGACCAGAACAATGATGTTGGGATTATTGGGGTTGATCCACAGGTTTTGATAGTCATCACCGCCCGGTGCCCCGCGGAAGCTGCTCCAGGTCTTGCCGCCATCAGTGGACTTCATGGTCACCGTGCTCGCGCTGTAGACGATGTCGGGATTCTTAGGGTCCACCTTCGGAACCGGGAGATCGCCACCGCCGATGCGCCCTGCGGGACGGGGATCGTCGGTCACGCGCGCCCAGCTCTGGCCGGAATCGTCGGAGCGGTAAACCCCAAGAGTGCCACCGCTGGTGGCTACGGTTGCGTACAGGCGACGCGGATCGCTGGGAGCGACGGCTACATCGACCTGCGAGAGATCACTAGGCAGGCCGTGGGTGAGAGCATGCCAGGTATTCCCTCCGTCCGTCGATTTGAAAAGGCCACCTGCGGTTCCATTGAACAGGTTGTTGTCTTCCCAAGGACCCTCGCGCGCTTCCCACAGTGAGGCATAAACCACGTCGGGGTCCGAGGGATCAATTTCCACATCCGAACCGCCCGTGTTCTCGTTCTTGTAAATCAGTTTTTGCCAGGTTTGACCGCCATCGCTCGATCGGAAAATGCCACGCTCTTCGCTAGGCCCGTAGGGATGGCCGAGCACAGCGGCAAATATGCGGTTGGAATCACGCGGGTCAATGGCTAGCGCGGGAATCTGCTGGCCGTCGCCGAGGCCGAGCTGAGTCCAGGTCTTGCCGGCATCGATCGACTTATAGATTCCATTGCCGACCGAGAGGTCGGGGCGGTGAAGTCCCTCGCCGCTGGCTACATAAATGATATTGCTGTCGGAAGGAGCAACCGCGATAGCGCCGATAGACTGCGTGGGCTGACTATCAAAGATCGGTTCCCATGTCCGGCCGTAGTCGTCCGACTTCCAGACACCTCCGTTTACCTGACCGACGTAGAACAAGTTCGGCTGGTTCGGAACTCCAGCCGCGGCGCGGGTGCGTCCGCCGCGAAAGGGTCCGATCATGCGCCACCTCAGGTCTTGATACGTGTTTTCGGGAATTTGCTGTGCGCTGGCAGCAACCGCGGACAAGAAAGCGAAGATCGCAACCACCACCCCCAGGACCCCATGGACTCGGATCACGCGCCCCTCCGACGTGTAGAAACCAAAGCTCACAGAATAAACCAATGGCAGAATAATTCCGAATGCTGAATGGTGTAACTGGTGTAACCAGGAAGGTTCGAGCCGGAAGAATTCATTTGGAACCGCTTTGGGCGCGGGGTTTAAGATGACTGAGCCTGTTTTTTCCCAAACCATATGGATAACCACGGTTTGAAGTTCCTTCGCCGGTTTGTGCTCTCCCGCATTCGGTCCGTGATCGTAGTCGCCGTTTGCCTGTATGGAGGGGGTCAGACGCACGCCGCGGGCTCGGCGAAGTCGTCGCCAGATGCGGGCCTCAAGCCTATCTTGCAATATATTTCCTCGGCCTGGGACACGCTGACGCGGTCGATGACGGACTGCCAAAGCATTGTCGATCCTAAGATCAAGGCGTCTCCAGTGTTATACCTGCCTGCCAATTTCGAGGCACCGGCAGCCGTCGAAAAGCTTTCGACCGATTGCAACGTACGAATCGAACATCTCCCGATCGAAATCCATCATTTGGGGGAAATCGATACCAGCAAGATTCAGCCGCACGGGCTGCTTTATTTGGAGCACAAGTACGTAGTTCCAGGAGGCCGCTTCAATGAAATGTATGGCTGGGATAGCTACTTTATTATTCGAGGCCTGCTGCGTGAAGGGCGGATCGAACTGGCCCGTGGCATGGTGGACAATTTCTTTTTTGAGATCGAGCATTACGGCGCGATGCTCAACGCCAACCGAACTTACTATCTGACTCGCTCCCAGCCTCCCTTTCTAAGCTCGATGCTCGTCGATGTCTATGACGCCATCGAGAAAGGCGGCCACAGCGACACCGCCTGGCTGGCGAAAGCCTATGCGGACCTGGAGAAAGATTATGCGATGTGGACCCGCGAGCCGCATCTGGCTGGGCAAACCGGATTGTCGCGTTACTACGATTTCGGCCAGGGACCACCGGCCGAGGCGGTTCAGGATGAGAGCGGTTTTTACCGTAAGGTGGCGACGTACTTCTTGCTGCATCCGTCCGAGGCCGACGACTACGTTGTAGAAAGCAATCCTCGGAAGACGCAGCCAACGGCCGGCGCAAGCTATTGGCTCGAGGTGTGCGACGTTTCGCATACCATGGCGCAGCCGGAGTGCGAAAAAAAGCGCGAGTTCAAACTCAGCTCCGATTATTACACCGGCGACCGCTCCATGCGGGAGTCGGGATTTGATGTTAGCTTTCGCTTCGGTCCCTTTGGTTCAGCCACTCACCACTATGCTCCGGACTGCCTGAACAGCCTGCTCTATAAAACTGAGAAAGACATGGAGCAGATCAGCAAGTGGCTTGGTCACGGGCCCGACGCTGAGAGATGGGCAAAGCGGGCGGAGGAGCGCAAGAGATTGATCACTCGTTACCTCTGGAATGGCGAGCGCGGATTCTTCACCGACCTCAACTTTCAGACCCGGCAAAAATCTTCGTATGAATACGCGACCATGTTCTATCCCCTTTGGGCAGGGCTGGCCACACCCGAGCAGGCGAAAGCGGTGGTCGGCCATCTGAAGGGTTTTGAGCAGCCTGGCGGTCTGCCCATGAGCACGGAGGATAGCGGGGCGCAATGGGACTTGCCCTATGGCTGGGGAAACGTGGAGATGTTGGCCGTCGACGGCCTGCGCCGTTACGGCTACAACGCCGATGCCGATCGTGTGTCGTATGAATTTTTGTCGATGGTGGCGGAGAACTTCCGGCGCGACGGCAACATTCGGGAGAAGTACAACGTGGTCACGCGATCTTCCGAAGCGCGCGTAGAACTGGGCTATCAGATGAATGTGGTCGGCTTCGGCTGGACCAATGCCGCATTTATCGAACTGTTGCACGGATTGCCGAAAGAAATGGTTGAGCGTCTGGAGAGAGAACAGAACCAGCCACTATCGACGGCTTCGCAGTGAAACCTGACTAAAACAACTTTCGATGGTTCAATTGCTTTCGGACAGCATTTTTTCCATCCCGCCGGGCTTCAAAACCGGCATGGCTCCAGCTTCACTCGCGACCCAAGCGCCAATTCGATTGGCCACCGCATTCATCTGCTCAAGCGACGATCGACGAAGAAATTCATGAACCAAGGCAGCGGTAAACGCGTCACCGGCGCCGATCGTATCTCGCACCTGGACGGGAAAACCTGGATGCCGGCAGCAAGCGTCTTTCCCGACCAACAGGCTGCCGGCCTGCCCTCGGGTGACGCAGACCAGTTCGAGGTTATACAGGGAAAGCAGCCGCTGGGCTGAGGATTCTTCGTCGAGATACTCAAGCCCGAACAACTGCATCACTCGCGGCACTTCCTCGTGATTCAGCTTGGCGATTCTCGCCCGCTCGATCGAGTTTGCCAGGATTTCCTTGGTGTAGAAATTCTGCCTGAGGTTGACGTCAAAAATGCGAAGCGCATCCGGGCGCGTCGCATCGAGAAAACAACCAATGGTGGACTGGCTGACGGCGGAGCGCTGCGCCAGCGATCCGAAGCAGATGGCATCCGCTTGTTCGGCCAGCTTCTGCCACTGAGGCGTCCACTCCAGAAAGTCCCAAGCCACGGGAGCGCAGATTTCGAAGCTGGGCTGCCCGGTGCTATCTACTTTTACGTTCACCTTGCCGGTCGCATGGTTCGAGTCGCGCTGGATGAAGTTGGTTGAAACTCCGAGGTGCTGGAGCCTCAGGATGGCTTCGTCTCCAAGCTCATCGCCGCCCACGCGGCTGGCGGCGATTCCTTGGTCGCCTAAGAGTGTGGTGATGTAGGCGAAATTGGCGGGTGCGCCGCCAAGTTGCTTTCCCGCCGGCAGCAAGTCCCAGAGCAGCTCCCCGATGCCGACGATCTTGAAGCGTTCAGCGTTCATTCTGTTGGCGATCCTGATGCCAACCGACCCTGCTCCCAGTCCGGCAGGGCTCGGTTCACGGCCGCGAATCTTGTTGGGTTTGCAGCTGCTCGGCCAATTTCAGTTCGGTCTCGGCTTCTTCTTTCCTGCCCATGTCGCGATAGGCCTGGCCCAGCAAGTGGTGAGTCATTGCGTTGTTCGGATCCATCGTCGCCGCTTTCTGCAGCGCACGGACAGCCAACTGGAACTCGCCTTTTTTCTCTAGCACTTTTCCCATCAGGATGTAGGGCCCGGTGGAAGAGGCATCGAGCCAGATGGAGCGCTGGAGAAGCCTTTCGGCGTCTTCGAAGTTCTGAATGCGGGAATAAGCGTCGCCCAACTTGTAATACGTGGCAGCGTGGCCGGGATTGATGGCGAGCTCTTTTTGAAATTCCGCGATGGCTTCCGGTACTCGCGACTTGTAGAGATAAAGCTCGCCGAGCAGGAAATGGGCTAATGGAAGTTTGGGATCGAGCGCCACGGCTTTCTGCCCGTATTCTTCTGCTATGGGATCGAACTCCTGACGGAATAACATGCGGGCGGTGAACAGATAGCTGGCGGCGGAGGCGGGCGGCACATCGAACATTTTCGCGAAGGCTTTGCGCGCATTGGGATAGTCTTTCGTCTGGATGTAGCAGATGCCGAGGATGTAGGACGCGTCCACGTTGGCGCGCGGGTACCAGGCTTGCACTTTTTCGAGCAGCGGGATGGCTTGCCCCGGATATCCGTTCAAGTAGTAAGAGAGGCCGAGCAGCTGCGTCGCCTCGCCGTTGTTGGCATCGGAGGCCACGGCTTTTTTCAGGAATTCAACCGCTTTCCCATAATCGCTCTTCTTGTAGAAAGCGGTACCGAGTTCGAGATCGATTCCCTTCATGCCGGGATTGCTGGTTTCGAAGGTTTCGAGTTCGGCGATTCCTTCGTCGACCTTTCCCTGCTGCATCAGTTTGCGAGCATGGGAGAACGCGGGGGGTTCATCAACTGGGGACCGTGAAGGCACAGGTTTAGGCACCGCCGCCGGCGCGGGTTGCTGCGCGAGAGTCGTCGCGCAAAAAATCAGCGGCAAGCCTAACCATCGGATGGACTGGAAAATCGCGAAACGCATCACTTTTATTGTACAAAGAGGCACAAATAAAAACGGCGCCCCGGAACAACAGCCGGCTGCGAAAAAACCTCACCCTGCAGCGCAGCGGGTGCGGGCTCATGGTCTATGTTACGCAGTTTCTTACCCACGCCGTAATCCGGATCGGACTCAGCGGGCGCAGAACAAACAAAGGGACTTCGTCGATCTGTCCAGCCTCACGGAAGTCGCGGGCAATCGTTCATTTCTAAACCGCTTTTTCCAGGCACGCGACGCAAGGAGTCTTCCCCCGAGGTACCAACCCCGGATGCGGATTCTATCGACGCGGCGAACAATTTGGCTGTGACCCAGCCACTACAAACGGCGCCCCGGCCTGCACTGCAGAGTGGCCAAACAGGAGCAAAGCCAATAGCTCTCCAATCACTATCCCGCAAAGCTTCGACGCAGGGTGCATAACCTCCAAGAGCGCCTTCCAGAATTGTTGTCAGGAACAAGGTCAGAAGGTCGCTGCTCGTGTTTGTGAACCCAAAAACAAGAGGGAGTCTCGAAAGACCCCCTCGGGTAAGACGTGGCTACAAGCAGACTAGAAGGTTAGCCGGAGCGCGAACTGTATTTCACGCATGGTGGTTCCGGCTTCAATGTCCGTGATCCTTCCGTTGTTGCCGTTTATAGAGGTGTTTAGGCAATCAACGCAAGCGTTGGCGCCGTTGTTTCCGCTGAACGCGTAAACGGGGTGATTGAAGATGTTAAACGCGTCCATGCGGAAC
>Ga0137395_10000863_pt1 | contig 13383 bp, 11 predicted proteins | sample czobulk216metaG_FD_108283 | JGI IMG/M metagenome (GOLD analysis project Ga0137395, IMG submission 108283) | Vadose zone soil microbial communities from Angelo Coast Range Reserve, California, USA - czobulk2.16 metaG | ecosystem: Environmental > Terrestrial > Soil > Vadose zone | place: USA...
GGCCAATGCTGGAATTAAAAAAATCAACGCCGTAATTGGATTCGAAGGCGAACGTCTACGGACTGCAGTAACAAAATTGATCCCGTCCAACATTGAAACGCGCTTCATCGAAAATCGTGACTGGGAAAAGAAAAACGGGGTCTCGCTTTTGACGGCGGCAAAGCACGTGGATGGACCGTTTCTTCTGACCATGAGCGATCATCTTTTCGATACAGCGGCGATCGAGCGATTAATCACGTTGGCGAATTTGTCGGAACTAAACGTGGCGATTGATCGGAAGGTCGATCGTATTTTCGATTTGGCCGACGCGATGAAAGTGCAAACGCGCGGTGATCGAGTGGTAGCGATTGATAAGGCATTGGAAAAATACGATGCGATCGACGTCGGCCTGCTTATTTGTCCACGGGAAGTTTTTGATTATCTCGAGCGAGCGAAGACAGACGGCGATTGCAGCCTGGCCGAGGGCATGGACGCAATGGCGCGGGATGGGAAAGTTCGCGGGATCGACATCGGCGAGGCGTGGTGGCAGGACGTGGACACGCCGGAGATGTTGCGCGAGGCCGAAGAAAAATTGCGAGCGCTGGCTAGGAATTAAAGCCGGGTTGCGCCCGCCAATTGTCAACCTGACTCGAGGACCGCGCGCAACCAAGCGTACATCCAGCATGGCACGGTTTGTAAGCGTAAAACTGCTCGCGCAAATCGGCGGCCGTGTAATCCATCAGGTCCTTCGACCAAACATGTCTCGTTTGTGAGCAGCGATTCACTTTGCCGAATTCGTCGACGTAAAGGTAGCGGCTTCCGGCGCGGCATTTGAATGGCGCCGAGCCGCCGCGCACCAGTCGCTTTCGATAATCAGAAAAATCCACGATCGTCTTGGGCAGTTCGGCGACGATTTTGTCGAACACTTTGATCTCCTCGGGATCGAGTTTCAGCTGACCCGCGCTGTCGTGAACAAGAAGAACGCGCTGGACGAAACCCATCTCCCTGGCAAAGGCGAGAACTTCCTCCGCCTCGTGCGGCGGGCAAGCGCCGAGAACGCCACTGACGATAACGCGAAACCGCGCGTGATCGCGCAGCGACTCCAAACGTTTCTTCAGGTTCACCAACACCTTTTGAGTTGTCTCATTCGCCTGAACCCCATCGACCGAGATCTGCATTTCCTGCAAGCCAGCTTGATTCAGTTGCTCGATCAATTCCGGCCGGAGTAGAAGACCATTGGAAATCATCCCGGTCCGGAAAAAGCCAAGTTCGCGGCATTTTCTAATCAGGCGCGCAAGCTCGGGATGAAGCGTCGGTTCACCGCCGGTCAGCGAGATTCCGAACGTGCCGAGTTCTTTCAGTTTGCGCAGCCGTTCTTCCAGGAGGTTGAATGGAATCGGATCGCTGACCTTATCGTACTCGGAACAGTAGCCGCAGGACAAATTGCAACGGCGGATGATTACGAGCTGAGCAAGGAACGGACTGTAGGCCAGGCGCGAAAAAATTCCTGGTGCAGCAAGCGCGGTTCGCGACGAATCTGTGCCGGACGATTGGCCGTTTAGTTTTACCATGATGATGCAGAGCCACCACGAGAGGTCCTCTGGATGGCGTAGAGATCGACGTTACACTAACATGCGACTCAGTCATAGCAGTTAATGGTCGACGAATGCATCGTTCTCGTTAGGAACAACTCAGCTCTGGCCGAGCTGTGCGGTATTTCCAATCTGGAAAGACTGCTCCGGACACTGCAGGGCTGCGGGATCAAGCGGGTCACAATTCTCTCCAGCAGGCCTGAGTTGCTCGCCAATTATGCGTCGGGCCGGCCATGGCCTCGCGCAGAGCTCGGTGTCACGATTCGCAAAAGCTCAGGCGAACATGCCACGACAGAAGAAATCATTGGCGCTTGGCCCGACACAGCTCGGTCTCTTTTAGTAGTCAGAGGCGATACAATTTTCGACATCCGTTTGCTTCGACTACTTGTCGATCAAAAAAATAACGCGGCGCTGGTTGACTCCGCGGTCCCGGCAAAAATAGCGCCGCTCGTTTTTTCAGCGCCAAACACAAATTCCGGCAAATTTTGTGGCGCTGCACTCTTGAAGCGCCAATGGCTTTCGACGCAAAGTGGCCGATTCGAAAATGCACTGTTCAACGGCCTTGATCACGGCACGGTCGCGTCGCTCGATGTAGCTAATCAGCCTGTTTATGATGCCATGCTACGCCGAAAATTCAGGCCGTTCTGGTTCGTCGCACCTCCGCCGCAGACTAAGAAATTGGCCGAGCGCATTCTTCTTGATTCGACTCAGAAAGGCGCGCTCGATATTCCAGCGTAGTTGCACGCGCCGATTGAGAAATTCCTCGTTTCGTATCTGTGCCGAACGTCAATTACGCCAAACCAGCTGACACTTTTCTGCAACGTTGTCGCATGGATAGCGACAATTCTTTTTGTGACTGGCCATCTCGTCTCCGGTATTGTGATCGCGCTCATCATCGGCATTATCGATGGACTCGATGGCAAGCAGGCCCGTCTTAAAGTCGAAACCACGAAACGCGGCAAACTTGAACATTGGTTCGACGGAATCTTCGAATGGTCCTGGTGGACGGCCCTTGCTTATCAATTCCAAGTTTCGGGCCAACTACCGGGAGCCTTTCGGTATTGGTTCCTGCTAGTTGCGGCCGAGGCGATCGACGGAGTCGCCAAGGGCGCAGTTTTATTTACAACCGGAAAGTTGATCGACGAATTGAACGGTTTTGAACGGATAATCCGTCTCGTGGGCGGGCGACGTAACGTTTATGTTTGGATCTTGGCGATCGGAATTCTATTTGGTGCGCCCACGCAAGCGTTCGTCGCTATGGTGTGGCTGGAAGCAATGAGGGCAGCCGTTCATGTACCGCATGCAGCCTGGACCGTTTACAAAGCGCGAACAGATTCGCGGCATAAGTTAGCCTAACGACTTGGAGTAAATCCGATACGTCTTGTACTTGGTTGCGCCGACCGCTTCGATGAAGCGGTTTATCATCACGTTGTCTTCGAGCGTCATGCTGAGTTCGCCCTTGAAGCCGCGGCTTGCCCCCTCCTCCATCACTTGCAGAACAAGCATCTCTGCAATGCCGGCGCGACGGTATTTTTCTAAAACGCCGAGCGCGACGAAACGCGCTTTTAGGATTTTGCGGCGGTAATAAAGCAACCTGATTAATCCGGTCGGCAGACCAAAACGCGTCAACCGTCCGTTCAAGTGCTGCAACGCAACGTTAATGTCGGGCACGCAAATCACGAAAGCGACCGGGGCGTTGTCGATCTCGGCGATCAACGTCATCCGCGGATCGATTATCGGACGCATTTCCGTGGCCATATGTTTCGCTTCGGCGTCAGTGAACGGCACAAATCCCCAATTATTCTTCCAAGCCTGGTTGAAGACGGCGGCGAGGCGCTGACTCTCGTCAGCGACGCGACGAAGATCGATTGGGTGAATTTTTACAGACGTTTTTCGGGCGCGGGCGTCCACCAGCCGGCGCAATCGCGAGACCGGTGCATTGTCGGGATCGAACCACCAGGCGTACCAGTCCTTCGACTTCTCAAAACCGCAGGCCTCGATTAATCGGGCGTAATATGGCGGGTTATGCGCGGTGAGCACCGTTGGCGGACGTTGGAAGCCGTCAATCAATAGTCCGCAAACATAGTTCGTGGAATAATCGATTGGCCCCATGATTTCATTTCGGCCCTTTGCTAGAAGCCATTCTTCCGCAGCGCGAAACAAAGCGATGGCAACATCGACATCGTCGATTGATTCAAACAAACCAAAGCAGCCGACATTGGTCCGGTGAAGCGAGTTATACCGCGGATCGTCGCTGGCGATCATCCGTCCGACGATCTCGCCATTTCGCCGCGCCAGGAACAATTCGGCGTCGCCGTGAAGATAAAAAGGATGTTTCTTCCGATTGAGAAACGCTCGGCGTTCAATGATCAATGGCGGGACCCAAACCGGATCATTTCGATAGATGCGCCAAGGAAATTTGATGAAATCATCGCGGTCGCGTCGCGAACTGGCCTTCGAGATCTGGACCGGTAATTCCATTCAAGATCGAATGCCTATTTGATCTCGCGCGCCGGTCGCTAGTTTCAAAAACGATTCTGACATTTTGTTTTGATGAAGCAGGAGAACGATAAGCAAGAAATTGAGAACCGTAAGCTCGATCCAGAAATACCAAACGGGACGACCAAGAAACAAAAGCAGGAACAAAATTATCATCCGGGTGTTTGTCATCAGGAATCCCCACCACTTGAACATCCCCCTGGCGTTGGCGGCGTAACGCGCCTTCAGCCATTCTGGCAGTTCGCGCGGGTAGAGCTGGTCGAGAACTTCGCGCAGCTTCTTCAGCTTCGGTGTGAGCATTTCCTGCTGCCAGGTGAAATTTAGATAAAGCGCGAGCAAGAATTTATTGCCTGGTTGGCGACGCCATTCGAGTTCGCGATACCTCGATCGCAAGAGCGCGGTTGAATCAAATTGAGCCTGGGTGCGGACGCCTACGAAATGAAGGTAAGCGTTACGGTAATAATCGGCCGCCGCGCCTTGCAATGCATGACTAATACCGGCGGCGAGCGCAAGGAGACAAACCGTAGTCGGCGCACCCTCCCTCAAACAGCGCAGGGCCAGATGCACATAGATGTTTAGAAAGATCAGATGATCGACAAGACTATCAATGATACGACCATTTCGGCTCCCCCGGCCGGTCAAGCGCGCGAGCTGACCATCGGCATTGTCGAGCGCGTTGGCCCAGACGTGAAGGGCCATGCCGACAATGTTGGTTCCGAGGTCCCGATAGTAATACAGATGACCGGCGACGATTCCGAAGAGACCGCCCAGGACCGTCACCGCCATGGGACTCAATCCGAGTTTAGCAAAAATTTGAGCAAGGCGGAACCCAACCCTTCGATAAAAGTAAAGGTCGAGAAACCCTTCCGCCTCCCGTACCTTGTAAGTCTTTTCGAGTGTGGAGGAGGGCGCGATCAGCGCAGCCATTTAAGAGGTCATTCTGAGAGACAACTCAGACATTTTACAGCGGAGGCGGAAAGCGGCCGCCTTCGTCTTCGATTCCGCGCCCTTCAGCGTATCTTCCAGAATATTGAGCGCTTCGTCGAGATCGGCGCGGGTATGTTTGGCTGTTACGCAGGCTCGAAAGCAAATTCTGTTTTGCGGCACAGCCGGGTAATCGACCGGCGCAACCCACAAGCCTCGCCGACGCAATTCGTGGCAAAGCCTATACATCCGCTCGCGATCACCAATCACGATCGGCATAATATACGTGGTCGATCGTCCTACATCGATGCCGAGTCCGCGCAATTGTTTGTGGAAATACTCGGCATTTTCCCAAAGCTGTTTTCGCAAATCGGGCTCGCTTGTTCCAATCTCAAGCGCTTTCAAAATCGCCGCCACCACCACAGGCGGGAGCGCACAAGAGTAAACGTACGGATGCGCGTAAAAACGCAAATATTGCACCGTCTCTTTGGATCCGGCGACGAATCCGCCAAGCGCGCCAAATGCTTTCGAGAATGTCCCATAGAGCAACGGGACTCGTTCTTCCACGCCGAACATCTCAGCTGCACCCCGGCCGTTGTCTCCACAAGCGAGCATCGAGTGTGCTTCATCTACGAATACCCGGGCGCCGTGCGAGTCCGCGACCTCAATTAATTCCTTCAAATTCCCGAAGTCGCCGTCCATCGAATAAATACCCTCGACAATAACAAGTTGCCGGCGGCCGCGATGTCGGCGCAGTGCCGTTTCCAAAGAGGCAGCGTCGTTGTGCTCAAATTTTTCGGTGCGGCAACGCGCCAGCAGAGCGCCATCCCGCAAGCTCAGATGCGATCGATTATCGAGGATCGCGACATCCGTCTTCCGCAAGAGTCCTGAAATTGTTCCCAAGGCTCCGCCAAAGCCGCTGTTGAAAAGCATCGCATCCTCGCGCCCGAGAAACTTTGCCACCCGACGCTCAAGCTCCCGATGCAAATCCGTCATGCCGGACAACATCGGTGAACCGCAGGCACCGAGGCCGTGCGTTTTCAGCGCTTCGTGAGCCGCAGCAATTACTTCCGGTCGATTAGCCAGACCGAGATAGTTATACGAGCAAAGATTGATGACCGAGCGCGGCCTGCCGTTGTAAGAGATCGTGGTGCGCGCGTCGGCGGAGGCGAGGAGCTCAGGTTCATAAAGCTCGATTGCAAATGCGCCCGCGCGCATCCAGTGGGTAAAACTGGGCGGCGCGGCTAGCGGATCATCCGTTTCATGCGCGATAAAATTGCTCAAACTAAGTTTGGCTGGATCGACATTCATGGGCGCGGGTGAAGGAGACGCTGCTTACTTGTCGATGCGCCGATCCCAACCACGGAATATTGTTCGCTCGCCAGCCGATAGCGCATGATTAAGTGGGATCGCTTGTCGAAAATTGTTTTCAATTGCCTTATGTAAGGCTCCGCCCGACGATCAATTTCGCGCGCCGCGGAGTTCCATATCGGGGCAGTTATTGTACTGCGTCTGGTGCCCCCGACAAGGCTTTAGTCACAATTTTTATCAGCTAATTAATATCCTGTCCCTGGCCAACGTTGCCCAGGCAAGCGTCAGCGTCGCTATTTTCGGGTCGTCCCGAAGATGTAGTCCCAAAGGGGCGAGCTGACGCCGTAACCGGCTTCGTCGTCCTGATAATGGTGGCGGAGATGGTACTGTTTCAACCAGAGGCCCACCCGATTTCTCATGGCGAAATGATGCGTGGCGTAGTGGATCATGTCGTAGCAAACGTAGCCGGAGACGAGCCCCGCCCAGATTGCCGGCGCAAACCCGCGGAAGCTGATGGCAAAAAGAAAATAGAACAATATTGCTAGTGGCAGACTGATGACCGGCGGCAAAACCAACCGGCTCGCATCGTTTGGATAATCGTGGTGCACGCCATGAATAATGAAGTGCAGCGTTTTTCCAGCGCGACTCTTCGGTTCGTAATGAAAAACGTAGCGATGGACGATGTACTCCAGAAGCGTCCAGATCAGAACGCCAAACCCAAAAAGGACGAACACAATTGAGATCGACATTTTTCCGGACACGAGCGCGCGATAGAGCATGTAAACAACCGCAGGCACGTACAAAATCCCCGGCGTGATTGGATGGACGTGGGAAAAAAACTCCATGAACCTGCTCTCAAACATTGGAACGCTTTCATTCTTGTTCGAAAGGTAGAATCGCTTCCTGGATTCAGACATTGATCGCTTCCGCGCCAACAGTTTCGCGGCCTCCAAGATCCACGATCGATTGCGTTCCTTCTAGCTCCGATCTGACCTTCTTGATGCGTTCGATGCGCGAGAATAAACTATAACGTTGGTCAAAGATGAACTGGAAAAGCAGCCGGCTCCACGAAGGATGAAATTTTAGATTCTCGTAGAACTCCGGCGCCATAGCGCGAAGTTTCGGCAAGTTATTCCAGGGGATCGACGGCAAATCATGGTGCTCGTTATGGTATCCCATGTTCAGGCAAAGCCGGTTGATCGGTCCGTAATAACTGTAGGTCTCCTGGTCGGGATCGTTCGTGTAGTGCTCCTGGATCCAGCGCGCGCCGACCGGATGCAGGCCGATAGAGAAGAAAAACGACAAAGCCAGGTAGACGAGGCCAGGCCAGCTCGTGAAATAAACCACGGCGACATCGTAGATTATGGCGCAGAGCAGATTGACCGCGAACCAGCGGTCCCACATGGTGATCGACTTCAAACGCGGCGGCCGCGTTAGCTGAAAGAAGGGAAAAAGCATCAACCAAATCGCTTTGCGATACCAAACGTTGCCGACCAGACGCGCTTCCCAAAGATTGGCCAGATCCGCATCGTGTTCATAGTCGCCTTGATGGGAATGGTGCTTCAAATGGTAAACCCGAAAACCCATTGCACCGGCGGTCAGATTCGGAAGATCGGCTAGGATCGCGACCAGTTTGTTCAAACTCTTGTTTCTGAAGATGAGATTGTGGGTCGCATCGTGAATGATGACGTAGTTGGCATGATTGGCGAACGCACCCACGCCATAAGCGACCAAAAAACTTAGCCACCAATACCGGAATCCAAGTTTTCCCATTCCATACGCGATCGAAGTCTGGAGAATCAAGAGTCCAAGAGTGATGAGAGCCGTATAAGGATTCCTTACCATCAACTCTCGAATTTCGGGATGAGCCTTCAGGATCGCTCGGGCCCGTGCCGGGTGCGGATGCTCAAATTCGGACGGGTAAAAGGCCGCGTGCATTACTTGAGGGATTTTAGCGGGACTCGAACACGGTTTCAATAGTCGACGGGGGGTTAGCCTTCAGTAACAAGGGAGGTACCGCAACTGAAAAGAGGGCGAAAACGCGAAGTTTACGAGGCACGGAGCCTGCGACACTCTCTTAACAGCAGGACTAAAGGTCTTGGGGTGCGAGGCCGTGGGTGCCCAGAACTACACCCGGCAGATATTGCCTGACGTTGATGATTCGCCAACCCGCCACACGAAAAATCTTCCACATGCCGTTTGGCCATTGAACAAAGACCCAGATCAGACGGAGAACACCTTCGAGCCAGCAGCCAATCTTTGAGGCCAACGATTTGGCTGCCAAGATCTTGCACTCTAGGACGAGCAACATCCAATCGTCATCAGTCAGTTCGCGATCGTGACGTTGACGCGTCTCGGGCAAAAGCTGTCGGCACATCGCGCTCGTCGAAATAGCGCGCGAGTTATCGCGATAAATGCTGAGCTGCTCGCCGTGAAATCGCCAAGTCGCGAGTCTCCTCGGTAGATGGACTGTCCCGGTCAGGTTGGTAAGGCGAAGGAGCCAGATCAAGTCGGCAACAGATCCCACGTTTGTTTCGAACGGGCCCGCGGCAAGTGCGACATCGGCGCGAACGAGTAATTGGGTAAGGGAATAATAAACGCTCTGTCCCGAGTAGTGTAAGATGCAATCGTGCGGAGGTGGTCGATAATTGATGTTTTGTTTTTTTTCTCCGGGAATAGCTGTGCGCACGGTGTCGGAATTCAAGAGCTTCTTGATGCTCCCGCGCGATAAATAGCTCCTCAAATCCCTAGCTGAAAGCTTGTCACCGTGTTGGTTGATAAACAACGCGTCGCACGCCGCAATACCGGCTACCGGACACTTGGAAAATGCTTCGAGCATTTCGCTCAAAAACTCTGGCGACATTGTATCGTCGCAGGTAGCAAAATAGAGAAATTGACCGCCCGCGATTTTAAGCCCGCGGTTGAGAGCGGCGTAAAGTCCTTCACGAGGAATCTGATGCAGTTGAAAACGTGAATCATTTGAGGCAACTGATTGAAAAAAATCCCAGCTGCCGTCGATAGAGCCGCTGTCCAGGACGATCGCTTCCCAATCGGCGAATGTTTGGCCAAGTAAGGAATCAATTCGCGGCTCGAGAAACTCCCGCGCGTTCAGCGACGGCAACAGAATCGATACTTTGGGAGCTCCCATTTTAATCGTTACGCATCGCGAGAAGCCGCTTTCTACCGATTTAGATAACGCGGCCGTTAACGACAATGAGGTATTGTCGTTTCAAAAGGTAGGCGAGTGCCGGAAATAGAGCGGATCTTTTTCTTGGGCTCGCCAACGGCGCCGGAGAGGACGTCCCGAGTTGCGCCGCGCACGCCGTCACCGTGCGAATGTAGGGAGCATAGATGTTCTGAACGACGGTTTTTGACGGGATCGCGCGATATTTTGCCAACTGCGTGTCGTAGATACAACGGGTCAATTGTTTGAAGGCGTGAAAATGGAAGAAGATCAAAGGCTGATCGTCCACCAGGATCACTGCGTCCCGACACGAAATCTCATAGTTGGCGATGTTCCACGCCGCCAGATTCGCTCCTTTATGCTGCAACACGACCACGTTTTGAAAACGAGTTGGCCAGTCATCCAGGTACTTCTGGTCGGCGAACTTGCCGTCTTCCACGCGATCATAACACCATTCGATACAACGTTCCCGCCACCAGCGAAGACACGCTAGCCCGTGTTCGTCCCGGCGAAAGCTGACCCAGCCCACATTGAAAATGCCGTTCCATTCCCACTTGCGAAAAGCCTCGGTAAATCGGTGCGGGATGATGCCGATTGACTTGTCTTTCAACTCATCGAAAAGCGGCGCCACACTCGAGAAGAAAAAGAGATCCGCATCGAGGTATGTGATCAGATCGATGGTCGGATCAATCCGCATGATTAAGAGCGGCAAAGAAGGCGTGCAGGTGAAATAATATTCAACGCGGGACCGGTTCGTCTTTGCTTGGCGCAGCGCTGGATCGTCCCGCTCCAGCTCGTCCAGCGTGAGCAAGCTTACTTTGGGCAGGTTCAGTCGAACCAGTTCGGCATGGCTCGAGAGGTCCAAACACAAAATCCAAAGCTTGAAATCAGGACAATGTTTCGTGAGCGAATTGTAAAGCGCCAGGCCCCGGACGAGATAGTGGCGATCAAAATAAGTACAGAAGTAGCGCATTGACTACGCGAACGAATTGAGAGCATCAATCGCTCGCTCGACCTCCTCATCCGCCATCCAGGCGTGACACGGCACGGATAAACATTGCCAGGCATGCATCTCCGCGTTTGGCAAGCCCGATGGATCGGTCCGAATATCTCTTCTCATGTGCAAAACATCGAACCCGGTTAGCGCCCCGTCAGGTCTGATCCGGAAAGATTCTGCGCCATTTCACATCCGCATAAACATGACCGAGCTCATCGCCGGCAAAGCCGTCGAAGCTGTCAGCAACCGTGCCAACGATTGTAAAGCCAAGCGCCTGCAGACGCCGATCATAAAGCTTCGTCTTTGGCGTGTGGAGTGCGAGGTTGATAAAATAACGGCCGGGCAGGAGCAAACGACGTGGAATTGCAGCGGCGATATTGTACTCCCCCTGGGCTTCCACCAAAATAGGCGGATCAGCCATTGATAACGTTGAATAAAAAATTTGTTCTCGCTTAAAATTCAGGACTTCGAACGAGAGTTGAAGTCCTTTGATGCGACGTTGCACTTTGAATGCACATTTCAGGAGCACCGGTTCGCTCGAGCTAAAGGAAGCTCTCGCCTGATCATCAGGTCCATATAATCCCGCAGAGCGTAAAGTCGCCTCGGTAGCGCTTGGCGGAAATTCGATTACCGGCGTTTGTTGCTGTTCTCCTCCTAAATAGACTGCAATCACATCAGCCGTGTTTCCTAATTTCTCAATTTCGCCCTGTCGTAGGAGAATACATCGAGAGCAAAGTCGCGATATTGCGTCCATGTCATGGCTGACAAAGATCACGGTGCGCCCCTCATTGGCGGCGACGTCTTCCATCTTCTCAAGGCATTTTGTCTGAAAATCCGCGTCGCCCACCGCCAAAACTTCGTCGATAAGCAGAATTTCCGGATCGAGATGGGCGGCAACGGCAAAAGCCAGCCGCACATACATTCCGCTCGAGTAGCGCTTCACCGGTGTATCTAGAAATTTCTCTACTTCCGCGAAGGCGACAATCTCATCGAACTTTCTGCGAATCTCCGCGCGGTTCATCCCCAGAATGGCCCCGTTTAGAAAAATGTTTTCACGTCCAGTCAGCTCCGGATGGAACCCAGTCCCAACTTCAAGAAGGGCCCCGACCCGACCATAAATATCCACACCACCGCTGGTGGGCTCGGTAATGCGGTTCAGAATTTTGAGCAGAGTGCTCTTGCCCGCTCCGTTTCCGCCAATGACCCCAAGGACCTCGCCCACTTCCACATCGAAAGAAACATTTTTAAGGGCCCACAGGATCTCAGAGGCAGAACCATTTTGGCCGAAACGTTTCAGCAGTCGCCGTGGTAAAGTGGCGAGCTCATCGTGCAACGTTCTGTAACCCCGCAATGCGTTTCGCTGATGAGCGATGTTAAACGACTTGCTGAGACTTTGAACGGAAAGAGCTACATCTGGCATTGCAAATGAGACGACAATTAAATTATGTCCGCGAAGGTGCGTTCGACGCGGCGAAAGAAAAAGGCGCCACTGACCAATGCAAGCAAAGACACTGTGACGCTGAGACAAAGTATGGTTGGGTTCAAAGCACTACGCCCGAGCACCGCCCAGCGAAAACCCTCGATGCAGCTAACGATCGGATTTAGCGCGAACAAAGTCTGCCATCTCGGCGATACCATGCTTGTTGGATACACGACCGGACTCGCGTACATCCAAATCTGCAGAAAGAATGACAGGGCGTAGTTACAGTCGCGATACCTTACGCTCAAGGCGGAAAACCACAGAGCAACGGCTGTAGCTGTCGTCGCGGTCAAAAACAGAAACCCGGGGACGGCTAGCAACCGAAGGGTGAGGGGCACTCGATAGACCGCCATGAAGACGAACAACATGACCAGCATGACCGCAAAATCGACCAGGGCGGCAAATGTATGTGAAAGAGGAATAAGCATCCTCGGGAAGTAGACTTTTGAAACAAGCTGGGCGTCGCGGACCAGACTGTTGCTGCTTCGCTGGGTTGCGTGCGAAAAGTAATTCCAGGCAGTCAAACCGCAAAAAACAAACAAAAGATACGGAACCCCGTCGCTGGGAAGCTTCGCTACACGGCCGAAAATTACCGCGAGGATAATAGCGGCAATGAGGGGCTGCAGCGCCACCCAAGTCATTCCCAATGCTGTTTGCTTGTAAATAACCTTTATATCGCGCTCGACCAAAATCCAAAGCAGATCGCGATACTGCCAAAGTTCCCGAATGTTTAGCGCTACCCAGCCCTTTGTCGGCCGAATGCGAAGAGTGGGCTTTTGATTTCGGGCGCGCCCCGGAAGCGACGTCACCGCCGGTTTTGCTTTGGCGACCAGGATGGGAGCTTCGGCGTTCAAGGGATCAACTTTATCGGCAATTGTCCTCCGGATCAAAAGGACAAGTACTCATACTTTGGGAGGAAAAGACCTTGTCGATTTTTGGGGGTTTGTTCGAATCGGGACCGGTTCTCGCGCAGGTCTCGCCGGAGATTTTTGACATCCTCGGCGGATTTGATTCCCAATCCCGCCAATCGCAGAAGTCCGGCTTCCCGTCGGCGTTTCGGGATCGTTGCGGGGTGGTCAAGGATATCGAAAAGAAATTCTCCGTCCCGTTCGGCTCGCACAGCGCAATTTTGGCGCAACGAATCGGCGACATACATTGAGCGATGAACTCCGCCGACGATTCCAACCACGAGACCGAGCACAGCGAATCCAACGAAGGCATGGCGTTGCCACCCGCGGGATTGCACATGGCGGTAAATCTCGGCTAAACCGATCGGAACGGCCGTCAGGAAGGCGAGCGTGGGCAAGGCGATACCGAAAGGGCGTGCGACGCCGAGGGCAGGTAGCGAAAAGAGCGCGCCCAAACAGCAAATGCCCAGAACTTGCCAGCGTGCCGGCGGACGGCTTGCGAAAAGAAA
>Ga0137395_10000865_pt1 | contig 13372 bp, 12 predicted proteins | sample czobulk216metaG_FD_108283 | JGI IMG/M metagenome (GOLD analysis project Ga0137395, IMG submission 108283) | Vadose zone soil microbial communities from Angelo Coast Range Reserve, California, USA - czobulk2.16 metaG | ecosystem: Environmental > Terrestrial > Soil > Vadose zone | place: USA...
CATTTTCTTGGCGAGCAACTTCATCTTCTCCGGCGGCACGTCGGATAACTCCGTGATGTTGTTGCTGCCGCGCACAGCGATGTATGCATCCATTTTTTTCATCCGCGCCAGTTCATGGCTTGCCAAAAGATTCAACTGCCGATCGGATGCTTCGAGCGCAAGCGCGCGGTTGATTCGGGCGTGCTGACTCTGCACAAAAGGGATGCCTCTCAACTCCTGCGCCGCTCGAATGAGTGCGATTGTCATTTCGTCCGGGATATCGAATGCTTCGATCAACACGGTTTCGTTTCGTTTGAGCCGGATGGAATATTCCACAAGAAGTTTGGCGAGATTGTCCCAGCGAATATCGTGCATAAGACGGTTATGATTCCATCAGTCGCGTTAGATGCAACTGAGGTCGGCCCGAAGTGGCGCGGACAAATTTTGCAGCAAACGCGCCGTAAGACAGTTCGAGAGCAAACGTGCGATCGGACTGAGTAACCTTCGCCTTCGCAAGAAATTCCGAGATGATGGGATCGGCAAAGCGTCCTTCGCTTCGCCACCTGCGTAGTGCCGCCAGCGCAATTCGCCGAGCAGAGAGAGCTGCGCCACAGATCGTCGGCAAGGGTTTATCCCGGCTTCACGCTGGCGCGCCCAATCGAATGATAATGAAACCCCAGGGTCCGCATCGTTTCAGGGTCCAACAGGTTTCGTCCGTCAAAGACGATCGGCGTCCTCATTTTTTCCTTCATCACAGCTAGGTCGACATTAGCAAATTCGTTCCATTCCGTGGCGATGATCAGCGCTTCGGCATTGCTCACCGCCTCGAGAGCGGACGGAGCAAATTCGGCTGCGGCGACCGTTTTTACGGCGCGGGCCTTTTGCATTCCTTTCGGGTCATAGGCGACCACATGCGCTCCTTCGCGCAGCAGGTCTGCGACCAGCTCGATCGCAACAGACGAACGTACATCGTCTGTATCTGGCTTGAATGTGAGACCCCAGACCGCAATTCGTTTTTCCCGCAGAACCCACAGCGTTTCACGAATCGTTTTCAGAAAACGCTCTTTCTGGGCGGTGTTTATTCGTTGCACTTCCTTCAGCAAATTGAACGGAACACCGAGCCGTTCGCTGATCGTAATGAATGCAGCAATGTCTTTGGGAAAACACGAGCCGCCGTATCCAATCCCAGCATTAAGAAAATCACGGCCAATGCGATGATCCATTCCAATCCCGTCCGCGACTTTTTCGACATCGGCGCCACTCGCCTCGCAAATCGCCGAGACCGCGTTGATGTATGAAATTTTCAGTGCGAGAAATGAGTTTGCGCAATGTTTGATGAGCTCGGCGCTGCTAATATCAGTCACAAGGATCGGTGCCATGAATGGCTCATAAACCTTCTTCATGAGATCGATGGCATGCTCGCTTTGCGCTCCAATCACGATGCGATCCGGATGCATCAGATCAGCAACCGCACAGCCTTCGCGCAAAAATTCCGGATTGCTGACAACATCGAAGTTGGCGCCGTGGCGGTTATATCTTTTGATTGATTCAGCCACTTTTTCGCCCGTTTTCACTGGTACCGTGCTCTTGTCGACAATCACTCGATAATCGGACAATACCGCGGCGATGTCGCGCGCGACTTTCTCGAGGAAGCTAAGATCCACATCGCCATCTGGCTGCTGGGGAGTGGGAACGGCGATAAAAATGATCTGTGAATTATCCACGCCTTCGCGAATGCTAGTGGTGAAACGCAATCGATGCGCTGAGACATTGCGATGAATTACTTCTTCAAGGCCCGGTTCATATATCGGCACGTCGCCAGATTGTAGCAGTTTGATCTTCTGCACGTCGTTATCGACGCAAATGACATTATGGCCGACATCGGCGAAACATGCGCCGGTCACAAGACCAACGTACCCCGAGCCGATGATTGCGAGATCCATAAGCGAAGAACGGACGCAGGCGAATCAGCCGCAGCGCAAGCAGTGGGACGCGCTGAACAAGCTTGGCGTTGTCCGCGAACCTTCGTTCATTGTCCTTGGGAATACGGATCGAAGTTCAAATCAAATCCAAATTTCGGGAATGCTTTGAGCGTTACGGTAAACAGGACGCCGTATTGGTTCACGCCGGAGTTGTCGCGTATCACTCCTCCGAACGAGGCCACCCAGCTCGTCAGATCGCGGTAAATAGAGTAGCGCTGCTCCTCGAGAATGCCGGTCGTGGCTTCATATTGTTCCTGAATTCCGACACCCCAGTTATCATTGAGCCGATAATATCCACCGACAACAAACAAACTGCTATTCTGGAAGAATGGATTGTTATTCAAATAGCGATGCCCAACATTCAATTGCAGATTGGCTATCGGCTGAACGCTCGCGGTCGTATTGACTTCCGTAAAACCCTTGGCGAAAGCCGGCACTTGGGAGCTGACCGTAAACGACATCCAGGGCAGCGGTGTAAAGCGGACATTATTAAAGAAGTTTGAGTAATCGGTGCGGTCGTACGGATTCTCGAAGTTCACGTCAAAAAAGCTATCGAGCTCAAACCAAGTGAACGTTTGGTCATCGCGCCGTGTTTCCAAGCGGTTGCGAATACCGAGCCGCCAGACGGTCCAACTAGCGATTGAATCGATTGGAGTGAACTGAGGGAAGTCGATCGCCCGCAATTGCGTGGACGGTTCAAATCGATCGAACTGCAAGATTGACTCGGGGTTTGGACCGTTTTCTGAGACGTACGCAAAGTCTGTGAATGGTTGGAAAACGTGCATAAGTCCATCCAACCCAAAGGCGCGGCTTTGCACATTCTCCCATGTCCGCGAGACCTTGAAAGAGGCCTCGGCTCCCGTATTAAAAACCGTGCGAAAAGTGTCTCCATCGAACTTGATTGGGTTGGCCAACGTCGGGGGCGGGAGAATAAAGTCAGGCACGAGCGGATTTGAGGGTGGCGTGAAGGTTGTCGTGCCTAGGTCAAATGTCTCACCATAATACGTGGCGCGAAAGCCGACCCGCGGCACGATGGAAAGCCACCCAAAGTATGTGTTTGGATAAGTTAGTTGATGGAAGGTGTCGAAACGAGTCGTGCCATAATTCTCGAAACCGGCACCCTCCGGGAATTGTAGCTGCAAGTTAGCAAAGCCGGTCTCGCCTTCATAAAAAATGGGTCCCCCGAAAAGCCCGTGACGCTTGATGTCCAGTACAACTTCCGGCAAACGTTCGGTCGTCGTGAAGAAGTCGTTTGCCTGAAAACGCGCGATCCCAGTCAACGTGTAAAATGGGTCTGACTTTGTCAAAGCGACCACATTGTCCGGAACAGGATTGACACGAAACTCACCCGGATAGAAATCCTGCATAACGTACTGGTCGCTTAGTTTCGTGATGTTAGCGATGCCATAGATGTGCTCGGTAAAGTTTGTTTGATCTTGCAAGCTCAGCCGGTATCGATCGGTAGGAACATTCTGTCGCAGCACGGCCGTCTCATTTATATCGGGGTTTTGATCATTAATGAAAAAAGTCTTGAGCCGGGCCTGGCTGCTGTCGTCCTTCCCATAATCAATAATCGGATTGAAGCCCACGGCGGGGCCTCGACGGCCAAAGTAGTCAAACCCGAGACGCGCCCTAACATGGTCGGTTATCGGGAAAGTCACCTCAGTAAGAAGCGAAGGTCCCCATGTGCTTAAGTACGCTGGTGAAACCGTAAAATTGAACGCGTCACTGAGCGATTGATACAGGTAAGGCCACCAAAACACCGGCACCTTCCCGACATACATAGTTACGTTCCGAAAAATCGCGCGGTCGTCCTCGTAGAACCGGATTGTTTGCGCTCGGAGGTGGAAATCGGGATTCGGCGAATCATGCGTCGTAAAGGTTCCGTTCCTTATGAGATAGCCGTTTCCGGAAATTTGGCTCACATCTCCGCCGTTGAGGAAATAGGGTTCGGATTCCGTTCGCGTGCTCATCGATCGAATTTTTTTTGTGTCAGTGTTATATACACCGCTATCGGCAATGTAGAGGCTCACATCACGATAGATCCGCACATGGCCTTTCAGATACACGTCGTGTGTGCGCGAATTGTACTGTGCGTAGTCGGCGTAAATGTCTGTGTCGCCCGCATGAATCGCAACATTATCGCGCGCCGTTGCCAGTCCGTTTTCATATGTAGTTTCCCCAGTGGACGTAATTTCAATCGGAACATTCTCTGGAGTCTTGATTTCTCCTCTCATAAAACCGGCGCTCGCAAGGAGAGCGATGAACAACAAAACCGGCTTTCGCATGGCGGACGCCGAAAGTACCGCATCAAAGGCTTCCTGAAAAGCCCAAAAGCACTCTGCGGTGACGTCTCGAGCGCGGCAGGTGTGGAGAATTGAATCGGCAATCATCGGATCGACAATCGCAAGCCTGCGATTTGCTGATTGACGCCGCAGCTTAAGACCATCGCGCGACCTCCCGTCGCTACGGGCACGCGCGCAGTGGAAATCCGCAACGAAATTGGTGGTCCGACATGAAGCAGAGGAGGAAGCTCGCCGCGGCGCAAAGCTTGGCCTCCTAGAATGACCTGCCACAGTCCGGCAGCGCCAACGCTCTCACCAAGAGCTGGCTTTGCCGTATAGACGAATGCATCGGGGATAACTTGCCGCAGCGCCATCTGTTCCATCTTATCGATAAATGTGCCGTTTGCGCTCGAGATAACAAAATCAATTTTGGTTCGGCTGAGATCGCGGAGAATCCGCTTCATTAACTCTTCCGCTTCCGCGCGTTTCCGGTAATTCCCGCCGGCGTGAGTGCCTTCGATTATTATCGGGCCGTCCCGTCGAAGCACGATTGCTCCTGCCCCTTCGCTCAAGATCATTCCTCGATTGATTCGACCGAATGGCTCTAGCGGAGGCGCCAAACGGAGCAGCCGCCATCGCCGATACGCGTCGCACAAAAGCCAATCGACCTCTTCCGCCCCGACGACCAGGCAATAGTCGAGCGCCTCATTCGTCATCAAGTCCTCGGCCATTCTTATCGCTAGAAGACCTGCCGCGCTATCACCCACCAGAGTGTAGGTGGCGCCGGTGATACCGAGAATCGCTGCGAGATGACTCGCTGGCGCGTTGAAGACTGTTTCAGGAAACAGGAGCGGACTGGCTGATTGCGCGCCCCCCTCAACGATGTCGCGATAAAAGCGCTTCGTGTAAATCACCCCGCCGTTTGAGATTGCGAAGACGAGCGCCATTCGTTCTGCACTCTGCGAATCGAGCTTTACTCCTGCGGCTTGCAACGCCTCCAAACCCGCGGCCGCGGCAAAACGCGAAATCATACTGGCCCGGCGAAGACGTGGGTGGCGGGGCGAACTGGTCAGCGCGGACTCAGGTACTCGAAAAACGCTGTAACATTGATTACTGAATTGTTCCGTGATCTTTTCCGCCTGCGCTTCATCACCCTGAAGCAAACGTTCCCATACCGGATCAATGCCGCTTCCAAGGGGTGTGACCCACCCCATACCGGCGATTGCCAGACTCATGCGTCGAATTTACGCATCAGAATCGAAGCGTTCGTCCCGCCGAAGCCGAAGGAGTTCGAAAGAACTGTGCTCACAAGGGCTGGCTGCGCTTTGTTCGCAACAATGTTTAGGTGAATCTCTTCGTCTGGAGCGCGAAAATTGATGTTGGGAGGAAGAAATTGATGCTGGAGCGCGAGCAGGCAGATGACGGCTTCGACGGCACCGGCCGACCCCAGCGAATGACCCATCATGCTCTTGGTCGAGCTTACCGGCACGCGATCAAATAATTCGCTGATTGCTTTGCCTTCGGCTGTATCATTGAAGGGCGTAGCAGTTCCGTGCGCGTTAATGTAATCGACTGCATCGGCTGAAGTGTGGGCGCTCTGCAGGGTTCGCTCCATTGCGCGCCGTGGTCCGATACCGGAGGGATCTGGCTGCGTCAGGTGAAAATTGTCGGTGGAAATGCCGTAGCCGGTTATTTCTGCGAGAACAGTCGCGCCACGCGCCCGAGCAGCATTAAAGTTTTCCAAGGCGAGAACCGCCGCGCCTTCTCCGAGAACCATGCCGGTGCGATGTCGATCGAATGGACGGCATTTCTCTGGCGTCGAGGCCTGAAGCGAATCGAAGCCGACGAAGACGAGTTCCGAGAGTGCGTCATACCCACCGGTCAACACGCGCTGGTAGCGGCCCGATCGCACACAGTCGAATGCGTGACCGATAGCGTTCGTGCCGGAGGCGCAGGCATTTGAAACCACCTCGCATGGTGCAGCAATTCCGAAGGCTTCCAGCGCATCGATCACTGGCTTTTGCGCTGGATAATTCGCGATCCAAGTCGGCGAATGTCGCAAATTTCCACCTTGCTTTAATGACCGGTAGTAATCTTCGCCGTAAGACATGCCACCGCTCGTTGTTCCAATTACCGTCAACTCAGGTTTGAACTGAGGCTCCTGCGTCAGCGCTTCTCCTAGCGCGTAAATGATCATGTGCGACGCGCGATGCAAGCGTCGAGCGCGGAGTCTGTTACATTGCTTGTCGAGCAGGCGCTCAGCAGGCACTTGACCTGCGGTCTTGCATCGACATTGCGCTACCGAAAATCGCGTTACTGGGTTGACGCAATCGCGTGCCTCGCGCAACGAATCGAGCGTTTCGCTCAACCCGAATCCCAGTGGGCTAACTACGCCTGCGGCCACCACCGCGACGCGCGCAGTGAACCTTTTCCCGTTCGCGCTAGTGGATTTAACCATCTTTTGGGAAGGAAAAAATTGATCCCTGATTCTTATTGCTTTCTTAGAGGAAGCATTTTACTAGTCAGACGAAACGGAAAAACGGAAGCTCGGCAGTTGGTGGATTGTCAGTTGAGTTTATTCAGTGGCGATTTGAAATCCGATAAGCGGGAACAGTGACCTAGCTGCGTTTTCCAGAATAAACTCAATGGGAACGAAATTATACGTAGGCAATCTTTCCTTCAACACGACGGAAAACGAACTGCAGGAGCTTTTTTCACAGGCTGGCGCCGTGCAAGAAGTTACTCTCATGCAAGATAGATTCACCGGCAAGTCGCGCGGCTTTGCTTTTGTCACAATGGGCTCAGAGCAGGACGCGCAAAACGCCATTTCCAAATTCAACGGCCAAACCGTTGAAGGTCGAGCGTTGACCGTCAACGAAGCCCGTCCGCGAGAGGCACGGCCGCCCGGTGGCGGAGGGCGCGGTTATGGCGGCGGAGGCTATGGCGGGGGCGGGGGCTACGGCCGCCGCGAAGGTGGCCAGCGGAGAGGCCATTAAAATTCGGCGCAGCCGATCGGCACGGAATTGGGCAGGGCTGGATTCGAACCAGCGAAGGCGTAAAGCCAGCAGATTTACAGTCTGCCCCGTTTGGCCACTTCGGTACCTACCCGTCCGCGCGAGCGTTGATATAGGCTCGCGGCGTGCACCTCGCAAGTCGTTTGGCCATCGGTATTCCCTGTTGCCGTCGCGTTGTTCTGGGTGGCGAGTCCGCCTTTGCGGATGGGCGACGCCATCTGTGCTCTTTGCGGATTTGATGGCTCGCGCTTCGCGAATAAAGCGGCTGGCCTTCAGTTGAAGAATTCGGAAAGCGCCCCGATTACATATCGCTGCGCTTCGCGCGAAATCTCCGGATAAATTGGTAGAGCAAGCGCCTCGCGCGCGGCGCGCTCGGCCTGCGGGAAATCACCTTTCTTGTAACCGAGATAGGCAAAACATTTTTGCTCGTGCAAGCCAAGCGGATAATAGATCGCCGTCTCGATCTCGCGTTTAGCAAGATGCTCGCGCAAATCATCGCGCATTGGCGCGCGAACGACGTATTGGTGATAAATATGGTGATTCGTTAAGCCGCGACCACGATACGGTTCGGCAGGCGACGTGATCTTTTCCGCCAACCCGGCGCGTGCCAATTCCGCGCGGTAAAAGTCCGCTGCGGCGCGCCGCGCCGCTGACCAGCGTTCCAAGTACGGAAGTTTTACCGCAAGAATTGCCGCCTGGATTTCGTCCAGGCGAAAATTCCCTCCGATGACGCGATGATAATAACGGGGTTCCATGCCGTGTTCTCTGAAAATGCGCAGTTCACTTGCCAGCTTTTCGTCGCGGCAAATGATCATCCCCGCATCACCAGCCGCCCCAAGGTTTTTCGAGGGATAAAAGCTAAAGCAACCCGCTTCGCCCATCGTCCCTGCTTTCGCGGCTCTTTCGCCAAACGGATACTCCGCGCCAATTGCCTGCGCCGCATCTTCAATTACTTCGAGCCGGTAGTGTTCCGAAACCTCGTGGATCGCGTCCATCTCGCAGCACAAACCGAACAAATGGACCGGAACAATGGCGCGGACTCTTTCTCCGCTCCTGGTTTTCCATTCACCGTTCGAATCGCGCTGGCAATTTTTTTCGAAGCACTGCTGAATTGCGGACGGGCAGATGTTGTAAGTGATCGGATCGATATCCACAAAGAGTGGTCTCGCGCCGGCGCGCGCGATGCATCCGGCCGTAGCAAAAAATGTGTAAGGCGTCGTGATGACGGCATCGCCGGGCCCGACTCCAAACGCCATCAGAACAGCCAGGAGAGCGTCTGTCCCGGATGAAACTCCGATCGCATGGGGTGCCTTGCAATAGGCGCAGATCGCTTTCTCAAACGCCTTCACTTGCGGCCCGAGAATGAAACGGTGGCTTGCCAGGACGGCATGAATCGCCTCATGGATTGGCTCGGCTAGAGTGCGATATTGTTCGTTAAGATCAAGCAGCGGCACGCGCATGGCACCAAAAGCATGGCAGTTTCGGTCTCCCGTTCAATTCGTACTTTGCCGATCCTGGTGGCGGCAAAAACACGCAGTCGCGGAACCGGCGTGAGTGGACGGGAAGCCCGCAAGGATGAGAGGGCGGAGAGGGCGAATCACCAAGCCGAAGCTGTGCAAGGCTGGAGTTGACGAAGATTGCGGCTTCGATCCCAGTTCAATCTGGAACTTGCTCGGTAGAGAGGCAGCGTTGACCGTGTCCCTCGAGCAAGTTACTCTGTCAATCATGGCGTTATTGCGCGGAATTTTTTGGTTCGCCCTGTTTATCGTTCTGGCTTTCTGCTTTGTCGTACTGTTCGAGTATGGGCCACACGATTTTGCGAACGGATTCCAGAAAGAGTTCGCTCGCGTAAAATCGTTTGTCGTGAAGCAGACAGAGAAAATTCAGAAACCAAAGAAGCAGCAGTGATTTATTCGACGAACTCCACTTTGATAGGAGCGTCGATGTAGCCTTTATCGCGCGCTTCGCCCAGGAATCGCCGGATGGCTGCGCGTCCAATCTCGCCGTAATCGCGAGTAAATTCGTTCACATACATCCCAATGAATTTCCCGGCGAGCTTCGCGTCCATATCGCGCGCATAAGGAAGCGAATGGTGTACTGCCTCGTCCTGATGCGCCAGAGCGAACTCGATGCTTTCGCGGACAATCTCGAGCAGATCGTGTTGCGCCGCCTTCGGAATGTCCTTGCGCAAAACATTGCCGCCAAGCGGCAGCGGCAATCCTGTTGCACGTTTCCACCATTCGCCGAGGTCGATCACTTTCTGAAAGCCGGACCGTGCGTAGGTGAGCTGACCTTCGTGAATGATTAGGCCGGCCTCGGCGCCCCCCGTTTTTACCGCATCGAAGATTTGATCGAACGGCACAACGACAAAATCGAATTCCCCAAGAAAAAGCTGAAGCGCGAGAAACGCGCTGGTCATTTTGCCGGGCACTGCGATTTTCGTGCCGCGTAAAAAATCCCGCGCCGTCGATTCGCGCAGCGAAGAGTTGAGAGTTGAGAGTTGAGAGTTGAGTGCCTGCCGCACCTTCGGTTGCCGCGGCGACCGAAGGCGGGTTGAGCGTTTGCCGATCACAATCGGCCCATACCCATCGCCCATGCTCGCACCGCAGGGGAGCAGCGCATAACGCTTACTCACATATGCGTAGGCGTGAATCGAGATGGCAGAGATGTGCAGTTCGCCCCGAAGCGCGCGTTCATTCAGCGTCTGAATATCCTCCAGTCGATGTTCGAAATGATAACCACGAAGGTCGATCTTGTTTTCCGCCATCGCGTAAAACATGAATGCATCATCGGGATCAGGTGAATGACCCAATGTAAACACGCCGCGCTCCGCCACCATGGTCGGACGCTATCCGTTTCACCCGTTAGCGCAATGCGGCGGAATCCGCTTTTCGCTCTCACAAGTCTCCCAATTCAGCTCGCCTTGGCGATTTAACGAGTCACGGGAAGAAGCGGGTCAAAGGTCGCGCTGGCCTTCGTGCCTTTCCCATCGAAAACGATGACGACACATACTCCGGTCCAGTCCAGTCCTGATAATGGCGTAGCCGCATGGTTAACTCTTGGCGCGCAGCGAAGGCACTTCGTTCGTGAAGCTTGCGCAACTCTGGATAGGCAAGAATAATACTGTGCCTATCGACGATTAAGTAGCGTGCGCCTTGCGGCAATGCTGAAGGTAAACCACCCAAAGTTAGCCTCACCGCCACCATGCGAAAACTCCTCCTCGCTCTCAACACCTCCCTCAAACCCCAACCAATCCTCGCTTGAACTCAAGACAGTTACTACAGGTTACGCACAACATCGACAAGGACGTTCGCCAGAATCTCTCGTGCTTGCGCAATCTTTCTTGCAAAGGCAATCAATCGGGGGACAGCACCCGGATGTTTTAAGAGATACAACGTCAACTTTGTGAGGACGGTCCGTTGCCGTTCCATATTGAACAGGACTTTCGTTGGAGCCGGGAAGGGTTTGCTTGGTGTGTCGCTGATTACGCGAAGCGAAAGCAGGGGAATGCCGTGCTCGGCGCAGGCGCGCGCGATGTATTCCGTTTCCATATCAACTGCGGCCGCGCCCGATGTGTGCGCAATTTTGTTTCGCTCCTTACTGGAATCGATCAACGCAGGCACAGTCAAAAGATGGGCAATATGGATCGGCCAACTGGGAAGGGAGAAACGCGCTTCGCTTAGGTCAACCGTCGAGAAATTCTCCGCCAGCAAGAGATCGCCGACTTGCAGTTGATCGTTAAGCGCGCCGGCAAAGCCGGTGCTGATCAAACAGTCGAATTCTCGATCGTGCAGAAATTTTCCCGCCCGTTGTCGACAAACTTTTTCTCCGACGCCAGTATGGAGGACTTCAATCGTGCGATCATCGATCTTGCCGCGAATTACCATGATGTCATTGTGACCAATCTGGGATTTGTTGTTCAGACAGCGCAAGAATTCCGGGCTTTCCGCTGGCAAAGCAAACGTGACTGCAATCATCGCCTCATTTGGCTTTGTAACGATTCTTCGCGATCAATGTTGCTCTGCCGGGGACTCGACGATTTGCACAACGAAGCTCTTCTTCTCGACTGTAGCCGGGGTCGTTGACCCCGGAATTTCCTTGCTTTTAGCCGGGGTCGCTGATCCCGACGCGGCCCCGGCAAGTGAAGGAATCAAGGCGCGAAATTCCGATTCGCGATTCGATGGAAGATCGACAAGCACGCCAATGCGATGCTCGTCTGGAAGTCCTTTCGTCGCAGAGCCGCCCAGCCGCCCAACCATTGCGACAACTTCGTCCGACACAGCATCGAGTCGGCCCGGCGCCGCCGAAATCGTAATCTCGCTCACGCCCAACGAGGGCAGAGGCGTGAGCGCTGCCGTCGCGGCGTGCTCAAGTGATTTTCTTATCTGCCGCCGTGTTTGCGCTTCAAGCAGGGTCCGATTCGGGCTCTTACTTTCATGTCTGGCGATTAACCAGAGACCGACGCCAACATTGACGGCCATGAGAATGATAAACACCGCGCCGACGCGGAGCGCCATCTTGCGACCGCGCTCCGTTACGTCCGGCTGGGTTGACAAGAAAACTTCGCGAGAATCGCCGCGCATTCCTGTGTGAATCTGCCGCGCCACCGCCAGTTCGCGTTGCAATTGCTTGTCCGAGATCAATCGCTGCTCCAGCGCGGCGCGCTCCGCTGCGGGCAACCTGCCCTCGAGATAATCAAAAAGCTTATCCGGATTCATTGTTGGCGAGCGGGAAAGCGTGACGCTGAACGCCTTCACACGCAATGGCTAAGTAGGAGCGCACGAGATTCTTCGTTGTAGTTGCGGTTGCTATCCGCGCAGCACCGCGAATAGACAGAGTCATTTGGTCTTTGCTCTTTGTTAGGGTGGAAATACAGTCGATCTGGTGGCCGAAGACCGTCAGGCAGAGGCGCTGACGCCTCGACACGGGTGGCGTCGTGCAACGATGGCGCTTGCTGTCTGCGTGGCGCTTCTCGCAATCTTTCATCGTCCAATTCTGTTGGCGATTGGCCGGCAGGTCGCATTGCGCTACGCCGCCCGAGAACACTTGAAGGCCGATTTTCGTCTCGAAGGCAATCTCTTCAGCAATCTAACGGTGCGGAATTTTCGCGCTTTTGCGGTTGGACCTTCAGGAATTGAATCGATCGATATCGATTATCTTTATCTCGATTACAGTCTGTTTGCCCTTGCGCGACACGGTCTTTCCCATTTTCTGGATAATGTCGAAGCGCGTTCGGCGCGCATTGTCTTAAATCCATCCAAGGCTCCGCCGAAACCGCGGCCACCGAAGTCAAAACCAGAATTGCCGAAGCTGTTCCCGGAACGACTCCGATTGGCGGACGTAACTCTAGTCATCAGAAATCAACCGCACGATTTCATAGCCGAACATGTCGATCTTGATTTAAGTCCACGCAGCCCAGGCGACGTGCGGGTCGAGAATTTGGAACTTCCGGCCGGAGACAGTTGGTCCAAAATTTCCGGGCAAACTTCTTACACGAATAAGAACTTAATCCTTCGCGATGTTCTCCTGAGCGACCAGGAACAAATTCATCTTCTAAACGTCGATGCTTCCCATATCGACGCCAATACGCTCGCGATCAATCTCAATTGCGCCATCGGTGGGGGCCAATTGTCGGTGTCGACTACATTAACTGAAACAAAATCCTCACTGGACACGAAAATACACGTGGCGGCCGAAAAACTTGCGGCGGGATCGTTGAACAAGTTTCTCGTTTTCCCGGCCGGATATCTCTCTGGAGAAATTGAGCACCTCGCTCTCGATGGAGCTGGCGTGATTGATATGCCGCGCAGCTGGAGCGGAACGATGTCGCTGCAGATGAGCGACGTGCATCGGTCAGAAATCGATTTCAATAGCGGCGTTGTCGAAGTTTCCGCCGAGCGGGGTAAAGCAACTTTGCGGTCGGCAGACATCATTCAGGACAAGAACGAGTTTCACCTTCGTGGGGCGGTCGAATTGCCTTCCGTTGTCGAGGACTTTGGCCGCACTCCAGCGACTCTCGAAATTTCGGGTACGGCGCTTGATCTCCAGCGACTGACGTCAGGGATACCTCTGCAATTGACTGGCTCGGCCAAATTTATCGGCAAGATCGACA
>Ga0137395_10000868_pt1 | contig 13351 bp, 13 predicted proteins | sample czobulk216metaG_FD_108283 | JGI IMG/M metagenome (GOLD analysis project Ga0137395, IMG submission 108283) | Vadose zone soil microbial communities from Angelo Coast Range Reserve, California, USA - czobulk2.16 metaG | ecosystem: Environmental > Terrestrial > Soil > Vadose zone | place: USA...
CCTGCGCGGTTCCTGGTTCAAGTTCGAGGCGCTCTTCCCCGACGGCAAACGCGAAACCCTCCTCTCGGTGCCGCACTACGACTTCAATTGGCAGACCGAATACCGCCTGGTTGAACCGAAACGCGTCAGCTCCGGCACCTGGCTCCTCTGCACCGGCGCCCACGACAACTCGGCGCGCAACCCGCTCAACCCCGACCCCACCAAGCGGGTGAAACACGGCCTGCAATCGTTCGAGGAAATGTTTATCGGCTTCATGGACGTGGCCGAACTTCCGCGGCTAGGCGAGGACACGAGCAAGCAGGCCCGCGCGGAAATGCCCGCCGCCGCTTCGGCGCAGTAGGGCCGCCAAACTAGGCGTGTTCCAGCCTCTCAGTGGGAGGTGGCGGCGAACTCCCCGTCTTCCGCGCGGATGGGACGGATTTGCGTCAAGTGTGAAGCAACGCGTCCGCGAACTTCAAAAATTGATCTTCTTGATCAGCCAGACTTCGGAGACCTGGCAGCCGCGGCCGTTGCCGCCCAAGCCCGGCTCCCGCTGCCAGGTCAACGTCAGTTCGCCGCCCGCAGTCGCTTTCGCGGGAATATCGAATTCGATCGGCTGGATCGGCCAGGGCTTGGGCATGAGCGGATGCACTTCCAGGCCGTCGCCCGCCGTCAGGCGAATCCTTTTCTTGGGACTGTCGCCGCCGTACACAACGCGAACTTTGTATCGCGCGTTGGCGTCGAGATGGGTGTAGCGCAGTTGAAGCGGCGCGTCATTCATCGACTCGGCATGGTTCAACCATGAGTAGCGCAGCGGGCTGGCCGGTTTTTCGTCCGGCTCATCCACGTCGTCGCCCTCCTCGAAACCCGCGTGAGGCGATTCGAGAAAGGCCGGGTCGCGGGCAAAGCCGGCGCCCGCAACGAGGTGCGCCTGGCGGGAAACATCCCCCAAGTCGTCGTAGAAGCCGCCGCGGCCAGGGTCGGTCCAGCGCAGAATTTCGTCGATGCCCTTCAGGCGCTCGGCTTCCGACCCCGCCTTGCGGAGCTGCTCGAACCGGTGTGCAAGCCAGTGGCGATTGTTGAGCGGGTAATCGATTGTGTCGAGGTTCGCGCCGCGATCCACCGCGATGGCTTGATACTTCTCGACGCTGAGCTGCATCCGGATGCTTTGGAAAAGAGCTTCGCCGAGTTCAAAGACGCGCGCCCGCCAGTCCGCGGAGACGCGCTTCGTAACGGCGCGATCCAAAATCGCTTCGGCCTGATTCAAGGCGAGAAGCGAACTCCGAGCGCGGGCGTCGCGGAGAACCTCCATGGCCTGATCTTCGAGGCCGGTTTCGTAGAGCAGTCGGTTGCGGGTGTAAGCGTCGTAGTAAGCGCGGTAAAGCGCCTCCTGAAAGCGCCAGTTCAATTTGTCGCGGGGTGACGCCGCGCGCTCCATCGCCTGGAATTGCTGCAAAGTGGTATCGACGGTCTCGTTGGCGATCAGCGGGCCTTGCCAGTTTTTTTCCAGTGCCAGCAGGCCCTGGGCGAAATCTTCGCTGTAACGCTCGCCGATGAAATAGCGGCTGTAGTCGCGCAAAATGTCGATGACGTTCGCCTCGGGATTCCAGCCCAAAGCGCTCCAGACGGCCTTGTTCACGTCGTCGTTGCAGCCTTCGGAATAGCTGATGAACCCGATCGTGTGGGGTTGTAGCAGCCGGAAGATCGCGGCCATTTGGGTGGGACGCGGGTTGACTCCCTCCCGTCCCTCCGTAACGGCGAAGGCCGTGTCCCAATCGGGGACCGGGTACTGGCATTGCCGGCAATGAGTGATGTCCGGATAGTGGCGCAGGGGATATTTTTTCGGAACGGCCGCCCGCAATTGCGGCAGGCTCAATCGCACTTGCGGGCCGAAGACCACGCCACTGAGCCAGGCCGGCTCTTCCCGGTTGAGGATCGCGAGGAATTCATCGAGCCACTCCTGGTTGAAGCCCTGGGGGGAAACCCACATCTGCGCCGCGGGATGAAAGCGACGGAGCACCTGCGTTTGCTTCTCCAACAGCGCCATCAACAATTTCGGCCGCGTGTGGCCGGGATCGCCGCCCGGCACGAACACCGCGTCAAGCCGCGGCAGTTGTTTGAACACCTCGCCCCACTCGCGCAGCGCGAATTCCACGGTCCGGGGATCCGAATAATCCTTGTCCAGCGCGGGATACCAGAGCCACACGTCCAGTCCGTAATCGTCGAGCAGCCGGGACATGCCGCGCAACATTTCCAGCGGCGGGAGCGGAAAATGCGGGCTGGTTTCGGCATCGTCCGAACGCGGCGGAATCAACTCCACCGCGTTGCAACCAAAGATGGTCAGGTCGCGAATATATTGCTCCCAGATTCTCAAATCCCACGCGTCATAAGAATGGGTCTTGGGACGATAACCGAGTTGATGGCCGCGAAGTTGGTATCGTGGAGCGCTGGCGATTTTGAAATCCGCCGGCAGCGTGATACTGCCGTTGTTCATCCGCAGGGATCGGAGTAATTGGCCCACTCCGAACAAGATGCCGCGCGAATCGTTGCCCAGCACAAACACCGCTGGCGCGCCTTTGTCGGTCTTGATATCGATCCGGAACCCCTCAGCCGAACCCGGGCTCTGACGGGAGGAAAACTCCGCGGCAAATCTCCCGCCCCATTGACCCATCGACTTGATTGGCCCCACCGCGATGACCGGCTGGTCGGAGGTCGGCCAGGACGTTGCCGCCGGCCAACGAATTTGCGCTCGAGCGGCGACTTCATCCACGAGCATCGCGATGGCCTTCCGCTCCGGCCCGGAAGAGTCCGGGGGAGAAACTACGATCGCCTTGCTGAGGTCCAGCGTCGCGGCGTGAACGCCGGCGTTCATTCCGAGAAGGAACAGCGCCACCGTCAATCCGCCCCGCGCAGTTCGCTCATCAGACATAGCCGTCAATCGTTTTGGCCGTGGTGCCAGTTGAGTTTCTCCAAACGGTTGAGTTGCCAGCGGACGGTGTCGCTGGGCGTCCAACCGGCAAATCGGCCCAGGCGGTGCAAGACTTCGGGATTGACCAGTGAGCGCGGCAATCCGCCCGTGCAGACGCGCACGACCTCTTCCGCCGCCGTGACCTGCAATTCCGCCTGTGATTCTTCGGAATACCACGCCACATGATCCGTCAGCGCCACACGCGGGTGTGAGCGCAACGGCGAACCGGGTGGCAACGGTTCGTCTTCGAAGACATCCAAGCCGGCCATGGCCAGCCGGCCTTTGTCCAGGGCGGCCAGCAACGCCGCGGTGTCCAGCACCGGACCCCGGGAGGTGTTAATCAGCATCGCGCCCGGTTTCATCAATGCCAGCGTGCGTGAGTTCAGCAGGTGGCGCGTTTCGGGCAACAAAGGAACGTGCAGCGAGAGGTAATCCGACTCCCGGCAGAGTGTCTCCAGATCGACAAGCTCGACGCCTAGCGCGTCGGCGCGCGACGGATCGACGTAGGGATCGGTCGCCCGCAGCCGCAATCCCCAGCAGCTCATTTTGCGGGCCACGGCTTGCCCAATGCTGCCGAAGCCGGCCAGGCCGAGCGTGCGTCCCTTCATCCGCCAGAGCGGTTCGGCGGGATTCAACTCCCAGCCACCGCGCTCCATTTTCTTCTGTGTCCGCGGGAGGCCGCGCACGCACGCCAGCAACAGCGCGATCGCGTGTGTGGCCACTTCGTCCGTGCAATAATGCGGCACATGGCCGACGATGATGCCGGCCTGCGTCGCCGCATCCACATCGACGTTGTCGGTGCCCACGCCGTACCGAACGATGATCCGGCACCGCGGCCATCGCTTGATGAGATCGGGAGTGATTTTCAGCCAGCGTACGAGGACCCCTTCTGCCTCTCCGCACTGACGCAGGCCTTCGACCTCGGGTATCTCCTCGCCATTGATTAATGCACCGCCCGCGGCCGTCACGATGCGGCGTTCGTTTTCGATCGAAGGATAACCGTGTTTAAGGATCACCACCCGGAACTTGGCCGCCGAATTCATGGCGACACTCTTTACCTTGGCTGGCCCGGACAAACAAGCGCTCACTCGGAGCCCACTGTGGTAGGGACATCGCGCTGGGATGTCCCCGCCCGCGCCGCGGCGAGCGGAGCGGAGCACGCCTGACGTGCGAATCCCGCCACACGTTGCGCCGCTGAACGCGGCGCGCCGTCCCTGCCAACAGGAGGGTGGCGCGTCCATTCGGAAAGCGCGCAGTGGTCGAAGAACGGATTCGTTGACAGGCCGGCCATTTAGCGGCATCACCCTGGCGACACGAGTTCTGCCTATGAAAGTTTTCGCGCCTCAGTTGGAGGCGTTTTGCGTTGAGGCTTTGCAGAAGGTCGGCGTCGGCGAAACCGACGCGCGCACCACGGCCAGTCTTCTGGTCATGACCGACACTTGGGGCGTGTTCACGCACGGGAGCAAAAACTTGCGCGGCTATGTGCGGCGCATCCAAGGCGGCGGCATCCGCAAGGACGGCACGCCGCGGATCGTCTCGGAGGGACCGGCCTGGGCGATCGTCGATGGCGACTCCGCGCTGGGGATGGTGACGTCCACTTTTGCGATGCGGACGGCGATCGCGAAGGCCAAGGCGGCAGGCATTGGTTACGCCGGGGTTCGCAACAGTTGTCATTTCGGCGCGGCCGGTTGCTACGCCTTGATGGCCGTGCCCGAACAGATGATCGGGCTGGCGATGTGCAACGACACGCCGACCGTGATCGCGCCCGGTTCGCGGACCGCTGTGCTCGGCAGCAACCCGATCGCGTTCGCCGTGCCGGCGGGGGGAGAGTTCCCCATTTTCCTGGACGTGGCGACGAGCACGGTCGCTGGGGGCAAGGTGTTTGCCGCCGCATTTCACCGCGAAAAAATTCCCGATCACTGGGTCGTGGATGCGGATGGCCTGCCGACCACCGACCCGGCGGTTTGGCCGCGCGCGGGCGCCTTGACGCCGATGGCCGGGCACAAAGGCTATGGTCTGGCGCTGCTGATCGAGACGCTTTCCGCCGTGCTCACGGGAGCGGCCATTACCCGACAAGTGCTGAGCTGGACTTTTTCCGATGCGTCGCTGGCGACCGGCCACGGTGCGGCGTTTATCGCCATCGACGTTAAGGCGATCATGGGCGGCGAAGCATTCAAGGAGCGAATAGACCGGACGATTCGCGAAATTCGCAACGCGCCCAAAGCGAAAGGGACCAAGCGCATCTATTTGCCCGGCGAGATGGAATGGGAAAGACGCAACCGAGCTTTGGACGAGGGCATCGAGTTGCCCGTGGACGTCGTCGCCAATCTGCGCGCGCTGGCGGAGGAATTGAACCTCGACTGGGCGAAGTTCACCGCTCAAGCGAAGGCGACTCCGGGACAATCCTGAACTGGTGCGGCCAGATTTTCGCGTTCTCCTCCGCCAGTCAGCAGCATCGGGGAAGCAGGCTCCGAGCCGATCACGCCCGGTTCATCGTAAGGCAGTCGCTCCTGGGTATTCGACTCTCAGTCTGCGGACCACGACCGCGGGAGTAGGGCACCGTGCAAAACCAGTCGATCAAAAGAAACCGTTTACGCTGTCTCAGCGGCATAGGCAGTCCTGCCGGCGAACCCGGTAGAAGCGGGCAGGGCCATTGGTGAGCGGGTCGGTCACCACGGCTTCAATCGCCTGAATCTTGGCGCGGAAGTTCGTCAGGCAAAGCCAATTGCTTGCAGGCAAGGAGTCGGTGAACTCAATGAAGTAGTCGTAAGGTGGCGCCCCGGTGAAGTGGAAATGCAAGAGGCTTGCGTCTCGTTCGAGACCTTCGATGACAGGCGCTGGCGGCAACAAGAGAGCCGCGACATTGGTATGCTCGAACTGGGTCGGCACGTCCGCACAACCCAGGCAGGGCAGGGTAAGTGTGCCACTTATCCCCAGCGCGCCTGCGGAATTGCTCAGCGTATAGTTGAAAGAGGGTCGATCCGAGCCGGGCGGCAAAAAAGGCCCGCTGAATTCGATCCGGTCTGGGAAAACGATTCCGTTGCTAAAGCTGAAAGCGAATCCGCTGCTGAATCCGATTGGGGGGATGCGAAAGACGGTGTGCGCGTCCTGGCCCAGAATCGTCATTTGGGCAAGATGACTCTGCGGATCAATGGTCAATTGGATAAACGTCTGGCTGATGTCGGGCAGCGGATAGATGAAGGGGCCGGCAATCCCGCAACACGCCGTGTAACGACCCGAAACGATTTGATAAAGTCCGTTCGTCGGTCCGCCTTGTCCGAACGCCAACCGAACGGACAGAACCAACCCCAAAATGACTGGTAACCAACTGATTCTATTCTTCGACATAACTGACTCCAATCAAGTGCTGCCGCCGGGCCAGAGGCGAGAGGAGGGGCGTCGCCAGGGTTCGCTGGACGAATTTTTACGTGGTGTGGGTTTCATCATTGAATCGCTTGAGTCTCCTCAACCAAACCAGATTGAGAATACTCAGGCCGATAAAAAGCAGGGGCGTCAGAATGACGATCCCACAAGGGACTGCCGAAATCTGGGTGGCGTTTTTGGCAACCATAGCTAAACCCGAAGCATGCGCCTTCAACTCGGCGAGCGAGGACGCGGCCTCAATCTGTGAAAGCTCCCCCTGCCTATCGGAGCCGACCGAGGTGGCAGGCACTGAGAGGACCAAATAGACGGCGAGCAGGAAACCCAGCACGAGAATTACTCGGCTCGGCACTGCCCGTCTGTTGATGAGTGTTAGCTGCATGACGCGCGGAGGCGGTTTAACAGTATTTGTGTTGAATATTCACAGCCTGAATCCTTTTGCTTCGGGGAAGATTGGGGTTGAGAAGGCCGTTTGTCAACGGTCTTTTAACCAGCCTGGCACAATCGGAAATGCGGGAGGAAAGGTTGCAAAGAACAGTGGAACGGTTCTTCGAAACGAAGGTTCTTGGCGACGCTGATGCATCTGGTAAAAGCGTTTTACGGAAGGCGAATGACCGCTTCCGATGGTGATCATCCATAATGTCTGCGCACCGAACAAAACCGTTGCCGCCCAGAAAGGTTTTCGTTGTGCGGATGCTGCGCAGCCTGGTGCTCGCCCTTGGCATCATCGGTGTTTCACTGGGGTTGGGAATCTTGGGGTACCACTTTTGCGCGGGGCTTTCGTGGTTGGACGCCCTCCTGAACGCGTCGATGATCCTGACCGGAATGGGGCCGGTGAACGAACTCCGCACGACCGCGGGAAAATTATTCGCCTCGTTCTATGCGCTGTTTAGCGGGGTGGTTTTCATCACCTCGGTTGCCGTTATGCTTGCGCCAATGGTTCATCGCTTCCTCCACAAGTTCCATTTTGAATTGGAAAGTTTAGAAAATGACCAGCGTGAGCAACCGTGAGCCTCGGCGGAATTCAGAATGTAGAATGGCGGGTTTGACCAAGGATTACAGGATTGACGCGAATAAGAGATATTTCGCATCCGCGGCCATCGGTGTCATCCGTGGTTACATTTTGCGGAATGCGGAAGGCGCGGAGGTGTCTTGGATTTTGGGCCAAAAACCAGTGCTGGAACGCGCCGGCTTACCCATGTATGCCGCTGATTGAGTCGGTCGGCGTGGCTTTTGCCGGCCAGCCAGGCGAAGAGGGGCGAGTTCGGGAGCCGGCGCTGGCGGAACAGGCTTGCATGGGGCGCCGCCCTCGTCATTCTCTTTCTGAACCTGAAATGGCCGGCCGTTTTCTTCGACCTCGCGCCATGGCCAGGCAAATCGTAAACCGCCGACAACCATGTTTAAGAACATCCTGGTCGCCCTGGAAAACAGCCGTTCCGACCAAAGCCTCTTGCCGCAGGTCGAGAAACTCGCCGCCCTGTTGCACTCCGAGTTGCTGCTGCTGCACGTCGCCGATGGCTGGGTGGCGCGCAACTTCGAGCAGTTGCAACTCGCCGAATCCGAGGAGATGAAGAGCGACCGCCGCTACCTCGAGGAGACCGCCGCGCGGCTGCGGGCGGCGGGGGTAAAAGTCTCGGTCGATCTGGCCCTGGGCGACCCGGCGACGGAAATCCTCAAAGTGGCCCAAGCCAGGCAATGCGATCTCATTGCGATGACGACGCATGGCCACCGGCTCATCGGCGACATCATCTACGGGAGCACCATCGAAGCCGTCCGCCACAAAGCGACCGTGCCGTTGCTGGTTGTGCCGGTATCGCGTCTGTGACGTTGGCGGCCTACCTTCCAGCTCGGCTACCAGACCGAAGCGAGCGAGGGACACCGGTCCGGCTTGTTTTTGGCGGTGAAACTGCGATAATGAGGCGATGCCGCTGCCCAATCTCAGATCACCATTTTCGCGACTGGCCAGCTTGGGCTTCGGCGTTGCTTTGTTCATCCTCATCGCCAACACGCTGGGAACCGAACCCAGTATTCATTACATAAAGCGATTGGGCACCAACCAGGTAATCATCCATTTCTTCACCGATGCGAACCGGGCGTATTCGGTCCAATACTTCGACACTTTGTCCTGCCACACCAACAGCATGAAATGCAATACGAGCGGTGTGCCAATGACGAATTGGTTGACTCTGACCAACTTCACGGCCTTGCCCGTTTCGTTTGAATATCTCGCTCTGGACAAGACCACCAACCGGAGCCGCTTTTACCGGCTTCGTGTTACGCCCTGAACTCACGTTCCGCGGGAGTCAATTTGAAATTCGTTTGAACTGAGTCGGCGCCTGGTGTAACGACAACTCGTAATGAAATTCCTCGCCGTTGGCTCCCTGCTGTTCCTTGTGCTGGCGGCCTCCGCTCCCGCCTGCGAGCTTTGCGCGATTTACAGCGCCGACAGCGCTCGCAGCGAGTCCATCAGTGGCTTGCTCTTTACGGTTTCGGAGCAATTCGTCTCCTCCCATACCATCCTCGCGGAAGGAGAATCGTTTTCGACGGCAGCCTTTCTCCAAGCTGCCTATCTCGACAGTTCCATCACGCATCTGGTGCCAGGGTACAACTTCTCCCGCCGGTTTGGGGTCAGCCTAAACATGCCGCTCGAATATCTGCGCTTCCATCGAGTCGAGCTGACGAGCACTGGCGGCATAGTCGATGAAGCGGGAACGGTTTCGGGCCTGGGGGACGTCGCTTTGATCGGCCGTTTGAGCCTTATCCAAATCAACAAAATGAAATACTCGGCCACCGTCAATCTCCTGGCGGGCGTGAAGTTTCCCACCGGCGACACGGCGCGTTTGCAGGACGAAATCAACTCGGCCAAAATCGATCAAGCGCTGTTCGGCAGCAATCATCAGCACGGGACGCTGGGCGGCATTCACCAGCATGATCTGACTCTCGGCTCCGGTTCCTATGATGGCGTCTTTGGTCTGGCCTCGGCCTTACGCTGGCGCCGGTGGTTCTTGAACAATCAGGTTCAGTATTATCTGCGCACGGAAGGCGAACTGTACCAGTTCGGCAACCAGATCATCGTCTCCGGCGGTCCCGGCGGTTACTTCCTGCTCAATGAGAAATATACTTTGAACCTGCAGGCCAACGCGTTTTACGAAAGCAGCGGGCGCGATAAAATCTTGGGACAAACCTTCAACCAAACCGGGATGACCTCCTGGTATCTGGGCCCGCTTTTCAACTTCACCCTCGGCGAACATTTCAGCGCCAACGCCGGCGTGGATGTGCCCCTGCGCATCTACAACCACGGCATCCAAAGCGTGCCCGATTACCGCGTCCACGCCGGCTTTACCTGGCGGTTTTGACTTCCAGGCTCAGCGGAACCAGTGGTTGATCCGCGCCACGCGGATCTCGATTGAACAGAACGGAGTGGCACCCGTCCAACTTAACTGAACCGAAGAAAGATTATGAAAAAGCTGCTGATCAGTCTGCTCGTCGCTGGTGCGTTCTCAAAACTCTGCGCCGCGGAAGCCGAATGGATGACGGATTTGCGTGCGGCGTTGGCCAAAGCCAAGGCGGAAAAGAAAATGGTGTTGCTCGACTTTACCGGATCGGATTGGTGCGGCTGGTGCATAAAGTTCAACCAAGAGGTGCTCTCGCAAACCGCGTTCACCGATTACGCCGCCAAGAACCTCGTTCTGGTCGAAGTGGACTTTCCCCGCAAAAAGGAACTCCGCGCCAAGTTGAAGAAAGCCAATGACGCGCTGCAGGACAAATACAAGATCGACGGTTTTCCTACTTTGGTCGCGCTGAACCGTCGCGGCAAGGAAGTCGGCCGCCAGGACGGCTATTTGGCCGGCGGACCAGCGGCGTTTATCGCGAAACTGGAGGAATTCAAAAGGAAGTAGGCGACGGCGCTGATTCCTCGGTCAAGGCGAGTTCTGTGCGCGACGCCTGTCGCCCGCCCGCAAAGAGGATGATCTCGGCCGGGTTGTTTCGGTCCAAAACAAAAGAGGACCGGATTTTATCCCGGTCCTCTGTGATATTCAACTTGGTCGGTTTGAAAGTCGCGCTTACTTGGCGACTTCGATTTTGCTGGCCGTGAACTCCAACTTGCCAGCCACTGTTTTCACCGTACCTGTGGCTTTGACTGCCTTCGTTTCCTTGCAGATGTTGTCGTGGAAGGATTTGCTCACTTCATTCTGTGCCAGGTAATAGGTTCCTTTGTGCTTCCCCTTCTCCACCTGGATGACGTTCTGGCAGGAGGCGGTTTCCTTCAGCGCGCACTTGCCGCATTTGCCCTCGCCTTTGATGGTGATCTCCTTGCCCTCTTCGTGTTGGGCGAAGGCGGGTGATGCCACCAGAGCAAGCATTCCGATTGCCGCCGCGGATGCGATCAATAGTTTTTTCATGTTTGTGATTTTGTTGATTTTCAAGAATGTTCGGCTCAACCTCCTTGTTCGACGTTTTCCACCGCGGGGTATTCAATCGCTGAAAGCCGGCCCAATCGAGTTGAGCACCCGATGTCCGGAGCCCGCTCAGTCCGGTTGCACGTAAAACCAGGCCAGCCCCCATGCGGTCAGGACAAATCCTGTGATGGCCACGGCCGGAGAGGCGCTGACCACACCCGCCACGCCAAAACAGAATCCGAAAAAGAGAATTCCATAATGAATAAAATCTCCCGTGCTCCGTTCCGGGTCTTCAAAATCTTCGTCCATAAGCTTCTCCTTGCATGTTGCATTTTCGGCCATCTCCTTCAAAGAAAAATATTACGCGCCCGGCGAGTGTCTTCCACGCAGACGGGCGCCGTTCTCTCGCGGCCCCGACCGGCTGCCACCGCGGCAAGGAACCGGCGCACACAGCCCCACGGCGAACCTTTCGCCATGGCCGCCGACATTTGAGCAAAGTGAATCAGCCTGGCGCCATCCCTTCCGCTCTTATTGGTTGGAGGGTTTGGCCAGTAGTTTCTCCAGAGCGCTGAGCCGATTCCTTAGCTGGTCAATCTCGCTCGCCTGTTCTTTTATGGTGACATTCTCCAGCGTGCACAGGCGCTTCTGCAACTGCGTGATCTTGAGGTCCTTCTCCGCCACGATTTCGTTCAAGCCCTGAATGGCTGCCATAGCGACACCATCGGCATCCACTGTGGCGATGTGCCGGTCGTCAGCACCCAGTTCGAAGGCGGCATGAAAATCCTGCGCCACGGGGCCCAAGTGCGGAGTATCAGGATCGTTTTTATAGTTCCAGCGAGAGATGGGCAATGCGGCGACGCTGGCCAGGACTTCGCGAGGATCCACCGCCTTGAAATTCTCCTTGAGGTTCCGGTCCGAGCTGTTGTTCCAATTGTTGCCGTCGCAGGTGGCGTTGACGACTTGCAGTTTGGAGCCAGGATAAGTCGTGCCCGTGCCGATGCCGACGTTTCCGGTTACCGTATCAAAAGTCAGACCCCAGCCTGGAGCGATGCCCCGCGGATCATTCCCATAAAAGCCGATTCTCGTTGGGTCCAAAACTCCGATAAAAGCGATATCGGCGACCCCGCCGGCTCCGAAGCTGTCGGCGGTGTTAAGCCAGAGGCCCGCGCTTCCGCCGCCATCGCGCATTCGCATCCTGCCGCCGACATCGAGCAGCATTCCGGGATTGTTGACCCCGATACCGACGTTGCCGCTGTCGGCAACAATGAAGCGCAACTGGTGCACATCTGTTCCGCTGGTGTTATATTCTTGAAGGATCTCGAAACCAGCGGGTGGCGTGGTCAGGCGCCAACGATGTGAGCCCGATCGGCGGAAGGAAAGGTCATTATCGTACACGACCAACTGCTTGTTCACGTCCAGCCCATAAGTAGGAAGCGTCCCAATGCCCACGGCGCCGCTAAAATCCGCGCTGCCATTCACGCTTAACGCGCTAGTGGGTGAGTTAGTGCCGATGCCCACGCCGCCGGATGCGCGAATGAGGAACTGGTTGAGGCCGGTCGATCTGAAGTCAGCGGCTGTCGAATCCGCCCAAACGAACGCGCCCTGATTCGTCGCCTTGGCTTGGCGCCCCGCGGCGAAGCTGTAATCGCCCATAGCGGCGTTCTGATAGCCGCCCGGAACGCTGGCCGCGTAGCCGCAGCTCGTGTTGAAGGCGCCGCCGCTAATCGTGGCGTAGAGACCGCAAGCCACGTTCCCGGCGCCACCGCCTACGGTCGTCAAATCACTCGTGGCCGAATTTCCGGCTCCGCCACCGACGACTGAATTTTGTCCGCCGCTGGTGTTGCCGCTGCCACCACCGACAAAAGCCCGCACCCCGGTGCTGCTGTTTCCATAGCCCCCCGCCACGGTGGCGCTGCTCCCGGTGCTGATGTTCTCGAAGCCTCCCCCGACCGTCGCATAATCGTTGCTGCTGACGTTCAAGTTGCCACCGGCGACAGTGGCGGCATATCCGATTGCTTTATTGAGTATCCCCCCGCCAACCGTCGCCCCCTCGTTGGTAGCGGTGTTGTTGTGTCCCCCGCCGATGGTTGAGGCAAACCCACTCGAGACATTGGCATATCCACCGCTCGCGGCCGCATAACTGCCACTGATTGAATTGTTGGCCGAAGCACTGGTATTGGCTGCGAAGAGGGCGTACGGAGCCGGAGTGAGCGGTTGCCGGGGTGACAGGGTGGTAAAAGCCGCAACGCTCCCGTTAGTGCGCACGCCGATCTCCAGCCAGTAGGCTGTTCCGTTAAAAGTCCCCGCTCCAAAATCCATTGCGGTCGTGAACAAGCCATTGGAGACAGCCACGTTTGCATTGGTGAGCGTTCGGCCAACCTGTCCCGGCCCGGCCGCGACATTGAACAGCGCGAGCTGAAGATCATACTGGCCATTGGCCGGCAGGCCGCCATCGTTCAATCGGCCCTGATACGTAAAAGCGGCGCCAAGCGGGTTGGCTTGCAAGCCACCGCTCACCAAAGCCAGTAAAAGGGTGAGTGGAAGAAATTGTTTGGGATTCATAGTTTGAAACGTTTAGAGTTGAGCGTGATTCTGACGTGACAATTTACCACGATTATGGCGA
>Ga0137395_10000869_pt1 | contig 13343 bp, 12 predicted proteins | sample czobulk216metaG_FD_108283 | JGI IMG/M metagenome (GOLD analysis project Ga0137395, IMG submission 108283) | Vadose zone soil microbial communities from Angelo Coast Range Reserve, California, USA - czobulk2.16 metaG | ecosystem: Environmental > Terrestrial > Soil > Vadose zone | place: USA...
CGGCTCTCCACCGACGGACCGAAACGCTCGCACGGGGCTATTCACGCCGCCGACCAGCACCTTCTCGGCTCGCTCGAAAATCTCGCGGGAACGCGTGCGCTCGCGCTTTAATCGGGATTGCGCCATACTCATATTTTTTCGATCAACCTAGCACGCCTTCAGCCAGCGTGCGACATCCTTGGCATGGTACGTAAGAATGATTTCCGCTCCGGCACGCTGAATGCCGGTGAGGATCTCCAGGACCACCCGCTGCTCATCCAGCCAGCCTTTCTGCGCAGCAGCTTTGACCATGGCGTATTCTCCGCTGACGTTGTAGGCCCCGACGGGGACATCAAACGCATCCCGCACTCTCCGGATGACATCCAGATACGCCAGCGCCGGCTTCACCATCACCATGTCCGCGCCTTCTTCAAGATCGAGTTCCACTTCCTTCAGCGCTTCCCGCACATTGCCAGGGTCCATCTGATAACTGCGCCGGTCGCCAAACTGGGGGGCCGACTGTGCCGCTTCCCGAAATGGCCCGTAGAAGCCCGAGCAATATTTCGCGGCGTAAGAAAGAATGGCAATGTTTTCGAATTTGTGTTCATCCAGCACTTCACGAATGGCCCCCACGCGCCCATCCATCATGTCCGACGGAGCGACAATATCGGCTCCGCCTCGCGCGTGTGAGAGCGCCTGCTGCGCAAGAATTGTCAGCGTGGCATCATTGGCTACTTCTCCGTTCTCAATGACGCCGCAGTGCCCATGGTCCGTGTATTCGCACAAGCACACGTCGGTAATGACAAGAAGTTTCAGTTTCGCTTTGCGAATCCCTTCAATGGCACGCTGCACCACGCCTTGCGCGCTGAGCGAACTCGAGCCGCGTGGATCCTTGGATTCTGGCAGTCCGAACAGAATAATTCCGGGAATCCCCAGCGACTCCACTTCGCGGCACTCCTCGACAATCTGATCTGCCGATTGTTGAAAGACGCCAGGCATGGAACTGACTTCCTGGCGCACTTTCGATCCGGGACAGACAAACATCGGGTAAATGAGACCCGCTGTGGTAAGCCGCGTCTCGCGAACGAGGCCGCGCAGAGCTTCGTTCCGCCGCAAACGCCGTGGCCGATGGGTGGGAAAACTCATGCCCTCTTTGCTCCCCTCTGCGCCTGTCTCGCGGTCGCCACGAAATATTCTTCGAGCGCTTCGACGACGGCTACCGCCGTTGTATCTCTCGCCTGCACGATGCTCCGGACTCCCGCATGCCTCAAGGCATTCGCAGTAACAGGGCCAACTGCCGTAATCGCCATTTTATCTTCCAGGGCGCGCAATTGCTCGCCTCCAATCATCTCCACAAAATGTCGCACGGCCGACGGACTAAAAAATAGAATTGCTTCCGCCTTTCCATTCAGGAGGCCGATCAACTCCTTTAGCTCCAACTCCGTTGCCTTCAAAGTCCGATAAGCAATCACTTCCGTGACTTCCGCTTTGTAGTGCCTCAACTCCCGCGGCAAGTCTGGATTAGCGCGGTCGCTCCGCGGCAAAAGTATTTTCTTCCCTCTCAGCCGTTCCCCCAGCTCATTCGCTAATCCAATTCCGCTGTGCTCCTGCGCTACGTAGTCCACTTGCAATCCGGCCTTCGTGATCGTCTCGGCGGTGCCCGGCCCGACCGCCGCCACCCGCAAATCGCCCCATTGTTGTCCTAAGCTCCGCCCCAGTTTGTTGCTTCGCTTGGCTACCGAGCGGACAGCCTCTCCGCTTGTGAACATCAGCCAGTCAAATTGTCCTACTTCCGAAATGGCTTTATCCAGCGGCTGGAAGTCTTCTGGATCAGAAAACGCGATGAAGGGTCGCACGATCGCGGTTGCGCCGCGTTCAGTGAGCGCATTAACCAGCGTTTCGCTCTGCAACGCCGGCCTCGTAATCACTACTCGCTTGCCGGCTAAGGGCCATGGGACCATTTCAGCCACGTTGACGGCTCACTTCTTCAAGGATGGATTGCGCCCCCGCCTCGATAAGCACGCGCGCCATGTGTTCCCCAAGTTGTGCCGCCTGGTCCGGCGGAGCGGTGGCGCGCTGCTTCACATATTGCAACCCATCCACGGAACAAATGCACGCATCCAGGACAAGTTCTCCGCGCTCCACGCGCGCCCACGCTCCCAGCGGGACTTGGCACCCCCCCTGCAGCGCCGCCAGCAGCGCCCGCTCCGCAATGATCGCCGTGCGAGTTTCAGCATCGTCCAAAGGCGCCAGCAGATCCCCCGCTTCTGTGTCTTTCAACCGGCACTCTACCGCAATTGCGCCTTGCCCAACCGCCGGCATGCATACTTCCGCTTCGAGCACTTCCGAAATCCGCTTGCTCAATCCAAGTCGATCGAGTCCGGCTTTGGCAAGCATCACAGCTTCATACTCCCCGCTCTCCACTTTTTTCAATCGAGTGTCCACGTTTCCCCGCAGGTCGCGGAGATCGAGGTCGGGACGAAGGTGTTTCAACTGCGCTTGCCGTCGGAGGCTGCTCGTTCCTACCCGCGCTCCCTGCCGCAAATTCCCAAGCGTGGACCCCACCAGGCAGTCGCGGACATCATCGCGCCGGCATACGGCAGGAAACATCAGCCGCGAAGGAATGTCCGTCGGCACGTCCTTCACACTGTGCACCGCAAGATCGATCGTTTCGTCCAGAAGAGCTTCCTCCAGCTCCTTGATAAAAATTCCCTTCCCGCCAATCTGCGTCAGTGGGGCTGCCTGCATCTTGTCGCCACTGGTCTTGATAATCACAATTTCCGCTTCCATGCCGGTCGCCGCAAACAGTTGCTTTCGAACGGATTCCGCCTGCCACTTGGCAAGCATGCTGCCGCGTGTGCCAATCCGCAGGAGTCTCACGGCTTCTCCCGGTTCGAAAGAAACAGATCCCTCAGCGCTTCGACGTTTTGTATTTTCCGCCGCAGTTCCCTTTCGCCACGCAAGCGTTGCGCCGGCTCCAGTAGGAGCTTCTCCAGCATCTCATCCATCAGCTTTTCCACCTGCGCGCGATCCGTCTCCGTCAGATGCTTCATCGGCTCCATGCGCGAACGGATAAAGGATGCCCGCTCCTCCCGCATTTTCGCCCGCAGCGCGTCCACAAGCCCGACCAGTTCAACGCTCGCCTGCCACGACAGAAATTTGGTCACGTGTTCGTCGATAATTCCCTGGGCCTTGGGAATTTCGCTCTCGCGAGCGTTGCGGTTCTGTTGAACAATCTCGCTCAGGTCATCGGTGTTGTAAACGTAGACGTTGTACAGCTCCGCAACGTTGGGATCGATATTCCGCGGCACGCCCAGGTCCATCAGGAACAACGCGCGGTTTCCGCGCGCCACCATCGCTCGCTCCACAATTTCACGCCGCAGAACCGGCTCTTCCGCGCTTACCGACGACACCACCACGTCCGGCGATTGTAATGCCGTTTCCCACTCGCCCCAGCCAACGACCTTTCCGCTGTACTGTTTGGCCAATTCCTCCGCACGGTCGCGCGAGCGGTTCATCACATGGAGTTGCGCTATTCCACGATCCCGGAGATGCGTGACAACTTGTTCACTGTTTGTCCCTGCCCCTAAGACCAACGCCTTTCGCTCGCTTAATTTTCCAAAGATGCGTTCCGCCAGTTTCACCCCCGCCGCAGCCACGGACATCGGCCGAGTGCCCAGCTCCGTTTCCGCCCGCACGCGCTTACCAACTTCCAGGGCCCCCTGGAACAGCCGGTTCAGCACTGGTCCAGTCGCGCCTTGTTCGTGCGCGAAGCGATACGCTTCTCGCACCTGGCCAAGGATTTCCGCCTCCCCCAGCAACATGGAATCGAGCCCTGCTGCAACTCGGAAGAGATGCCGCACCGCCTCGTGATCGTAATGGTGGTAGAGCGACACGCCAAGGACGTCGGGCCGTACCGCGTGAAACTCGCTCAGAAAAATGGAAAGCCCCGGGGCGCTTTCATGCGAGGACTCCGGCGGTACGCCATACACTTCACTGCGATTGCAGGTCGAGAGCACCAGTGTCTCTTCCAGAATTCCTCGCGCGCGCAGTTCTTCCGCCGCGCGCCGCGTCTGCTCGGCGGTGAAAGACACCCGCTCGCGGACCTCAACGGGCGCCGTGCGATGATTCAGTCCGACGAGAACAATTTCCATGCCGCGGTTAGCTCGCTCCTAAAAGTAGCGGTGACTATGCGAGAGATAAAGATTCACAACCGTAAAGCTCAGCACCACAATCACAAAATTAAAGACACACAATTTGGAAGCTCGCGCCCCGCGCCACGCCGTCGTCCGTGCCAGCCGGAAATAGAGCGCATACAGCAGCAGTACGGCCAGCGTGACCACGTATTTGGGATCGTAAAAAGAATTCTGGCCCGGCAGCCGGTCAACAGATACGAAACCTAAGGCCGTTCCAATAGCGATCGAAATGAGACCGACCAGCACACTCGATCGGCTCATCTGATCGAGTAGTTCGAGGGGAGGAAGCCGCCAGACCACCTCGCCTAGCTTGTGGCTTCGCAGTAGCCTTTCCTCCCCAAGAAAAATGAGGCTGAGAACGAACGAGAGTCCGAACGCTGCATACGCAAGGATGCTTAGCGTCACGTGGAATGCAAAAACCCGTCCATGGATAGCGGGAGGAGGCAGCCGGTCTGCCGGCGCAAGGTGCGCGGCCACGAAGAACACCAGCACAGAGGGCAGAACGAATGCTCCGACAGAACGTTGCCGATGATAGAGCTCCAAGCCCAGATACGTAACCGCCAGAAGCCAGCCAAACAGCGACATGGAACCGTACAAATCATGATAAGGCACGGTGTGCAAACCAGGTGACCTCTCCAAGAGCGCAAAATAGTGCGCGATCAGCCCCAGCCCCAGGAGCAGCGTGCCCAACCTTCCCGTGAGTTTGTTGCCCGTTCCCAGGAAGCGCACGTACAGCCCGAAACTCGAAAGGTAGGCAACCGCCGTCAAAATTGGGAAGAGATGATTCATGCTAGGTTCTTGAGCTCCCGGCCCAACCCTGCACCTGCACGACTACCGAACGACCTGCCCTGGGTCTCATACCGATGATTCAGCATTCGAGTATAGCCCACACTTGTCGGTGCTCGCACAGCTCGGTACCGCCGCACTCGTATCAGCAAGACCGGCTGGGATTTGCTATTCTTGCATCGTCAACCGGAATATGACCCTGCAAACTGCCCCCATCAACCGGAAAGAGCTGTTCCTCGGCGCTTGCCGCGGCGAAGTCCTCCCTCGCGTTCCCGTTTGGATGATGCGCCAGGCTGGCCGCTATCTCCCTGAATATCGCGAGATTCGCGCAAAGCACGGGTTTCTTGAGGTTTGCAAGACCCCGCAACTCGCGGTCGAAGTCTCCATCCAGCCCTTTCGCAGGCTTGGTGTGGATGCCATCATCGTTTTCTCGGACATTCTGATCCCCGCCGAAGCCATGGGCTTGCAATTGGAACTGGGCGATGCCGGCCCAAACCTGCCTAACCCCGTGCGCTCCAAGACGGATGTCGACAGGCTCAAGCTCTTTGACCCGGAGACAGAAACGGGCTTTCTTCCCGAAACGATCCGGCGAATCTTGAAATCCGTCGGCCCCGACGTTCCCGTTTTGGGTTTTGCAGGCGCTCCATGGACTCTCGCCACTTACATGGTGGAAGGCAAGGCCAAAGAAGGATTCGCCACGGTTAAAAGTTTCCTCTACCACGAACCGAAAACTTTTCGTTTGCTCCTCCATCGCATTGCTCAGGCAACGATTCCCTATCTCAAAGCCCAAATCGCCGCCGGTGCGGCCGCTGTACAATTGTTCGATACCTGGTGCGGCGAATTGAATTTGCAGGACTACGAGGAATTTGCGCTACCGGCTGTCCAGGAAATCATCGCTGGGCTAGCCGGTTCGGTCCCCGTGATTTACTACACGAAAGCGTCGCAACATTTGCTCCCGGCCGTGGCCCGTTCCGGCGCAAGCGTCCTCAGCGTCGATTGGCGCGTGGACTTGGCGGAGATTCGAACAGCACTCGGTCCTAAAATCGCCTTGCAGGGAAATGTTGATCCAGCCGTCTTGTTTGGCCCTCCCGAGAAAATTCGCGGAGTAACTCTGGGCGCCATCAATTCTCTCAATGGACGCGGCCATATTCTCAATCTGGGCCACGGCATTTTGCAAAGTACGCCGGTCGAAAACGCCCAGCTCTTTATCGAGACGGGCCAGCACGCATTGATTCAGCACGCACGACCCGCTGCGCAGGTGCGGTAGGAGAGATTCACGATGACGCTCGCACATCCAAGCCTCGATCAGATGCGCGGCGAACTCCACGTCGGCGAGGAATTCCTTGCCAAATACAATCGCCCCGGCCCGCGCTATACCAGCTATCCCACCGCGCCCGTCTGGAACGACGCCTTCGGCCCCGCCGATCTCGAACGCGTGCACGAAGAAGCCGAGCATGCCCGCACTCCCGTTTCGCTCTATATGCACATCCCTTTCTGCGAAAGCCTCTGCCTCTTTTGCGCCTGCAACGTAGTCATTCAAAAGAACAAAAGCATCGCCCCGCCGTATCTCGACGTGCTTAAGCAGGAAATGAAACGCATCAGCCGTAGCGTCTCGAGGAATCGACCCGTCGTCCAATTCCATTGGGGTGGCGGCACTCCCACCTATCTGACACCTGAACAGATTGAGGATCTTTTCGCCTTCACAAAAGAACATTTCCAGTTCGATCCCAATAGCGAAATGGGCATCGAGGTCGACCCGCGCGTAACCTCTCGTGCGCACCTCGAAACTCTCCGCAAGCTCGGCTTCAATCGTCTCAGCATGGGCATTCAAGATTTCCAGGCCGAAGTTCAGGAAGCCGTTCACCGCATCCAGCCCTACGAAATGACCCGCGACCTTCTCTTCGCCGCCCGCGATCTCGGCTTTGATAGCATCAACGTCGATTTGATCTACGGCCTCCCCTATCAAACCGCAGACACCTTTGCCCACACTGTGGATCAAATTATCGGCCTTGCCCCCGATCGCATCGCTCTTTTCAGCTACGCCCACGTCCCCTGGCTGAAAAAGCAGCAAGGCTCCTTCGCCGCGCACCTGCCTGAAGGCATGCAGAAATTCGCTATCTTCCGCGTCGGCCTGCTCAAGTTCGTCGAAGCCGGCTATCTCTACATCGGCATGGACCACTTCGCAAAGCCCGGCGACGAACTCGCCGTCTCGCAACAAAACCGCACGCTGCACCGCAATTTTCAGGGCTACACCACCAAAGCCGGCGCCGACCTCTACGGCATGGGCATCACTGCCATCAGCGGCATTCAAGACGCCTACGCGCAAAATTACCGCGACATTCCGTCCTGGGAAAAAGCCGTTGCCGAGCGCGGCCTCGCCACCATGCGTGGCTATCACCTTTCGACCGAAGATCTCCTCCGTCGCACCGTCATCAGCCGCCTCCTCTGTCACACCATCGTGATCAAGGACGAAATTTCGCGCCAATTCGACATCGATTTTGACGAACACTTCGCCGACGAGCTTCGCCGTCTCGAGCCGTCTCGCCATGACGGCCTCGTACTCCTCCACGACGGCGAAATCCGCACCACCTGGCTCGGCCGCATCTTTATCCGCAATCTGGCAATGGTGTTCGATCCGTATCTTGAAAAACAGCAGCTCATCGCCAAGCCGCTCTTTTCAAAAACTCTGTGACGCGTCACGTTTCAGCACTGGTGGTCGGCGGTGGCATTTCCGGCCTCGTCTGTGCCTACGCTCTCCGCAAAGCCGGCATTGACGCGCAACTGGTCGAGGCCTCTTCCCGGCCCGGTGGCGTCATCACCTCTGTCTCCCGCGACGGTTTCCTCTTGGAATTAGGCCCGCAAAGCTTCAGCAGCACTCCCGCGCTTCGCGAACTTTGCTCGGATCTCGGTATTTCAAACGAACTGCTTCAAGCTCCGCCCGACGCGCCACGCTACGTCCTCATTGACGGCCAGTTTCGCCCCGTGCCCCTCAGTCCACCCGCATTTTTCATGAGCTCGTTAATCGACGGTTCCACGAAATGGGCCCTTGTCCGCGACATCTTCGGAAAAAGTATCCCTCCCGGCGCCGACGAATCCGTTGCCGACTTCGTCCGCAGAAAATTCTCGCCTCAGCTTCTCGATCGCCTCGTTGGCCCTTTTGTTTCTGGCATCTACGCGGGCGATCCGGAACGCCTCAGCATCCGAAGCGCTTTCCCCCAGCTCTATGAAGCCGAAAAAACTGCTGGCAGCATCGTTCGCGGTATGCTGCGCCTCGCAAAAGCAAAGAAAGGTCCGCGCGAGCGGCCCATCCTCCAATCCTTCCGCGAAGGCAACGAAACGCTGGTCCGCGCTCTGGCGAAAAAGCTCGGCAACGCGCTGCTGACAGAAACAAAAGTTGCAGAAATCTCTCGCCAAAATGACGGTTCATTTCATCTGCGTCTGGAAATCCCTCGCGGAGAGGCGTCCGTTTCCGCCAAATCTCTAATCCTCGCGATTCCGACAAACCTCGCCGGAACTCTCCTTTCGCATGTCGATCCCTCATTCGAGTCCCCGCTGAATTCCGTCGAGTTCGCATCCGTGGCCGTAGTCTCTCTCGCTTATCGCCAAAAGGATGTCGGCCACTCTCTGAACGGCTTCGGTTTCCTCGTGCCCCGTTCCGCTGGCCTCCGCGTCCTCGGCTCCGTCTGGAACTCGTCTCTCTTCCCCGGCCGTGCCCCGGAAGGACACGCTCTTTTGACCAGCTTCGTCGGCGGAACAACCGATCCGGCAGCAGCAAAATTGCAGCCTCAAGAGCTCAGTAGCCTTGTCCACCGCGAACTCTCACCCCTGCTCTCGATTCAAAGGGAACCTGTCTTTTCGAATGTCACCATCTGGCCGCGCGCCCTGCCACAGTACAATCTGGGTCACGACGATCGCTTGGCAGCGGCCGCAATAGCTTGTTCGCGCTTTCCGGGCCTTTGGCTGATCGGCAACTACCTGCAGGGCCCCGCTATCGGAACATGTGTGGATCAGGCGCTTGCAGTAGCTGAAGAGGTACGCAGAAGGAAGTAATACCACTTGGACCTGTGCCCCAAATTCCTATTTTCGCTTTCCCGAATCAGTCCCATACCGCAGCGCCAGCCGGGTTTTCCGCCGCTCCGCTGCTTCCCGATACCTCCGCCGCTCGCCCGCTGTCTTTACGATCAGCGGCGGTACGAGCTTGGGCAACCTCGTATGTTCGTCAACTGCCACGAACGTCACATACGCCGTCGTCGTATGTTTCCGCTCTCCGCTCATCGCATTCTCAGAGTAGACCTCTACGCCTACCTCCATCGAGGTATGAAAAACGCGATTGACTTGCGATTTCAAATTTACAATTTCTCCCAGATTCACCGGGTTCCGAAAATCAATGTAATCCACCGACGCCGTCACCACATAGCTGTTCGAATGCCGATGTGCCGCGAGCGCCGCAGCCATGTCAACAAGATGCATCACCTGCCCGCCGAGAAGCTTGCCCAGAGGATTAGTCATCGCCGGCAAAACGATTTCCGTCATCTCCGACCGCGACGCGCTTACCGGCTTCCCGCGCAACTTTATCTCTGTTCCAGGTTTGCTTTCGTTCTTCCGCTTAATCCCCATCGCCACTTCCTTCTCGTATCTTCCTTGTCGGCATTTTCTTTCTTCTCTTGCCTTTCCTCTCCTCCGTGAACTCTGTGCCCTCTTTGTTCTCTGTGTTCTCCGCGCTAATTATTCCTTTTTCCTTTGACCTTAATGTCGATCGAAGACCCAGGGCCAGGTCGGGCGTTCTCTGATTTAAGTCTTCTTCCTCCCTTCGACCTTCAACTGTCGACCGTCGACTTCCTTTGCCCCCGTCTTCCGCCCCCGTATAATACGAGACACCGGATGACCGACCAAAAGAAAACCCGCCGCCAGATGCTCGAAGAGTTTGTGGCCAAGAAGCCCGATGACGCCTTCTCCCGTTATGGGCTCGCCATGGAGTGCATGAACAGCGGCGACCCCGGTGCCGCCGACACCCATTTTCGTGCTCTGCTCGAGCGCAACGCCGACTACATCCCCGCCTATCTAATGTACGGCCAGCTCCTCGCCCGCGAATCCCGCACCACCGAAGCCAAACAGATCCTTTCCACTGGCATCGCTGCCGCTGCAAAAAAAGGCGACCAGCACGCCCGCTCCGAAATGGAAACCCTCTTCAACGAACTTTCCTAGTAGAGTTGGGATTCAATTGTTCCGCGATTAGTGGATGAGCGGAAAAGATATGTATCATTCTGCAGGCTTGATGCCTACCGACGCGTAAACGTCGTTGCTCTTGTAAAGAATTCCATTTTTTATTACCAGTCTGCATCGGCGGATATCGCTGATTGTTTCCGAGGGATTCCCCTCAACCAGCAAAAGATCCGCTCTTTTTCCGGACGCAATCGACCCGAGTTCTTTGTCCTGTTTCAATAACTTTGCGGCATTAAACGTTGCGATCTGAAGCGCCCTGACAGGAGGTATCCCCGCCTTTACATCGAGCTCCAGTTCTCGATGAAGCATGATCCCCGCAAGCGCGTCCGTCCCGGCCAGGATGGGGATGCCCGCGTCATACATTCGTTTCGTCATCCGCAGCATCGCCTGATAGGAATCCTTATAGAGTTGATCATTCGTGCTCGTTACAGGCAACCCACCCGTATAAGCGCTTCTTTGAACCTGCGCCGGTAGTCGGTTCAGTACGGGAGCAAAATCCGGTGAGACGCTTCCTGGGCGTCCCGTATACATTCCCTCAAACGTCGCAAGCGTCACATCAACCGTCGTGTGATGACTCTGAAGCAGTTGGATGAAGTCTCTTACAGGTTTCGAATCAAGATCGAGCTTGGCGGCATTAGCTCCCACAGCAGTGAACCGTTCCGGGGTGCGCGTGTCTTTCACCTGCGATGCCAGGAAATTCAGGAAAATGAAGTTGATATGTTGCAGCTCATCAGCGCCCGCTTCCACAAACTGGCTGGCAATCATGCCGTTAGGCACGTGCCCGCTGACACGCATTCCGCGCCCATGTGCCGTTTTGACAATTCCCGAAACGAGTTCCGGTTTCAGTGAACTATAGAGTTTAATCTGAATGTAACCGAGGTCCGCGTAGCGCTTCACCGCGGCAAGCGCTTCTTCCTCCGTGCTCGCGTACAGTCCCGTCGGAGCCTGAAACGGACCAGGTCCGTCTATAAACCCGGATTTCCACACGCGGGGCCCAATGGCCGCGCCACTCTCCCACTGCGTTTGCAGTCGCTGGAGATCTTCAATGCCGTTCCCCATGTCGCGCACGCTGGTGACGCCGCTCGCGATGTTCAGCAAGCCGTCCAATGGCTGCGCGTGGGCGTGCATGTCAAACAATCCGGGCAACAATGTCTTGCCCGTGCCGTCGATGCGCTCCGCATCTTTTGGCGTCTGGACTGAACCCGCTGGTCCAGTCTGCGCGATTCGCTCGCCCTCGATGACAACCGTCTGATTCTCCTTTGCGGTTGCCTGCTCGGAATCGAAGACGCGCACGTGTTCGATGGCGACTGGATGACTGGGGTGCCGCGCCAACTCCTGCGCCAAATGCCCGTAGCGCGCGTCTTGAGCCTTCATTTGGAGGTCGTAGAGTTGCTGGTTCGTGCCCTCCCAGCCCTCCCTGAGGATCGCAAACCACGGCCCCGGCGAGGCGAAAAACCGTTGATTGTCGTCCAGCCAGATTGTCTGCGGTTCGAAGGAAAGACCTGTTACCGCAAATTCCGTTACGTGTATTTTCTGACCGTGATCCTGAAGCGTTGTGTCCGTTAATCGCTCCAGACGCGCCTCGCCTGCCGGAAGGAGCTTCACCGGCCCATTCTTCGCCCTCAAGAGTGCCGCGCCGAGAAGCGCCGCTTCAGCCGCTGGACCGTTGTTGCTGATGTAAAAGCCGCCTTCCGGCCCCGATGCGTCTTCTGACGTGCTCTTCCAGTGGGTGTGTCCATTTTCGGCAGCGAAGTGTTCATCCACCGGCGCTTTCAGATAGTCGTTTCCCGTTATGTCTGTGCGCACCGGCATACCGTTTGCCCCAACCACGTAATGCGCCGCTATCTTGGGACCACGGCCACGATCGTTGAACTCAAACGTGCTTTCGATTCGGCCTTCTCCGGTAAACGTGTCCACTTCGTTCCCCTGAGTCTTTCCGTTGGACACAACCGTATAGCGCAGTGTCTCTTGCTCCGTTGCAGCAACGGATAAAAGCGCATAACTTGAGCCACCCAGTGCAATGATCAAGGCGACCGATCGAATAGTCATGGTGCACGGAGTCTGCCACCAATCTTTTCCATTGCCAAGTCTCGGCTTGGTCTGGGTCACCCGCCCCATCCTCTGATATCATGTGTTCGGGACCCATGCGGCCTGATCGCATTCCTCTGTTTCCGCTGAACGTCGTCCTCCTTCCCGGCGCGGAACTCCCCTTGCACATATTCGAGCCGCGTTATCGCGAAATGGTCAAGGATTGCTTGGCAGAAAAATCCGAGTTTGGCATGCTGCTCTCCCTTCCCAAGGGCGTCGCGCGCGTCGGCTGCACTGCCGAAATTCTCGAAGTCGCGAAGCGCTACGACGACGGCCGCATGGACATTCTCACCATCGGCCGCGTTCCCTTCCGCGTTGTCGAACTCTTCAACATAGACGCACTCACGGAGGGTCACGTGGATTATCTCGAAGACCGTGAGATCCCCGCGAGTCCACGCGTCCAGCGCGAACTCGTGGAACTGTTCGAAGCCTGCCACACTCTCATCTTCGACGACTATCCAAAGAATCTCGAAGGCGCCTCGGCCGAGGGTCTTTCTTATCTCGTTGCTGCAACATTGCCCATGGATTTATTGTGGAAGCAGCAGATACTCGAGCTTCGGTCGGAAGCCGACCGCCAGGAGCGGCTGGTAGCGTACCTTCGCGAGTGGGCGCCGCATCTACAGAAGTCAGGAGCCATGCGCCAGCGCGCCGGAGGAAACGGACACGGATTAAATTGATTTCAGGCGAGCTGCCCCGGTCAGCTCGCAGAACGGGAACCCATGACGGTAAGCACATCTATGCAATCTTCAGGACATTCCAAACCGCGTACGCTCGGTGAGCTAAAAGGCATTCCTGATTTTGATCCGGGCGGGGCCTCCCGCTCCGTGAAAAACGAAATCCGTCGCAATCTGCTCCGCGCCATCGAAAAAGGCGACGCGCTTTTCCCCGGTGTTCACGGCTACGAAGACACCGTCGTCCCGCAAATCGTCAATGCCCTGCTCTCTAGACACAATTTTATTCTTCTCGGCCTTCGCGGCCAGGCCAAGAGCCGTATCCTCCGCGGTCTCGTCAATCTTCTCGACGCGGAAATGCCCGTCGTCGCCGGCTGCGAAATCAACGACGATCCATTAA
>Ga0137395_10000870_pt1 | contig 13342 bp, 11 predicted proteins | sample czobulk216metaG_FD_108283 | JGI IMG/M metagenome (GOLD analysis project Ga0137395, IMG submission 108283) | Vadose zone soil microbial communities from Angelo Coast Range Reserve, California, USA - czobulk2.16 metaG | ecosystem: Environmental > Terrestrial > Soil > Vadose zone | place: USA...
AGTTTGTGCATGCAGTCCGGCAATCAGATGCAGGAGGGTGGACTTGCCGCATCCAGAGGGCCCCACGACGCAGAGAAACTCGCCAGACCTAACCTCGAGATTGATGTGATCAAGCGCCAAAAGACGTTCCCCGCTCTGCGTCCGGTAACTCAGGCATATTTCGCTCAAGCCGACCTTGGCGATTTCGGGCGAGACCTGCCGCAGCGTGTGGCCCACCGAAGCAGGCCCAAGCTTGCCTCGCGGACCGGCGGCGCGTGCCGGACTCCGGTGCTCAGAGATCGCAATTGGCGCGGCTGCGTTTTGTAGATTGGAACTCATTGGATTCCTTTTCGCTTGCTCTCCGCCAAAACCTGATTCAGCAACCTCAGATCGTAGAGGCGGGATAGGTCAGGCATCTGTCGTCCCAAAAATCCCGCGTCAAATGACGACTTGGCGGCCGTTATCAAAGAAGACCGCAAAGGGTCGTAGGTAACTTCGAAGCGAGCAAAGGCCTCGTCCAGTTCTGTGGACGGAATTGCTTTGCCGGTCTCGGCTTGTACCTCGAGGTTCAATATCTTCTTGGCCTCCGCCCGATGGCCGTTGATCCACTCAGTAAGCTCCACATGGGCACGAAGCCACTTCTTCACCAGTTCCGGGTTGTCCGCGAGGAACTTCGTGCTAACCATCAGATGGCAGGTGATGAACTGTCCTTGCGGCCACAAGTCTCGTTCATCGAGAAACCGACGGCCGTTCCCTTCCCTGATCAAGCGTGTGGCCCAGGGCTCAGGCGCCCAGGCGGCATCCAACTCCTTTTTCAGAAACAGCGTCATCTGATCGGGATTGGCCATCGGAATCACTTGCACATCGCCGCCCTTGTCGATCGACTTCATGCCATGCGCCCGAAGCCAGGCACGCAGCGCGACGTCCTGGGTATTTCCCTGTTGCGGCGAGGCGACTTTCCGGCCGTGAAAGTCTTCCGGCTTCTGGATGCCGGAATCACTGCGGACCACCAACGAGGCGCCACCGCTGGTCGCCCCGGCAATAATGCGCAAGGCTTCACCGTTAGAGCGAACATAGCCCTGAATGGCCGGATTTGGACCGATGTAGGCCATGTCGATGGCCCCGGCAAAAAGCGCTTCGATCGCGGCCGGTCCGGCGTTGAAGGTCTTCCACTCGATCTTCACGCCCGGCCCCAGGGCTCTGTCAAAAAAACCATTGGCCCTTCCCACCATTGCCTGCGAATGCGTTAGGTTGGGAAAGGCGCCCACACGAATCGTGGTTGCCGTTCGCTGCCCCCAAACCGGAAGACAGACCCCAAGGCATAACGTCAGCCACAGAATCACCTTAACCGCCAGTCGCTTATTCACCCTTCGATCCCCCCACAACCATGGGAAGAACACTGGCGCCTGATCTTTTTTTACGTTGGCCGCCCTTAGCAGACCGAGGTTCTGGAGCTGAAATCAGATCGGCCAGGGTGGTGTGTTCGAGTATGTGGGCCGCTGCATCGCGCACATCGAGGAAAACCTGGTAGAGCGCGCGGTGCGGAATATCGCGGTCAATCAGCACGCGCAACTGATCAGCGTCACCGAACGGGGCCAAAGGCCCGTCAATCAGCCGTATGATCTCGCTCAGGTGAATGTCGGCGGGATCGCGGCGCAACTGGTAGCCGCCCTTAGCGCCGCGCACGCTCTCGACCATGCGAGCGTTCTTGAGTTCGAGCAGGATCAATTCCAGGAACTTCTCCGGAAGATTCTCTTCATACGCGATGTCCCGGATCCTGATCGCACCCTGCTGATATTTGCGGGCGAGCATCATCATGGCCTGCAGCGCATACAATCCTTTTTGCGAGATTTTCATATTCTTCGCCTTCTTCGCCGATTATCCTCTAAACCCTATATAGCTAATGTAGTTTATTGACATAAGGGACAATGCAACTTTCGGGCCATTCCCCGGAGCCGCTGCCGCACAAATAAACCGGTTCGATTGAGTGCTTTGCCAGAACTGTGAGCTGAGATTCCGCTGGGGAAAGTGCATTTAGTTGCAGCTGGGGATCACTTCGTTCCCAGTGTGCCACCAAACTGAAGCAAGGGTTCAGAAGGTCACGTCAGACAGCAGTCAGGACTCCAGCCGTAGAACCTGCACCGTGATATTGTCCGCTCCTCCCCGTGCCAGGGCCATAGTGACCAACGCGTCGCAAGACTCTGACGGGCCGTTGCGCTGGATCACCTTTTCGAGTTCTTGCTCGCTCACCAGGCTCCAAAGGCCGTCGGTGCAGAGCACCAGGGCATCTCCTGTCTCCAGGATGAGTTCCTCGTCGCCGCTGTCCGCCAGGGATCCCTCGCCCACCCCCAGAGCCGCAGTCAGGATGTGGCGCTGGGGGTGGCTCTCGGCATCCTCGGAACGGACAATGCCGCTGGCCACCAATCTGCCGACATAGGAATGATCGCGAGTGAGTTGTGAAATTCCCGTCCCGCGCACCAAGTAAAGACGACTGTCGCCGATGTGCGCGAAATAGACTTGGCGGCCTCGCAGGACGAAGGCGGTACAGGTTGTGCCCATCCCGTAAAACTGGGGATGCTGCTCAGCATAGTTTTGGATGCGTTCGTGGGCGGCAGAGAAGGCTCGAAGCAGCGCTGCCTGAGGAGCATCGCTGAAGGCCCGGTCATAGACATCGCGGACAGTTTCGACTGCCAGACGGCTGGCTTCTAGGCCGCCTTCGTAGCCGCCCATGCCATCGGCAACGATGGCCAATCGGCCCTTACGCTCGAACTCGTCGTCGCTGGCGGGCTCCCAATAGAGGTAAGAATCCTCATTGTCTTCACGCTGGCGACCGATGTCGGTCAGGCTAGCCACTTTAATGCCGGGTCTTGCATTCATCATTATCGGGCCGCGCTGCGAGAATATTAAACATCCGCACGAAAGTCTTTGAGAGAACCACTAGCTTGTTCTGATCTGCGATTGAACCACCGCATTGCGCACGGCTCATTATAGTCAGCCCCAGCAGTCAGGCCCAGGTCGGACGGGAATGACAGTGTTTTCCATGGGTATCGAATTCGAGCGGTGACCCGTGCAATTGCTCACATCAATGATTCACCTTCCGGTTGGTGAGAATCGATTTTCCACCGCTGCGCGCCAGCAGATACCGAGACTCACCCCGCAACTGCTTCGGATCGTCTTCGGAACTCCATAGAAATACCGTGGCAGGCCCACTCCACAAAGCAGCCAGAGAATCGGCGGTTTCGAACACGTGTGGAGCATCAGGGAATTTCGAGCCATACCACAGATTCCCGCTGGGCTCGTGCAGAACACGCACGGGAATGCCGGTATAGAAATTCAGAGTCGAAGCTTCATGGTACTCGCCGTCCACAACCAGGATGTCTCCTGGACGGTAGCGCTGCGCAATGGCCAGCGCGAGCTGCTGGGAGGACAAAATTGGCGAGAAGGTCACGAATGCCGAGTGGACGCAAGCCAACAGTCCGACCATCATTAAGGCCAATGCCATATTTCCTTGCCCCGGGCGCCCGCGCCTTCTTAGAAAGTAGTTCGACCCCGCCCCCAACAACATTGCGACCACCGCCCCCAGCAGCGGAACACGAAAAGCTCCCATGGCCTCAGGGGTCAGATCAAGAAAGTGGCCAAGAGAAAGGTCATATTCCTGGGGATGTTTCTTCAGCAGGTCGGCCAAGTCCGTCCCGGGGGCTGGGGCTCGCGACGAAAACAGAAATACCAGTCCTATGACAGAAGCAATCGCGACCATCACGAGGAGAACCAGGGAGGAAATTCTGCCTGCGCGCCGCTCAGCCGAATCTGACCTAGACTCCGATTCCTTCGCCAACCAACCTCCAATGAGAAGCGCCCCGCCCGGCACTGCCGGAATGGTGTAATACTCCTGGCGGGTCGAGAAACTGAAAAATACTACAATCACCAAGACCCAGAGTGCGAACAGCAGATTGGCTCTTTGCTGCGTGCCGGATGCGCCGCTCAGTCCGCGCCACTTTCTCGGAATCTCGCGAACCGCCTGGGGAAGAAAAATACACCATGGCAGGAGCCAGAGAATCAACAAACCCCAAAAAATAAGTAGCGGAACCGTGTCGTAACCAGGAGGCACCCTTTTGTTTACGTATCGCAGGAACTGTTCATTTACGAAGTAAAACCAAAGAAAACCGCGCACTGGCCCCTGCGACGGATTTCGCAGTGCCGCTAGAATGTGCCAGGGCGCTGCAATCAGTAGAAAAACAATCGTGCTCGAGACCAGCCGAAGCTTGAGCAAACGTGCCAGATTGCCCGTGAGCAGTAGATACAGGAGAACAGTCGTGATCGGGAACACAAGCCCGATCAGGCTCTTGGTCAGAACATTCAAAGCGCAAGTGGCGGCAAACCCCCAGCAAGCAAGCCTTGAGGGTGGCTCTTCCTCGAGGGAGCGAAGAAAGAAGGAGAAGCCTAAAATGAGCCACAGGCCAACCATCACATCCGGAATCTGAAACCGCGTGAAAATGTAGGGACCTACGCAAGTGCCTAGCGCCACCGCGGAATAGAATCCGCCAGTTTCGCCGTAGGCGCGTTTCCCCGCGTTGTAGGTGGCGAGCAGCAGGGCCAGAACGGTTAGCATCAGGGGCAGACGTGTACTCCAGTCGCTGATGCCGAATAGTTTGTAGCTTACCGCTACGCTCCAATACATGAGAGGGGCCTTCTCCAGGTAGCGGACCCCGTCGGTATAGAGCGTTACCCAATCATGACGCAGCACCATTTCCCGCGCCGCTTCAGCGTGCACTGTATCGACATCATCCAGGAGGGCCGGAGTGAACATGGCCGCGGCGTAGATGGCAGCCCACAGCAGAATGATGATCAGAACAGAACGAATGCGAATGGATTTCCGGTGAGTGGACGGCGGCAGGGGGGAATTACGCGCGAGGCCTCGGTCCAACCAAGCAGCGGACAGGTTCATATTCCGAACACAATTATACGGGACTGCGTTCCGCAGTTTTGTCGCGGTGGATCAGGACGTAGCGTGGGCGCTTGTAAGACTAAGGACTACTTTGGCGGAGCGACTGTTGGGCCGCGCAGGGGATTTTTCCTGTGGCGCTGGATGCTGGCGGGGGAAGCGAAACCCCCCCGCGGGTTTTTGGGCCCTGCTGAGTTGTGCGCAGGTCTCAGTGTGTCAATCCATGCCGTCTTGTGAGGCCCTGTGAAGGGCCAATGGGTCGACTCTGGGCAGGATAAATCCGCACCAACAGAACGCAACTACCGTGGAAAAGGTCCAAACCAACCAACCCCTACGCAGTATGGGAAAAGCTATCGTCCGAATTCTGTTTTGATTCACTGCATCAGGGGCGCTTTGTGGTGCTCATCGAGAGCACGACAAAGCCGCTCAATAAGGATCATCAACTTCGCCGAATCCATTTCTTTACTGGATTGTTCTGCAATCAACCGCCACTCTTGATCTCTAGGTTGCGGGGCCATCAGCGGGGGCCTCCATTTCTGCCATGAATCAAGCTACGCTGGAGTCAAAACCATGGCTGAGCAGTAATGCTCATTCACGCACTTCGGTGTACTACTCACTATTTGGCTCACGTTTCACTTGACGTACCATTTCCGCGTCCGCTCGGGGGGGACGCATGCCCTTCGTAAGGGGCCTCAGAGTTCATCCCGCAAATTGGTATGGGTGGTCGAAGCGCAGAATGTCAAGGGATGGGGTTGCTCTGCATGTGCTTGGTTATTTCACCCTTCCGGCCCGCCCACAGGCGAGTCACTGGATGAAATGAAACGGAATTTTCAGGCGCGGTGCGACCGAGAGTTTACCTTGCATGTTTGCGCTGCTCACCGAAGAGCCAAGAGCGCAAACTCTTGAATAATTCAAGCCTCATGGGGATCAACCGGCGACGTCCAGCTCGGTAAGCTAAAAGGTGAAGACATCCATCGCTCCGCGGCGACAGGCTAATTGGCTTTTTGCAGAAGCCGCGCGTTGTTTGGCTTCGCCGTGCCGACGCACGACTTTCGCCATCAGGACCACCGCGGCAGGAACGCGAACCGCCACGGTCACAATTACCTACACGGGCGCTGCCGGCAGCCCCGCGACTATCACGCTTACCGGCAAGGGAGTAGCTCCTTCGCAGGCGCTCGAAATCGTAGAACTCGTTCCGCCGTAGTGCGGAGCTGCACCTCCGTATCCGCGTCTCTACGGATTAAGCATACTTAGGAGGGCGAGATTTGCAGAGCGCTCCGAGCGCCGCTCCCCGGTCGTGTATGTTACAACGAGAACGCTGGGAGACTGACGCGACAGCGGCCGTCGCTTGCCCACCGGTGCGACGCAGTCAGCCAGCTGTTGCCGTGATTTTGATCGCTCGAGGAACGAGAAAACCAAAAAGAAGGGAAACTAATGAATTTCACCAAGGTTTCGGTCGCATCGCTGTTGGTCACCATGATCGCCGGGGGCACTCTAGCTCACGCTACCTGTTCTAACGCCAGCATCAAGGGCACGTATGGAATCGTTTCGACAGGCTTGAATGGCTCGCTGCAGCCTGCCTCCAGCGTTGATCAAATCACCGTCGATGGTTTAGGACATGTCTCTGGAACCGCAACCAAAAGCATTGACGGCGCCATTGTGACCTATACCATCACCGGCTCTTACAACATCGCCGCGAACTGCAACGGCTCAGCCATCTTCAACAATCAGAGCGGGCAAACCGAGCACGATAATATCTACCTCAACAATGCAAACGCGGGCGCTTTCCTGATTCAAACCGACAAGAGTCACGTACAGTCGGGCATGGCCGTGGCACAGGGTGCATCAACCTGCACCAATCTGGGAGTCAAGAACCCGTACTCGTTTGAAGCCAGGGGCACGGTCATTGGGACTGGACAGGTTGCGGCTGCGGGAAGGCTGACGATGAACGGAACCGGGGCGATCAGCGGTACGCTAACCCTTAGTCTGGACGGGACGATCCATTCTTCTGCGGTCACCGGCACTTATACAATCAACTCAAACTGCACCGGCACCGCCAGCATTACGCCTACTGGGCTTTCCCCCATGAACTTTAATCTGGTGGTTGTGAATGCCGGCAAACAGATCATGGCCATTGAAACCGACAACAATACAATTGTCACGGGTACCTTTCAGGAGTAAGGAGGCCAGAGGCAGTGGCAGAGGGGTAGTTAGCGTAGACCACGAGCGAGCCTTTCTCACCCTTCCGGACATGCGCGTTCAATTCGCCAGCCTGGCGGTAGGTCATCCCGATTGGCGCGACGAAATTCTGACTCAGGGCGGACATTTAATCCTAAGTCCCTGTGAGGCGCCCACACACCTTGGGCAAAACCGCACGTCCGTCGGATTATGTTTTATTGTCTAGTAGATGTCCTGCAGAGCAATCGTCTTGACACACAGGGTAATGCCATGCAGTGTATCTCCGTGTTGGATGGCGAGAATCTTTAGCTGATCGCGCAGCTGTTTAGGAAAATGCACGGGGATGGCGCTGGTGACGGATCTCTTCTTCGGTTTTAGCGCGGCCTTGGGCTTCGGCTTGTGCGGACTGGAGAAGCCGGCGCTGTGGCCGATCATCCTCGTCGGCACCAGAGGCGCTTCAGCCATTGTCGCTTGGTGACGGGAACTGCCGCCGGTTTCAGCCAACAGCGCGGTCTGATGTAGCTGGCGTACTGGCCCAGCCTTTTTTACATCCGCCGCGTCGAATTGAAGCGCACTCTATCGATTCGCTGCGGATCGAGACGGTCAACGGTCAATCAGCGGAATGGCGAGCAAAGCCGTTGCGTGGTTGATTCAAATCCGACGGTGCCGCCGATTGTAATCCATGGACGAAAAGAAAAAAGCCCCGGTTAGTGAGAGACGCACCGGGGCCGTGGGTCGGGTTATTGTGGTGTGAAGTTCTGGTGATAGCTCAGGTTCACCACGTCCTGGAACATGGGCGTGCCCGGCGGCAGATTGGCCGGGTTCAGGAACAAGGTGTCAAAGGCGTAACTACGCGTGGGCGGACTGTAGACGGTGGCGCAGCATTTGAACGTTCCGGTGTTGTATTCCGAGTAGTACATGCTGACTAATGATCCGTTGTAGAAGAGAGTCTTGCCGCCCCAGTTTTCCAGGTAGCGGAGGAAGTTGTGCAGTCCTCCGTCGGTGCCGAAATCATTGGAGACGCCGCCCCAGCTCGGGATGGGAAATGGGATGTTCTTGCCTCCGGCGACGGCCATGCGATAGTAAGAGGTCGCTGCAGTGCGGCCACCTGGATTAGTCGGGTTATTCAGACTGTTGGCATCGCTCCAATTATTGGAGAGCAGCGTGACGGTGTCGGCGATAATGGCGGCCGCCGCGTGAGGATTGGTGTTGCTGCCGCCGGTCCAGAGCGGATCGGCTGCACTGCTGTTGTAGTTGCCCTGGACGTAGACGGGATTTTCCGATGCCACAGTGAATCCGCCTTGATTGTTGTCGGCCCGGACGGGGAGATAGCTGCCCGCAGCGCTGCCGCCAGCGGCGACCAGTTTCAGAACGTGGCGCGCGCCCGTGACCGCGTTGGTCAAACCAGTCGCGTTGCAGCTGGTGGTCTGGTACGGGTTGAGATTACTCGTATTTACGTTGAAGCCGTAGCCGATGTTCTTGGCGCCCCAGTTGTCGAGCACGGCGTTCTGATCCGCATCTTCCGGGGAATAGGAGTAGTAGGTCGTGGCCTCCAGTGCTCCGTCGGGATTGGTGGAGGGCAGAGGCTGGTTTGAGTTCACCACATCCTCAAGCCCGGATTCGCCACTGATCACGTTTGCGGGAGTTTGTCCGCCGTTGGAAGCATTGGGATCAACCAGCATCCCGCGATGATCCGAGAAATAGAGGATGTAGCCATTCTGGTTCGTGTAATTCACCAACAGGCCTGGATCAGTGCCGTACGGACCCTGTCCCTTGAGCCATAGTCCGAGGTTGGCTACGTTGACTTCCACGGCGTTCATGATGCCGTTGACCGCGCATCCGTTGGCGGCGTCGCGCATCTCACCTTCGCGTGCGTCGTAGAAGTTAATGGGATAAAAAGCCTTGGGATCACCCACCTGGGAAGGAGCCACGGGTGACATTTGCTGCAGGATGATGAGCGCGTTCGGATTGTAAGGATCGGCACCGGCGGTTCCCGTAGGTCCGCTGGGAGGGACGTCGTTCTTACGGGTGAAACTCCAATTCAGCCATTTGCGGGTGATCCCGACCCAGCCTCCGCCATTGTTGAGATACTCAATCCGCATCCAAGCTCCCTGGCCGCCGGAAGGAATCCCCGGCGTCGTAAGTTCGCCTAACAACGGGTACGAGGTCCAAGCCGGATAGCCGTACGGGTTGACCCAATTGTTAAGAGAAGGATTCGTCTGGGCCATGCCATAGTATTCGGTGCCGGTAGCCTGGCCACCCGCTACGTTAAGGGCGTTTGCCGAGACCGGGATATTCCAACCGTTGTTGGGGACGAATTGAATATCGTCGGCATCCCCGTTGAGACTTGGGCGCTCCGGGTGGAGATCATTCTCGGTGTCGGCCAGCAGGATTCGAATCTGCGCCTTGTTGTACAGGCGCGAGCTTCCGAGAGCGCTGGTCGGCGATTCTCCTTGCGGCTTGCGAATGATCGAAATCGGATCGGTGCAGGGTGGCAGAAAGTCGGTGCAACCGTGCTTGACGAAAGGCAACTGCATGTCGGTTGCGCCGGTCGTCGAATTCACCAGAAACCCATTCAGTGGTAGGGTGAAGAAGTTCGGATTGGCTAAACCAGCGATGGGGGGGTATCCGCCACTCCAACTGGCATCGCCCGGAACCGTTCCAGCGCCGGGAAGAGCTGCGCAGAACGTGCCAGTGGGAGGAAACGTGTTGAGAGGGCAGCCACCGCTGGCGATGGGAACATAGACGGTGCCGCCGTATCCAGCACTGGTCAGGTGGCCGTTTTCCAACCGATCCATCACCACCTGCTTGTAGGCAGCCAGCTTGTCGTTAAAGACCAGATCGCCGCCCGCCGCGAGGAAGAGATTTTGATTGCTGTGGACGCGACCGCCAAAACTGAAGTTCGGGCCGGGAAAATAGCTGCAGTCATAGCCGCAAAAAACCCCGAACTGGAATACCGGAATCAGCGCAACTTCCACCTTGCGCGTCACGTTCACGCTGGCGCCCGCTGGACGGGTGGCAACGACCTGCATCGTCATGGGAATGATTTCGGCGTAGAGTCCCTGATTTGAGCCCGAGCTGACCGTGTTCCAGCTGCTGACAGGATTCCGGGCGGCATCGGTCGGATAGGTGATGGTCTCGGTGTAACGCATCCCGCTCACCATCGCCGAAGTTGGGGGAAAGTTAACCAAGTTCTGGATCTGGGCGTTGGAGGGGATCATGTACTGGGCGTACAGCGAGGAGAGATCGGCGGTGAGTTTTTCCATGCCGGACTCCGCGCCGTAGAATGCCATATTGGTCTCCAGGTCATTGCCGCCGATACGGGATTCGTTGGTGACAACGAAAAGCAGGCCAACCGCTACGCCCGATAGCAGCACCAGGATGAGAAGCGCTGCCACCAGCGTGAAACCCTGCGAATTATTTTTTTCCTGTCCCATTGGTTCGTCTCCTGCGCGCAAAAGCCTTACTGATAACGATTGCGAAATGCCATATTGCGGGCGCTGACCGAAGTCGCCAGATAGAGGTTCTGGGATCTGGCCCCGGTGTGGAGCATGCTTTGTCCCATAACCACGATGTTGATCTTTTGTATGAGGTTGGGCGAATCGCCAACGCCGAGCGGATTGGCCTGGTTGGCTTCGAGACTTGGACTTGAGCTCGTGGAGTTGTAGATGTCGTAGGAGAATTGCAGGTTGATAATGTTGTCCGCTACCGGAGTCGGGCTGAGTCCATTGACTTGGCGCATGAGGCGAGGATTCTCGCCGTTGGCGGGAACCGTGAGGTAGTAGGTGACGGCGAACAGGCGGTAAGCAATGGTGTTTGCTCCGGTTGAAATTTTCGCGATGTTGTTGCTACCTGCGCCGTTTTGATTGATATTGAGAGCATCCGAATCGGCAAAGTCGATACCGGTTGTCGTGATGTTCGTGACCTCTCCCACCGCTGTGCCTAGGCTGTTGCTGAGCATGATGAGGTCGCCAACCTGGACTCCTCCGGCTGCATTGGGAAAGGGAGGCGCAGGGACGTAATTCGCATTGGGCGTCAGAGTGATGGCGGTGCCGCTACCCGGGACGGGGAAGGTGACGTCGTACTCCCACAAGGGAAAGTTATAGTCGGCATAGATCGAGGTGATGCTGTCGTCGAACGCGGGCGGGGGCGCGGCGGCCACGACCGCGTTTGCTTCCACGCCGTTTTTATAGCCGGGAATGATCCCGTACATGTAATTGCTGGTGGGATAGGCGTCGCCGGGGACGTGGCAGGCACCGGACTGGTCGCAGCCGAACAGGGAGACGCTCGATCCGGATCCGGCGGGCAACTGGATTCCGCCCGAAGGCAGGCCGGCCCCCGCCATGCTGATGTCTTTGACCATGAGATCGATGGCAGCGCGCATGTTCTGCTGAGTCTCGGCGCGCTGCGTGACCACAATGGCGGAGTCCATCCCGGTCTTGAACAGGCTGACCATCGCACCCATCACAATCAGGCCCACGGCCATGGAAACCATGAGTTCCAGCAGGGTGAAGCCGAGCTCCGATTTTTGTTTTGGCATCTTCATGTTTCCCTCACCAACCTTTACCGGAAGGCCGAAATCAGCGCGTTCACGGTGTAGGCGCGCGGCACCGGAGATCCGCCCGTGAAGTAACTGACAGTTACGGTGATCTGCTTCAGATTGGGATCAATCGTCACTCCGTCGGACTCGAGCACGGAAGCGATTTGAATCTCGCGCCGGAAGTTGGAGAGGCTCATCGCCTGGTCGTCGGCCGTTCCCAGAATGCCGTCAGGACCAGGAAGGGTGATGCACTCTGGCCCAGTCGGGCAGAATCCGGTAGCAGCGAAATAAGTGTCATCGGAGGTATTCACCAACCCGTCTGGACCTGCTGACAGCAACTCGACAGGTCCATCGGTAAAAATTCCGCCGCTGGAGATATTGGCGATCTGCGAAAAAACGATTTGCTGCGTGTTGCGCGCCGTGTAAATGCTCTCCATGGTCTCCAACGCCTTCTGGCGCGCGATGAGATTTTCCTGAGCATTCTGGGTGGCGGCGACCGCGGTGCCAAAAACTGCGAGCAGCGCAAGTATGCCGACGGTCATGATCACGATCGCAATCATGGTTTCCATCAATGTGAATCCGCGCTGGCCCGGTGCGTGAGATTTTAGTTGCGTCATTGTTGCACCCACTTGGCCCCCCCCTGGTCCACAAGTCGCCAGCCCCGGACTCTTCCGGTTGTGCCAAACACCGAGACGGCGCGCGAGCTGTAAAGTTCGCCGGGACGGGTGAGGTACACAACCCCGCTGTTGTAGTTTCCCAGCGTGTCCTGCGAGGATCCATCGGGCATGAACATGATGTAGTTCTGGCTGCCCACGCCCATGCCTTGATCAAAGTCGATGGCCGTGCCGCCAGTGCCGAAGCTGTCGGGAGCGGCGCCGGGAAATCCACCTTGAACCGCAAACTGAATGTCGGGCGGCAGGATAAAGGTGGCGACGGTTACCGGAACGGGTGACACGGGAACGCCCACGCCCCAATACTGCACCGTGATGGTTCCTGGGGTCGTGAAGGTGAGGATGTAACGTTTACTCTCGGTGATGGACTGGGTTCTGTAGTTGCGCATCACCGAAAGGGTGGTGTCATAGGCAGCGTTGACGTGGTTCTCTTTAAACATCGGCATCAGAGCAATGAAGGTGACAGCCGCCATGATCAGACCAATGGCGAGCGTGACGATCAATTCCAACAACGTGAACCCGCGATTTCCGCTCGACTTCATAATCCCTTTCGAGGGAGAGCAGCAACCTTTTGAAGGCACTGGCCCTCTCGTTAGCCATGCCAGCGCGGTGGAAAATCGCCCTCCCAGCGCCGACAGCCGAACGGGCTTGCGTTCCTTCATAGCGTCCGCTCATCATCCTAGAAAGCGGTCGGGAAAGCGTCAAAGCACTGAAGTTCAGCGTACCCGGATGTTGGCCCTTTGAGTGGGCAGTTGGTTACCCTGGTGCGATGGAGAACACGCGAATTCAAAGGAACCGGGCTGAGCGCGAGTCACGCCGGCCCTGCACGCCACATAGCAAGGAGAGCAAGAGGGACTGCGAAGGAAATACAAGGCGGGCGGTTGTTGCATCAGACTTAAGGAATGTTTTTGCGGAACTGTTGCCCAAGGCGGATGAGCAGGAACGGACCAAAGATGGCCGCGATCAACGTAAAATAGGTGTGGGCAAGTATCTCTTCGTCGACCCGAGCAAGCGCATTCGGAATATTTCCGG
>Ga0137395_10000872_pt1 | contig 13325 bp, 12 predicted proteins | sample czobulk216metaG_FD_108283 | JGI IMG/M metagenome (GOLD analysis project Ga0137395, IMG submission 108283) | Vadose zone soil microbial communities from Angelo Coast Range Reserve, California, USA - czobulk2.16 metaG | ecosystem: Environmental > Terrestrial > Soil > Vadose zone | place: USA...
AATCCTGCATTTCTGCAATTCTCGCCGCGGCGCTCCTGTTCGCAGCCCCGTGGACTCCGCCGCGCACGTCCTGGGGTGATCCGGATCTGCAGGGCACCTACACCAACAACAACGAATACGCGATGCCGCTCGAGCGGCCGGCGGAGTTCGAGGGCAAGCGCGCGAGCGATCTGACGCCGGCTGAAATCGCCGAGGTCAGGCGGCTCGCGCAGCAGCGGATGATCAACGCGCTGCCGGGTGGACGTGTTCGCGGCCCCGACGACTGGTGGCTGCAGAACCTCGATCTGTCGAAGCGCAGCCGCCTGTGGTCGATCGTCGATCCGCCGGACGGGAAAATTCCGCCGTTGACCCCGGCCGGCGCGTTGCGCGCGTCGGGCCGCGTGCGCAGCAGCTTCGTCGGCGGGCCGTTCGACGGTCCCGAGGATCTCAACTATCTCGAGCGCTGCATCACTCGCGGCGTGCCGGGCTCCATGGTCCCGGTGATGTACAGCAACAACTATGAGATCCTCCAGGCGCCGGGGTTCGTCGTCATCCGGTACGAGATCATTCACGACACGCGCATCATCCCGCTCGACGGCCGTCCGCACGTCGGCGCGAAGGTCACCGAACACATGGGCGACGCTCGCGGGCACTGGGAAGGCCCCACGCTCGTCGTCGAGACGACGAACTTCAAGCCGGGCAGCGTGTACCGCAACGCGGATCCGTCGACGCTGCGCGTGGTCGAGCGCTTCACGAAGCGGTCGCCGGATGTGCTCGAGTGGACGGTCACGCTGAACGATCCCGGCACCTGGACTCGGCCGTGGACGTTCGCGATGGATCTGGCCCGCGACAAAGGCGGCCTGCTGTTCTTCGAGTGCCATGAATCGAACTACGGCCTGCTGAACATTCTTCGCGGCGCGCGCGCGGAGGACGCGAGGTGATCGAACGGCTCGATCCCGCCGTTCCGCTTCTGCAGGTGTTCGATATGCAGACGACGCTGAAGTTCTACTGCGACGTCATCGGCTTTCAGGTCGTCGACAAGACGGACCACGACTGGTGGGCGATGATCAGGCTCGGCGACGCCACCCTGATGCTGAACACGGCGTACGAGGACGACAAGCGTCCTCGGGCGGCGGATCCCAAGCGCGTGAAGGGCCACCGGGACGTCTCGTTGTACTTCGAGTTTTTCGATCTCGACGGTCTGCACGCGCATCTTCGCGACAAAGGATGCAAAGTGAACCCTCCAGCGAAGACGAGCTATGGCCTGCGGCAGATGAGCGTCAGGGATCCGGACGGATACGAGCTGTGCTTCACGGCTCCCTTGGAAGTCGCGTAGATCCTTTACTTACGGTAGACGGCCAGCGTCAGTGGGCGCGGGCGATCAGCGCTTCCGCGGCTGAATCACCGGCGAACGGTTGCTGATGCAGCGGCAGGTAAACAAACTGAGTTGAGCGCGCCTGGTAGGCTCGATTCAGCCACATGAGACGGCGCTCCCGATCGTTCAAAGCCGAACAGAGGTCGAGAATCAGGACCGGCTCGACGTACTGGGTCCGGCTGATCACCTCGAGCTGATCGAGGATGCGGCGGGCCTCGTCGCGATGGCCTTCCAGGGCGGCCTGGGTACCGAAGAGCGCCAGAAACCCAGGTTCCTTGATCGCCTCAGGCTGGGTCGACGATACCGAGTCCAGCACTCGGCGCGCGGACTGCTTGTCTCCCATCTGCTGATACACCAGCGCGTTCAGATACGACAGCAGCGGCACATTGGGAAACAGGTCATTCGCTTTCTTCAGTTCCCTCAACGCCTCGTCGTTCCGTTTCGCCCAATAGAGCTCGGCCGTGATGTCCCAGCTGAGGACGAGCAGCAGCGGGTCGAGCGCTTGCGCCGCCCGCATTTCCTTCATGGCGTCGTCGAGCCGGTTCTGCGCTTCGAGCGAGTGCGCGTACCAATGCCGGATGTAGCCCGAGCTCGGATTGAGCTGCATGGCCCGTTGAAACTCGCGTTGTGCGCCCGGGATATCCCACTCGTAGTCCAGTTTGACGAGCCCGAGCGATGTGTGGGCGTCCGCCGACAGGTCGTCGAGCGCGACGGCTTTTTCCGCAGCGGCCCTGGCCTTCGGCATCACGTCGCGAGGCGCCACCGCCATCTGTTCCGCCAGGTACGCATACGCGTCGGCGAGCCCCGCGTACGCGGCCGCGTAGCCGGGATCGAGGGCGATGGCCTGCTGATAGCGGTCGATGGCTTTTCGATACGACTCGGGCACCTGATGCTGGCTGAAGAAGTAATGGCCCTCCTGGTAGAGCCTGTGGGCCTCGACGTTGCCGGTGGTGGCCCGGTCGGGCACGGCGCCCGCCCGCAGCTGATCGGCGATCGCCTGCGACAACTCACGCTGCAGGGCGAAAATATCGGCCGGCCGCCGGTCGTAGGTTCGCGACCACAGGTGATAGCCATCCGACACGCGATTGAGCTGCGCGGTGATGCGGAGCGCGTCGCCGGACTTCCGGACGCTGCCTTCGAGCACGGCGCCGACATTCAACTGCTGTCCGATCTGGCGGATGTCGATCGCCTTGCCCCTGAATGCAAACGCCGACGTGCGGGCCGCAACCCGGAGATTGGGCACGCGGCTGAGCGCGTCGATGATTTCTTCGGACAAACCGTCGCTGAAGTATTCCTGATCCTTCTGCGGGCTCAGGTCCAGGAAAGGCAGCACGGCCACCGAAGAGAGCCCTTCTGAAGTGGACGCGCGAGCCTGTCCGCTCTTCCAGTAGAACAGGCCCCACGCGACGACCGTGACGAGCACGGTCGCAAGAGCAATCGCGGCGAACAGCCAGGGGCGGCTCGAGGCTGGGGGGACGATCTCGGGTGACTCGACCCTCGTCTTGCGCCAGGCGTCCAGTTCCGACTTGAACGCGTACACCGAGCCCTGACGCGCGTGCTGATGCCGGTGAATCGGCAGGCCTTCGTTTTTCTCCCAACCCTGGACGGTGCGAACCTCGCGTCCGAGATAAGCGGCGATCTCTTTCCACGAGTCGAGGCGGTCTTCGGAATCGTTCATTTGGCGGAAAGGGCGCCAGTATATCGCGCGGCAAACCGGCACGAAAAAGAGCGAAATTCGCAGAGTTTCGGCCTGTTTCGCTTGAGATGCGTGTCCGGGCCGCTCGACACTTGCGCTTGCGGGCGCCAATCACGGCCTTCCGACTCACTGGAGAACAGTTTTCATGAACCCAGCAATTCGTCACGGTGCTCTCATTGCCGGCCTCTTCGTGGCCTTTGCCTCGAGCGCTCGAGCGGCGTGCCCCACCCCGCGCCAGATCAGGATGCCGGGAGTCAGCTGGTCCGACAGCCGAAATGAAGGCCAGGCGCACGTCGTGCGCGCCGTGGCCGTTGAATCCCCCGATCGGGAGCCGTCGATTGTCGGCCTCTGGAAGGTCGATCTGATCATGGACGGTCAGGTGATCGATCGGGGCTTCGATGCGTGGCACGGTGACGGCACAGAAACGCTCAACGACAGCGTCTCGCCGCTCCTCGGCAACGTCTGCCTCGGTGTGTGGGAGCAGACGGGGCGGCGGACGTACAAGCTGAAGCACCCGTCGTGGAGCTACGACAACGCCGGCAACCTTGTCGGCACCGTGATCATTCACGAGCTCATCACGCTCGATCGAGGCGGCAACAGCTATCGCGGAACCGTGGTCTTCGACGTCTTCGATCTGGATGAGAACCAGGTCTTCGAGGGCACGGGCGAAGTGGTAGGGAAGCGAATCACAGCGCGGTGACCACCAGCCGGCAGAGGCTCCAGGATTGCGTGGCGCAGCCGCGCAATCCTGCCATTTGCTATATACTCGTGCCCGCTCTTTAACGCGGCCCTGCGAGGCCGCAAAGAGGTGAGCATGCCCGTTGTTCTCGATGCGGACCGGATGGCCCGCAGCCTCGCGCGAATCGCGCACGAAATCCTCGAACGTAAAAGCGGCCCTGGGGACATCGCCGAAGTGGCGCTCGTGGGCATCCGTACGCGCGGCGTGCCGCTGGCGCGCCGGATCGCCAAGTCGCTCTTCGACATCGCTCATCACGAGATTCCGACCGGGGCGCTCGACATCACGCTGTACCGCGACGACGTGAGCAGCCACGCGGTCGGTCCGCAGCCGGTCGTCCGCAAGACGGAGATTCCGTTCTCGATCGACGGGAAGCTGATCCTGCTGGTGGACGACGTGCTGTATACGGGAAGAACGATTCGCGCGGCGCTGGACGCGCTCATCGATTTCGGGCGGCCGAAGGCGATTCAGCTCGTCGTCCTCGTCGACCGCGGGCATCGCGAGCTGCCGATCAAGGCCGACTATGTCGGCAAGAACGTCCCGACCTCTGCCACCCAGAGCGTGCAGGTGCACCTGCTCGAGATCGACGGCCGCGACGAAGTGGAGATCGTGCCGTGAAGAAAGACCTGCTCGGCATCGCCGATCTGACTCCCGAGGAGATTTACCTCGTGCTCGAAACCGCTGAGGCGATGCGCGAGATCGGCCAGCGGCCGATCAAGAAAGTGCCGACGCTTCGCGGCAAGACGGTGGTGAACCTCTTCTACGAACCCAGCACGAGGACGCGCACCTCGTTCGAGATCGCGGAGAAGCGCCTGAGCGCCGACACGCTCAACGTCGCCGTCGCCGCGTCGAGTGTGCTCAAGGGCGAGACGCTGGCCGACACGGCAAGAAACATCGAAGCGATGTCGCCAGACATGATCGTCCTCCGGCACTCCTCGTCCGGCGCGTGCCATTTGCTGTCGCGCATCTGCAAGTCGCGCATCATCAACGCCGGTGACGGCATGCACGAGCACCCGACGCAGGCGCTGCTCGACGCCTTCACCATCAAGGAACACAAACCCCGCTTCGAGGGTCTCAAAGTTGCCATCGTCGGCGATTTGGCTCACAGCCGCGTGCTGAGGTCGAACGCGCTCCTCCTGACCAAGCTGCACGCCGACGTCTGGGTGAGCGGACCGCCGACGCTGCTGCCCCCGGGCATCGAGCGGCTCGGCGTGCACGTGACGACGTCGGTCGATGAGGCGGTTCAGGATGCCGACGTCATCATGATGCTGCGCATTCAACAGGAGCGGATGCAGGGCGCGTTCTTTCCGTCGCTGCGCGAGTACTTCAACGTGTTCGGTATGACGGCCGAACGTGTGAGCCGGGCCAAGCCGGACGTCATCATCATGCATCCCGGGCCGATGAACCGCGGCGTCGAGATCGCGTCGGATGTGGCCGACGGTCCGTATTCGGTGATCCTCGAGCAGGTCGCCAACGGCGTCGCCGTGCGGATGGCGGTGCTGTATCTGCTCGCCGGTGGAGTTGAAGATGAAGCGGCTGCTTAAAGGCGGACGGCTGGTCGATCCGGCCAACGGCCGCGACGGCGTGTTCGACGTGCTGATAGACGGCGATCGCATCGCCCGCGTCGGCCGTGATCTGCCGGTGGAATCCGGCGTCACCCTCGTCGAGATTCCGAGCGGTGTGATCGTCTGTCCCGGTCTCATCGACATGCACGTGCATCTGCGGGAGCCGGGGCAGGAACACAAGGAAACCGTGGCGACCGGTACCGCCGCTGCCGTCGCCGGCGGCTTCACGGCCGTTGCGTGCATGCCCAACACCAACCCGGTGAACGACAACGCCGGCGTGACGCAGTACATGCTCAAGAAGGCCGCGGACGCGAACCTGGCGCGCGTGTATCCGATCGGCGCGGTCTCGCGAGGGCAGAGGGGTGAACAGCTCGCCGACATCGCGGAGCTGAAGCAGGCGGGCTGCGTCGCGATTACCGACGACGGCAGGCCTGTGGCGACGGCGTTGCTGATGAGACGCGCGCTCGAGTACACGAGCATGTTCAACATGCCCGTCATCGAACATTGCGAGGACCAGACGCTCAAGGGCGACGGCGTCGCGCACGAGGGCTACCAGGCGTCGTCTCTCGGTTTGCGCGGGATACCGGCCGAGGCCGAGTCGATCATGGCGTTCCGCGATATCTCGCTGGCCTCGCTGACCGGCGGAGCGCTTCACATCGCGCACATGAGCGCGCGGCAGACGCTCGAGGCCGTACGGTTCGGCAAGGCGCACGGCGCGCGGGTCACGTGCGAGGTGACGCCGCATCATTTCGTCCTCACCGACGAGATGCTGGCCGCCCCGGTCGCCTACGACACGAACACGAAGATGAACCCGCCGCTGCGCGAGGCCGCCGATCGCGATGCCATGCTGCAGGGGCTTGCCGACGGCAGCGTCGACGCCATCGCCACCGACCACGCACCCCACGCAGCCGACGAGAAGCACGTCGAGTTCGATCAGGCGCCGTTCGGCATCACGGGTCTCGAAACCGCCGTTTCGCTCTGCTTCGATCGCCTCATCCATCGCGGCGTGTTGACGCTGTCGCGGCTGATCGGGCTGCTCTCGGTGAATCCGGCGAAGATTCTGAACGTGCCTGGCGGCTCGCTGGCGGAAGGCGCACCGGCCGACATCACGATCCTCGCGCCGGATCTGATGGTGACGGTGTCGGCCGCCCGGATGCGTTCGAAATCGAAGAACACCCCGTTTGACGGTTGGGACCTTCGAGGCGGGGTGGCTGCGACGATTGTGGGGGGACGCCTCGTCTACCGAAACGAGCAGGTGGATTTGACGATCTGGTAATTTCACATCACCAGATCACCACATCGCGAGATCACCACATCAAGGATTCTGACGTGAACAGACGTGAGGAAAGTCGTGAGCGAGCGCTGAAAGACCTGCAGCAGCTGGAAGTCGTGATGATCGACGGTCATTTCGACTACGGCAACGGGTACCACGGCCGCGTGTATTTGAATCCGCATCAGTTGTTTCGCCATCCATCGACGATCTGGCGATTCGCTCAGGACCTGATCGACATCCTGCCGTCCGACGTCGTGCAGGCCGCCGAAATCGTCGCGGGCCCTGCGACGGGCGGCGCGCTCCTGGCGCACACGATCGCGGGCCTGCTCGACAGCCGCCGCAGCCTCACGCATCCGCCGTGCAGCTTCGCCCCGATTCACTACGATGCCGCGGGCTATGCGCTGCGGCCGTTCTACGCGCGGGAGCTGAAGGGCAAGCGCGTGCTGCTGGCAGACGACGTCCGGAATACCGGGCAGACGATGTCGCGGTGTGCGGCGCTGGTGAAAGAGGCGGGCGGTTTATTGCTGGCGACGGTGGAGATATACGACCGGCTGGAAGCGAACGGTGGAGGCGATGCGCCGAACTTCGCGCTCGCCGACTTCAAGGCGCCCGAGAACTTCAAAGCGCTCGAGTGCCCGCTGTGCGCGGCGAAGGTTCCGATTACGCGGTTTTAGTCGCCAGTCACCAGTCCGCCAGTCATCAGTCGAGTAAGATGGCGCGCGATGCGTCGCGCATTCGCGGTTGTCTTGCTCCTTGCGGCGCCGGCGTCCTTGTCGGCGCAATGGTTTCGCATCCGCACGCCCGGCGTTCCGCGGCTGGCGTCGGGCGCGCCGAATCTGCAGGCTCCCGCGCCGCGCGCCGCTGACGGCCATCCGGATCTGTCGGGAGTCTGGATCGCCGACAACCCGTTGCCGTGTCCGCCCCTCCTGCGCGACGGCAACGACTGTCTGGAGAAGATGGTTCTCTCGAAGGAGGCGTACAACATCGCGGCCACCCTGCCGGGTGGGCTCCCGTATCAGCCGTGGGCGGCGGCCCTCGCGAAGCAGCGGACGGCGGACAACGCCAAGGACGATCCGCATGTGCGGTGCCTGCCGTCGAATCCGCCGCGCAACTGGGCGCTCCCGCACTATCAGAAAATCATTCAGGTACCCGGCCTCATCGCGATGCTGAGCGAGTTCAACGCGAGCTACCGGCAGATCTTCACCGACCGCCGCGCGCTGCCGGTGGACCCGCAGCCGTCGTGGAGCGGCTATTCCGTCGGCCGTTGGATGGGCGACGCGCTTGTCGTCGACACCCTGGGGCTGCGCGACGATTTGTGGCTCGACATGAACGGCAATCCGATGACGAGCGCCGCGCGCGTGACCGAACGGATCCGCCGGCCCGATTACGGGTCGCTCGAGGTCGACTTCACCGTCAACGATCCGAACGCCTATACCAGGCCGTGGACCGTCGTCCTCAAGCAGTCCATCGTGGTCGACAGCGAGCTGGTGGACGAAATCTGCCTCGAAAACGAGAAATCGCTGCCGCATCTCGTCGGAAAATAGTGAATTCGCAGTCCGCGCCATGAAGCTGATGCTCGTCAGCAACTCGACGCTCCACGGCGGCGGGTACCTTGATCACTGCGCCGATGCGATCGCCTCCCAGCTCGGCCCCTCCATCGTGCGCGTGCTCTTCGTGCCGTACGCGTTGTTCGATCGCGATGCCTATACCGCGAAAGTGCGCGAGCGCTTCGAGGCGATGGGCTACGGCCTCGACTCGGTGCACGATTCGCCCGACGGGCCGGTTCGCGCAGTCGAGCGCGCCGATGCGCTGTTCATCGGCGGCGGCAACACGTTCCGCTTGCTGGATGCTCTGTGGACGCTCGCGCTCGTCGAGCCGATTCGCCGTCGCGTCAGAGCAGGCATGCCCTACGTCGGCACCAGCGCCGGCTCAAACGTGGCCTGTCCGTCAATTCGCACCACGAACGACATGCCCATCGTCGAGCCCCCGACATTCGCGGCGCTCGACCTCGTGCCGTTCAATATCAACCCGCACTATCAGGATCCGATCCCGGGCTCGACGCACATGGGGGAGACCCGCGAGCAGCGGATTGCCGAGTTCCACGAGGAGAACGCGCCGCCGGTGGTCGGATTGAGAGAAGGAGCCTGGCTGCTGATCGACGGTTCGTCCGTTGTTCTTCAGGGTGTGAACGGCGCGAGGCTGTTCCGACGCGGAGAGGCGCCCGTCGAGCTGGTGAGCGGCGACACCCTGGACCTGGCGTGATCGATCTACCACTCCGCGATCTCTGCGATCTCCGCGTTGATCGTCATCGGCGTCCTCTTTTCCTCCGTGGTGCAGAGTTTGTGTAAGATGGCGCCCATGAAGAAGCACTTCCTGGCCCTTTCCGGTGTCGCCCTCGCTGGCGCCGTCGCTTTCGCCGCCGATTACACGCTGACGGTCAATCGCGACCGGCTCATCAACGCGCAGAACGAGCCGCAGAACTGGCTCCTGATGAACGGCGACTACGGCTCTACGCGGTACTCCAAGCTGACGCAGATCAATCGCGACAACGTGAAAAACCTGCGGATGGTGTGGACGCTGGCGCTTGGCGGGATGCAGGACGTCGGGCAGAACGGGCCGGAGAACGAGGTCAATCCGCTCATCGACAACGGCTACATGTACACGAGCGATGGCTGGGGCACGGTCTACAAGATCGACGCGCGCAATCCCGGTTACGCGAAGTTCGAGTGGGTGTGCGATCCGGGCGTCAAGCACGAAGGCAACGCGCCCCGTACCCGTGGTATCGCGCTGTGGGAAGACAAAGTCGTCGCGAACCTGCCCGACGGACGCGTCATCGCAATCGACCGCGCCAACGGCGAGATCGTCTGGGACAAGAAGATCGCCGTCAAGAATGAATTCGGCGGTCAGGAGAAATTCCTCACCGCCCCGGTCGTCGCCGACGGCAAGGTCATCATCCAGAACGGGGCCGGCGACGCCGGCACGCGAGGATGGGTCGCGGCGCTCGACGTCAAAGACGGCAAAGAGTTGTGGCGCTTCTACACGGTGCCGAAGCCCGGCGATCCGGGCAGCGAGTCGTGGAAAGACGATCACAACGCCTGGAAGACGGGCGGCGGCGGCATCTGGCAGACGGGCTCATTCGATCCGGCGACGCATCTTTATATCGTCGGCACCGGCAATCCGTTTCCGATCTACGACCCGCAGTTCCGCCCCGGCGACAACCTCTACACCAACTCGGTGATCGCGCTGAACGTCGAGACCGGAAAGCTCGCCTGGTATTTCCAGTACACGCCGAACGACTCCTGGGACTTCGACGAGATCGGCGTCCACATGCTGTACGACGCGAAGATCGGCGGCGCCACGCGCAAAGTCGTCGGCCACTTTGCTCGCAACGGGTTCTTCTATTCGCTCGACCGCACCAACGGCCAGTTCATCAAGTCGGAGAAATACGTCAATGACTTGAACTGGACGAAGGGCATCGATCAGAAGACGGGCAAGCCGGTCGAGTACAGCAAGAACCTCGACGTGCAGTTCTACAACGAGGAAGCCCGAGCGCTGCGCGGCGACGGCATGAAGCGCACGTGCCCGACGTGGCACGGCGGCGTGGCGCATCAGCCGCTTGCGTACAACCCGGTGAAGGGCATTGCGTACGGCGTCGGCACTGAAGGCTGCTTCTCGCAGAACGGCGCGGCCGTCGGCGTGCTGTCGAAGGACGGTGGTGTGGACAACAAGACCAGCCAGCCGCGCAAGTACACGAGCGATCTCTACTACGGCGCGCTGACGGCATTCGATGCGCTCAACCACAAGGTGATCGCGAAGGCCGTGACGGACATCGAAATCCGCTCGGGCGCGACCGATACGGCCGGCGGGGTCGTCTTCACGGCGCTGCAGGACGGCTGGATCGTCGCCTACAACGACGAGTCGCTCGAGGAGTTGTGGCGCTTCAACGTCGGCACGCCGCTCAAAGGCGCGCCCGTCGTCTATTCAGTGGGTCCGAAGGAATATCTCGCGGTCCAGGCGGGCGGACGCCATCTCCACCCGGTCAACTGGGACAAGCTCCAGAATTCCAGCTATCTATTCGTGTTCGCTCTCAATTAGTACTGAAGGCCTTCACGGCCTGCCGTTGGTCCGTACGTAGTGTCCGCCTTCAGGTGGACCTTCGCCGTTCCGCGATCCGCGATGTCGGTTCCTGCAAACTGAAGCTCGGCGCGGAAAAACGCGACGCCGACAAGATTCCTTAGTTGGTTGGCGCTCGGGGCCAGGATTGGCCCTCTCGCGGAGGTGGTCGCCGTCGCGTTTTAGCGGCTCACAGAAGTCACGCCGACTTCAACTGTTTGCTGGAACCGACACCGCGGCTCGCGTTGACCGGCGGTAGCCCAACGACGCGCGATCGGAACAATGGGCTCATGGACTAATCCGGCGAGGGACGCTCGACGCGGTCGACGACGATGAATTCGACCTGCGTCTTTTCGGGTTGCAGCTTCAGACCGGCCTGCTCGATCAGAGCGGTGAATACGTTCGGGCCCGCGTCCTCGTTGAACTCGAGGTGTAAGTCGTAGCGGCCGGACAGGCCCGTGCGATCGGTCACAGGGGCACGAACGACTGCATAGCCTGCGATGCTCGTCGCGATCTGCGCCATAGCCAGGCCCGAATACGTGATGTTGCCGCCGCCGCCCTGGATACCACAGGGGCTGGCCGGGCCCGGAGAGCAGTCCCTCTGCGATAACTTGAGCGCTGGGCCGAGCTTCCCGTCCCTGTTCGCGAGCTGGAGCGCGTAAGTCTGCGTCGCCCGCTTCTCGGTGTGCACCTGCAGATGGAAGCGTTCCTCGAGTAGCGCCTTCAGCGCGCTGGCCTGATCGCCCGTCACCTTCGCGACGATGTCGTAGCCATCGGCGGCGATCCAGTCCGGTCCGCCGGCGATCTGCGCGCCGGTCGATCCGTACGCGATGCGGATCAAGGTGCGGAGAGTCATGTTCGTGAGTTCGACGCGCCCGCCGGGCAACACGCGCGAACCTTGGCGCGAATCGACACCGGTGTTGCGCTTGATGGTTGCGACTTCGACCGCCGGCGTCTGTGCGCGCACTGGCCGCGCGCTCACAACGACGGCCACGGAAAGGGCGGCGGCGACGTATCGGTTCATGATCAGTCTTCGACGGGTTTTGCCGCTGAATCGATCACCACCACCTCCACCGGTCCGCGTTGCGCATCGAGCTTCAGGCCAAGCTGCTCCTGAATCGCCGTAAACAGCGAGGGGCCGTCGTTCGCCTGCGGCGGCGCGCCGTCAGGCGCGTTGCCGGCGGGGCCGTCCGGAGCCCACGTCAGCTCAAGGTCGAAGGTCCCAGCGAGTCCGGTTTTGTCCACGACGCTGCGTCCGGCGACGGTTGACAGGTTTCTCGCCAGGTCGGCCATGGTCACGGCGGATTGCGCCATTCGTCCGTTGTCCATATTGGTGCCGCAGAGCGGCCCGCCGCCGGGCCTCCGTGGCGGTTCGCCCCCGCGGGCTCTCGCTTCGGCGAAGATCGCCCCGCAGTCGACCGTCGATCGATGAAGCTGCGGACCGAACGATCCATCACCCTTCACCAGCACGAGGGCATAGATCGGCATCTCGCGCGTCTCGCTGTGCGTGACCAGCTTGAAGCGATCGGCGACGAGCGTCTTGACCATTTCCATCATGCGCTCCGGAGGGGGATCGCCCTCGGCTTTCGCAACGATGTCCCACCGATCCGTGCTCATCCAGTCGGGTCCGCCGATCAGCTGGTACGGCTGAATCCGGTGGAAGTTGCGGATGATGTTGCGCAGCGTGTTGTTGGTGATCGTCACGCGGCCGCCGGGCAACGCCCGGTTCGAGGCGTTGCCGCTGCCGGACACGTTTCGCTTGACCGTCGCGACTTCGAAAGCCGGACGCTGCGCAAGAACGGACGCGGCACCGAGACCCGACACGAAAAGCGCGGCGGCGAGTTTGCCAATCATCGCTAGTCCCCCATCGGTCGCTCGGCGCGGTCGATGACCAGAACGTCGACGGGTCCACGCTGCGCCTCGAGCTTCAGCCCAAGCTGCTCCTGAATCGCCGTGAATAGCGACGGACCCTCACTGTCGCTCCACTTCAGCTCCGCGTCGTACGCGACACTCAGGCCGGTTTTGTCGACAACCAATCGTTCGGCGACAGACGAAAGCGTTCTCGCAAGATCGCTCATCGTGCGAGCCGACGCCTGTAGGCGCCCGGTGTTCATGCTGACGCCGCATTGTGGGCCAGCGCCGGGCGCTGGCGCAGGAGTGCCGCCGCGCAGGCGGGCGGCGTCGGTGATGGCGTTGCAATCGACTGAAGACGGCTTCACCTGCGGGCCGAGCGGTCCGTCAGGCCGCGCAAGAACGAGGGCGTAGATTGGGAGTTCGCGCCTCTCCTGGTGAACAGCCAGCTTGAAGCGGTCGGCGAGCATCGTCTTCATCATCGCGAGCATGCGCTCAAACGGCGGATCGCCTTCTCCTTTCGCGACGATGTCCCACCGGTCAGTCCTGATCCAGTCGGGGCCGCCAACGACTTGAAACGTCTGCAGCTGATAGGTGATGCGGATGATGTTTTCGAGCGTCCGGTTGGTGATGGCGACCTGGCCGCCCGGCCGAAAGCTGCTCGAGGCGCTGCCGCTGCCGGAGACGTTCTGTTTTATCGAGGCGACTTCGAACGCGGGCGCCGATGCAGGCTGCTG
>Ga0137395_10000874_pt1 | contig 13316 bp, 11 predicted proteins | sample czobulk216metaG_FD_108283 | JGI IMG/M metagenome (GOLD analysis project Ga0137395, IMG submission 108283) | Vadose zone soil microbial communities from Angelo Coast Range Reserve, California, USA - czobulk2.16 metaG | ecosystem: Environmental > Terrestrial > Soil > Vadose zone | place: USA...
CCAAGACGTCGCTGGAAGTCTCGTATGTCGGCTCGCATATCGTGCACGTCGGGATTCCCGATTCGAACATCAATCAGCTGTCGGTCGACCAGCTGGCGCTGCGCGATCAGCTGACCCAGAACGTCCCGAATCCCTATTTTGGATTGGTCCCGCGATCGTCGTCGCTCGGAAATCCGACGATTCCCCGTGGACAGCTCCTCAAGCCATATCCCATGTACACGACGGTCAGCATCTACCGCAATAACGTGGGGACGACGTTCTATCAGGGCCTCGAAGTCAGCCTTCGCCAGCGGCTGTCGCGCGGTCTGCAGTACTCTGTTGCGTACACGCGTTCGAAGCTGATGGACGACGCCTCGTCTGTCTTCGATGCCTCCATTCTGACGGGACCGCTGGCGAACTTCCAGGTCGCCGACGGCTTCAACCGGACGCTTGAACGCGACTACTCGAACGGCGATATGCCGCACGTCTTCGCCTCCTCCATCGTCTGGGATCTTCCGATCGGGTCGGGCCGCGTCAGAGAATCGCACGGCTTCCTCGGCGCCGTCATCAACGACTGGACGGCGAGCGCGGTCGTCTCGCTGCAGTCCGGCATGCCCATCGCCGTCACACAGACCACGAACAACAACGCCTTCGCGGGATTCGGCACACAACGGCCGAATCTCGTCGGCGATCCCACGCTGCCCGCCGATCAGCGGACGCCGAGCCAGTGGTTCAACACCGCCGCGTTCACGCCAGCGCCGCAGTTTACGCTGGGGACGGCGTCGCGGAACCCGGTCCGCGGGCCGTCTTACCGCGACGTCGATCTTGCGCTGATACGGCGGATTCCAGTCGGCGCGACCCGTGCGATCGAACTCCGGGGTGACGTCTTCAATCTGCTGAACACGCCACACTTCGGACCGCCGATCGCGGTGGTCGGCGCGGCGAACGTCGGCACGATTACCTCCGCGCTCGATCCGCGCGTCGCCCAGCTCGCCGTCAAGTTCGTCTTCTAAAGGCACGTCTCGCGTCCGCACGCGGGCCTCGGCGCCCTGAATTTGTATCGGCTATATCTCACCACCTATTCGACTATAATCAGATAGATCCGTTATGAAAGCTATCCGTTTATGTCTCGCGGTGTGCCTCCTGGTCTCGGCCGACGCCGCCGGCCAGCAGCCGCTGAGGATTGCGGCCGCCTCTGATCTGCAGCCGGTCCTCCCGGCGCTCATCGCGCAATTCGAGCGGGAGGCGGCCGAGCACATCGACGTGTCCTTTGGATCATCCGGAAACTTCTATGCGCAGCTTCAGAATGGCGCGCCGTTCGACCTCTTCTTCTCAGCCGACATCGACTATCCGAAGCGCCTCGAGTCGTCAGGCCTCACCGCGCCAGGCACGCTCATTGAATATGCGACCGGCCGCATCGCGTTATGGACCCGCACCGACAGCGGTCTGGACCTTGGTCGCGGCTTCGCGATTCTGAGCGACCCGCGCGTACGCCGCATCGCTATCGCCAATCCGGAGCACGCGCCCTACGGCCGCGCAGCCGTCGCCGCGCTCCGGCACGAGCATCTCGAGGAACAACTGCGTCCCAGGCTGGTGCTCGGCGAGAACATCTCGCAGGCGGCGCAGTTCGTCCAGTCGGGAAACGCCGATGTCGGCATCGTCGCGCTCTCGCTCGCCCTGGCGCCCGCGATGCGCGAGATGGGACGCTTCGTCGAGGTGCCGGCGTCGTTCTATCCGCCGATCGGACAGGCGGCTGTCGTTCTTCGCGCATCCCTCAAGCAGGACATCGCGCGTCGGTTTCTCGCGTTCATGCAGCAGCCGGGCACGCAGCGCGCGCTTCGCGTGGCCGGCTTCGCGCCTCCACAGGGAGGACGCTGAAGGACTATGGATTGGACCGCCATCGCTCTCAGCGTGGAACTCGCCGCGATCGTCGCGGGCATTCTGCTCGTGATCGCGCTGCCGATCGCGTACTGGCTGACCTTCACCCGCTGGCGCGGCAAGTTCCTCGTCGAAGCTGTTGTCGCACTCCCACTCGTGTTGCCGCCCACCGTCCTCGGTTTCTACGTGCTGCTGGCAATCGGTTCTCGCAGCCCGATCGGCCGCTTATGGACGGCATGGACAGGGCACGGCCTGGCATTCACGTTTGAAGCGCTGGTGCTTGCCTCCATCCTCTATAGTCTGCCGTTCGCTGTGCAGCCGATCAGCGCGGCATTTGCGCAACTCGACCGGTCGCTGCTCGACGCATCCGCCACGCTCGGCGCCAGCTCCTGGCGCACCTTCACGCGCATCGTCCTCCCCCTCTCAGTTGAAGGCGTTATCGCCGGAGCCGTGCTGAGCTTTGCCCATACACTCGGCGAATTCGGCGTCGTTCTCATGGTGGGTGGCAACCTCCCGGGCGTGACGCGAACGGTGTCGATCGCGATTTACGACCAGGTGCAGGGCCTGCAGTACGACGCTGCGACCCGCACGGCGTTCGCGCTGGTGTTGTTCTCGTTTGCCGTGCTGGCCGCGGTGTATGCGCTTCTTCGCAAGCCGTGGTCGGTCGCGCCGGTTCAGTAGAGCCCATCATCGTGAGCCTTTCCCTCTCGGTTCGCGCACGACTCTCTCCCGTGTTCACACTCGACGTGACAATGGTCGCGCCATCGGGCATCACGATCGTGTTCGGTGCATCAGGATCCGGAAAGAGCACGCTGCTGCGATCGGTCGCGGGGCTCGTCAAGCCGGACGCCGGGTCGATTACCATCGGCAGCCGCATCCTTTTCGACGGCTCGAGCGGCCGGAGCCTTCCGGTGCGGCAACGCCGAGTCGGGTTTGTCTTTCAGCAGCTCGCCCTTTTCCCGCACATGTCGATTGCCCACAACCTCGCGTATGGGCTCCACGATCGGCCCGCACGGATCAGGCGCGATCAGATCCACGCGGCTGCGGCGTCGTTCCGAATCACCCATGTGCTCTCGCGCCGTCCTGACGCCGTGTCCGGCGGCGAACGCCAGCGCGCTGCGCTCGCGCGCTCGCTGGTGACGACACCCGACGCGCTTCTGCTCGACGAGCCCTTGTCGGCGCTCGATCACGCCACCCAGTCGCGCATCATCGACGACCTTCGCGCATGGAACATCGCGAACGGCATTCCGATTCTCTACGTGACGCACGCGCATCGTGAAGTCTTCGCGCTCGGCGATCGCGTGGTCGTGCTCGATCAGGGACGCATCGTCACGACCGGGGTTCCCCATGAGGTGCTGGCGTTGCCCGAGCACGAGGGGCTCGCGCGAATTGCGGGGTTTGAGAACGTCTTCGACGCCATCGTCACCGAGCGCCGGCCTGATGCGGGGACGATGCAGTGCACGCTGAGCGGATCGGGAACCGAGCTCGAAGTGCCGCTGTCGCGGGGGGAGGTCGGCACGGCCGCGCGCGTCGCCGTCCGCGCGGGCGACATTCTTCTCGCAACCGAGGCCCCGCGCGCGCTGAGCGCGCGGAACGTGATCCATGGACGAATCATCTCGCTCGCGCGTGAGGGCCCCACAGTCGTGGCCCGCGTCGACGCCGGCGCGCCTTTCGTGGTGCACGTCACGCAGAGCGCCGTCGACTCGCTGAGCCTGGCGCCGGGCCGGCCCGTGTGGCTGATCGTCAAGACTTATTCGTGTAGAATCGTCTCCTGATAGGGCGATTTGAGTCGATTCATGTGGGGACTTCAGCGATGACGCTTCTGACCGTCCGCGCGGCCGCCGGAAGATTGGGGATTGGATATTCGACGCTCAAACAGTGGATCTACCAGGGCCGCGTCCGCACCACCCAGACGGCCGGAGGCCACCATCGGGTTTCGGACGCCGAAATCGACCGGCTCACCACACGGCGGGCGCCCGCCAGCCCGGCTGCCGCGCGATCATCCGGTGGAACCGGCCTCATCGTCGCGCTCAGCGGCAGGAACCGGTTGCGCGGCTATGTCGAAGAGGTCCGCAGCGACGGCCTCCTCGGCCAGGTGCGGCTGCGGATCGGGGATCAGACATTGACAGCCATCATCACCGGCGACGCGATTCACGAGCTGAAGCTGCGCCGCGGCGATGATGCCGTGGCGATCGTCAAGTCGACCGAGGTGATGATCGCCCGGGAGCTGGAGGGGCCGGCCCCGGCCGTGCCGGCTCGAAAGCGGCGGCGCGGTCGCAAGGGCAGATAGCACGGGACCGCGCTACACTCTGGCCCGATGGCGAGGTTGACGCCGATGACGGCTTATTCGCGGCGTGAGGTCCTGACGGCAGTGGGCGCGACCCTGGCGCTGCCCGCGTTCGGTCAGCGAATGGTCAGACGCGGCCGCGTCAAACAGTCGGTGACGCGCTGGACCTATCGCTCGCTGGCACTCCCCGACCTCTGCCGCGCCGCCGCCGACATCGGGTTGACGGCAATCGACCTCCTCGAAGAGCCCGACTGGGCGGTTGTCCGCCAATTCGGCCTGGTCTGCTCGATGGGCTACGCTGGTGGCGGCTCGATCCCCGACGGCCTGAACGTCAAAGCCAATCACAACGCGATCGTCGCGAACTTCGAGCGGCTCATTCCGCGCGCGGAGGCCGAACACGTACCGAACGTGATCACGTTCTTCGGCAATCGACGCGGTCTGTCGGATGAAGAGGCGACGGCCAATTGCGTCGAGGGCCTGAACCGCGTCAGGCGGATTGCGGAAGATCACGGCGTCACGATCTGCGTGGAGCTGCTCAACAGCAAGGTGAACCACAAGGACTATCAGGGCGACCGCACATCCTTCGGCGCCAACATCATCAAAGCCGTCGGGTCACCGCGGGTGAAGCTGCTCTACGACATCTATCACATGCAGATCATGGAGGGCGACGTGATCCGGACGATTCGCGCCAACCGCGATCTCATCGGTCACTTTCACACGGGCGGCGTTCCGGGGCGCCACGAATTGGACGACTCGCAGGAAATCAACTGGCGAGCCGTCTGCCTGGCGATCGCCGACAGCGGGTTCACCGGATACGTCGCGCACGAGTTCGAGCCGACGCGCGATCCGCTGACGTCGCTGCGCGAGGCCGTCGCGCTCTGCGACGTCTAGCCCGCTGCCTGAGGGACCAGGTCGAGGTATTTCAACGCGCCGCCGGTATTGAACAGTACGACGGAGTCGCTCGGTGCGACGAGTCCGCGTTCGACAAGCTGCGCAAGCGCGGCAAACGTCGCGCCCCCCTCCGGCGCGGCGCTGATCCCTTCGCTCGATCCGATCGCCAGCATCCCGTCGATCATCGAACCATCAGACACCGTCAGCGCTGTTCCGCCGCTCTCCCGGACCGCACGGAGAATCAGGAAGTCGCCGATGGCGCGTGGGACCCGCAAGCCGTCGGCCACCGTCGAGGCATCGAGCCATGGCGCCGCCCGATCGGCTCCTTCCTGAAACGCGCGAACGATCGGCGCGCAGCCCTCGGCCTGCACGGAAACCATCCGCGGTCGCCGCTGCGGCCGCACCCAGCCGATCCGTTCCAATTCCTCGAAGGCTTTCCACATCCCGACCATTCCCGTGCCGCCGCCGGTCGGATAAAGGATCCAGTCGGGATAGGTCCAGTCCATCTGCTCGGCGATCTCATACGCGAGCGTCTTCTTGCCTTCGATGCGATAGGGCTCCTTCAGCGTGGAGACGTCATACCAGCCGAGAGAGGCTCCTCGTTCCGCGGCCACGCGTCCCGCGTCGGTGATGAGGCCGTCGACCAGCGTCACGTTCGCGCCGTACAGCCGGCACTCCTTCACGAACGGTGCTTTGACGTCTCTGGGCAGGAACACCTGCGCGGCCAGGCCCGCTCGTGCCGCGTACGCCGCCATCGCGTTGCCGGCGTTGCCGGCCGATGGGACCGACACGGTCGTCGCGCCCAGGGCACGCGCCCGTGTGATTGCCGTCGACTGACCGCGCGCCTTGAAGGAGTTGGTCGGGTTCAGCGACTCGTCTTTGACGTAGACGCGTTCGAGGCCGAGTCGCGCGCCGAGCGTCCGCGCGTGAAACAGCGGCGTGAACCCCTCGCCGAGCGTGACCGGTGCCTCGCCGTCGAAGATCGGCAGCATTTCCCGGTACCGCCACATGGTCGCCTCGCGGTCTTTCAGGCTCTCTCGCGGCCATTGACTCGCCTTGTCGAGATCGTATCGGGCAAGAAGCGGCGCGCCGCATCGGCACAGGTGATGGCGGCCTCGAGGATCGAGGACTGGTGCGCCGCAGGGAACGGAACACTCGAGATGCGAAAAGCAGGACGCGGTCAGGCCGCGAATCGTACGAGGCCGGCGCCCGCGCGTCAAGGCGTCGTCTTAGAAGCGAGATCTCTTGACCAGCTCGGCGCCAGTTACCAGGAGATCGCCGGGGTGGACGTTGCCGCTGAGCAGCTCCGCCCATTGATCGTCAGACAGGCCCACCCTCACCGAGAGGGGGGCGAAGCGCGTGCCGTCGAACGTCCACACGACTCTGGACTTGACCATCGATGAAGATCCAACGGCCGCGACCGCATCCGTCGACGGTTCGGACTGCCTGATAGCCTTCAGGACCTCCGCTGGCGGGCGGAACGACAGGGCGTTGTTGGGGATTCTCGTCACGTTGTCGTGCCGGACGCCCTGCATGAGCACCTGCGCGGTCATTCCTGGCCGCAGCCTTTCGTCAGGGTTCTCGACGTCGATCATCGTCGCGTAACTGACCACCGTCGCCATCGACGTCGTCACCTGCGGCAGCGTGGACGAGGCGACGGTGGCCGCCGGCGTCGACTGCTCGGCGATGGGCTGCCACCGCACCTGTGACACCGTTCCGCTGAACGTCTCGTCCGGGTACGATTCCACCTCGAACGTGACGCGCCGACCGAGCTGCAGCTCGCCGACGTCGGACTGGTCGACGTCGAGCTGCACCTGGAGGTGTGTCAGGTCCTTTGCGATGCTGAAGAGCACGGGCGCCTGAACAGCGGCCGCCACGGTTTGCCCGACATCAACATTTCTGCTGAGCACTATGCCGGCGATCGGCGAGCGAATGGTCGTGTGATCCAGGTTCACTTGCCCGAGGGTGACGCTCGCCTCCGCCTGCCGCACTTGCGCCATCGCGTCGCCGACGTCTCCTTCAGCCACACGAACGCCGGCTGACGCTTCGTCCTGTGCAATCTTCGCTGCGTCCAGATCCGACTGCGTGATCAGCAGGTCGCGTGACAGCGCCATCGCACGTGTGAATTTCGTCCGGGCGTCCTCCTCTGCCGTTCGTGCCCCCTCGAGGCCGGCCCGCGCCTGATTCAGATTTGCGTCGGCCTGCAGCAAGGCCGCCTTCGCCTGACCCAGCGCCGCCTTGTACAGGCTCGGATCCAGCCGCGCGATCACCTGGTTCGCGCGAACGATTGAGTTGAAATCCGCGCTTAAGGAATCGATGGTCCCTGACACCTGCGTGCCGACGTCAACGGTCCTCGTCGCTTGCAATGTTCCAGTCGCGACGACGCGACGGACGATCGCACCGGGACTGACTTCCGCCGTCATCACCCGGAGATCCGTGGTCGTGTGGACAGCCCAGGCAGTTGCCGAGCAGAGTACCGCAGTCGCGACAGCGGGCCACATCCATCTCGAACGCACGTGTGGGCTCGGTGCACCAACGGTGCCATTGCGGCGCAGAGGTAATGAGAGAGCGGCGGCCACGGATTGTCGTCGCACGAGGTCACGCGACTGTCATCGGTCGCCGACGCGGCGTTTCTTTACGGTTAGATCTGACTTATGAAATGCGTGGAAGTTTCTTACGTGAGAGCACGCGCTCTGCGCAGACCGATCAAGGCCGCCGGCGTCGCGGATGAAACGAGTGCGAGGTTCGATCGCGTTGCGGCGGACCGGTCGGCTGGCCCGGCCGACGCTGCGCCTGGGCCCGTCGCGCCTCGTTGGCGCGCGCGCGCACGCGTTCTTCGGCCTTCCGCTGGCGAATCTCGGCGATGCGCTGCGCATGCGGCACTTCAAGGCTCGTGGCGCGCGCCTGATAATCGAAATCCGGAATCGTGACACGCGGGAGCCGCCGTGCGATCGCGCGTTCGATTGCGCGCACGTTGTCTTCCTCATCCGGCGCGACCAGTGTGAACGCGGAGCCTGTCAGTTCGGCGCGTGCGGTCCGGCCGACCCGGTGAATGTAGTCCTCGGGCTGTCCCGGCACATCGAAGTTGATCACGTGGCCGAGCGCGGTGACATCGATCCCGCGCGCCGCGATGTCGGTGGCGACCAGCACGCGGTACCGTCCGTCTTTGAATCCAGCCAGCGCCTGAGTCCGTTGAGCCTGCGAACGATTGCCGTGAATCCGCTCCACCGGGACGTCCTGCTGCCCGAGGTATTTCGCCAGTCGATCGGCCCGGTGCTTCGTTCGCGTAAACACCAGTGCGTCGCGGACCTCGCCGCCGCGAAGCAACGCCATGAGCAACGGCGCTTTCAGATGGTGAGCCACGGGGTAGACGGCCTGCGTGATCCCGGTGGCCGGCAGCGATCGCCGTTCCCGATTGATGCTGATCGGATCGCGCAGCATTTCGTGGGCAAGCTGGCCAATCGGCGGCGGCATCGTGGCGCTGAAAAACATCGTCTGACGCTTCGACGGCAGATGGCGGAGTACACGACGGACGTCCGGCAGGAAGCCCATGTCGAGCATCCGATCGGCTTCGTCGAGGACCAGGTACTCGAGCCCTCCGAGCTTCGCGTACGGCGCACGGAAGTGATCGAGCAGCCGCCCCGGCGTCGCGACGATGACGTCGACGCCGCTCCGGAAGGCGTGTTCCTGAGGGCCCATCGCAACGCCGCCAAAAACCGCGGCGCCGGTGATCGGCGTGTGGACGGCAAGGTCGGTCAGGTCTTCGAGAATCTGCGCGGCGAGCTCGCGTGTCGGCGACAGGACAAGGGCGCGCGTCACTCCGCGTGGCTTCGCGATCAGCCGATGGAGAATCGGCAGCAGGAAGGCCGCGGTCTTCCCGCTTCCTGTCATCGCGGATGCGAGGACGTCGCGGCCCTCGAGCGCAGGCGGAATCGCGTCGATCTGGATGGGCGTCGGCTGGGTGAACCCGAGGTCTTTCACGCCCTGCTGGATGTTTGGATGGAGCTTGAACTGCGAAAAGGACATCGACTCAGTCGCCGGGGACGGCAAGATCCGGCATGGGCGATCCCAGGAACAGACGCCGGGCCGCCATGCCGAGCCATCGCGCGCGACGGGCCGAGCGCTGGACTCGCGCGCTGTCGGTGGCGATGCCGGTATTCGCATACATCTGGCGGTACATCTTGGACACGAGCACGAACGCCAACCGGCCCTTCAGGGATTCCACGACCTTTGATCGGGCCCACACGCGACGCCAGCTGTAAAACTGATCCCAGGCGCCCTGCGTGCGCACGCGAATCTCTTCGAGCGAGAGCGTCGGGTGCTCGGTGAACAGCTTGGGCCGCTTGTCTTCAGGAATCAGCCAATGCTGCGTGACGGAGACGCCCTCGACTCTCTCTTCTTTCCGCGGAGCCGCCCATTTGTCGAAATCGACCGTGCCGGGGAACGGCGTGAGCAACACGAACTGCGCAAAGGTGAGGTCGGCCTCTTCGGCCAGCTTGACCGTCGCGTCGAATGTATTCTCGCGGTCGCTCGGCAGCCCGAAAATAAATGAGCCCAGTACGTGGACACCGTGCCGGCGGAACGCCCGCAGGCGTGCAGCGAGAGCATCGCCGTACAGATTGAATCCCTTGTAGACGTCTTTCAAGCCGGCTTCGGTCACCGACTCAACGCCGACGAGCGCTCCGCGGATGTGCGCGCGCTTCATCGCCTTGAGGAATTCCGGATCCTCGGCCGCTTCCATCGTAATCTGCGTGTAGAACACGAGGTCGTCAGGCAGACGGGCCAGCTCCCGCATGAGGTCAAAGCGCTCCTGCCGCAGGGCCTCGAGCTCATGCAAGCGCGTGTGATCCGTGCGCCGGCGCGCGGCCGCCAGATCGTCGAGCGTCACCGGATAGAAGTTGTCGTCGGCGAGCGCGATGAACCGAAAACCCAGGCGTCGCAACTCGACGACTTCGCGGATGACCCGATCGACCCCGCGCTGCCGCGGCTCCTGGCCATCCGTGCGCCACACCGAACAGAACGAGCAGTGTTTGGGGCATCCGCGCACGGTTTGCACCGACGCCCACATGTACTTGCCCTTCGGCAGCAGATCCCACCGCGCGCTCACGAACTTGTCGCCGCCGATCTGGCCGCCCTCGTAGAGCGGCTTCACCACGCCGGCGAAACAATCGGCGACCGCGAGCTTCCAGACCATATCGCCGTCACCACGTACCACGGCGTGCGCGCCGCCGTGCTCCCGCGCTTCGTCGGGAAAGAGCGTCGCATGAATGCCGCCGAAGACGACCCACGCTCCCAGCTTGCGCGCCTCGCGGCCGATTTCGTATCCTCGCCGCGCGTTGCCGGTGTGAATCCCGATGCCCACGACGTCCCCGGCGGTAATCGACGTGAAGTCGATCGGATCGAGTGTCTCGTCGACCAGAACGGGGTTGCCCCACTCGGTGCCGGTCGCCGCAGCCAGCACAAACAGCCAGCGCGGCGTGATGACGGCGACACCAAACGAGACGTGACTCGGATTGATGAGGTGAACGCGGGAAGGCTGAGGCATCAGGAAATGACGACGGGAGCGACCGCGTCGGGTGCCAGTTGGCGCGCGACTTTTCCTTCAGCGACCTCGAGCTGCGCGATCACGGTGGGCTTATGAACGCCTTCCGTTCTCGGAACGCACCCTTTCATGAGCTGGCCGGCCCGGAGCGTCGCCAGCACGACGAACTCGAAGGCGCCGATGCTTGATGGACGATGGATCAACGGGAACCTGCTGCGCGAGACTCAACCGGCATACAGACCTCACAACAAGGCTTGGTTGAGGGCTGTGGGCCAGAGGGGCCGCAGTGCTCAAAAAAGCAGGATGGCGCATTATACGCCACTTACAGGCGCACTGTCGCAAACTGACTCAGAGCTTTCCCTTATTTGGCAACGGTCAACTCGGCCGCAGCCTCCGCTTTTCGCGATCCGCTCAGGATGTTCTTGATCGCGTAGTTGCCTTCGTGGCACGCGTACTCGTAGAGCGGCTCGTCATCGTTCACGGTGAGCGGCAGCGAGAACGTCCACGGACGCGTCCACGTTGCCGGATCCTCGATCGTGACGGACCACTCGAGCGATTTCTTCGACGTCGGCGTGAAGTGCTCGATCAGCTTGAAGGTTTTCGGATTGCCGTTGCGATAGATGCTCCGCTCGCGGAAGTTCGTCGTCTCGACCACGAGCGTGTTGCCCTCCCAGTGTCCGCGCGCGTCGCCCATGTCGAGCTCGACGCCCTTGCTGACATGCGGCTGGCCGCCGAGCGGGATGATACGCGTTTCGTGAATCATCTCGATGCGGATCGCGACAAACCCCTGGCCCTGGACGATCTGGTACGAGTCGCCGTAGATCGCCGGCAGCATCGAGCCCGGGTAGCCGCGCGTGATGCAGCGATCGTACAGACCCAGGTTCTCGTAGCTGTCGTAGACGCCGTTGCTGAAGCTGCTGCCGGTCGGACGCCGTGCCGCGATGCGCTGCCGCGCCTCGGGCGTGATCGCCGGAATCTTTCCGTCGGGCGGATCGCTGACGAACCACGGACGGCTGGCCTTGCTGACTTCGTAGACATCGCGGAACTCCATCGGCCCTGCGATGGTGCCCGTCGGATCGCCTGACAGAAACGGCGCGTTCTCAATCGCACGCTGCTGTCGCCTTTGAATAATCTCGGCGAGCTCCTTGCTGGAGATGTCCGCGAGTGTCTTGCCGTCGAGATCGGCGGGGCGCTCGAACGGCGTGCCCTGCTCGTACTTGTTCGTGTAGTTGCCCTGCAGATCCGGATCGCCCCATGGCGTTTTCGAAGGTGTATACGTCGCCGCGGCTTTGGCGGGTGCTTGGGCCGGCGACTGCGCGGCGACAGACACGGAAGCCGCCACGATCACAGTCGCCAGAAGCACCATTCGATGAGCCATCAGATCCTCCCCAGCGCCGACTCACGAGGACTGCGCGGCTAGATTATACGGCTGACTGCGAGCCCTGCCGGCGGCTCAGACTTTAATCACGGTCACGAGCTCCTTCACTGCGGCAGCGGACTTCTTGAACGCGGCATCTTCGTCCGGCGTCAACTTGATCTCGATAATCTTCTCCAGACCTTTCGCGCCGAGCTTGCACGGGACGCCGACTAACAGGTCGCTGACGCCGTACTCGCCTTTCAGGAACACCGAGCACGGAAGGATCTTGTGCTTGTCGAGCAGGATTGCTTCGACCATCTCGACAACCGAAGCGCCCGGTGCATACCAGGCGCTCGTGCCCACGAGCTCCGTGATCTCGAGGCCGCCGCGGGCCGTCCGCGCACAGATCGCATCAATGGTGGCCTGGTCCATCAGATCGGTGATCGGAATGCCGGCGACCGTCGAGTAGCGCGGCAGCGGCACCATCGTGTCGCCGTGCCCCCCGAGCACAAACGCGTGCACGTTGTCGGTGGACACGTTCAGTTCTTTGGCAATGAACGACCGCATGCGCGCGCCGTCGAGCACCCCGGCCATGCCGATGACGCGCTCGCGTGGGAACTTCGAGAGCTTATAGACCGCCTGCGCCATCGCGTCGAGCGGATTCGAGACCACGATGATGATGGCGTTCGGCGAGTACTTGACGACCTGCTCGGTGACCGTCTCCATGATCTTGTAGTTCACATTGAGCAGATCATCGCGGCTCATGCCGGGCTTGCGGGGCAACCCCGATGTGATCACGACGATGTCCGAACCGGCGCTCTCCGCGTAGTCGCCGGTGCCGATGACGCGCGCGTCGGATCCCCACACGGGACACGCCTCGAGCATGTCGAGCGCAACGCCGGCCGCTTTCTTGTCGGCAATGTCAATCACCACAACGTCGGCCAGCTGTTTATCGGCCACGCCGCGGGCCACCGTCGCACCCACATTTCCTGCACCACCGACGACAGTCACCTTCCGATTCATGAGCGTCTCCTCAACCTAGTCACCGCTTCTTCTTCACGAAGCCACGAAGAAACATGAAGATCTGTGAGATGAAACCCCAGTTGTCTACATCTTCTCGATAATCGCGTCCCCGAATTCCGACGTCGACAGCTCCTGGGCGCCGTCCATCTGCCGAGCGAAGTCGTACGTGACGCGTTTGGTGGAAATGGCGCCGTCCATGCCCTTCACGATGAGGTCGGCCGCTTCGGTCCACCCGAGATGCCGGAACATCATCTCTCCGGAGAGGATGACCGAGCCCGGGTTCACTTTATTGAGATTCGAGTACTTCGGCGCCGTGCCGTGCGTCGCTTCGAAGACCGCGTGCCCGGTCACGTAATTGA
>Ga0137395_10000876_pt1 | contig 13305 bp, 12 predicted proteins | sample czobulk216metaG_FD_108283 | JGI IMG/M metagenome (GOLD analysis project Ga0137395, IMG submission 108283) | Vadose zone soil microbial communities from Angelo Coast Range Reserve, California, USA - czobulk2.16 metaG | ecosystem: Environmental > Terrestrial > Soil > Vadose zone | place: USA...
CGTCGCTGACGCCGAAATTTGCGCGCGGATCGAATACTCCATCGGCCTCGTCGAACTGATACAGCGTCCCTGAATCCGCATCCGCCAGGCGCACTGCGCGGGCGATGACGGTTGCCAGCACCGTCTCGAGGTCGAGAGATGAGCTCACCGCCTGGCCCACCTCGTTCAGTGCCTGCAGCTCTGCGACCGAACGCATCAGCTCGCGCGTGCGCGCCTCGACCTCCGAGGTGCGCTCGGCGACACGCTGTTCCAGTTTGCGCTGATCCTCCTCTATCTCCAGTTGCGAGCTGCGCAACTTCTCGCTCATCATCCGCAGCGAGGCCAGCAGGTTCCCGAGGTCGCGCTTCGGCAGATGGTCCGCAGCTACGGCGAATTCGCCGGCCGCGATGCGCTGCGCGAGATCCACGGCGGCGTTGAGCGGTTCGGTGACGCCGGTGATCATGCTGTAGATGAACCAGCCGGCAATCAGCAGCGTGAACAAGGTTGCCGCTGCCACGATCTTGCTCTGGCGCCGTGCGGAGTCGATGGCTTGTGAGATGGCCTCAGTGCTTGCTCTGTCGTAGCCTGCCTCGAGCGCGCGAACCGCCTCGCGCGTCTGCCTGATCTGGGGCTGCAGCGCCAGCAGCCGCTCGAGCGGCATGGCTACCGAGATCTGGCCTGCCAGGGCCTCGAGACTTGCTGCGACGGCCGCCGCGCCCGGGTCCTTGCGGCGCAATGCGGCGGCGGAGGCCACCGATTGCCCAAGCGCGTCATAGGCGCGCTGTCCGAGGCTACCCATGTCCACCGCGTCCGCGGCGTACGTCATGAAAGACTCGAAGCCGTCCTTGGTCGCCCGCGACAGTCCGTGGCGTACGACGACGCTCTCAACCGCAGTAGTGCGTCGCAAGTCGGAGACCGCCTGATAGATCAGCACCAGCGCGATCGGTGCGATGATGATCACGAACTGCGCAAAGATGCGCAGCTTCAATTGTTTTACTTTGATCATCGGGACGGTGCCCCCCGGGCGCCGAACAAACGCCTGCCATCCCCACCAAAAGAACCTCCAATTTCTACGCGGTGCGCAGCGGGCCGTCAATCACGCACGGCGGCTACCTCCGCCACGAGGGCGGCGCTCGTCAGGACAGAGTCGTCATAACAGCGTGTTCGGGCCCCTGGCGCGCGAGCACGTTGCAGACACCTGTGCGCCTCGACGAATCGGCAGGCTCGCGAGCGCTGGCCTGCGTGCAGAGCTCAGTGGCGAGGAGGGCGCGGGCGATCTGCTGTCAGTGGAGGATGCTGCTTCACGTTGGCGGTTCTACCGAAAGACCCAGCGTTCGCGACCTTTCCAAATTGCCAAGCTTGCGCTTCTGACGCATTATGGAAAGCTCTTGAGGACAAGCAGCCCGAGCGTCTGCAAGTTCCACGGTCGGGCACGCGAGATCAATCCGCGCGCTTTTCTGCTGCCGGTGGGGTTTACCCTCACGCGCGACCGCCGCCGCGAAATCTGCGTCACGTGCCTGCGGCACATGCTGTCGATCACCTTCGCTACCGCCCGAGGAGCGTGAGCTGCCAGATGTCCTTGCCGGTCGCCATCATCAGCGGACGCAGGGCGAGCATGCCGGCCTGGCCTATGGCGCGCTCGAGCTGCGCAAGCTCTGCGAGCTTGTCGCGCGTCTCGGCGTCAATCGGCGGCTCGTCCATGCCGCTCTCGCGCAGCAGCAGTATGCCCTTGGCGCGTAGTGCGAGCTCCCCGTGCAGTCGCAGGCAGCACAGCATGTCCGCCAGGTCCTCGCCGCGGAAGCGCTCGCGCAGCGACTGCAGGTAGCGGCCGGCGTTGCCGTCCAGGAACGTGCCGGTATTGATCGATTCCAGCAGCTGCACGTTGGAATCGAGATCCGCGTCGAGCCAGTCGCGTAGCGTGTGCTCGCCGTGCCGAAACACCAGGTAGATCACTAACGGCAGCACCAGCAGGGTCGCAAGGGTTGCGAGCGCGGGCCGCCCGAGCAGGGCGTTGAAGCCGCTGTGCAGCGCCACCGCGGCCAGAAAGCCGGGCAGCAACAGCTGCAGACCGCCGTTCGGCCGGCTCTCGTAGAGCGTGATCGAGATCATCGCCAGGACCGTCGTCGTGCCGCCATGCATGATCGCGGTGCCGAAGCCCCGGATGACTTGCACCGGCAGCGCGGCCTCCGGCCGCGAAGCGAGGTAGTACAGGTTCTCGATGAGCGCGAAGCCGGTGCCGATCGCGAAGCCGGCGATTCCGGCGTCCACCGCGAGCCCCACGCGGCGCGTTCGAATGAGGTAGACGAGCAACACGGCCTTCAGGGACTCTTCTATCCACGGCGACAGATAGCGCGAATACGCCTCGAAATCCCCCGAGAAATGCGCGTACGCCCAGTTGTTGAGCAGGTAGCTCGCACCGGCCGCGAGCGCGCCGGCCGCAACCGCTGCCAGCACCATCCTGAGCCGCAGCAGCTTGTAGGCATCACACTGCACCAGCGCGGCGAGAAACAGCAGGACCGGCACAAGTGCGATCGGCGCGCGCAGCAGCAGATCGATGTTCAACGTTCCGCTCTTGTGCAGTGCCCGCTCTTCACAGTACCTGCAGCGACAACATGAACTCGCTCCGGCCGAGTCCGCCCGCGGTGAAGCCCCGCGCCGCGCCGACGGACAGCATCATCGACTGCCGGTGCATCACGTGCAGCTGCAGGTCGATTTGCGCGCCGACGTCATGGGCGCTGCGACGGACTGCGCGGTTGTCGGGATCAGTCTCAAGCGCGCTCACAAAAACTTCCGGCCGGACCCAGCTGGCGTAGAAGCCCGGCGACCCCAGGGCCTCGAAGCGCAGCGGCGGAAGGCACCATTCGAGCGTGGACTTCACGAGCGACTTGCCGCTCAACGCATCCAGCCTGAAGCCCGGCATGGCGAGCAGCTCGCGGTAGCGCTGTGCGCCGCCGTTGCCGCCGCTGTCGACGTAGTTGTTGCCAAAGCCTCCCAGGTAGGAGTTGGCGAGCGGGTTAGTGCGCGCGCCGCTGGAGAGGCTCGCCCCGCTTCGCAGCCAGATCGAGGAATGGTTGAGCGGCAGCGGAAAGCCGACGTCGAGCGTGCCGGTGAGGCTCGGGATCAGATCGCCCGCCGCGCCATTGGCATGCGCGTTGATCGTCCAGGTGTGGCCCGTCTCCGCGTCGACCGAGCCGGGCGAGGCGCGCACATCCGTGGCCACGAAGCCGGCGTCGGCGGTGAAGAGGTTCTTCGAGGGCGAGGTCACATTCTGAAACCCCGGCAGCGTGTCGAGTCCCCCGTAGTAGGCGACCTTGGCGACGAAGTCCAGGGTCTGGGGCGGGTCGAAGATGAGCGGCAGGTCGTAGCCGAGGTAGCCGTTGTAGCCCGCCAGGCTGCGCTTGGTCGGACCGAAGAGGTCGTAGAAGTCCGCCCCGTTCCAGGCGGCCCCGGCCGTCCAGCGCGTGTGGTGAACACCGGCTGCGACGTGCAGGCGCTGCTTCGCAGGTAACCGGTTATCCGGACTGTAGCTCGTATCGACGCCGAGCGAGTCGTACCCCATCGGATCGCTGAAGCGGGCGCTGACGCCCAGGCCCACCGAGTTTTTGTAGCCCTCGGCGACCGGGATCAGTGACTCGAGCGACAGCTCCCGCATGGGTCGGTAGGCGCCTTGGCGGAGGATCTGGGATTCATAGGGGATCGTCGAGGGGGTGGCTGCGACCCAGCCCTGCACCTCCGGGTACTTCGCCGCCACCTGCTCGCCGAGGAAGGTCACCGCGCTCAGGTCCTCGGTCGGTCTTGCCTCGATCAGCGTCGGCACGAACCCCTTGGCCGCATAGCGCAGCACGATCAGCTGCGACCCATCGAGCGGCAGCGGCCGAAAGAAGCCAACGTCCGCGTTACTGACCGCCGCGAGCGTCTCGGTCGCGAGCTCGTAGCGGTAGATGTTCGACACGCCGGTGTAGTAGCTGCTGCCGTAGAGATAGCGGCCGTCCTTCGAGAACACGAAGCTCTCTGGCACCGCCGCTCCCATCGTGAAGGTGTGCAGCGGAGTGGGGTCGCCGGTGGCGAGCGCCTCGGCGCGCAACACCCGCACCTGCGTCACCTGTGGCGAGCCCGGCCTCAAGCCCGGTCCCGACACGGACACCGACGCCAGCGCCCCGTCGGGAGAAAGGTCGAGATCGAAGGCCCTCTCTCCGCGTGGGAAGACGTACAGCGTCTGCCACTCCTTATAGGGAAAGGGGATCCGCACGAGGATGACGAATCCGTTGTTGAGCCGCAGCCCCCACAGCGAGCGATCGGTCGGGTTGTAGGCGATGTCGCCGATGCGGGCGGCGCGCAGCAGCAAGCGGGACTTGCCGGAGCGCAGCTCGAGCGCCTCGAGGTTGCGGTGGGTGTTGTTGTTCGTCGTGTAGAAGAGTGTCCCCGAGGCAGGGTCGTAGGCGAGCGAGGTCACCGTGTAGCCGCTCGCGCCCTTGACCTCCTTGATCTCGGTCACCCTGCCATCGCTGCGGCCAATCGAGGCGATGTGCGCCAGCTGTCCGGGATACTTGATGGCGGCGAGGAGCTTGGTCCCGTCCGCCGAGAGGTAGGCGCGCGAGACCGCGCCGAGATCCTTTCGAGTGAGGTCGCGGTATTCGGTGACCGGGTGCTCGCGCACCGCCGTGAGGTTCTGCCGCTGGAAGCCGTGCTCGAAGTCGATCCACCGGCGCCAGGACTCATCCAGCGACAGGCCGAACACACGCTGGAAATCGTGGGCGTAATAGCGGCGGCTATCGGCGTCGCGCCGCCACCAGGCGAGCAGGCGCTGCGAGCCATAGGTGAGACCCAGGTAATCCATGAAGCGCGTGCCATACAGGTAGGCGTTGGCGCCGGTCTTGAAGTCGATCTCGGTGCCCTTCGACACGAGCCCGAGCGAGTCGTAGAACCTGGCGTCCTCCTGCACCATCGCGCGGAACACCATCTCATCGTACCCACCCTGGGCGCGGCCGACACCGCCGCTCATCCAGGTCTCCATGAACACCGCGCTCCCCTCCTGGTACCAGCGCGGGGCGGTCAGGCGCGGCACGGTCAGGTAGTTGTAGAGCAGCGTCTCGGGGTGCGCGGAGTCGACGTCCACCTTGCCGTGAAAGAGGCGGCGGAAACGCGCATCGGCCGGGCTCGCGCGATCGTTGTCGACGATGTGCGTGAGCTCGTGCACCGCCGTCCATGCGAACCACTCGGCGGATGAGACGGTCTCGAACGGCTCGTTGGAGGGGGCGATGTCGAGGAAGATCCGGTTGCGGGGCGCCGGTATCGCCGTCGCGTTCGCGCGGTCGCTGAAATCCTGAAGGAGCACGCCGACGCGCCCGTCGGGTACGTAGTCGAACAACCGCTCGTGGGTGGCGAGCCCGCTCAGGAAGCTCTCCGTCGCGTGCGGCACGAGGTGTTTCTCGCCGGGATCGAAATAAACGATCCGCAGCTCTTCGGTCTCGACGAACTTGAGATCGGCGGCGGGGGTGGGCACTGTGGCGCCGAGCGCGACGAGCGCTGTGGCGAAGCCCGGCCAGAGCCGCCCGCGCCGCCCAGCGTTGGCGTGCGCGTCCCCGCGCTGGCTGCTCTGACGCAGACAGCCCTCGGGGCTGTTACGCAAAAGATGTGGAGTGGCCCGCGGGTAACGCCCGGGCCACTCCCATGCTTTCGGCTCCAATGCCGCGCAGCGGCGCGGAGCGGACTAATTCTTATTGATGGACTCGGAGTTGGCCTGCTGTTGTATCGCGCTGGGGCTGGCGTTCGCACCAGTCGCCCGCGCATTGGCACCGGCATGGATCATCGCATCAGACGCCGCCTTTGCCTCGGCAGCGCCGCCGAACCTCCCCGTCATCTTCTTGGCATTGTCGCCCGACCTGCCGGCCGCCGCCGCAGCATCCGCTGCCTCGGCAACGTGCGCACCTCCCTTTTGACCATTAGTACCCATAGCGTCAGGGTGGGCCGTCTTCTTGGCATTGTCGCCCGAATTACCTGCCGCCGCAGCCGCATCCGCCGCGTTGGCCGCGTCCGCAACCGCGGTACCCTTTGCCACATCAGCCGCGCTCTGCTCGGTCGTGCTCGCCGTAGGCGTGGGGTTGAAGGAGTTCGTGCCGTCTGCGCGTGCGCGCTTCGCCTCGACGATGGTCCCTGCAGCGTCCTTACCCGCCGGCGCCTTGTTGTGGCTGAGGTAGGCGATTGCACCAATCGCCACCACGACCCCACCCACGATCCACATTGTCTTACTAGCCATAGAACCTCCCCACAGGGTTTGGGAAAACACTCGCCGAATGACCGTTCTGCAATAACTACCGTAGACACAGAAAAAAGTTGGCACACATCGAAAGAAAAACGCGGCTCAAGGTTCCTTGGGCGCCCGGAGCGTTGCGCGGCCCACCTCACGGCCGGCCATGAGGAAGGTGATATCCACAGCCTCACCACTCCTGCCGAATGCGGGCAACGCGATCGTTGTCCGCGGCCCCCCGGGTGCGTCCCGCATGCCGAGGCCGTTGACCCTTAGCGTGCGACCGTCGCTTGCCACGAGCACGTCCACCGGAGCACTCGCCAGCAGCTCGAACTGCAGACCCAGCTCCCCACGATCGCGGAAGAGGCTCACCCGACCCGAGACTACACCGTTGCCAAGACGCACCGTATCCAGGGTGGTCGCTGCACCCGCCGCCGCAATCGTGCCCGCTACGTCGCTCGGGCCAGGGCGCAGGCCCTCCACGGTCTCGTACAGGATTGCCCCCATAGCGAGCACGCCGGCGATGAGGGCGGCATAGCGCAAGCGAGGCGCCGGCCACCAGGACCGCGCCGGTGATGGGGTCGATTGCGGCAGCGCAGCAACAATGCTCTCCCGGAGCTGCACCGGCGGCTCCACATCCTCGAGCACATCGAGCGCTGCGCACACACGCCGCAGATCCTCGCGCAGCACCTGGACCTCGGGATCGGCGAGCAGGGCGCGCGCGAGCTCAGCGCGTTGACGCCCGTCGAGCTCGCCATCGATCTCGGCGTGAATCAGTGCGAGGCGCCCGCTATCGGCCATGTCAGATCGCTCCGCCCTGCAGCAGACGATCCCGGAGCAGCTGGCGAGCACTGTAGAGCCGCGATTTCACCGTTTTCTCGGGGAGCAGGAGGATGTCGCCCATGTCCTGGTAGCTCAGGTGCATGAAGTGCCGAAGCACGATGACAGACCGGAGCTCGGGCGTGATGCGCATCAGCGCTTCCTCGATCGCCCGGCCGGTCTGCTGGCCCTCGAGTTGTCGCTCCGGCCCCAGAGCCGCGTCGGCTTCCTCGCCATTGAACCCCTCGCAGGGTTTTCGCGCGCCGAGGGCATTGAGGGATTCATTGATGGCGATCCGGTAGATCCAGCTGTAGAACTTGAAGCTCGGGTTGTAGTCGCCAATATGCTCGAACACCTTAAGGAACGTGGTCTGCGCGACGTCCCTCGCGTCCTCCGGATCGCGCAGCAACCGCAGGGCGGCGTTGAAGACCGGCTTCTGGTAGCGCACCACGAGCTGCTCGAAGGCCGTCCGATCCCCCTCGCGACAGCGCCGCACCAGCGTCGCGTCACCGTCCTCTGTCACAAGTACCGCTCAGCGCACAAAAGGTTGGTCGTGTCGGCCTCGTTCAGTTGTGGGAGGCAGTTCGCTAGCCTGCCGCCCGCGTCATGTCAATGATCCGGTCGAAGCCGGCGTAATGGAAGATGTCATGGATCTGCGGGCTGACGTTGATCAGCATCAGGCCCGCGCCTGATCCCCTGGCCCGCTTCTGGGTGAGCAGAAACACGCGCAGCCCTGAGCTTGCGATGTACTCGAGCCGGGCGAGGTCGATGACCCGCGGTTCGGCCACTGCGTTCAGGAATCGCAGCGCAGCATCGCATTGCGTGGCGTCGAGCCGCCCCGCCATCAGGACCTCGCCTGCCGGACCCAGTTGGATCTCGAACATCTGCGCGTTCTTATGTTAACTGTCTGGACGTGTTGGTTGCGGGCCGCCTCAGGCAGCCGTTACCACCCGACGCCGCGTCTCGCGGACTCCCCTCGCTCATAAGCTACGCGCATTCATCGGTCCTTGCACCGACTGCCTGGGTTCGCTGGGATGGCACCGGCCATTTCCGCTCAAGCGGATGGGCGCTTGGTCATTGTGAGCTGGTTGCGTACCCCGACTCGTTGGTAGCTGACCGATTCCATCATTTGCCGCACTAGGAACACGCCCTGCCCACCGACGGGGCGCTCGCCGAGGCTCGCCGTGACGTCCGGCGGCGGCAACGAGAGCGGATTGAACTCCGGGCCGTCGTCCTCGACGGTCATCGTGAGCCCCGAGTCGGTCAGTCTCAGCGACACCTCGATGCGCAGCGCAGTGTCTGCGGGCGCGCCGTGCATGACCACATTCATGAAGACTTCCTCGAGCGCGAGCTCGAAGGTCAGTGCCTGTGCGGGCGGCAGGTCGGCAGCCGACCAGAACTCCTGCAGGAACTGCATCAGCACCGGCAGCTGCGCCGGATCGCTCGGTACGGTCGTGCGTTGCTCATTCATGCGGCGTTTGCGGAGCCTGTGCGACTGCCGTTGCGCGGTCGGCGTGCACGCTGATGATCCGGCTGAAGCCGCTCAGGTCGAACACTTCGCGCACCGCGGGCGTGAGCGCGCACAGCGCGAACGAGATGCCGGCACGCTGCGCTGCCCGCGTCGCCAGCAGGAACACGCGCAGGCCGGCGCTCGAGACGTAGTCGAGTGCGCTGCAATCGATGATCACCGCTGCGGACGCGGACCCTGCGCCGGCGAGTACCTCCTCGACCTGGCGTTGAAACCCGACCGCGGCGCCGAAATCAAGCCTGCCCTCCGGGATCAACACCGTGGCGAGCGCGAGCGTTTCGAACCGGATATTCATTGAAGTGGCGCAGCCGCGCTCACGGCGCCTGCCGAGTGAGCACGGTGAGCGTAATGTCGTCGGATTGCGGGGCGGTTCCGGCAAAGCTCGTGACGCTGCGACAGATGCGCTCGATCAGCGCTGCCGCGGTTCCGTCGCCGTGCGCCTGCACCTCGGCGAGTAGCCGTTGGGTGCCGTAGGCCTCATCGGCCGCGTTGAAGGCCTCCGTCACGCCGTCGGTATAGAGCACCAGGCGGTCTCCGGGCAGCAGCCGCACCGTGTGATCCGGAAATACGCCGCCCGGCATCACACCGAGCGCTACTCCGCCCGCTCCGCCCAGCATCTCGATCGACCCGTCGGCGCGCCTCACGTACGGGGGGTTGTGGCCGGCGTTCGCGTAGCGCAGCACGCCGGTTCGCGGGTCGAACACACAGTAGAACACCGTCACGAACAGATCCATCGGATTCTGCGCGCACAACAGCTCGTTAGTTTGTGCCAGGCACGCGCCGGGATCGGCGTGCCGTGCAGCCAGATCACGCAGGTTGGTGCGCGCCACGGCCATGAAAAACGCCGCCGGCACGCCCTTGCCGGCGACATCCGCGATCGCCAATCCGATCTGACCGTCCGACAGCTCGATGAAATCGTAAAAATCCCCGCCCATCGTGGTCGCCGGAATCATCCGCGCTGCGCCGTCACACCCGGGTTTGGCGGGGAACGTCGCCGGCAGGATCGCAAGCTGCAGCGCCCGCGCGACGTCCAGTTCGGCTTTGATCTGTGCCTGCGCCTGCTCAAGGGCGGCATTCTTGTCGGCGAGCTCGCGGGTGCGCTCGGCGACGGTGGCTTCAAGAATGTGCGTCTGCAGTTTCAACACGCGCAAGAGCCGCAGCAGGCGCAGCACCCGCAGCCAGCGTGCATCGACGCCTGCAAGGTAGAACGGCGCGATCGCGAGCAAGTCCACCAGTCCATGGAAGCTGAAGATGAATGCGAGCTTCCCCCTCGCCGCCACGATGCGCAGCAGGTACTCGAGCGAAAACACGGCAACGACGGCCATCTCTTCGACGCGCAGCGCACGCGTGGCCCAAGCGGGCAGCCCGGGAATCGCTTCCACGCCGATGGATGCGACACTCAACACGATCAGCGCGAGGATGAGGTTCTCAAAAACGCGCGCGTACGGTCCGGGGCGCAGCAGGAGCAATTCCGCGAGTCCGCGCACCGGGGCCGTCGCGGCCTGAGTCGCCCGGCGAGCGGCTACCACGCTGATCGGCAGGCGTGATTCCCGGTCGCGCTGCGCTCGGTCTTGCGCGCTACCTCGTGATTCTTGCACGGTTGCTCCCAGTCGCACTGGCTCGCCTCCTGGGCGATCGTATATTCGGGTAACCGATCGGTGTTAGCAAACGGAGGTGCGCCGCAACTGCATGACGCTGGTGTTCAGCGTTTCAAGGATCAGCAATTAGCGCTCGGCTCCGCGACGCGCCTGGAACCGGCGCGCTTTCATGCGGTTCCCGCATACCTTCATATTGCACCACCGACGGGTGTGATTCTTGCTCGTGTCGAGAAAGAGCCAGCGGCAGGTGTCTGCCCCGCAGTCGCGCACCCGCTCCATCGCATCCGACAGCATCAGCTGCCCTGCGCGCTCCGCGAGGATCCAAACCGGGAGCTCCGCTTCTTTTGCGAAGCGACCCCACTGCCATGCCATCGCCGGTCGCCCGTTCCGCGCCGCCGCTTCCTGCCAGCGCAGCTCCCGATGCCGTTCCGAAGCGAGGAAATGCCGCTCGAGGGTGCGGATATCGGCGGCCGGGGGAGGGCGGCTCTCCAGGTTCCCGTAAAACGCCGCCGCCAGCGCTTCGCGCAGTTCCCGTACCGAGCGTAAGGCCCGCGCGGCAGCCTGCGGCTTGACCGACTTGGTCAGGAGCCGCACCTGCGCTGGGTCGAGGAGCTCGGTCTGCTGCGCGAACCTGAGCAGAGCGCCGTAGTCGGCGAGCGATTCGACGGGGACTTCATCACCAAAGCGATGGTCCAGTGTATTGACCAAATCGAGGGCCGGGTGTCCGCCGCTTAAGTCGAACAGCGCCGCCGGCGGGGATTCTGAGGATGAGTTCATAACCTCTAAATATTATTTTACAGGTTACTTTTAGACTGTCCAGGTCTATCATAACCTCCTATGGATGTTTCAACGGTTATCACGGACGTACCCTGGGGCCGCGGCCGGCGCCTCGACATGCGCGTGCTGCTGGCTTTCGCGGCCATCTATGTCCTGTGGGGTGCGACGTTCCTGGCCATTCGGATTGCCGTGCTGGAGATCCCGCCGTTCTTCAGTAGCGGCGTGCGATTTGTCATCGCCGGCACGCTGCTCTATGTATTCATGCGCCTGCGCGGACAGCCCTGTCCTTCAGTTAGAGAGTGGCGCAGCATCGCGACGATCGCGTTGTGCATGTTCGTCGCGACCTACGGCGCGCTCTTCTGGGCTGAGCAGTACGTGCCCTCCGGCATCACTTCGGTGATCGAAGCGACCCTGCCCATCACGACGGTCGCGCTGGAGGTGTTCGTATTTCGTCAGCAGCCGTTTCGCTGGCGCACGCTGGCGGCGGTAGCACTCGGCTTCTGCGGGGTCGCGTGGCTCCTGATCCGCAATGACCAGCCGTTCCCGGGGCTGCCGTGCATGGTGATCCTGGCCGGTGGCACGGCCTGGTCACTCGGGGCGGTATTGACGCGATCCATGCCACGCCCTAAATCGCTGCCGCTGGCTGCCGGCGCACAGATGATGCTGGGTGGGGCGGTGCTGCTGGCGCTGTCGCAGGCCACGGGCGAGCTGCACTCGTTTCCCCACATCTCCCTGCGTGCGGGGTTGGCACTGTCGTATCTGATCGTCGCGGGGTCGCTGCTCGGCTTTACCGCGTACGTCTGGCTGCTCGCGCGCATGCCCGCGACGCAGGTCGCAAGCCACGCCTACGTGAATCCACTGGTGGCGGTCGCGCTAGGTTACTTCGTCGCCGGGGAGGCACTGACCATGCGAATGATTCTGGCATCGGCAATGGTGCTCGCCAGCGTCCTGCTGATCCTCAAGACACCGGACGTCCACGGGCGCCGGGTCACCACATGACTGGGAGAATGCTATGGCAGTGCTGAGAGAGTGGCGTGCTGAGATCAAACGCGCCCTTAAAGATGAATACGTGCAATACGTGAAGGCGACGGGCCTGGCTGCCTATCTGCGCACGCCGGGAAACCTCGGCGCCAGCGTGGCGGTGCGCGACCTGGATGCGCAGCGCTCCGAGATCGTTACTCTGAGCTGGTGGAGCGACACCGAGGCCATCAAGGCATTCGCAGGGGCGGACTACGGGCGCTCGCGCTATTTCCCCGAGGACGACCGCTTCCTGCTTACGCACCCCGAGCATGTTCACCATTACGAGGCCACGGTGCCCGGCTCGGCGCAGGCGCCTCATTGAGTGGGCAGTCGCGCCAGGAGATGCACGTGCACATGAACTTCTACGCAGCCAGCGTGGCGCTGTTGTGGACGACGGCGATGCAACTCGGCGCCCCGGGCGCCGGAGCGCGCAGGTCTTTGCGCAGCACGGCTGCGCGGTGCAGCGTCGGTCCCGCTACCCTGACAGGCGTCTCGCAACCAGAAGAGACAGTGATGGCCCGCGCACACCGTTGGCGCTCGCGCGAGGGGCGTCCCGCGGGCTGACAGCGGCGCGGCGAGCCGCGCTCACACGCTGTGACGGCACCTGGGAAGGGGTTCGGGCGCCAGCAAGAATCGGGCTGCGCGCGCCGGCACCAAACACAACAATGACGGCCTGAACCCTTCAAAGGAGTGCGGATGATGACCGCGGCCAAGCCGATGCAACAGTCGCAGCCGGCGAGCAACGCCGACCCCCGGTGGACCGCGATCGCCACGCGCGACACCCGCTCGGACGGGGAGTTCTTTTATTCGGTGAGAACCACGGGCGTGTATTGCCGGCCCTCCTGCGCCGCACGTCCCGCCAGGCGCGAGAACGTCGCGTTTCACACCACGGCGGAAGAGGCCGAACGGACGGGCTTTCGGCCCTGCAAGCGCTGCAGGCCCGATCGCATCTCGAGCCCGGACGCGGCCCTGCGGGTTGCGATCGTCAAGTCCTTGCTCGGCTGCATTCTCGTCGCCCGCAGCGCCAAGGGAGTGTGCGCGATTCTCCTGGGCGACAGTCCAGCGCCTCTCGAGCGCGATCTCCGCCAGCGCTTCGCGCACGTCCGTGTGCTCGGCAGTGATGCGGACACCGAGTCGCTGGCCACTCAAGTCGCGCGTGTCATCGAGAACCCACGCCTCAGCCTCGATCTTCTGTTCGACGTGCGCGGCACAGCCTTTCAGCAACGAGTCTGGCGGGCACTGCGGGCGATTCCCGCGGGGTCTACCGTGAGCTATGCCGAAGTGGCGCAGCGCATCGGGGCACCGCGCTCGGTGCGGGCGGTGGCGCAGGCCTGCGC
>Ga0137395_10000879_pt1 | contig 13273 bp, 11 predicted proteins | sample czobulk216metaG_FD_108283 | JGI IMG/M metagenome (GOLD analysis project Ga0137395, IMG submission 108283) | Vadose zone soil microbial communities from Angelo Coast Range Reserve, California, USA - czobulk2.16 metaG | ecosystem: Environmental > Terrestrial > Soil > Vadose zone | place: USA...
ATCGTGGCCGGAGTGAGCGTCACGGCCGTGGAGGCGATGGCGATCGACGCCGCCGTCATCCAGCCCGAGAGGATCCTTTTGTTTCACGACCAGAAGGACTTCAACTGGAATGAGGTGTGGACTTGGGGCGAGTGGGGGGCGGCCGGCTGGGTGGGTGGCGCAACTCTCGGCTATGGCTTCCGCGCCATTCGCAGTGGGCTGAGCGCCGCGGGCGATGGCGCGGTGGTCCTGGAAGACGGGTCGGCGGTTGTGGCGGAACCGACACCCCTCACGTGGGGTTGGCCGCCAACCATGCCGCAGCTCCCGAAGCCGGGTCTCGCCGACGCCGGCGCGGCGGACTGGCGCTACCAGCGGTATGTCTTCGACCAGGCCGGCAAAGGGGTGAAAGCCGCTGACATCATGGATTTCAGCACCTGGAGCGCACGACACTTCGACCCGGCCGTTGCAGGCGGCCGCTCGGGTAGGCCGGGAGGCCCGGCGCAGCGGTCCGTGCGCCAGGCGCTGGTCGCCGAGGGCTACGCCAATGTCGAGAACGTGCAGCTGGGCCAAGGCAAGTTCGTCGACCTCGTTGCAAAGAACGACTACGGCGGGACGGACTACGTCGAGGTCGACCAAATGCTCCAGCGAGGGACCCCGAACGCGGATCTACGAGCGAAGATCGCGACGGAGATCGCCGCGCTCGGCCCCAACGACAGGCTGCTCTTCGTGGACAAGAACGACTTGACACGGCGCATTCTCTACCTGCCCGGCGACGACCCTGACGTGATGACCATCCAGGGATCGGTGGACAGGTTTGCGGGCGCGGTGCGGTGAGCTACGGCATGACGGTGTTCTGCCGCCGCGCCGCCGAGAAACTCACGCGCCAGGAGATCGCCCAGTTTGTCGTTGACGGGGTTTACTTCGAAGACACGCCTACGTTCGATCCTCCCCTCGATTCGGCAGAGGCGCGCGCGCCGGAGTGGGACACGCTGGTCATCAGGTACGCGGCCGACAGGCGGCCGGTCGTCGTGTTCCGTCGTGGTGCGCTTCGCGGTGTCGAAGGGGACATCGAGGAGGAGTTCGTGAAGCCCCCACTTGATCCCACCATGAGGAGGCGCCTCATCGAGGCTGAGCAGACCTACACCCTGGATGTCGATCAAGAAGGTCTCACGGACGAGGCATGGCAGATGTGCGACCAGATCGAGCGCTTCATCGCCGGCCAGTGCGACGGCTTGATCTGGGCCCCGGGCGACGGGATCTTCGACGCCAAATTGGAGAACGTAGCCAAGGCCACCGCAAAGTCGTGATCGTGTGTGCAGGAATGCACACAGAGATGCAGGTTCGCGACGACGCTCAGACGAACAGCGGCGCGGCCTTCGAGCGCTCGAGCATCGCAATCATCACATCATCGGCGGGTCGTTTTTCAAAACGTTCTGCCGCATCGAGGACACGTGGCAGCAGATCAACATCGCCCGTCGTGTTGAGAAACACGCCGGGCCTTCCGAGCACCCACCACACCGCGACGTCGATGTCTTTCTGATCCTCGAGCGGTTCGTACCACGTCGTACGCGTGTGTTTTCGTCCAAGCCATGGCCCCACCGCGATCGACTTGATCGTCTGCACCGCGACCTTGCGCTCGGCGCACGCGCGCATGATCGCTTCGAAGTTCTGCGCGTAGTAGGGAAGCTGCATCGTCAAGAAGTTGTACGGAAGCAGGATGGAATCGAAGTCGAAGCGTTCGAGGCTTCGGCGGTGTGTGGCCGCGATCTGCGACCCATGACCGGTGACGCCGATGAAACGCACGAGACCCTGTGTACGCGCCTCGACGGCTGCTTCGATCACGCCGCCGGGGCTGAGCGCCGTGTCCCACTCGATGGGATCGGCGAGGTTGTGAAGCTGCCACAGGTCGACATGGTCGACTCCGAGCCGGTCGAGGGATCGATGCAGGTCGTCCCGCGCCTCCTCTTTGGTGCGGGCATCTGTTTTGGTCGCGAGAAAGAATCGGCCGGGCTCGCGCTTCAGCCAGGGGCGGATGCGCAGCTCGGCGTCGCCGTAGCTGGCGGCGGTGTCGATGTGGTTGACACCGTGAAGAAGGAGTACGTCGAGAGTTCGATCCGCGACCTCCTGGCTGACCCGCGACAGGGCTGCGGCGCCAAAGATGGTGCGGGTGCTCCGATGCCCGGTGCGCCCAAAGTCGTGGACCGGAATCGCCACGTCTCAAGCCTATCGCGGGCAGGTCTTGCGACGCAGGTCACAACTTGGTTGGTTCTCCGGCCGGGATGAAGATCGAAAAGTGCTCGAAGCACGCTTCCTTGACCGGGTAGTTGAGGCAGTCGACGTTGTCGCGGATGAAAGCCTCGCCGGCGAGAAGAGTCTTGAAGCCGGCCGCAATCTCCTTGACCAGAACAGAAGGTTCGTCGTAACGCAGGAAGTGGCAGACGAAGACTCGCCGGTAACCGCTTGCCATGTCCGCGAGCCGGGCCGTCGAGCTGGCGAAATGGTCGAGGTTGGAGTCCTCGAGCTGGGCGTAGATCGGCCCGGTGTTGATCGTGTCGCCGCCGAACAGGAGACCGTTCTCCTCATCGAAAAGGCAGATGCAGTCCGGCGAGTGGCCGGGCGTGTGCAGGACCTTGAGCTTGCGGCCGCCCAGGTCGAGCACATCCCCCTCCTCGAGCAGGCGCGTGGGTACGGTGGGCACAACCTCGTAGTCGTCGGGGACGAACCCCGCCGGCAGTGGCCTGATCATTCGCTCCGCGGTGAGCAGGTGGAAGTACAGGTCATCCGCCTCCCTGTACGGCCCCCACGCTTCGAGCAGCCGCTTCGTGTAGGCCATGTAGCCTTCGGCGAGCTCCGGCGGTGAAGGTTTGGAGACGAGCTCGCCACCGATCCGATGAATGGCGAACTCATCGAAGAAGCGGTTCCCACCGGTGTGATCGAAGTGGTAGTGGGAGTTGACAACGAGGAGCTTGCGAGGCGTGATCTCCTCGGCGACCTTGCGAATGTTGGCGACGCCCAGGCCCGTGTCGAAGAGCACGGCGCTCTTCGACCCCTCGATCAGCCACGAGTTGACGTGGCCTGGTTCCGAGACGAGATACACGCCCGGCTCCAGCTTGCTGACCTCGAACCACGCGGTTCGAAACGGGTTGACGGCGTGCGCGTGCCCGGGGGGCGGATGCGTCATGGCCGCGCTGCGCTCGTGGCCGGTTCCGCGGGCTTAGAGGCGAGCTGCGCCCTGGCCACGAAGTAGTAGAGAACGCCGGTGACGATGAGGCCTGCGAACAGGCTCAGGTCCGCGCCGCCAAGCGCGCCCGTGGCGATCGGACTCTGCCAGAGCGTCGAGTTGGCGAAGGCCAGTGACGCGAGAACCCCGACGAAGTACACGCCCAGCGCGGGCCAGTTCACGCCGCTCTTGTACCAGTACGGACCCCGGCCCCACGTGTGGAGCGCCTCGGCGTCGTACTTCCCGCCGCGAACGAAGTAATCCACGAGAAGGATCGCGACCCACGGGCACAGCAGAATCAGCGTCAGCGAAAGCCACTGCGCGTAGAGCGCCATGAAGTTGTAGACGAAGACGGCGATGAAGGTGAGGATGGCCGCAATCACCCCAACCATGCATACCGCGATCCAGCGCGGCACCTGCCCGCGGAGCGCGAGCAGGCCGAGACCCGCCGTGTAGAGGTTGAGCACGTTGTTGGCCGTCGCACCCCAGATCACAACCAGCAGGAAGGGAACCAGGTACCAGCCGGGCAGGATCTTGGGCAGGTTGTCGACGGGGTTGGACATGTCGACCAGCGTGGCCAGCACCGCGCCGACGAAGCCGGCCAGCAGCGATGAGGTCAGCATGCCGAGGAACGCCCAGAACGCGACCTGCCGCGGATTGGTGTCGCGGCGGAAGTAGCGCGAGTAGTCGGATGCGTAGTTGGTCCATGAGATGGGGCCGGCGAAGATCACCGAGAGCCCGAGCAGCCATGTGCCAAACGCGGTGCTGCCCGCCTGCGTGCCGCCTGCGTAGCCCCAGTTGACCTTGGGCAGCGCAAAGATCAGCAGGCCGAAGATCAGGATCACCGAGACGATGAAGAAGACGCGCTCCGATGCCACAACGGTGGCGTGGCCGAACAGCGCGATGCCCACCTGGCCTATGAGCACGATGACGATCGCCGCGATCTTGACGGCCGTGCCGGTGCCCAGTCCGACGATGGACGCCAACTGAACCAGGGCGAAGATCGCCAGCACAGAGTTGACCGCAACCCATCCCGAGGCCGAAAGCCAGCTGAGAAGGGCGACCGGATAGTTGCCGTTGAGCCCGAAGGCCGCGCGCGTGTTGACGATCGTCGCGGTCCCTGTGCGCGGCCCGAAGATGCTGCACAGGCCCAGCACGACAGCGCCGGCGATGCTTCCGATCGCCACCGCCAGAAGCGCTTGCCACAAACCGAGCCCGAAGAGCACTGTGAGCGCGGCCGTGGTCAGCACGACGTAGTTGAAGTTGCCGCCCATCCAGGTCCAGAAGAGCTCGCTCGGATGCCCGTGCGCGTGCTCGGGCGGGATGGGATCGAGGCCGTGTACCTCGATGCCGAATATCGGATCCGCTTCCCTGGCGTCCATCCCTACTTTGTCACTCACCGACTCTCGACCTCCCCTTCAGGAGACTCGGGTGACAAGACGTCGCGACCTGTCTCTACGACATGGACGCCCGGTTCGCTCTTGCCATCGAGTGCCTCCTCGGCACGGGTTGACTGGGCGAAGTCTCCCGGGCTTTTCTCCCGCCGTGTGGCACGACGATCGTGCTCGCTACTCTTGGACCAGCCCGGCGCGAACCGCCGGCGGAACCCTAGTAGTGTCTTCGAGCCGAAGTTCTAACACCGGTTGGGCCGGCGGTCAATAGCTGACCAGATGCTTCCATCGCCGTTAAGAAGTCGCTAGCGGACGTTGATCACCGGGAGGCGGCGGAAGCTCTGCACCGAGACTCGGGCGGCGACGGCTGAAGCAACATCCCGAAACGCTCTGGCACCGGCGCTGTCCGGCCGCGATACGACCACCGGGGCGCCCGCATCCGCCTCCTCTCGAATCGCTTTCTCCAGCGGGATGCCGCCGAGGTAAGGGACGCCAAGCCGGCGCGCGGCACGCTCAGCTCCGCCGTGATCGAAGATGAAGTGCTCCTCGCTGCATCGACCGCAGATGAATGAGCTCATGTTCTCGACCAGACCAAGCGGGCTCACGTTGAGACCCCGGAACATCTGCAGCGCCTTGACCGCGATGTTCAAAGCGGCGGCCTGCGGGGTGCAGACGATGGCGACCCCCGCTAGCGGCACCGCCTGCGCGAGTGTCAGCGAAGCGTCGCCTGTGCCGGGTGGCAGATCGATGACCAGGTAGTCGAGCTCGCCCCAATGGACGTCGCTAAGCATCTGCTCGATCGCTCGGGAGACCATCGGTCCTCGCCAGACCATCGCCTTGTCCGCGCCGGCGAGGAAGCCGATCGACATGAGCTTGACGCCGAAAGCCTCGAGCGGCACGAGCTTCTGGTCCACGACCTTCGGCTCGTTCTGCACGCCCAGCATTCCCGGTATCGAGGGGCCGTAGATATCCGCGTCGAGCAGCCCGACGCTGGCCCCGCTCAAGCCGAGCGCGCACGCCAGGTTGATCGCAACCGTGGACTTGCCCACGCCGCCTTTGCCCGATGCGACAGCGATCGCCTGCTTCACGCCAGGGATGACCTGGCCCGGGTTCGGGCGGTTGAACGCGGAGCGCACGTTGGCGGTCATCTTCAGGTCGACCGCGGTCACGCCCGGAAGGTCGCTGACCAGCTTCTGGGCCATCGTCTGGAAGCGGTCGCGCACAGGGCAGGCCGGCGTCGTGAGCTCGAAGGTGAAGGCGACCCGGCCGTCGCCGCCGACGACCAGGTCCTTGATCATGCCCAGGCTGACAACGTCGCGGCCCAGGTCAGGATCCTGGATCGCGGACAAAACCGCCAGCACCTGCTGCGAGCTGGGGGGATCGTTATTGGGCACTGAAGATCACCGCGGCGCGCATCGCGAGGACAGCGAGCAGCACGAGGATGGAAACGATGGTTGCCTCCATCGCCACCGGGGCCATGGCGGCCGACTGGCCGCTTGCCTGGACGCGGGTCGGCTGCCGGATCCCCATCATCGACGCGCCGATTCCAATCAAGGCGATGATCCACAGAGGCAGCCACGGCACGGTGCGTCCGGCGGTGCCGGCGACGATCACGGTGAGGAAAAACGCCACGAGCAGCACCAGCTCGAGGATTGAGAAGTACGCATCCGCCAGTCGCAGACGCTCGAGGGTGTACGCGGCGCCCGGGCGGTAGCGCACGAGCAGCGTGATCGCCGCCGCCGCGCCGCTCAAGCCCGAAGCGAGGAACAGGCCACCGAGCGTCCATGTGTCGCTCCAGACCGGCTGGTTGCTGACGCTGAGCAGCACGCCCGTATACGAGGCGATGAGAAGACCGAAGATCGCGCCGACGATGTTGAAGGCGCGCCCGATCGCGCCGGGCAGAAGGCCCCCTGGGCGGCCGCCCCGATCCCTGGCCCAGGTGTCGAGCGCGGAGACCGCGACGAAGAACCCGAAGACCAGCAGCGCCCACACGCCCACCGACATCGGCGACCAGTACTTGAAGTTCAAGCCCGTGTCGCCAGGAGTCACATCGACGAGCATGTGCCAGAACCTCGACCAGCTCGCGCCGAGGTCCGCCGTGAGCAGAATTGGACAGATCAAGGTAGCGGGCAGGCTCAAATAGAAACCGAGACGGGCCGCCGGCTCGTCGCGTGGATCACCGGCCACCCGGAGAATCGTCGCCAGGACATAGGCACCGCCGGCCAGGCCCGCGAAAAAGAAGTAGAACAGGATGTACCAGGTCCACTGCGGCGCTCGGACGAAATGCTCGGCGGCCGCGAAGATCATGATTCGCCCCTCCGCCGGAAGGCGACCAGGCCCGCGACCACTGCAAGCACGCCCGTCACCAGCGCCGCGAGATATCCGCCGATGTTGTTGCGGTCCGGCAGGCCCGCGTTGTCGGCGTTGGGCAAACCATATTTCTCGGGCTTGTCCATGAGCAGGAAAAAGGCGTTCAGCCCGCCGTAGACGGTGGCGTCACGTCCGTACAGCTCAGCCTGAGAGATGCCCTGAGCGTGCAGCGCCGCAAGCCGCACGTCCGCAGCCTGCTGAAGCTCGGCGAGCGGCCCGAATGTGATGGATTGCGTCGGGCATGCTTTGGCGCAGGCAGGCTGCAGGCCGCCCTGCAGGCGGTCGTAGCAGAGCGTGCACTTGTGCGCGGTGCCGGTTTTTGAATTCATGGCGATGACGCTGTACGGGCAGGCGGCGATGCAGTTCCGGCAGCCGTTGCAGACGTCCTGCTGGATGAACACAGTGTCGAACTCCGTGCGGATGATCGCTCCGGTCGGGCACACGTCCATGCAGCTGGCGTGCTTGCAGTGCTTGCAAACGTCCGACATCATCAGCCAGGCCGTCCCGTTGCCGGCGTCGACTGCTTTGGCCGGCACATCGTCGATGAACTTCACGTGGCGCCAGTTCTGGTCGTCGAGCTGGCCGGTGTTGTCGTAGCTGTCCGCCAGAAACTTCGGGTCGTTGCCCTCGAGCTGGTTCCATTCCTTGCACGCCACTTCGCATGCTTTGCACCCGATGCAGATGCTGGTGTCGGTGAAGAAGCCGTAAGACTCGCCGGGCTTGATTGTCAGTGCCATCTAAAACCCCATCAGGTTGGGAGTGATCTTCGTGAAGCCCTTTTCCCTCGCGTACAGGTCGAGCGGTAGGGCGCTGATCTCGTCCACCAGCGGAACCGCCGCGGGGTCGGCGAGGAGGTCGATGTTGAGCAGATAGCGCCGGCACGAATCGCAGGCTTCGATCCGCATCTGCGGAAAGACTGCTGTGTGCTCGGGGTTACCTCCAAGCTTGCCCTCGAGGCCGCGCACCACGCTGCCACGCTCACCCGACGCGGTCCCCTCCTCGTTGAAGATCGGCAGGCGGGGGCTGGAGTCCTCGCCGCAACCGGGACATGTCATGCGGGCGTATCCCCAGCTGCTCTGACATCGCGCACAGACGAGAAAGCGGCCCCCGGCGGCGAGATCTTCGCTGGGCAGCGCGAAATAGCTCAGCTGAGGAGGTCCTCCGCAAGCTGGACAGTGGCGGGCATCCCGCTCGCCGATGCAGCTCGCGGCCACCTCCGGCCCGAGGGCTTCGAGCACGGGGCCCACTGAGGCGCGGGCGAGGTACCGGTCGACGGTGCCTTGCTCTTCACCTCCGATCCAGGCCGCGACGAGCTCGCGAGGGTCGGAGCTCTCGAGACGACGCGCCAACCCTTCGCGCAGCTTCGCCGGCCCAGCGGCCACGCTCAGATCGGCCACACCAGGCACCACAACCTCAGCGATGTAAGCGACGAGGTCCTTGGCGGTGGGCCTCGCCGAGCCGGCTTCCTCAAAAGCCTGCCCCTGTACGACCAGCAGGCCACCGTAGAAGTCGAGGACCTCGCGGGCGAATGCGTGCCGGTCCAAAAGCTTCGCCGTGCGCGCACGCCGCTCGGCGTAAGGCCCGGCGGCGACGGCTGTGCTCGCCATCACATCTTCTCCAGGTTGACCAGGAAGGCCTTGAACTCGGGCGTGCGCGAGTTCGCGTCTCCCACGAATGGCGTCAGCGCATTGGCGAGCCAGTACCGGCCGTGGTTGGGATCCGAGTCGGCCGGGATCCCGACGTAACCCCAGTGGATGGGGATGCCGATCTGGAAGACCGTCTGGCCCGCGACCGTCATCGGCCCAAGACGCTTGGTGACGACCGCCAGCACCTCCACCTTGCCGCGCTTTGACAAGACGCGGACCTTGTCACCCGTTTTGATCCCTTTCGTCTGGGCCAGCTCGGACGGGATCTCGACAAAGGGCTGTGGTTGAAGCTGAACCAGGTGCGGCACGTGCTGCGTCACGTAGTGCTCGTGCTCCGTGAGCCGGTAGCTGGTGGCGATGTAAGGGAACTCCTGTGGAGTGCCGAACCGGTTGGCGCGACCCGCGGCCTGGTCGTAGAGGAAGGCGACTGGCGAGGCGGAGGTGCTCGCGTGAAGGGGGTTGGCCACCGGTGACTCGACCGGCTCGTAGTGCTCTGGGAACGGGCCGTCGATCATGCTGTTGCTGAACAGGCGGCCGACGCCCTCGCCATTCATGATGAACGGCAGATACGCCTTTGGATCGTGTGGGTTCATCGTCACGGGGTAGTCGGGCACATCGCCCACCCACCTGGTCCCGTTCCAGCTGATACCCGGCCGCGTGGCGTCCCATGGCTTGCCATTGAGGTCGGCCGAGGCGCGGTTGTACAGCACGCGGCGGTTGAGCGGCCAGCTCCACGCCCAGTTGGGATAGAACCCCATGCCGGTGGGGTCGTTGGTCGTGGGGTCCTGGATGCCGGCTCGGCGCTTCATCAGGTTGCCTGTGTCCAGGTAGGCGCCGGTGTAGATCCAGTCGCCGGCCGTGGTCGTGCCGTCGTCCTTCAGGTTCGCAAACGACGTCATCTGCTTCCCCGTCGAGAGATCCTTGCCGTTGATCTCCTTGGCGATCTCGTCGAGGTCAGGTTTGAGCGGGTCCTTGTAGTCGAGGGTCAGCGCCATGATCGCATCGGCGAACTTGCCGCCTTGCTGCTTGTACATGTCCTTCACCCGCAGGAAGAGGTCGGCGAGGATCCAGTGATCGTGCCGGGCGTTGCCCTGTGGCGGGATGACCTGGTCCTTCCACTGCGCCCACCGGCCGCTGTTGGTGAACGAGCCGTCCTTCTCGATCCAGTGCGTGGTCGGGAGCATGAAGACCTCGGTCTTCACCTGGCTCGAGTCGACGCCGGGCGCGCGCCAGAACTCGGAGCTGGTGGTCGGCAGGGGGTCCATCACGACGAGCCACTTGAGGTTCGACAGCGCCTGCTGGACCTGGTTTGAGTCGGGGCCGATGCTGGCGGCCGTCATTCCCGACAGGATTACGCCTTCCATCTTGTTCTTGAGCGCCTGGTCGTAGATCGACATCCACGACGAGTTCTGTCCGGGCTTGGGCACGAAGTGAAAAGCGAACTCGTTGTCCTTGGTGGCCGCGGATCCGTACCAGCCTTTGAGCAGGCTGACCATGAACTTGCGGTAGTTGGTACCGAAGAAGTTCCAGGAGTTCGGGTCAGATTTCTTCGACGCGCTCTGGGCCACGTAGTCGTCGAGATTCTTCTGCCCCGGCGCCGGAATCCTCATGTATCCGGGTAGGAGCTCCCATGAGATCGCATGGTCGGTGTTGCCCTGGATGTTGGCATGGCCGCGCTCGGCGTTCATGCCACCGCCCGGCTTTCCCATGTTGCCGAGCAGCAGCTGGAGCAGCGCACCCGAGCGGATGAGCTGCCCGCCGGTGGTGTGATGGGTCAGGCCCACCGCGTAGACGATGGTCATCACCTTGTCGGGCTTGCCCATCTGGCCGACCAGGTCGGCAACCTTGTTGAACTGGTCGACAGGAATCCCGGTGATGCTCGACACCATGTCCGGGGTGTAACGCGAGTAATGCGCCTTCATGAGCTGGAAAACCGACCGCGGATCCTGCAGCGTCAGGTCGCGCTTCGCGAACCCGTCGGCGCCGACCTCGTAGCTCCAGCTGCTGATGTTGTACGTGCGGTTGGCCGAGCTGTACCCGGAGAAGAGGCCGTCCTTGAAGTCGTAACCCTGCTTGACGATGAAAGAGGCATTCGTGTAGTTGGTCACGTAGTCGGACTGGTAGAGCTTGTTCTGCAGGACGTGGTTGATCAGTCCGCCGAAGTACGCCACGTCGGTGCCCGTGCGGATGCGCAGGTAGGTGTCCGCGACGGCCGAGGTGCGCGTGAAGCGCGGATCGGCGTGGATGATCTTGGCGCCGCGGTCGAGCTTGGCCCGCATGAACCACTGAAAGCCGACCGGGTGCGCCTCAGCGGGATTCGCGCCGTTGATGAGGATCAGGTCGGCGTTCTTGATGTCGCGCCAGTGGTTCGTCATCGCTCCCCTTCCGAATGTGGCGGCCAAACTGACCACCGTGGGGCCGTGTCAAACCCTGGCCTGTTGCTCCAGGTGTACCAGTCCGAGGCCCCGCATCAGCTTGGTGGCGAAGTAGCCCTCCTCCGAGCTGAATGCGGCGCCTCCCGCGAAGGCGATGCCTTCGGTGCGGTTGACGGTGTTGCCGTTTCCATCCGTGCCGACGAAGGTGGCGTCGCGCGACGCCTTGATGTTCTGCGCGATCTTGCCCAGCACGAAATCCCACGACACGCTCTTCCAGGTGGTCGCGCCCGCGGCGCGATACTGCGGCGATTCGACGCGGCGGGGCGAGACGGCAAGCTGCATCGCCGTGGCGCCCTTTGGACACAGCCGTCCCTCGTTCACCGGGCTGTCCGGGTCGCCCTCGATCTGCAGCAGCTGTGTGCTCCCATCGCTGTTCTGGCGGGTGTACGCGACGAGCGAGCAGCCGACCGCGCAGTAGGGGCAGATGGAGTGCAGCTCCTTGGCGCCGGCGATTCGCAGGTTCTGCTTGACCTTGGTTGACTCGGCGTATGCGACCTCGAAACCGAGACCGGAGACGACCAGCGCTCCGGCGCCGGCGACGCCGAATTTCAGAACATCACGACGGGTGACAACCTGCACTCGATAACCTCCCATGAAGGTGGCGGGAAGTACGCCGAACCTAGCTCACGAAAGGTGATTAGTCAAGTTCCGTCTCAATCTGACGCTGGGATTTGTGCGGGATCAGCCGGTGGCGATCAGCAGGTCGGTGCGATCGTCCGGTTCGCCGGCACCGCGCAGCAGGTCGATGAGCCGGGAATCCCAGGCGACCAGGATGCCGGTAGCGCCTGCGGCGGCATATGCGCTGATGGCGTCCGTCCACGCCTGGCGGTCGGGTGGAATCGCGATCGCGGCCCATACCTCTTTATCTGCGCTCTGGGAGCCGCTCAGCTGATCGGCCGATTCGACCTCGAGGATGACGCCGTCGGCTGAACTGTCCTGGGCTCCGGCGGTGAAGATCGTCGCTCCGGCCTCGCGAAGAGTCGAGACGCGATTCCTGAGCTTCCCGCCCGCCGGCAGGCCGACGACGAGCCGGCCGCGGCTGAGCTTCGACAACGTGGAGGCACACGGGCCGAGTCGCGAAGCCGGCCACCGTCCCATCGAGGCGAGAAGGCACCCCAGTCGGGCGCGGTGTGTAAGAGCCGCGATCGCGCCGAGCGTGATCCAGGGGTCGAGGGCGACATCATCCACCCAGATCGTGTCAGCCCCTGCCGCCTCGAGCGCGGTGACGTCCGCGAGGTACTCCCCCACGCCGCCCGTCAACTGCGGGAGCCGGACCGCCACTCGGAGCATCGCTTCACTCTATCGTGCAAAACTTGGGCGTGACCCCAAGCGCCAACCTCAGCACACTGATCGCCGATGGCGCGGCGGACAAGGCGGCGCTGGTCGTACCCGATGGGCCGACCCTCACCTACCGCCGGCTGCGCGAGCTGGTCGAGCGGACTGCGCTCGCACTGCTGTCAAAGGGCGTGGCGCCCGGCGATCGCATCGCGCTGGTCTATCCGAACGGCCCGGAGGCGATCCTGCTTTTTCTCGCCGGCTCGCTGATCGGGGTCAGCTGCCCGCTCAACCCCGCGTACAAGGAGGAGGAGTTCCGGTTCTACCTCGAGGACACCGGCGCCCACTTCCTGCTCGTGCCGCCGGGCGAGGCCGCGGCGGCGCGCCGGGCGCTGCCGGCAGGCGGCACAGTCATCGAGGCTGCGCTGGACCAGACGGGACAGTTGAACCTCACCAATCACGGCGGCGGCGAAGGCGCGAGGTCATTCGACGCGGCAGGCGCAGAAGACACTGCGCTTGTGCTACATACGAGCGGCACCACAAGCCGGCCTAAGCGGGTGCCTCTGCGTCACCGAAACCTGGCCACGTCCGCGGAGAACATCATCCGGTCCTACGGCCTTTCGTCCGATGACGTCGCGCTCTGCATCATGCCGCTGTTCCACGTCCATGGTCTGGTCGCGTCCGCACTCGCGACTTTGGGCTCGGGCGGCACCGTGGTCGTTCCGCGCAAGTTCAACCCCCTGGGCTTTCGTCCGTTGATGGAAGCTGCGAGGCCAACGTGGTTCAGCGCCTCGCCCACTCCCCACCAGCTGATCCTGTCACGCCTCCAGGACAGACGCCCGCCAGGGAGTGAGCGCCTGCGCTTCATCCGCTCGTGCAGCTCCGCGCTGGCCCCGGCGACACTGGCCCAGCTCGAAAGCCGCTTTGACGCACCGGTGCTGGAGGCGTACGCCATGA